>WNFF01013855.1_pt1 | contig 11284 bp, 8 predicted proteins | sample 5400441 | NCBI WGS metagenome assembly WNFF01 (sample SAMN13153345, study PRJNA577476) | soil metagenome | isolation source: 120 cm saprolite under Douglas fir tree site 2 hole 3 replicate 1 | place: USA:California | collected 2015-04-18
GGCGACGAAGCCGGCCTCGATCACCGCGGCGCGGTAGGCGTGGACCGGGATGGTTCCGGCCACGCAGCCGGCCCATGCGTCCATCGCCGACTTGACCTGCGCCGGCAGCGGCTCCAACTCGACCATGTCCGAGACGGCGACGCGTCCGCCTGGCTTGAGTACCCGGAACGCCTCCTTCAGCACGGCGGTCTTGTCGATGGCGAGGTTGATGACACAGTTGGAGATGACGACATCGACCGCCGCATCGGCAAGGGGAATCGCCTCGATGGTCCCCTTGAGGAAGGTCGCGTTGTCGACGCCCGCGCGTGCCTTGTTCTCGTTGGCTAGCAGCAGCATCTCGTCCGTCATGTCCACGCCGTACGCGTGCCCGCCGGGGGCAACCCGTCGCGCCGAGAGCAGCACATCGAGCCCGGCGCCACTGCCGAGATCCAGGACGACCTCTCCCGCATGCAGCTGCGCGAGTGCCGTCGGATTACCGCAGCCGAGGCTGGCGCCGAGGGAGAGCCCCAGATCGGCGACTTCCGCTTTCGAGTACTCCTCTTCGCCGATGGGACCGCTGATGGCATCCGATCCGCCGCAACAGGTCGGATCGCAGCAGCTGCCGCCGTCCCGTAACTTGATCGCGGTCTCGGCATACTTCGCTCGGACGGATTCCCGAATCGTGTCCATGGTCACCTCTCTATAAGGACGGATTGATGATCATCGATGCGATGCTAGCAAACCCATAGACAACTGTCAATGGAATTGCTAGACTCGATAGGGTGAAGAGCGCCGCCGTTCCCGAACGCGTCAAAGGCGTGTGCTGCCCGCCGTCGATCCCGTTCTCCATCGCCAAGGTCGACGCCTCCGTCAATGTCCTGAAGGCGCTCGCGGACCCCACCCGGCTCCAGATGGTCGGGGTGCTCAAGCGCTCGTCGCAGCCCATCTGCGTCTGTGACTTCACCGCCGCCTTCGATCTGAGCCAGCCCACCATCTCACACCACATGGGCAAATTGCGCGACGCCGGCCTCGTCGAGGTCACCAAAGTCGGCATCTGGGCCTACTACCGGCTGGCCGGTCATCTCGAGCCCCAAACGCGCGCCCTGCTCGACGTCCTGGTTTGAGGCGCGGATGGCGAAGATCCTCTTCGTCTGCGAGCAGAACGCCGGCCGGTCGCAGATGAGCGACGCTCTGTTCCAGCGAGCCGCCAACAGCCAGCATCAATCGCGCTCGGCGGGCACCTGGCCCGCGGAGCACGTCCATCCGATGGTCGCCGACGCGATGCGCGAAATCGGCATCGATATCTCCGGCAATCGTCCGCACAAACTTACCGACGATCTGGCGCAATGGGCTGACGTCGTCGTCACCATGGGATGCGGGGATGAGTGCCCCTACGTCCCGGGGAAGCGATACATCGACTGGGATCTCACCGATCCGGCAGACAAGCCTCTCGCTGAAGTCCGTGTGATCCGCGACCACATCAAAACCCTGGTCAGCGACCTCGTGGGAGAGCTCGACGACCGCCCCACGCCTAAGCCGGTTAGCTCAGCGAACTAGGGAAGCCAGATCTCAGACGCCGACTGCACGTCGGTGATCCACCAGCGCCCATCGATGTCAACCAGTTCTGCATCCGGAACCAGTCGGTAGATCCACTCTTCCTTGGTCGTCACATTGACGTTCTGGGGACTCGCCTCCAGGCCGTAGGCGGAGAGCTCGACCTTGCCGATTTGCAGGTAGGCCGTGTAGGAGACGTCGAGCACCTCGCAGGTGATGTCGAGGCGAGCGGCGGGGAAGGATTCGAAGTCGCCGGAGAGGTCATGCGCTACCTGGGAGAGCATTGGCTCCAGGTAGACCTCGCGTAGCACGTCGGCGTCACGGTTGTTGTAGGCCTGCTGATTGAGCTTGATCGACCGAAGGACGGTGTCCTTGATCGCCGAGACGTTGAACGCGGTCTCCCGCTGCACGCCTAGAGGGTATCAAAGGCCAGAACAGGATCCGATTCCAGACGAGCCGGTGACGGATGGGTAAAGCATTGTGAAACCGGGGGCCACCGGTGCGAGGGGCGACATCGTAGTGCGAAGCAATGCCCTCGATCCGCGTCAAATCAATGCGCCACTAGCCGCCTCCGGCGTGGAAAAGGCGGCGGTCAGTGTGCCGAAAAAGGGCTTCCGTGACCAAACCGCACTCGACGTCCAGCCTCCGGACTCGCTTCAACTGGCGTCTCTGGGTGGTATTGGGCGCCCTGACCGAACTCTTTCTCATCTACGTCGCGCGCTGGTGGGCGCCTTCACCCGTTACCTACTTCCTGGCAGTGCTGTTCTTGCCAGTCATGGTCCTGACCGGCTTCTGGTCCTCCAAGTACTTCAGGCTGGTCCAGCTCAACCTCGAGCTCTCCCGGCGGGCGGACCAGAACCTCCAGGAGCTGAGTCACTTCTTCGAAACGGCGACCGCGGTTTCCAACCTCACCCGGCTCGGGGAGGACCTGGGCACGCTGACCTTGAAGCTCGCGGAGTTGCTCGACGTGGAGATGTGTGGCTTCTTCCTCTTCCAGGAGGGCCTGGAGGCGTTGATCGCACCGGCGCCGCCGTCCGGGATGCGGGAGAGCCGGCTCTTCAACCAGATGCGTCTCAACCAGCTGCGCTTCAGTGCCAACGCCTCCACCCTGATCGGCCGGGTCTTTGTCACCCAGCAGCCGGTCATCGTCGCCGACTGCATGCACGACCTCGAGGCCGGCCAGCTGCTGCCGCAGACGTTCGGCTATCACGACCTTCTACTTGTGCCGCTCGGCTCAGGCGGCCGGCCGCTCGGTGTGCTGATGCTCGCCAACAAGCGAAATGGCGAGTTCAGCGGCAACTATGACGTAAAGCTCGCCGCCTCACTCGGCGCCGAGGTCGCCGTCTCGCTCGAGAACACGTTCCTGTTCGAGCAAACGCGTCAGCAGGCGCAGCGGCTCGACGCCTCGATGGAGATGCTGCGGCAGGTCTCGCAGGCGCTCACGGCCACCACGGTGGGACCGACGGCGTTGCTGCAGGGCGTCGCCCACGCCGTGATCGGTGTCTCCGGCGCCGCCTCCTGTCTGATCACCTTGACCCAGTCCGGCAACCCGGCGCAGCAGGCGGTCGAGGTGGGTGAGGCCGCCGACCCGCGATCCCAGCGGCATGCCCCGACAGCCGCTCCCGGGCTCGTGACCCAGGTCGTGATCGAGCAGCGGCCCGTCTTCTCCGAGGACATCCAGCTCGACGGTCGCTTCCCGCTCGACCCGTTCGCTCAGCAGTCGGGCTGGCGGGCGGCCCTCGGGCTCCCGATGTTTCTCGAGCGGGAGTTCGTCGGCACGGTGTCGGTTTACTTCCACGACGTTCGTCCCTTCGACGCCACCTTGATGCAGGTGCTGCAGATCCTCGCCAACCAGGCCGCGGTCGCGCTCGACAATGCGCGCCGCTTCCAGCGGGAGCGCCAGACCATCGAGATGTTGCAGCGGGCTAACCTCGAATTGCAGGAAGCCGACCGCATGAAGTCGGAGTTCCTGACCAACATGTCGCACGAGCTGCGCACGCCGCTGAACGCGATCATCGGCTTCTCGGAAATTATCCGCACCACGCCGGAGCTTTCCGAAGGCGAGCGGGAAGAGTTCGCGGGCACCATCCACGCGAGTGGCCGCCGGTTGCTGAAATTGATCAACGATATCCTCGAGCTCACCCATATCCAGGCCGGGCGGCTCGAGCTGCATCCCACGCCCTGCCTGTTGGCCGAAGCCGTCGACGCCGCCCTATCGGAGAATGCCGCCGCCGCCAATCAGAAGGAGCTCACCGTCACTTCCCAGGTCGACCGGGCGACGCAGGTCGTCTTCGATCCCCAGAGCCTTCGCCACATCGTCCACAACCTGGTCAACAACGCGATCAAATTCACGCCCCATCACGGCAGCGTGGTCATCAGCGCCTCCGAGGGCGCGCCCGGCACCATCGTCGAGGTGCGTGACAGCGGGATCGGCATCAAGCCGGAGGACCAGCAACGCCTTTTCGAAGAATTCCGGCAAGTCGATGGCTCGACTTCGCGCGGCTATGAAGGGGTCGGGCTCGGCCTGGCGCTCTCGAAGCGGCTGGTGGAGTTGCAGGGTGGCCAGATCTGGGTGGAGAGCGCGCCGGGCCGCGGTAGTATCTTCCGCTTCCTGATTCCGCGCCTGCCTCTGCTGGCGGCGCCGCCACCGGCACCGCTCCCGCATGGGCCACTTCCGAGGGTCGCGTGAGCGAGCAAGGCACGCCCCGCCGGATTCTGATCGCCGATGACGACCCGGAACGGCTGCGGACCAGTGTCGAGCGGCTGCAGCAGGAGGGCTTCACCGTGCTCTCCGCGCAGGACGGGCTGGAGGCGCTCGACCGTGCCCGCGAAGAGCTGCCGGACGCCATCATCCTCAACCTGCTGTTGCGCCGCATCGACGGACTCAGGGTTTGCGAGATTCTCAAGAGCAACCCGGCGACGACGAACATCCCCGTCCTGCTGACAGCGGGCGTCCACGTCGACGCCGATGAAGGCCAGCGCGCGCTCGCTGCCGGCGCCGACCGGTTTCTCAGCGACCTCAGCCCATTGTCGACCGGTTCGGGTCGCGAGCTGGGGAGCCAGGACCTGGTACAGGCTGTGCGCACCATGCTTGGCGCCGAGCCAGAGCTCGAAGCGCGTCCCATCTTGCTGGCGATCGACGACGATCCGGAAGCTCGACGGGCGGCGGCCAGCGCTGATCTTCCTCGACGTCCAAATGCCGGAGGAGAGCGGGCTGGCTCTGCTGCCCCAGATGCTGCGCGACTACCCGGAATCGGTGGTGGTAATGATGACGGCCTACGGCTCGGAGCAGGTGGCCGCGGAGGCCCTGCGCGGAGGCGCCGACGACTATATTGCGAAACCCATCGACCTGCAGCGCCTACGCGCGCTGCTAGAGCGAAACCTCGAAAAGCAGCGACTGCGCGCCGAGCGCCAGAGCCTGGTGGCACGACTCAAGGATTCGAATCGATACCTGATGCGGCAGCACGCCGCCCTCCGTCGTGCGGACGAAGAGATCCTGCAGATCAACCGACAGCTGGAGCAGTCGAACCGCTACAAGTCGGAGTTCCTCGCCAACATGTCGCACGAGCTGCGCACCCCACTGAACGCCGTCATGGGGTTCAGCGAGATCCTGCTCGACGCGACGATGAACCTCACCAGCGGCGAGCGCACCGAGTTCCTGCGCAACATCCATAGCAGCGGCCAGCACCTGCTGGGGCTGATCAACGACATTCTCGACCTGGCCAAGATCGAGGCCGGGAAGATGGAGCTCAAGCCCGAAGAGATGCCGGTGGCGGAAGCCCTCCAGGAAGTCACTTCGATCCTGGAGCCGATGGCCCGCCAGCAAGGGTTGCAGCTGACCACGACCGGACTCGCCGACGTGGGCGTCATCAGGGCGGACCGCAGCAAGTTCAAGCAGGTCCTCTACAACCTGCTGTCGAACGCCGTCAAGTTCACCCCACCGCCCGGCCAGATCACGATCGCGCTCAAGGATTCACCCGAGCAGCTCATGGTCTCGGTGCACGACACCGGGATCGGCATGAAGGAAGAGGACCTGCCCAAACTCTTCCGCGAGTTCGAGCAGATCGACGGTTCCTACACCCGCCGCTACCAGGGGACGGGCCTCGGCCTGGCGCTGTGCCGGCGCTTCGTGGAAATGCACGGCGGCCGAATCTGGGCGGAGAGCCATTTTGGCAAAGGATCAACCTTTACCTTCACCATCCCCCGGGACCCACGGCTCGGGCCGGCGAACGAGCCTTCCGTGGACGACGCTGCGCAGACGATCGAATCCATGGAGCTGCCGCTGGTCCTGGTGGTCGAGGATGACCCGGCCAGCAGCCAGCGTCTGACCGCCGAGATCCAGGGGGTCGGCTTCCGGGTGGCGCACGCGGCCGACGGCAACGAGGCGGTGCGCAAGGCAATGGAGATCCTGCCCGACCTGATCATGATCGAGACCGTGCTGCCGGTCAAAGACGGCTGGCAGGTGCTCACGGAGCTCCGGGCTCGCGCGGCCACCGCCGACGTCCCGGTCCTGGTCTGCTCGGTGACCAAGAACCAACGGCTGATGACCGAGTTCGGCGTGGTCGGCTACGTCGCCAAGCCCTGGGCGACCAAGACGATGCAGGACGAGCTCCGCCGCGTCGGCCAGGGGATCAAGCGACGGCGCGACCGGGTCCGGGTCTTGCTGGTCCATCGGGAGCGGCGGGCGCTGGCGCCGCTGGCGGCGGCCCTGGTGGAGGAAGGTTTTGAGGTTTTCCGGGCGCCCGGGCTTCAGGAAGCCCTCGAAAAGGCCCGAGCCGCCGCCCCCGACGTGGTTGTGCTGGCGCCCCCCGAGCCGGAGTGGGTCCTGGGCCTGCGCGGGCTGCCAGGGCAACCCGCCTTGCTGGCCCTGGGTGAAGTTTCACCGAGGGTGCCAGCGACGGCGTGGAGCGCCGTTATACCTACCGGCCTCTCCGAGCCCGATGCCGTATTGCACGCCATCAAGGGCCTGGACATTGTTCAGAGGCGAAGGAGGACAGGGCGTGAGCGGCGGCAAGGTCTTGATCGTCGAAGATAATCCGGTCAATCTCAGATTGGCCCAGTTCCTCCTGGAAAAAAAGGGCTTTACGATCCGCAAGGCGGGTAGTGGCGCCGAGTGCCTGGCAGAGATGGCCCGGGAACTTCCGGACATCGTCCTGATGGATATCCAGCTTCCCAGTGAAGATGGGCTGGCGGTCACGCGCAAGATCCGCTCGGACCCGAGGCTGGCGGGCGTGATCGTGGTGGCGCTGACAGCGCATGCGATGGCCGGTGACCGGGAACGGATCCTGGCGGCCGGCTGCGACGGGTACATTCCCAAGCCGGTCGACCCCCAGGGCCTGCCGGGCGAAGTCGCGCGTTACCTGGAGCAAGGACGGTTGAAGACAGCCTGATGGCCGAGCCAACTCCGAAACCCAGCCGCTCGTACCCTGAGATCCTCCAGCTCAACCAGGAGCTGGTGCGCAGCCTTCAGGGGTTGAGCGACGAGGACGAAGCCCGCAAGAAAGAGCTCGAGCAGGTGAAGGCCGCTATCGATCAGGCGAAAGGCGAAATCGCGCGACTGCAGGAAGAACTTCGCCGCTCGAAGGAACGGGAGGCGGAGCGCCAGGAGGAGCTTCGCCAGCTCGAGCAAGAACGCGTCGATCAGCTCGCCGCCCTGGATGCTCACCTCACCGCGATGCATTCGGCCGTCGAGCGCTACCTCCAACAACCTCGGAAGGCGGCCTGATGAGTCCCGAGCCTTCCAAGGCGAAGTCGTTCGCCGACATCCTCCAGCAAAACCAGGAGTTCATCGTGCATCTCCAGGCGTTGCAAGAAGACATCGGCACGCAGCTGGAAGAGAAGGAAAAAGAGCTGGCGCTGGTGAAACGCCAGATGGCAGCCAAGCAGCAGGAGACCGATGAGCTGCAGGATTCCCAACTCCAGTGGGCGATCGACCGCCAGGCCCTTCTCGATCAGCACGAAAGTCTCAAGCAGGGGCACCAGGACCTCCAGCAGAGCCATGACCGTGCCCAGGTCGAGCTCGGTCGCCTCAAGGATGATGTCGCCCGCGCCAAGTCGCGGGATGAGGAGCGGCGCAGCCAGCTGCGGCAGCTGGAGCAGGAGCGCATGCAGCTCACGCAGAAATTCGAGGCCGATCAAAAGAAGATCCGCGCCGATTTCAAGGCCGCGCAGGATGACCTCGACAGCCTGCAGTCGGCGCAGTTGCAGTGGGCGATGGATCGAGAAACCCTGCTCAAAGATCGCGACACCGCGGTGGCGAAGCAGGCGCAGCTGGAGCAGGATTGGCAGAAGGCCCGCGCGGAGCTCACCAAGGACAAAACGCGTTTGACGGAGCTGACGGCGCAACAGCAGCAGCAGTTGAAGGCGGTCCAGGCCGAGCTCGAGCCGCTCAAGACAGCCCGCGACAAGGGGCAGGCGGAGCGCCAGCGGCTGATCGCCGATGTAGCGCGCCTGGAGCAAGGCGGGCAGGAAGCCGAGGCCCACTACAAGGCCGACCGTCGTCTGCTGCAGGGTCAGCTCGAGGAAGCCCGTAAGAAGGGGGCCGACCTCGACAAAGCCGAGGCCGAGTTCCAGCGGCTCAGCGACGAGCGCTCGGCGCTCCTCAGCAAGGTCAAGGCGCTGGAAAAGGACTGGCAGCTCCGCGAGGCGTCCATCGCCGAAGAAAAGGCGGGGCTCAAGAAGCACGTCAGCGATGCCAACAACAGGCTGGCCGCAGTGGCGCAGGACGCGGAAAAGCTCAAGGCGCTCCACGCCGACCTTGCCGGTGAAACCAGCCGCAAGGCGGAAGAGTGGACGGCGCGAGAGCAGCGACTCACCTCGGAAAAGAACCAGCTCAAGGTCGACCTCGAGCGGGTGCAGGCACAACTCTCCGACATGATGTCTCAGACCAACGAGCTGCACAGCGAGCGGGCGGCGGAAGCCAAGGAGCTGGACGAGGCCTGGAAACGGGAGAAGGCGTCCCTCAAGGCGCAGCTCGAGGATGCCCGCAAGGCGGCCGGGAGCGGGCCGCCGACCAGCCAGGTCCTTGCCCGGTACGAAGCCGAGAAGCGCGCCATGCAAGCGCAGCTGGACAGCCTTCGAAACGACCTGGCCGCGAGCGGCAAGCACAAGGACGTGGCGCCGGCCCTGTCACAGGCCAAGCGCGACTTCGAGGCCAAGTTCCGCGTCATCTACGACCAGAGTCACGACCTGAACTCACCGCTCAACGCGATCCTCGGATTCAGCGAGATCCTTCTCGACGAGAAGGCCAACAAGACGACGCCGGAAGAGCGCCGCGAGTTCGTCGCCCATATCAACGAGAGCGGCAAGCGGCTCGTCGAACATATCCGTGAGCTGATCGAGTTCGCCAAACAGGAAGCGGGTATCCAGGAGCGCCCGGTGCAGATGGTGCCCCCGGTCGGGACCGGGACCAAGCCACCCGTCATCCTGGTTGCCGACAACGACCCGGCCGTCAAGGAGCGGATCGAGCCGTTCCTCAGCCACGCCGGCTATGAAGTCGTGATCGCCGCGAGTGCCCAGGAAGCGCTGCGCAAGGCGGTCCAATTGCAGCCGCTCGCCGTTCTCATCGACACGCAACTGCCGCCCAACGGCGGCAGTGGGCTCGTCTATGACTTGCGGCGCGAGTCGAAGACCAAGGACATCCCGATCGTGCTGACCTCCAAGGTCAACAAGGAATCGCTCGCCTTCGACATCGGTCAGGCGGACTTCCTCACCAAGCCGATCGACCGGCAGCAGCTGCTGCAGATGATGGTGAAGTTCGACCTACTCGCCGACGGCAAGCGCGGCAAGAAGACGCCGTCATCGATCCTGATCGTGGACGACGACCCGCAGAACATCCGCCTGATCAAGGCCATGCTCAAGCCGTTCAACATCGAGGTCATGGTTGCCGACGGCGGCAAGGCCGGCGTCGAGATGGCGCTGAAGAAGAAGCCGGACCTCATCATCCTCGACCTGATGATGCCGGAGGTCGACGGCTTCGACGTCGTTTCCAGACTGAAAGAGGACCCGGGGGCGAGCCAGATCCCCATCCTTATCTATACGGCCAAAAACATCACGAGTGAGGACCGCGAGCGCCTCCAGGGGAACATCCAGTCGATCATCCAGAAAGGGGACTTTGGCAAGGACCGCTTCCTCGAGATGATCAACAACCTCCAAACCAGCCAGGCCGCCTAGGACCGGAGGGCCGGTATGACTGCCCTCGATCGCCAGCTCGTCCGGCTCCGTTTCGTCGCGCTCGCGATTCCGTTCGGCCTGCTCCTCTGGCTGCCGTCGGCATCGGTGACGGTCACCATCATCCTTGCTGGCTTGATGGCCGCCTACAACGGTGTCGCCTTGCTCGCGATTCGCCGGCAGGCGTCGCTGCGGTTCTCCCGGCCCATGGCGGTCCTTCTGCTGGTCCTCGACCACGCCGTCGTCAGCGCCTGGATCCTTCTCTTCGCCACCCCCTCGTCGAGCCTTCCCTACCTGCTCTATGCGCTGGTTGCCGCCGAAGCGGTCTTCCGGTTCGAGCTATGGGGCGGGATCGGCACCAGCCTCTTCTTCACGAGCGGCGTCATCCTTTTCCAGACGAGTGATCTCGGTCTCGCCATCTCGGTCCGCGACTCCGTGCTCCGCGCCATCCCGACGGTCGCCGTCATCACTGGCCTGGGTGCGGCGGTGCGCGCGATGAACACCGAGATCCGGGGCACGCGGCGGCGGCTCGATCAGACGGAGCAATTGCGGAACGTGCTCGGCGAACTGGTCGGACAGCTCGACGTATCGCGCATGCTCAACACCGTGATCCGCTGCGGCATGGAGCTGCTCCAGATGGACTCAGGTGCCATCGTCCTGCTGGACGAAGATCGCGGCGTTTTCACCTTGCGCGCCGCAGTCCGCCTGGCGGGGGCGGTCGAGGGGGAAACGGTCACAGTGGCCGACGGCATCGTTGGGCGCGTGGTCCGCGAGAAACGCTTCATCATGCTGGCCGAGCCGCCACTCTTCGACCTGGCCGAGCTCAACGCGGCCGGCTACGCGCGCGCCTTCGGCTCCCCGGTTTTACTCGAAGGCAAGGTCTACGGTGTGCTGCACCTCCAGACCAAGGATGATCAACGCCGCCTGACCAGATGGGAGGAGGAGGCGCTCGAGGTCCTCTCGCAGCAGCTGGCGGTGGCGCTTCGCAACTTCCGTCTCTTCGAGGAAAGCGAGAAGCGCGCGCGCCGCCTCGAGCTTCTCAACCAATCGATCGACCAGATGAACCAGAAGCTCTTCGAGCCCGAGCTGCTCGATGTGGTGGCCACCACCCTCACCGGCAACCTGGGAATCGCCGCGGCGCAGGTCTGGCTGCTGGAAGCGAGCGACGGCGCACTCTGGCGACGTGCCAGCCACCACACGACGGAAAACCCGCCACCGGTTCCCGGACGGATGGAACGGGGCATGAGCGAGATCGGCCAGGTTGCCGAACTGCGAGTGCCGATCGTGACCAACGACCCCGCCAACCATCGCCAGGTTGGCCTCAATCCCTGGATGACGGAGGAAGGCATCCAGGCGTTCGCCGGCTTTCCGCTGGTCGTGAGCGATCAGCTATTGGGCGTGCTGGCTGTCTATCATCGTCGTCCGCTCGACCGCAACACGATCGAGTTGCTCACCCTGTTCGCGCAGCACGCCGCCACTGCCATCCAGGAGGCGCACCTCTTTCACCTCGCTACCGAACAAACCGCGCGCCTCACTGCGCTCAACGTCGAGCTGCAGCGCGCCAATCAGGTCAAGGCCGAGT
>WNFF01004579.1_pt1 | contig 11283 bp, 13 predicted proteins | sample 5400441 | NCBI WGS metagenome assembly WNFF01 (sample SAMN13153345, study PRJNA577476) | soil metagenome | isolation source: 120 cm saprolite under Douglas fir tree site 2 hole 3 replicate 1 | place: USA:California | collected 2015-04-18
AGGGAACGAGGAAGTTTCGCGCGCCGCCGGGCGTGTACTTCCCCATGAACGGCGTTTCCAATTCGAGAAACCCCCGGCTGACCAGTTGAGAGCGGGTGATCGCGTTCATCTTCGAGCGCGCGATCAAGGCCCTCTGGATCGGCGGCCGGCGCAGGTCCAGGTAGCGGTAGGCGAGGCGCTTCTCCTCCGCGGTGTCGACCTGCTCCTCAATCATGAAGGGCGTGGGCTCGGAACGGTTGAAGATGGTCAGCTCGGTTGCCTTGACCTCGATCTCTCCCGTCCGAAGCTTGGGGTTGACGTTCGCTCCACGGGAAACGACTTTTCCCCGGATCCCGATCACGTATTCCAGTCGGAGCGATCCGGCGAGGTCGTGCGCCTCGGTGGCGATGTCCGGTTCGAAAACGATCTGGGTCAGTCCCTCCCGATCGCGCAAGTCGATGAACACCGCGCCGCCGTGGTCGCGGCGATTCTGGACCCACCCGAAGAGAACCACCGTCTTGCCGATGTCCGCGCGGGTGAGCTCCCCACAAGAATGAGTGCGCTTGACCTCGGAGATGAAATTGACCGCCATGAGAATTGACCTAACCGATGCAGGATGGAAGACCTGCCCTGGCTCGCGGACTTCACCTCCAGACCCGGAGGAAGGGCGCGAGGGGCAGGAGAACATAGTGAGGGGATTCGCGGTGCGTCAAGGAACCCCGCGATAAGACGGTCGAATTGAGCTGGGGGTACGGACCCACCGGCGTTTGGCTGGCCCCGAAGCCGAAGGCGCTGCGAAAGCCCCGCCCGCATCTCTCAGGAGGTCGCTGCGCGCAGATCCTTGAGCTTGAGCGAGAGCTTCTGCCTTCCATTCCACTCGTCAATCGAGAACTGGAAGGCCAGGTCCATGCGCTCAGCGGCGAGCGCCATCCGATCGCCCATCCCGAAACCAATCGCATCCAGGTGCGGCGCCGAATCGAACGAGAGCTTGAGGTGGCTTGCCCGTCCTTCGTGCTTGTTCGGAAGGACCCGAGATCTCGCCGACAGATCCCGAGAGGCAAACACCGGCTCCGGGTTTCCGGATCCGAAGGGTCCAAGGGTTTCGACTCCCTTGGCCGCCTCGGTGCTCAGCTCGGAGAGCGAAATCACCGCGTCGACGCGACAGCGCGGCACCACGTCATCGTCGCTGAGTTTTTGCGCCGCGATCGCCGCGAATGCTTCGCAGAATGCGGGAAGTCGGTTGGCCTCGATGGACAAGCCCGCCGCCTGCTTGTGACCGCCGAACTTGACCAGGTGGGCAGCGCAGTCGTGAAGAGCGCTGACCAGATGGAAGCCCTCGATGCTGCGCGCCGAGCCTCGCCCAACTCCGTCCTTCATGGCGATGAGGATGGTCGGTCGGTGGAATCGCTCGACGACCCGGGAGGCGACGATGCCGATCACCCCCGGGTGCCAGACCTCCGAATGCAGCACCAGGCCTTTGGCGTGCCGCCCTTGCTCCGCCTGGCGAAGTGCTTCGCCGAGGATCTGATGCTCGATTCCCTGTCGCTCGACGTTCGCCGCATCGAGTTGCTGCGCCAAAGGACGCGCTGCCTCGATCGTTTCGGTGCACAAAAGTTGGAGGCCGAGGGACGCGTCGTGAAGGCGACCCGCCGCGTTGATCCGGGGACCCAGCCGAAACCCGACCTGCCCGCTGCTCACTTCACCCACCGCGGGCACTCCGGCAACCTCCTTGAGCGCGCGGATGCCCGGGCGATTCGCCGCCGCGATTTCCTCGAGGCCATGCGTGACCAGAATCCGATTCGCTCCGGTGAGCGGCACGACGTCCGCGATCGTCGCTAGAGCTACGAGATCCAGCATCGAACGCAGATTCGGTTCGGGTCGCTTTTCGAAGAAGCCCTGTTGCCGAAGCTCCTTTCGAAGCCCGATGCAGAAATTGAAGGCGACTCCGGCGGCGCAGAGGTGCCGGGTCGGGTAGTCGCAACCCGGTTGGTGGGGATTGAGTAGAGCCAGCGCAGGGGGCAGAGTTTCCGGAACCGAATGGTGATCGATGATGATCACATCGAGCCCTAAATCGTTCGCCTTCGACACCTCGGCCACGGAAGTGGTCCCGCAGTCCAGGGTGATGAGGACGCGCGTGCCCTGCTCGGCGAGCTTCTCGATCGCCGGAAGGTTGAGCCCGTAGCCTTCGCCGATCCGATGGGGGATGTAGGTGGTGACGTTTCCGCCGATCGCTCGAAGAAAGAGGGCGAGCAGCGCGGTCGAGCAGACGCCATCCACGTCGAAATCGCCGTAGAGCGTGATCCTTTGGTTCTCTTTGAGAGCCTCGCAGGTCCGGCGCACCGCGAGGAGCAAGCCCTTCATCAGAAACGGATCCGGAAGATCGGTGAGGCGATCCGAAAGAAAGGCGCTCGCCGATTCCGCTGTCGCGTAGCCACGATGGGCGAGGACTCGAGCTGCCAACGGGTGCAAGCCGAGAGTCGAGCTAAGAGCAGTGACGTCTGGTTGCGAAGTCCCGGGCAGTACCCAGCGCAATGGTGCGATCCCCTCTCGAGAGTCCCGCCTCCGTGAGTGCGCTCTCGAACGTGCGCAACCTAACAACGTGCCCCGACACGAGGGGTTGGCGTCAAGGCGGCGGGAAAAACGGCGGGAATTTTTCCTGCCGCTTCGGTCCGGGTGATGGCCCGGGCCATCGAGCGCTCCAAAGGCGAGGCTGGGACGCTCGGCAGCCGTAAGATTTTTTCTTACAGGAAGAAAGAATCTTACTGCGGGGGCCGGGACGGTAAGAAATTTCTCAACGTTCAATTCTCATGGAGCAGAGGGCGGCCCAGGACGAGCCCGAGTGTCAGTATAGATTTTCTACGTAGGGAATCTGTTCTGACGTTTGTTCCGACGCGCCCACCCATCCATCGAATTTCATTCATCGGTGAATAAAGCGGCGGAGGACTTCGGACGGCGCGAGCCGAGCACGAACTGGGTGCCCAAAGCGGCGGTAAAATTTTCCGGTCGCTCCCCGTTCGCTCCACCATCCCGAGCCCTGATCCGGAAGGGATTCTGCCCGTAATTGCGTCGAAGCAATTTGAAGCAATTGAGAACGGTTCGCAAGTGGAACGTTACACCGGCGAGGCCACCGATCATGTGCCTCGAGGCACATCGAGGCACATCGAATCCACCGGTCATCTGCCTTCAGGTGCCTCAAGCGGCCTGGGCCACCACCTATCCACAACCCTTCTTCACGCGCAATTGTGACTTGTTTTGTTCATCGTCACGTGTATGAAGCCGCCCAGCGGCAAAGGGGATCGCTCGGAAGGGGAAATCCGTGGGCGGCTCCGCCGGCGAAAAGAGACACACATGAAGAAGGCGCGCGCGAAGCTCAAGCTGTCCAAGGAGTCGGTCAGAATAGTCTCCCAGCCAGAGCTTCAAGAGGCTGTCGGTGGGGCGGCCACGGACGGTTGCCGTCCCTCCATCCGGGTTGCGTGCACCACGGCCCTAAGCTGCAGCGGGGGTTGCGATACCGCCTAAGGCAGTCGACGGCCTCCCCGCTGTCGGATCGCGGACCTCTGATTCGTCTTCAGAGCGATCTACCTTTCACCATCCAAGGAGAACGACCAATGGCCAAAGCCAAGAGCCCAATCCCCGAAGGAATGAGAACCGTCACGCCGCACCTGGCCGTGACAAACGCACTCGACGCCATCGCGTTCTACAAGAAGGCCTTCGGAGCCGAGCTCAAGAGTCACGCCCCCGGTACAACACCTGGCAGCACGATGCACGCCGAGATCCGCATCGGGGATTCGTCGGTGTTCCTGGCGGACATGGTTGGACAGGGCCCGGTGAAGCCCCCGACGAGGGACAGCGGAGCTACCTGCTTGATCCATCTCTTCGTGCCCAACGCGGACGCGGTGTTTGCGGCCGCCGTTGCGGCCGGAGCGACCGTAGTGATGCCCTTGAGCGACATGTTCTGGGGCGATCGCTACGGCCAAATTACCGATCCGTTTGGCCACGTGTGGTCGATCGCCACCCACCTCGAGGACCTCACCCCCGAAGAGGTCGACCACCGCGCGAAGGCCTTCTTCGCGCAGATGAAGCGGTGAACCATCGGGGCTCAGCCAGAGTGGCGGGAAGATCCGGTCGTCTTCGCGCTGAAGCTCACTCGAAGCCCCGAGGCTATCCCTTCGGAGCCTGGTAGGTGAGCTTTCCCGCCTTCCGCATCGCTTCCATCGATTCCTTCACCGTCATGAGAACCGTCGTTTGAACCGACTTGAGGTGGCCGGCTGCCGTGGCGGCGATCGAAACCGAGGCTGCCGTGGCGGCATCCGGAGCTTCCATGAGCACCACCAGGTCGTGCTCGCCGAAGCAGTAGTAGAGGCTGTGGAACCTTCCGCCGGCTCGCTCGAGGAGCCCGCGAATGGCTTGCTCGCGGTCCTCTGGATTCTTAGCCAGGTTGGCCCAGGCTTGCGGAGTATACGACGCTTGAAGCAGGTAAAGAGACATAGCACCCTCCTCGTCGCGATCATTTGCTGCGGCGTCGCGATCGGGCGCTAGCGTTAGTGCCGCAGCATCCTGCCAGTCAAGGAGCGACGAGCGGCCGACCGGTCGTTCGGACCTCTTCTTTGTGCGAGCTCAGCACAAACAAGCGCCCTACTAGAGGTGCGCAACCTCAATGTCGCCCCATTTCCGCTGGAGGTACTCGACCACAAGGCGTCTGTGGCACTGCGCGGGCTTGTCCTCCGAGCAGAGCAGACAGGCGCCATCAACGGCGGTACGCTGGACGATGTCCTCGATGCGCCGCTCCGCGATAAGAGCGAGGAACCGCCTCTCGTAGTCGGCCCAATCACCCCCGTCTTTCCTGTACGCGTCGAGCATCTCCTGCGTGGGCGCGAGCATCGGCTCGTGCGTGTACGCGATGCCACCGATTGCCTTCAGAAAGTACCGGAGGTCATCCTTCTTCGCGAATCCGGCGAGTTGGGAGACATTGTTCAGGCGTACGTCGATCACCCTCTTGACGCCCGCCTTCTGAAGCCTGTTGAAGAACGACTCGGCCGAGGTCTTCGTGAAGCCGATCGTGAAAACCTTCATGGAGCGTGTCGCTCAACGGGGTCACCTGTCGAGCTCGGTTTCTCAGCATAGGCGATTTCGCTTCCTCGCTTCGCGTATGCCTCATCGACCAACTCCTGGCGGGGCTTGAAGAAGTCGCGATCACCGATCCCGAGCTCCTTCAGCAGCCGGTTCAGTGCGTCGTCGTGATGTTCAAGACGTCCATCTTCGAGGATGTGCGCGGCGCGGAGTCCACGGGCGACAAGATGTCGAACCACGAGAATCGTGCGATGGCAGGTGAGTGGATCTTTTTCCGCGCAAAGGAGCGCGATCCGGTAGCGGGTGGTGCCATCGATCAATCGGGCGAGGCCGCGCTGGAACAGCTCGGTCTTGGCGAGTCGGTCGTACTGAACCTTTCCATCGACGTAGCAGCTCCGATCCTCCGAGCGGGCTCCTAGTTCACGGCCAAGGAACCCGTAGGAGATTCCTGTGGCCTTGAAGGCGTCGCGCATGGGCTCGCGATTGAATTGCGGGTTCATCCAGCTGTAGGGCTGCGAACGCACGTCTCCGACCGCCGTGATTTCGTTCCGCCGGAGTAGATCCAGCAGCTTCTCCATCGAATGGGTCGAGTGCCCGACCGTGTAGACGATCTCCGCAACCCGTTGACGATTGACAGTGCTTAACCCCAGCACCTACAGTTTGGCTGGAGTTGGAACGAGAGAACCCGGTCGTGGGGGAGAGCGATGGAGTTCCGCATCCGGAGCTCGTCTCGTTCTACCGGGGGAGGGGTATGTTACCAGCGAGCGATCTCAACCAGAAGGGAGAAGTAACGCAACTTCTTCTTGCCTGGAGTCGAGGCGATGAAAACGCACTCGCCTCGTTGCTGCCGCTCGTTTACACCGAGCTCCAGCGCATGGCGCGACAGCATTTTCGTCGTGAACGCGATGGGCATACGTTGTCGTCCGGCGCGCTGGTCCATGAAGCATACCTCCGCCTGGTGAATCACGACGTTCAATGGCGGAACCGCGCCCACTTCTTTGCATTAGCATCTCAAGCGATGCGTCGAGTGCTGGTCGACTATGCAAGAAGAAGGAAGCGAGCCAAACGAGACGGAGCCGGGCTCAGGGTTTCGTTTGTTGAAGCTGCTGGGTCGCCTAAGCCCGTCGAGCTTGACGTCGTGGCTCTCAATGATGCGCTGGAAGAGCTTGCCTCAATCGATCTGCGACAATTCCGGATTGTCGAGCTTCGCTATTTTGGCGGTTTGACAATAGGGGAGGCAGCGGAAGTGCTCGGCGTGTCCGTGGCTACAGTAAAAAACGACTGGAGTCTTGCCAAGGCCTGGCTCTATCGACAGCTCTCCAAGGGTTGAACGCGCTGATAGTTGGCCTCCAGGAAGGTAACCCACGTCCTGCTATCATCCTGCGAGTTCTCGACTTTGAAATACATACTATTCTCACCGCTGAATTTATACATGTAACGGCTGTGTTTTCCGGCCTCGAAGAGGATTGTATCTCCTTCCCTTTTACCGCGGGCCGGCGACGACGGCACCGACCCCATGCAATCCACCCAATACAGAGTGTAGCTCTTCTGCTCACCATCCCATCCGAAGACGCCGTGTCCTTTGAACACCGTCCGGCCGTTTCTTTCTTCGAGGTAGTCCTCGACCACGAAGAATCCATCCAACTCGACGCGAATGTTGAGGCGCCCGATGGCGGTTCCCCCTGGTCCCACCGGGGGTGGGGCAAGCCTCTCTTCCCCAACCCAGTTCCCTGCAAATCTCTGCAGCCACCGATGGTGCTCAGTCGGCTGCGGCGTTCGTGGCATCGCGCTTCTCCTTTGAGGCCGATCTCGTCGATCACTGGCGGCGAGGTCAAGCCCTGGCTGATCCCTGCCATTTCGGCTATTCCAGTGTCCGACTGCGCGCGCTAGAACGCCGGCAACGAACATCGAGGACAGGCGGGGGAATCCAATGGCGCTTCGCTTGGGAAAATTCGAGCTGCACCAGGTGCGGGACGGGACGTTCGCGCTCGATGGCGGCGCTATGTTCGGCGTCGTGCCCAAACCGTTCTGGCAGAAACGGCACCCCGTGGACGATCGAAATCGCATTGAGTTGGCGCTGCGCTGCCTTCTCATTCAGGAGGGCAATCGGCGCATCCTGGTTGACGCGGGGATAGGCCCCCACTGGGATGAGAAGCGCCGCGAAATCTTCGCGATCAACCCGTCGGATCAGGGTCTCGACCGAGAGCTCGCCCGAGCTGGCTGCGCGCGCGAGGAGATCACCGACGTGGTCTTGACCCAGCTTCAGTTCGATCACGGCGGCGGGGCCACGCGCATTCACGACGGCAAGCGAGTCCTTTCGTTCCCGCGAGCCACCTACCATTTGCAGCGTCGCAACTGGAACTGGGCCCAACACCCATCGGACAACGTCGCGAGCAGCTTTCGCGCTGAGGATTTTGACATTCTTGCAAGCAGCGGACGACTTCACCTGCTTGACGGACAGACCGAGTTGTTCCCCGGAATCGAGCTGTCGACCTCCGAAGGGCACACCGTCGGGATGCAACTCGTTCGCATCAGCAGCGGCGACAAGGCGCTCGTTTTCTGCACCGACCTGATCCCCACCGCCTCGCACCTACGCTCTTCGTGGATGATGGCGTATCACCTTCATCCGCAGACGGTGATCGAAGAAAAAAGAAAGCTGCTGGCGCGGGCATTGAAAGATAAATGGATGCTCTTCTTCGCCCATGACCCAATGGTCGCCGCCTGCAGCATCAAAGAGCAGGACGGTCAGCCGGCGATCGACCGGGTAATCTCCTTTTGATGTTAAAATGTGCCGGTGGTGAGAACGGCTCGGAAGCGTGCTTTGCCGCTCATCATCAGCTCGTAAGCCTCGGTCGCTCGCTCGAGAGGAAAGAGCTCATTCACTGACCGCACGCCCGTCAGCGCGCTGAAGGACAGCGCATCTTGGCATTCGATCGACGTTCCACTGAAATAGCCCTCGATTGATCGCCGTCCGGCGACGACCAGGGTTGGAGGTACTTCGAGCGGCTCACTTCCAGCGCCCACCAGGATCAGCTTCCCGCCAACATCCAAACCACCGAGAATCGCGCTTATCGCTTTGCTGTCCGTGGTTGTTGCCAGGATCGCCTTGGCGCCGCCCAGAATAATCAACTCGGTCGCGGGATCCTGTGCTTGACTGTCAATGTAGTGATGTGCGCCGAGCGTCTGCGCGGACCGCTCCTTGCTCCTTCCTCGCGCGATGGCAATAACCCTGAAACCCATTCTCGCGGCGAACTGAATGCCCAGATGGCCGAGTCCGCCCAGCCCGAGCACGGCAACGGTCTCGCCCGGCCGCGCACCGCTCTTTCGCAGAGCTTTAAAAGTGGTGACTCCTGCGCACATCAGTGGGGCCGCTTCAGCCGCGGCGAGCTCCGCCGGTATCAGCGCCACCGCGCCCGCGGGGGCGATCATGTAATCGGCATATCCTCCATCGTAGGAGATTCCTGCAACTTGCGGCGCGACTCGACAGGTAACGAAGCTTCCGCGGCGGCACGAATCGCAAACGCCACAGTGTCCGCCGTGCCAGCCGATTCCGACCCGCTGCCCTTTCTTCCATTGGACAACGTCGGTGCCGACTTCATCGATGATTCCGGCGATTTCGTGTCCTGGGACTCGGGGGTATTGGATGCCCGGCCAGTGCCCCTCTTTGGTAAACGAATCGCTATGGCAGATGCCGCAGGCCTGGACCCTGATTCGCACGGCGCCCGCGCGGGGCTCTGGGATTTCACGCTCGACAAGCTCGAAGGGCCCGTTCGGGCGTGGAACCTGCACTGCGCGCATTTTGGACATAGATGTTTGAGGATCGTGATGACTACCGTGTGGCCATGGACATCCACTCCAGCAACGAGTGGTCCTGCAGCGACTTCAGCAACGCGTCCAAGCTCTCGAAGCGATCAGCACGGTCGGGGCTCAAGCCTCGAAGAACCGGGCGCAGCACCCACGGGGGCACTCTGGCTCCCTTCGGGGCCTGTATTATTTGATTGTTCGCACGCCCATCTTCAAGCTGCGACGATACATTGGTGAAGGTTGTTCGTTCCGCGGGGTGTTCACCGATGAGTGCTTCGTACAGAGCAACGCAGAAGCTGTATTGCTCCTCCCGCGCGTCGGGCGCCTCACCGCGAAGCTGCTCCGGTGCCATGTATCCCCGCGTCCCCGCAATCGCCACCGGTGTGTCAGCGCCACGCGGCGTCGCCGAGTCTGAAGGCTGCGTCGGCTCTTGCGCGTTACCCGAGGGTGAGGAAGGAGTGAAGGCCAAACCAAAGTCCATTACCTTGACGGTTTCGTCTTTGCTGACCAACACATTGCTGGGCTTGAAATCCCGGTGGACAATGCCGGCAGAATGCGCCGCCGCAAGTCCTTTGCCTGCTTCGCGGAAGAGATCCAAGACTTCACGCCACGAGCGGGGCTTCTCCTTCAGCCACTGGCCGAGCGTCCGACCTTCGATGAATTCCATGGCTACGAATACCTGGTCTTCAAACCTGCCCACGTCGTAGACGGAAACAACGTTCGAATGCCATAAGCGCGCCATCGCCTGCGCCTCGCGAAGAAGCCACTCCCTGCCATCGCTTCCGAGCAAGAGATGCGAGGCCTCCGTGTGAAGAAGCTTGATCGCGACTTTGCGGTCGAGCTCTGGATCGTAGGCGGAATAGACAACACCCATCCCGCCCGAGCCGAGCACATTTTGTACAACGTACCGGCCGAGCATCGAACCTCGGGGAAACTGACGAGATCCTTTCGCAGCCGAACGCGTTGTCGCCGTGAGGTTTCCCTCGCCGGCGTCGTTGTCGAAGGAATCGGGCGGGGATTGCCCCAATAACTCTAAAGCGCCCGCGTGTTCGAGAAACGAGCCCATCTCCTTTTGCGCCAAGATCAACGATTGCGCAGCTTGCCGGACCTCGTCGTCGCTTCCACAGTCTTCGGCAAGATAGGAAGCGCGTTGATTCTCCGACCACTCCTGGCTCGCTTTTACGAGCGCGAACACCTTCTGCCACTGCTGAGGCGTCATCTCTTCCCCTCATGAACTGACCAACCGGATCGCCCCTCCCACCACTCGGCGCGCATGCAATTCCCATGCACGCATCGCATGCGAGCCACGCACTGTAGGAGTTCAGTGATGACCGGTCAACTGGCTGGAAGACACAGTTCCGGAGGGACAGCAGCGGCCGAACGGACCCCGAGTGCGCAGCGCTCAGCCGCTGGATACTTCCGAGGCATTGCAAGGAGCAACGTCTATCGGTTCGAGAGATGTCGAACGCAGCGTTTGCTCACGGGTCAGTTAGAGCTGGGCAGGCGGCCGTCGGGTCAGAACGGATGGACGGATCCCGCGATCGGCATCGCAAAACACCAATACAGACTGTCAAATCAAATATCAGATCTGAAATTTGACATGCCTGTCTGCCGCCCTGTCTGGGATGGCAAACAGGCATCGCCAAAAGCGACTACTTCGTCCGAGCGTTACTTCTTGAAATTTCGGATAAACATCGTCCCAGGGTCGGTTCGGATCAAAACGCCCTCCCGCCCGTCTTTGGTCAGCACGAGATCCCAGTGCGCTGCTCCCACGGTCAATGTACCGGTACAGTCGGCGTCCAAAGTGTACGTTCCGTCATAGGTGATTCGACTGATTTCCCCACCGGTTGTCCTGGTCTCCTTGCCCGATAGACCGCCCATTCCATCAAAAGTTTCAACACCAACGACAATACGAGGCGGACTACCTTCAGAAGGTACTCCACTGCCGGTTTCGATAAAATCTCCATACAAGGTGCTAAGCGAGCATTCCTCGCCCGCCCACGCTGGGTGCGCGATGACGGCAAGGACTACGACAATCTGCAGTGCGATCGATCTCATAAGGACTCTCCCGTTTTGATTTTGCATTCCACGTCGCCTTTTGCCCATTGGGCACCTGGTAAGCGCGAAACGCGGGAGAAATGGCTAAACCGACCAGGCAACTCCAACGAAAGGGGCTCGGACTCCTCGGCCGCGGCCGCTCCCGGGCCAGAGCGGCGAAACAAAGGGACCGCCGGGGGCACTCACCACCAGTTGGCGAGAGGAACTGGCTCGCCTGACGAACGAGAACCGCGAACTGCGGATGGAGCGTGAACTGCTACAGAAGGGCCCATGCCCGACCCGCGGCCCTGGCATCGCCTGGAATCCCGTACAATTGTAAGTGGTCTTGCCGGAACCGATGAGCGGCTTGGCCCTTACGCGACTTTGGCCTTC
>WNFF01007971.1_pt1 | contig 11282 bp, 9 predicted proteins | sample 5400441 | NCBI WGS metagenome assembly WNFF01 (sample SAMN13153345, study PRJNA577476) | soil metagenome | isolation source: 120 cm saprolite under Douglas fir tree site 2 hole 3 replicate 1 | place: USA:California | collected 2015-04-18
CAGGCGCCGCGCTTACTCGGGCATCAGCGCAAACGCCCACACCGATCCGCCGCGCGGCACGTTTTTGAGCTGCTCGCCCATCCGCACCACGTTCACGCCGCCGAGGCCGGACTGCACAACGACGTACTGTCTGCCCTTATGGGTAAAGGTAATCGGCTGCGCGTTGATGCCCGAGCCGGTCTGGAACTGCCACAGCGTCTTGCCGGTGTTGATGTCGAGCGCGATGAACTCGCCGGTCTCCTTGCCGGTAAACAACAGGCCGCCGGCAGTCGCGATGACCGCTGCGTAGTGTGGAATGTCGAGTATCGGCGCACGCCACTTATGCGTTGCCGTCATTGGATCGATCGCATCGACGTGAGCGATCGGCTCGTTCGGCGGCCGCGGCGCAGGCAGATTTTCCAGGCCCGCGTAGCGCTGACCGGGTTTGTACTCCACCGGCACGAAGCGGATCAGTCTTGAAGCGTGCATCGTGTTGGCGTAGAGCAACCCGGTGTCCGGATTAAACGCCGCGTGCGGCCAGTTCTTCGCGCCCCACTGGCCGGGCCAGAGCTCGATCTGCTCTCCCGCGCGTACTTTCTGCGCCATGTCCGACTCCACCGGCCGGCCGGTCGCCATGTCGACGTGGGTCGCCCAGTTCACCTTTTCGAACGGCTTCGCCGAGAGTAGCTTGCCGTTGGTGCGGTCAAGCACGTAGAGAAAGCCGCCGCGGGAAAAATGCATCATCACCTTGCGCTTGGCGCCTTCAACATTGATGTCGGCAAGAATCCATTCCCAGCTGGCATCCAGGTCGAACATCTCGTTCGGCACCAGTTGGTAGTACCAGACCATTTCTCCGGTTTGTGGCTTCAGCGCAAGCACCGAGGCGGTGTAGAGATTGTCGCCCGCGCGCCCGCCAGGATTCCATGGCCCGGCGTTGCCCACTCCCCAGTACACAAGATCGAGATCGGGGTCGTATGAGCCGGTGACCCAAGTCGAGCCACCGCCGCGCGGGTACGCATCTCCCGCCGGCCAGGTTTCGTTGCCTTTCTCGCCTAGCGCGGGAATCGTGTAGCGGCGCCACAGATGCTTGCCGGTATCCGGGTCCCAACCGTCAAGGAAACCGCGGATCCCGAACTCGGCGCCGGAGATGCCGGTGATCAGCACACCGTTGGCGACGAGCGGTGCCCCCGTGATCGAATATCCGTCTTTCCACTCGGCCACCTTTTGCTTCCAGATCTGTTTTCCGGTCTTCATGTCGAGCGCGACCACAAACGCATCGAGCGTGCCTCGGAACACCTTGCCGTTGTAGATTGCCGGTCCCTTGTTGGAAACGCCGCAGCACACCACGCGCGGCGTGGCCGGATCCCAATCGACCGGGGTACGCCAGATCTGCTTGCCAGTGTCGATATCGATCGCGACCGTATACTCGGCATCTGTCACGTAGATGACGCCGTCGTAGACCAGCGGCTGCGCCTGCTCGCCGTAGCTGCTGTTAAGCGACACGTTCCACACCGGTACCAGCTGCTTCACCGTTTGCTTGTTGATCCGCTTGAGCGTGCTAAAGCGGTGCTGGTGATAGCCCATCCCATAGGTGAGAACGTTGTCGGTGTTTTTGCCGTCGTTCTTGAGTTCGTCCAGCGTCTGGGAGAATGCTAAGGTTGTGGCGAGGAAAAAAAATGTCGTGGCTAACGCAATTCTTTTCATCATGGGACCCTCCTCTTGTGATCGCGGCAGCGGACGGCACTGCGTCGATACTCGTTAATGTTATAGCGCGGGTTCATAAAATCTTAACAGTTACGGCCGATAAGTGCCAACCTGCCGACCCCGCTCGCCCCGCACTGCAAGCCAAGACGTCCCGAAGCGCCTGAGATTGTGTCTCAGGCTGCAAAAACGCAATAATATCAACAACGACGAATTTTCGGGAAAGACAATATGGACGAAAGCTGGTAAGAAGCGTCTGGGGCTGGACAAATCCCATGTCGACACGGAGTGCGAGTAAGCCGCATGTCCAAGTTCACGGGACTTTCAGGCACCGACGCTGAAGGGATAGCGTGATCCCGGAGGAAATAAAGCCACGCTACGCCTGGGGTGCTGAATGTATATTATCGACCCAACGTACCTCTTCCGGCTCTTCCACCATGGGGATTTCGAGGTTAACGACCACGGGCTCCTGGCCGCTGCGCACGAGCACGCATGACAACGGCTCATCGTCGCTCGCATTGATTTCCTGGTGCGGCACATAGGACGGCACGTAGATGAAATCGCCCGGGCCCGCCTCGGCGACGAATTCAAGCCGGTCGCCCCAGCGCATCCGCGCGCGGCCGCTGACGACGTAGATCACGCTCTCGACCGCGCCGTGATGGTGGGCGCCGGTCTTTGCTTTGGGATGGATCACGACCGTCCCGGCCCAGAGCTTTTCCGCGCCGGCACGTGCCTGGGTGATCGCCGCGGCGCGGTTCATACCGGGTGTTTGCGGCGTGTTGCCGTCAAGTTCATTGCTGTGCACTACGCGCACGCCGTGGTAGCGCCATTCGGATTCGAATTGCGTTTCCAATTTTAGCCTCCGCGGGCCTCATAAAGCGCCCTGCCTGACTTCGCGAGGGCGCTACGCGAGAGCTTTTCTCCGACTACCGGAGAAAGCGCGCCAAAACTTCAGACTGGTTGGCGGAGGAGTCAGTCTAGAGCGAACTCTTCTCCACTGCAAATTCCCTGGAACCGGGAATATTTAGGTGAATTATGAATTAGTAAAGAACGCATGTTTCCGCCGTTATGGAACAGTATTTGCATAATTTAGGGAGGATCTAAAAAGCGCATAGCGCCTATGAGGTGGAAACAATGAACAGTTTAAGAGTGTGGGTGGGTAGTTTTCTGCTGGTTTTATTGATCGGCTCTGTCGTTGTTGTGTCTGGAAAAGAAGAGAGCAAGCTGACCAATCAAGGGATTTACGTTTATCAGCTCGATGGAACCTTTTTCGTTGTTGCGTCTGCTGCGTGTGGAGAAGAAGAGAGCAAGCTGACCAATCAAAAGATTTACCTTTATCAGCCCGATGGAACCTTTTTTCCATAAAATGCCGAACGGAGGAAGCTGACCACTCAAGAGTGCGCCTTTGACTCTGTTTGTCCCTGGGCAGGTTTCTCCAAAATCTTCCTATCGATGTCGCAAAAACCATCGCATACGGAGATTTGATCTCAGGAGTCGCAGCATTCATTAAGGTGCTTTTTTGAGGCGAAAGCTTGCGGGCGCACTCATGGTTGCATGGGTGTGCAACCTCATCAGCATTCTAGCGTATCAGTCAAGCGGGCAACGCGATGAGCCAGGGAAAGCGTAGCGCTGGCGAAGAGCCAGCGATAGCTGGGTAGGGACGGAGCGTAGAGCCATTGTGGGCGGACGGTGTCTGTCCGACCGCAGGGCGGTCGCGGCAAAAGAATGCGCCGCGAGCCCGAACGCACTCGGCACGAGGGATGTGCCGAGTGTTTGACTTAGGGCCGCGCAACACGCTTAGGCTTTATTTCCTAAATCAGCCTACATCACTTAGAAAACAATTTTACTGTAAGAATGCGCCGTTTAATTCAGGCCTTGGGCCTTAAAGACATACATTGGATTTACGTGGTTAAACTAGCGCCTGCATGGAATATCCAACGTCTGCTCAATGATTAGCCTGATCATGGGCCTCAACGAACCACGGGTATTTGTCCATACTCCGGGAAATCTCGATGAAAATATCAGCGGTGTCAGCATCCCTTAACTCGTTAGCCTGATCAATGGCCTAGCGGGCTAGCTCCCCGAAGCTTTGTTTCAAATCAGCAATGCCGCCCAGACAACACGCGGAAAGCCTCAACTTTTATCGCAGCATGCATCATTCATTTCACGAAGCTCGGTGTCAGGCGCTGTCGGCGCGGAATCTTCTTCGATATGTCCGCGGTCGGATCAATATATAGCGAACAAACAGCCCCGATAAGTAAAAGCCCGGCGGACATTACGAACGGTACTTCATAACTGCCGGTCGCCTGAATCAAAATACCAAATACCGCCGGCGAAATCATTCCAGCAATGCCAAATCCCGTATTCATCATCCCGCCAGCCGTACCCGCGTACTTCCCCGCGATATCAATCGGCAGACTCCATAGCACCGCGTTCGTCAACTCCAGGAAAAAGAATGACGCTGTCAGGTAATAAACGGCAGCAATCGGAACCTGCGTATAAACGGCTGGAAGAATAAAAACCAGCGCGCCGGACAGGCCTGCGACCAGGAGCCCTCTGCGGGCCAGTTTCAAGCTCCTGGTTTTTTTCAGGATGAAATCTGAAATAACCCCGCCCAGGGTATCGCCGATCACACCGGCCATCAGCGGCAAAGTCGTGAACAATGCCATCTGCTTTAAATCAAATCCACGTGCGTCCTTTAGGTAAGAGGGCAACCATGTCAGGAATACCCACAACGTCCAGCCATAGCAGAAATCGACAAACGTCACTAACCACATCCGTTTGATCATTAACTTCCAGGGGGTTTTTCCTTCTGCAGCCTTTTTCATTTGTGATGCATTAACACCAATCTCTTGCAACTCTTTCCGCTTCACCCATTTGTGTTCGATCGGTGTGTTCCGAAAAAACCAGAACCAGACAACGCTCCAAACGAGGGTGATGGCGCCAAGCAAGATAAATGATTGTCTCCAACCAGAGGTAACGGCGATGGCCAAAACGATAGGCGGGGTCACGGCTCCACCCAAGCGAGCGAAGCTATGCGTGATGCCTTGCGCGAACCCACGCTCCGTCGCGGGCATCCAGTAGGTGAAGGCCCGCGTTGCCGTGGGAAAGGCCCCCCCTTCGCCAATGCCTAACAGGAGCCGAAACACGATCAGCGAGGTAACGCCCCATGACAAGCCTGTTAAGATCGTAGCGATTGCCCAGACGATGCTGAGAGCCGCCAGCACCAGGCGCGGGCCGAATTTATCGGCAAACCAGCCGCCAAGAATCTGCATCGCCGCATAAGGATACGCGAACGCGGAAAATATCAGGCCAAGCTCGGTTGGGCTTAGGCCCATTTCTTTCCTGATAAAAGGCGCCGCCACAGAAATATTTACGCGGTCAATGTATGCAATGAAATACATCAGGCAAAGCACCGCGAGCACCGCGTACCGGCACTTGAAGAATCTTTTCATAACACCTCTATCCTTCATAGCGGCCTCAGATGAAAGCTCAAAAGAGCAAAACTATGGACTGAATGGGGAGGAGCCAGTCTAGAGCGAACTCTTCTCCACCGCAAATTCCCTGAAACAGGGAATAATACAGGGAAAAACTACACCGCTAACGTTGCGGCTGGCACGCTTTCCACAATAAAAGCCTGTTCCTAAGCTGTTTCGATGCTAATGCCCGCATCAAGCGCATTGTTGAAAACAGGGAATTAACAGGGAATTACACTAAACCATTTACCTATACGGGTCTGGAAAATTGAGGCGGGAGATTCAATTTGGGTGCGGCACAATTCCGTTCCGCCGCGGCGCCGCGAGGAATCTGGATGGGAATCCGCTATACCCTGGATGCTCCCAGGAAAAACTGAGGCCGGGTCGGGATGGGCGCGGCGCCAGCTGCCGTTGACTCAATTGAGGTTAGCGATGAAGTGCGACAAGTTTTCGATGTCTTCTTCGGTGAGGGTCCGGGCCACGCTGGTCATGTTGCCGGCGTCGTTGGTGCGGGTGCGCGCCTTGAACGCCTGCAGCTGCTTGACGATGTATTCCGGATACTGCCCGGCCACGCGCGGGATCTCGTTCTGCCCGGCGAATCCGCCGAGATGGCACATGGTACACAGCACCTCGTTAGCCTTGGCGCTGCCCTTCGCGACTTTCGCCGAATCCGCCTTGAAAGCGAGAGGCTTCGGCTTCTGCGCCGCGAAGTAATCGGCCAGATCGAGCATATCCTCGCGGCTTAGATTGCCGACCATCGCGTCCATCGACGGATCCTTGCGACGGCCTTCCCTGAAATCCTTGAGCTGCAGATAGAGATAACGCGCAGTCTGACCTGCCAGAATCGGGAACGCGCCGGTCGGCGAGTTGCCGTCAGCACCATGGCAGGCGGCACAAACCGCGGATTTGCGCTTGCCTGCCTCGACATCAGCCTGGGCCACAAGTGGAATCAGGGACAGCAGTACGACCACCGCAGGGAAAGCAGTTTTTATCATTGACGCATACGCCCTGTTGAGAAATAAAAAGCAAAGGCCGCCCGCAGGCGGCCTGTAATGCTTAATCAGATCAGGGCAATGCAAACACCAGCACGCTGTTGCCACGCTTGAAGTCGATTTGCGTGTTGCCGCCTGCCGCAACCGCGATGTATTGCTTGCCGTTCACCGTGTAGGAGACCGGCGGCGCATTCACACCCGCGCCCGCCTGGTATTGCCACAACAGTTTGCCGGACTTGGCATCGAGCGCCTTGAACAGGCCATTGCCCTCGCCGTAGAACACGAGGTCGCCACCGGTTGCGAGCGCGCCACCGATGAGCGGCTCAGCGGTGTCATACTTCCAAGCCACCTTGCCGGTGTCGATGTTGACTGCCGACAGCCGGCCCCATTGTTTCTCGCTGGGGATGGTCTTGAACGCGCCGCCTAGCCATAGCTTGCCGCCCGGATAGGCAGCGGTTTCGACATGGTACGTCATCGGCTGGTGCAGGTTTAACGCATACGCCAGACGGGTTTTCGGGTTAAACGCCATCGGCGACCACTCCACCCCGCCGTTCGCGCCGGGCAGCATGCGCGCGCCTTGCGCGGTCGGCAGTACCCACATGTTTTCCTGCGGAATCATGGCTTCGGAGAAGCGGATCAGGCTGCCGTCCTTGCGGTCGTGCACATAGATATGACCGGTCTTGCCGCCGTGGATCACACCCGGGATCATCGTGCCGTCCTTGCCTTTCACATCCACCAGGATGGCCGGGCTGGTGGCGTCAAGATCCCATACGTCATGTGCGATGTACTGGAAGTGCCATTTGTAGGCACCGGTATCCAGATCTACCGCGACCATCGAGTTGGTGTAGAGATTGTCGCCGGGGCGCTGCGCACCGTATAGATCCGGAGAAGGGTTGCCGACCATGAAGAACACCGTGCGCGTTTTGCGGTCGACCGCAGGTGCCATCCATACGCCGCCACCCAAGGTCTGGTAGAACGAGCTGTTCCCGGCGAGCGCCACTTTTTCCGCCGCAATGTCGCGCAGCATGTTGCGGCCGGTGGCATCGTTGACCGCCCAAACGCCCTCGTTGCCCTTATCCGGGATGGTGTAGAACGTCCACAGCAGCTTGCCGGACTTGGCGTCGAATGCCTTGACGAAACCACGGATGCCGTATTCGCCACCGTTGGTCCCGATCAGCACCTTGCCGTCGACAACGACCGGCGCCATGGTTTCCGAATAGCCTTTTTCCGGATCCGCGATCTGGGTTTCCCATATCAGCTTGCCGGTCTTGGCGTCCAGGGCGATGATCTTGGCATCGAGCGTGCCCATGTACAGCATGTCTTCATAGGCGGCCACGCCACGGTTGTTCGGGCCGCAGCAGAACGTAGTGATCGGCCCCATCTTGTGCTTGTAGTGCCAGAATTCCTCGCCGGTGGTCGCGTCGATCGCGTACACATGGTTGTAGGACGTGGTCAGGAACATCACGCCGTTGACCACCAGCGGTGCGGTCTCCATCGACTCCAGCACCGCGGTCTGGAACACGAACACCGACTTCAGCTTGCCGACATTGCCGGCATTGATCTGAGCCGCCGGATAGTATCGGGTCTGGTCATAATTGGCGTTGGAATGGAGAAAATTCTTGCCATCCTTGGTCGCCCCATCGAGCATGCCCTGGGTGACCGGAACCAGCCCGGAGATTTTTGTACCACCGGCCGCCGCGCCACTCTGAATTTCCTGGGCGATGACTGCACTGAATGCGCCGGATAGAAACAGTCCCAACACTGCGGATTGAAACACAGCAGATGTTCTTTTTTTCATTTTTTGCCTCCTCTCGTTTTCCAGTACCAGCAAACTATATACGCATTTAGCTTCTTAATATACTGGTAACAGACGTCACTAGCATAACAAGTTTAATTTTAATATCCTTTACCCCCTGTTGCAAATGCCCAATCCGATCAGGAGGTTTTGATGAAATTTGTATACTGTGGTCTCGCCGTGCTGTGGATATTTTCCTCTGTCTCCGCGGCGGATGAGGTGAGTTTAAACCAGCAACTGTTGATTGCCGCGCGCAACGATGACGCTAAAAACATCAGCCGGCTGCTGGGTGAAGGCGCGGCACCCAATTCGCGGAATCGGTTTGGGGATACTTCACTCATGCTCGCCGTGAACGCTGGGAAAATCGACATCGTCCGCACCCTAATCGCATCCAAGGCAGACGTCAATTTAGCCAATATCAAGAAAGTGACGCCACTGATGGCCGCCGCATTCCATGGCCACGCCGAGATCGCCCGTCTACTGATCGACAACGGCGCCGATCCGACCCCCAAGGACCAAGTCAGCAAAACTGCGATGGTCTACGCCGCCGGCGAAGGCCATACTGAAATTGTCAAAATACTGCTGGACAAGGGCGAAACGGCCGCCGCGCACTACGACAACGATCTGACCGCCCTGATGTGGGCGGCCGCCTACGGGCACAAGGCGACCGTGCAGCTGCTCCTAGAGCGCGGCGCTGACGCCTCAGCCAAGGACAACCGTGGCAAGACTGCTCTGATGCTGGCGGAAGAGGCAGGCGGCACGGATGGACTTTTTCAACAACCTGTTAGAAACCCTCTGCCTGATGCCCTGAGAGGTAAAAGCAGGAAGGAGCAAACGGTGAAACTCAACTTTGCTCACTCCTGACCGCTCGTAATTCCGAGGCTATCCCACAGCGCGTCGATGCGCCGCTTGACCGCCTCGCTCATGACGATCGGGCGACCCCACGGACGGCTGGTCTCGCCCGGCCATTTATTGGTCGCGTCGAAACCCATCTTGCCGCCCAGATTCGGCACCGGGCTCGCGAAATCGAGATAGTCGATTGGCGTGTGTTGGACGATCATGGTATCCCGCGCCGGGTCCATGCGCGTGCTGATCGCCCACATGACCTCCTTCCAATCGCGCACGTTGATGTCGTCGTCGGTCACGATGACGAATTTGGTGTAAGTGAAGTGGCGAAAATACGACCACACACCGAACAGGACGCGCTGCGCATGGCCAGGATAGCGTTTTTTGATACTCACACAGGCAATCCGGTAGGAACACGCCTCCGGTGGCAGATAAAAATCTACAATTTCGGGAAACTGCTTTTGTAGAATCGGGATAAATACTTCATTCGGCGCCATGGCCAGCATCGACGGTTCATCATAGGGCGCGCGCCCCATGTAGCTTGAGTGGTAAATGGGATGACGGCGATGCGTCATGCGCTCAATAGTGAATACCGGAAACCTCTCCTGGGCGATGTAATATCCGGTGTGATCGCCGAATGGTCCTTCGAGCGCCTCTTCCCCCGGCGCGATATATCCTTCCAACACGATTTCAGCACCCGCCGGAACCTGCAAGTCATGGGTCAGGCACGGCGCGACTTCGCTGCGCGCGCCGCGCAGCAGCCCTGCGAGTTGGTATTCCGACAGCGTGTCGGGAATCGGCGCCGCCGCTGCCAGCAGAGTCGCCGGATCGGCGCCGATGGCGACCGCCACCGGAAAGAGCTTACCCGGATACGCTTCCTGCCACTCGCGAAAGTGGCGATCTTGTGCACATGCTCACCGTAGCGGACACGCATCGCCTGGCCGAACGTATGGACATAGTCGGCGAGCGTCATCAACCCAACTCGCGCGGCCACATTTTAACCGACGTCATCGAGCACGCGCTTGTGGAAGCGAACGCCAAGCCGCCCGGCGATCGCCGCGCATGCCGGGATATCGACGCCCTCCAATCCCTCGATCGCCGTAAGCCTGATATCCGGCACGAACTCGCGCGCGCGGCGGGCGAAATCGAGCATCGCCTGATGGCCGCCCGGCTTCGTTGGCCGGCAATGGCGATTGTAGGTAGCTGCGTCCTAGGCATTGAGCGATATCGATAGCGCATCGATATTGTCTTCCAGGTCGGGGGTGACGTCGCGGCCGTAGACCAGATTCGCGAGGCCGTCGGTGTTGATGCGCACGGTTGCCCCGCGCCGGCGCAGGACGTGCCCCGCCTCTAAGGCATCATAAAGCCGCAGCGTCGGCTCTCCGAGCCCGCAGAACACGATCTCGTTATAGGCGCGCGCGTTACTGACTGCCGCTATGATCTGCGCTACGCTCGGCTCCTGCGCCCGGGTAAGGCGCAGCGGGTAATAATTTTGCACGGTCCAAATACCATTGAACTTGGAGCAGAATGCGCAGCGCAGCGTGCAACGGCTGGTAATGTTGAGATACAGATTGCCGTGCAAGGCATAGGCGATGGTGTCCGCGCGCACGCGCGCTTCGGCTTGAGTGCTCATAAGCTTGTGACGTCCAAATAAAGCACACCATCGCATATGAGCTTTCTACGCGCATTGATCTAAATCAAGAAATTAGCAAAGCAAAAACCACGTTTTTTGCTTTGCGTGTTGACAATTTCTCCGGGAGAGAAATTGGGCGCTACCTGGTAGCGCCCGTAGGGCGAGGACCAGGGATGGCCCGAGTCAAAAAGGCCACGGATGGACTTTTTCAACAACCTGTTACAGCCAAATTCCAAATCTAAAAGCCTTCCAGCAGGCGGTCATATCGGGGTCACAACAATGCCTCCAAGGCCGCCCGCATTTGACCCAGATCAAATACCCTCGCCACAACTTGTTGTAGCTTAATTTATATTGTCCCACTATACCTAGAGGCTACCGGGGAACAGCTAATGCCAATAGAACAACTGATTAGTAATGTCGCTATGTTGCCGCACGCCGTGATCAAACGCGATGGCCATGCGGTCGCGTTTGATCCCGACAAGATTCGCTCGGCGATTGAGCGCGCGGGCGCGGCGACCGGCGAATTCGATGCGCAGGAAGCGGCGCTGCTCACCGCGCAGGTGGTCAAGGTCCTGATTCATAAGTTCCGCCAGGAAACACCCCATATCGAGATTATTCAGGACGCGGTCGAGCAGGTGTTGATCTCGGCGAATCACTTCAACACCGCGCACGCCTACATCATCTACCGCGAACAGCATCGCAAGCTGCGCGAGGATCGCAAAACCGTCGTGGATGTGGCGGGCTCGATTAACGAATACCTGGAGCAGCAGGACTGGCGCGTCAACGCCAATGCGAACCAGGGCTATTCGCTCGGCGGCTTAATCTTGAATGTCTCCGGCAAGGTGATGGCGAATTATTGG
>WNFF01021578.1_pt1 | contig 11281 bp, 6 predicted proteins | sample 5400441 | NCBI WGS metagenome assembly WNFF01 (sample SAMN13153345, study PRJNA577476) | soil metagenome | isolation source: 120 cm saprolite under Douglas fir tree site 2 hole 3 replicate 1 | place: USA:California | collected 2015-04-18
CCCTTAAGTTGACGCCTAAGGGATTTCCCCCCATATTGGGAGGGGAAATCCAGTCGCGTCTCACTAGGAGAGCCTGGTATGCTTTCTGATGACGAGGTATACAGGTTAGATTCAAGGAAGCAACCGGGAGCTATGCTACAAATTTATTTATTCGGTAAATTTTGCGTTGAATGCAAAGGGCATGTATTAGCAGGCTTCGAAGCGCGCAGGGTTCAGGAGCTATTTTGCTACCTCCTGCTCAACCGTCACCGTCAATGCTCACGCGAAACACTCGCAAGCTTGTTCTGGGGAGACAGCTCGACTGCTCAGTCAAAGAAAAACCTGCGCCAGGTTTTGTGGCAACTGCGATCGGCGCTGAAAACAGCGACGGAACTGAATACGAAGGGTCTTCTCTATATCGATGCAAACTGGCTGCAGATCCACCTGAACGCGGATTTCTGGCTGGATGTAGATCTCTTCGAACAGACATGGAACAAACTAAAGCGCGTGCAAGTGAAAGACCTGGATGCGACTGGCGCGCAGATGTTTCGTAATGCAGTAGCTTTGCATCAGGAAGGGCTTTTAAAGGGAAACTATGAGGATTGGTGTCTGTACGAACGTGAACGGCTGCAGAATATATGTATTGCGATGCTGGATAAACTGATGGAGTATAGCGAAGTACATTATGAATATGAAGCTGGTTTTGCATATGGTGCTCGTATTTTGAGTTATGACCGGACTCATGAAAGTACTCACAGATGGTTAATGCGTCTGTACTATCTCCTCGGCAATAGAACAGCAGCAGTCAAGCAGTACCAATCTTGTGAAGCTGCCTTACAGGAAGATTTGTATGCACAGCCTGACAGGCGCACGCAAGCACTCTACCAGCAGATCTTAGCTGATCAGCTAGAGGTAGTGCCGACGGCAAGAGCTGCTACTGTGACTGCGAACAGGGAAATAGCTCTTTTATCGAACGTCCTTGGAGATCTAAAACAGATTCAAGTCGTTCAGACCGATCTGCTACGCCAGGTGCAGCACAACATTCAGATCATTGAACAGACTTTAAGAGGCAACCTTTCACTTGAGGAAAGCAGTAAGAAATTGGATACTCTTTCCCTTTTCCCCCAAAAAGGTGAGTTGACTGTGCCTTAAGACGCTTAAAGAGACGGTAATAAGACGAAACGAGAGGCACCTCCACACTATAGTACTTGTAACGATCAGATAACTCGTAGCTGTCCAACATTAACACAGGGAAGGAGTCTATAGCGTGTTCTTCTCTCAAGGACGACTCCGCAGATCTCTCTTTGGCATCTCTTTGGAGGAGACCACTTTCGCCAAACGAGGATTCTATCGGGGCGATGAGCGGGCGCAAGAAAAATTAGAACTGATTGGCCGCATCTTTGTTCAAGGGTATCATGCAGCACTTGAGGATCATCGCTTCGAGGTACTTGTGCCTCGCCTTCAGATGATTGAGGCAGAATTTCGTGGCTTTGCATTTGAAGGTGCGGCTATGGGATTGGCGCTCCTCGATTACTTTTCCCTCTGGAAGCGACGCTTAGAGGCCTTTCTGCAAGGGCCAGGAGCGAACCATATCTACATGCTGCATGTGGGAGCAGGTTGGACGCTTGGCAGACTCCCACGTAGCTCTACCCGGTTGAGGGAGCAGTTTGATCCGTTGCTCGGCTGGTTAGTGCTGGATGGCTATGGTTTCCACGAGGGGTATTTCTCGTGGCGTCACTTTATCCAAGATCAAAAGCCTCCGCACCTCTCAGGGTATGCTCTGCGGGCCTTTGATCAGGGGCTGGGCCGCAGTCTCTGGTTTGTCAAAGGCGCTGACGCTTCCCAAATCATTGCTACTATTGACGCATTTCCCTCTTCGCGGCAGAGTGATCTCTGGAGTGGGGTAGGGCTGGCATGTGCCTATGCGGGAGGGGGAGGGCGCGAAGTCATGCAGGCATTATACGAGGCGGCGGGGAAATATCGATCGCATCTGGCTCAAGGTGCGGCATTCGCGACCAAAGCTCGGCAGCGGGCAGGAAACCCTGTGGCTCACACTGAGCTAGCATGTGAAATTTTTAGCGGCCACTCGTGCGATGAAGCTGTACGGATCACTGACGAAAGTTTGCATGATCTCCCCCAGAGTGAGCGAGCCTATGAGATGTGGCGCTTACGAATACGCACACGGCTCGCTGAAATGAGAGAAAGTGTCTGAATACTGCTTTCTGATCCCCTGACACGCAGGCGGCGTGGATGATCGGAATAGAGAGCTACTATGCAGGTTGTGTTCTATGTGAATGTCGGCTAGGCACTAGGAAGGATGAGATGAAGTAATGACATCAGAAATTGCTCTTGTCGGGATGGCATGTCGATACCCCGACGCTCGCTCGCCTCAAGAGCTCTGGGAAAATGTACTTGCTCAGCGGCAAGCCTTCAGGCGTTTCCCTCCGCAGCGCTTGCGTATAGAAGATTATTTTTGCCAGGATAAAGCCTCGCCTGACACGACCTATGCATCACAAGGGGCCTTCATAGAGAATTACGAGTTTGATCGCGTGCGTTTCCGCATATCAGGAAGCTCGTATCGCGCCAGCGATCTCGCCCATTGGCTGGCGCTGGATATCGCCTCGCAGGCCCTCATCGACGCGGGTTTCGTGACTCCTGGGGATCTGCCATCCAGCGCGACGGGCGTCATAGTAGGAAACACACTGACCGGGGAATTTTCTCGAGCAAATGGATTGCGGCTCCGCTGGCCCTATGTACGTCGAGTGGTCGAGGCCGCGTTGCAGCAAGAGGGATGGACGGTAGAGCAACGCCAGGCATTTCTCAAGAGGCTTGAAACGACGTATAAAGAGCCTTTTGCTCCGATAGGAGAAGAGACACTGGCGGGTGGACTCTCGAATACGATTGCCGGCCGCATTTGCAATTACTTTAACCTCAAAGGTGGAGGGTATACCGTCGATGGCGCATGTGCATCCTCTCTCTTAGCTATTGCTACCGCCTGTTCGGCCCTTGCTGCCGGAGATATTGACCTGGCTTTAGCTGGGGGAGTAGATCTGAGCTTAGATCCATTTGAACTCGTGGGATTTGCAAAAACAGCGGCACTGGCTGCTGAAACTATGCGTGTATATGATGTGCGTTCAAATGGCTTTATCCCAGGTGAGGGATGTGGCTTCGTCGTCTTGATGCGCTCTGAGGATGCACTCGCGCAACAGCGCCGCATTTATGCGCTTGTCCGAGGTTGGGGTATTTCATCAGATGGGAGTGGGGGAATTACGCGTCCAGAAGTCGAAGGTCAGCTCCTCTCGCTCACTCGTGCTTATCATAAAGCCGACATGGGGATCGAATCTGTGGCCTACTTTGAAGGACACGGCACAGGTACAGCCGTAGGGGACGCCACCGAACTGCGGACACTTTCACGGGCGCGTCGGCAAGCCAGCGCTCATGCCTGCCCAGCGACCATCGGCTCTATCAAGGCAAATATTGGTCACACCAAAGCAGCCGCTGGTGTGGCGGGGCTTATCAAAGCAACGATGGCTCTTTTCACTCAAGTAATCCCTCCTACGACCGGAACGACGGATCCGCACCCAGAGCTTAGCGGTCAAAATCCTGCTCTCATGGTACGAGAGGCAGGTGCTCTCTGGCCATCTGATCTTCCAATGCGTGCGGGGGTAAGCGCCATGGGCTTTGGAGGCATTAATACACATCTCGTGCTAGAGGGAGTCAGTAGTAAGAGGCGTACCATCTTGACCGGGCGAGAGCGCAGCTTGCTCTCTTCAGGACAAGATGCTGAACTCATCCTGTTCTCTGGTCAAGATGCAGCCGACGTACAACAACAAGTGGCTCATCTTCTCACATTTGCGCCGCGACTTTCCCGGGCTGAGGTAACTGACTTAGCTCTTCATCTCACTCGAACGCTCCAAAGTGGACCTTTGCGGGCTGCTGTCGTTGCGTCAGGCCCCGTAGAGCTTACGCGCCGATTAGAGCATCTGAAAGCATTGCTTGCGAGTGGAGTCACCGCATCCATCGACGCCAATGGAGGAGTCTATATCAGCCAGGGCAATGCCTCTCCACGTATTGGCTTTCTCTTTTCTGGACAAAGCTCGCCCGTATATTTGCAAGGAGGCCTCTTCCGCCGTCGCTTTACATTCGTAGGCAAATGATGGGAAGGATACGAAAGTGGCCCAGCCTGCTATCGTCACAGCATCCCTTGCCGCCCTGCATGTCTTACAGGAACTGGGGATTACTGCATGCGTTGGAATCGGGCATAGCCTGGGAGAACTGACTGCTTTACACTGGGCTGGGGCCTTTGATGAAAAGAGCCTGCTGCGTCTCGCGAAGGTTCGTGGCGAGACGATGAGTACTTTAGGCAACCCCACTGGTACGATGGTCAGCATTATGGCTCCAAAGGAAGTGGTGGAGGAACTCATTGATGGAAAAGATGCGGTCATTGCAGGTATTAATGCACCGCGCCAGACCGTCGTTTCTGGAGATGCCGCGGCCATAGCATCAGTCGTCACACATGCTCAATCGAAGCAGTTGCATGTCACCTATCTCAAGGTATCGCACGCTTTCCACTCCCCTCTGGTGGCTGATGCTGTCCAACCTTTTGCAGAGCGTCTTGCGGATGAAGTGTTTCAGCCACTCCAACGTACGGTGATTTCTACGGTGACAGGATCACCGATAGAGTCATATGAGGATTTGAAAGCACTGCTTTGCGAGCAGATCACCTCTCCTGTCCAGTTTGTTGCCGCCGTGAATTACGCCTCAGCCAAAACAGATCTCTTGATTGAGGTTGGACCTGGCAAGATCCTGAGTGGCCTGGCAGCTGAATGCGTGCGTGTTCCTGCCATCGCATTAGATGCCGGCGGGACGTCATTGAAAGGGCTTTTACATGCCACAGGCGCTGCCTTTGCTCTGGGGGTCTCACTCAATTACGACTTTTTGTGTGCAAACCGTTTCAGTCGTCCCTTTGATCTGAACTGGCAGCGTCGTTTCTTTGCCAATCCCTGCGAACAGGCACCTCTTTCTAGTGCGGAAGTGGCCTTCTCTCAGGATCAGGCAGAGGAGGCACCCGCCCCGCAGGAGAGGACACATGCTCAGGAAAGCACGGCTCTTCCACTTCAAAAGGATACCTCATCGATTATAGACCTCGTCCGGCAGTTAGTGGCAAACCGGGCAGAGCTACCTGCCGAGGCTGTGAGTGATAGCAGTCGCATGCTCAGTGATTTGCACTTAAACTCGATTACGGTCGGTCAGATCGTTTCTGAGGCTGCACGTGTAGTAGGTATACTTCCACCGGTCGCACCTACGGAATATGCCGATGCTACAACAGCCGAGATCGCGCAGGCCCTGGAAGAGTTGAAACAGTCAGGCGGAACGATTGAACTGGAAGAGCACATGAGGTCCCCTTCTGGTGTAGACTCGTGGATACGTGTTTTCCAGGTAGAGTACGTTGAAAAACCTCTCGTTCGCAGTCAATCGCGCCTTCCTAGTCAATCTGCCTGGAAAGTCCTGGCTCCGTCAGAATATCCCTTTGCGGAGGATTTGAAGAAGGCATGTGCGCTCCTGGAAGGTGAAGGAGTACTCGTTTGCCTTCCTCCTCAGCCAGACGAACGGCACCTGCCGCTCCTCTTGCAAGGGGCGCATGAGTTGCTGAGCAGAGAGAGTGCCTGTCACTTTGTCCTTGTCCAGCATGGTGGCGGGGGAGCCGGGATAGCTCGCACGCTTTATCTAGAGGCACCGAAGCAGGCTGTCTGCGTGGTAGATGTTCCTCCTGAACATCCCCAGGCTGTTGATTGGGTGCTCGCGGAAATACAGGCTGCGAGAGGCTATACTGAGGCCGTTTACGATGTGAACGGAAAGCGCAGCATTCCCACCCTCCAATTATTACCACTCTCGACCGAAACGTATGCTCCATTGCCTCTTGGCCCTGGTGATGTGCTCCTCGTGACAGGAGGAGGAAAAGGCATTGCCGCTGAATGTGCCTTATCCCTCGCTCGCGAAACAGGTGTGCGGCTTGCTCTACTAGGTCGTTCGCAACTATCTGACGATAGTGTGCTCGCGGAAAACCTGAGCAGGTTCGCGGCTGCCGGTGTCGACTTCCGCTACATGAGCGCAGATGTCACAGAAGCTGATGCAGTGCGAGAGGCCGTTCGCGAGATAGAGATGGCTCTGGGTCCCATCACCGCTCTCTTGCATGGCGCCGGTACAAATACTCCCAAACTCATCAGTGTGCTGGAGGATACAGATGTGGTTCATACATTAGCTCCGAAGGTTCAAGGGCTGAAACACGTTCTGTCTGCGGTCAATCCAGAAAGGATGCGCCTCCTTGTGACTTTTGGATCCGTGATTGCGCGCACAGGCATGCGAGGAGAGGCTGATTATGCTCTGGCGAATGACTGGCTTGCTCACCTCACCGAAGAGTTCCAGGCAGAGCATCCTACCTGCCGCTGCCTCTGCCTTGAGTGGTCTGTCTGGTCCAGTATTGGTATGGGAGAACGCCTTGGGAGAATAGATGCCCTGATGAGAGAGGGCATTATGCCTATTCCGCTAGATAAAGGCGTCGCCTGCTTCCATCGCCTGCTTGATCACCGCTTGCCAGGTGTGCGTTTTGTGGTAGCGAGTCGATTTGGCACATCTCCTATACTCCAGTTGACCACCCCCGATCTGCCATTTCTACGTTTCCTGGAGCAGCCACGGATATACTACCCAGGGATCGAACTGGTTACCGATGTGGAGCTTTCGACCGTGACGGACCTCTACCTGGAGGACCACAAGTTCCGAGGTGAGCGACTGTTGCCTGCTGTTGTGGGACTTGAGGCGATGGCCCAGATCGCTATGGCAGTGACCGAGCGAGATCATCGTCCTCACTTTGAAAATGTACAACTGGAACGCCCCATCGTTGTGCCAGAAAAGGCCCCTCTGAAGATGCGTATAGCCGCACTTGCCCACGAGTCAGGAAAAGTCGATGTCGTTTTGCGCAGTGAAGAGACAGCTTTTCAAGTAGATCACTTTCGCGCAACCTGTCATTTTAATGACCAGCCTCTAGAGAAACGAGCGTATCTCGCACACTTCCCTGAGCCAGTAGTAGAACAGAGCCGCAAGATTGATCTGGATCCTATTCATGATCTGTATGGAAGTATCCTCTTCCACCAGGGACATTTTCAGCGTGTACGCAGCTACTATCATTTACGAGCAACTGAATGTGTTGCAGAGATCGCTCCTCATTCGGGAGAGGGTTTATTCGCTCACTACCTGCCTTCTGAACTCACTCTTGGCGGTTTTACCTCGCGGGATGCAGTCATCCACTGTATACAGGCCTGCATTCCTCATGCAAGGCTTTTACCTGTTGCAATCGAGGAGATCAGATTCGCGCCTGGTCATCTTCATTCTGAACAAACACGCTTTGTCTACGCCAGGGAAAGGCTACGGCTTGGAGATGTCTTTATCTACGATGTGGAAGTGCGGACAGCGCACGGGGATGTAGAGGAACAATGGAGAGGTCTACAACTCCGGCAAGTAGAAACGCTCCACCCAGGAGAATCCTGGAAGGTAGCTCTGCTGGGTCCATATATGGAACGCAAGCTCAGCGAGTTCTTCCCAGAGGCTTCTATACAACTTGTAATACAGAGCCATGCTGACCTTGAAAACCATGCTAGAAGTGACCAGGCGTTCCACTCCCTGTTAGGCTCAGCTGTACCGGTACAAAGGCGGCCGAATGGAAAGCCTGCTGTGATGAATGGGCACTCCCCTGTCCTGTCAGCGTCCCATCATGGGCGTCTCACGCTGGCAACTGTCAGCCCCCAACCAGTTGGGTGCGATCTGGAGTCTGTCACCAGTCGGCCTGTATTGTTATGGCAAGACCTGCTGGGCTTGGAACGGTATCGACTGGCATCATTTATTGCTTCTCAAGCAGGTGAGGAGTTGCATACATCGGCAGCGCGCATCTGGGGAGCAAGCGAATGCCTGAAAAAAGTGGGAGCAATGGTCAATGCGCCTCTGACGTTCGAGGCAACGAAAGAAGACGGTTGGATACTCCTGAGAGCCGGAGCTTTTGCCATTGCCACATTTATCATCTCTTTAGATGATAAGGAGGAGCAGGTCGTCGTCACCATCTGCTCAGGAGTTGAGCATAGCACAAAGGTCGAGCAGGCCATCAAGCCGTAAAGCATTGCTCCGCGGGTAGCTTTCTTTGGGAAAGCTCGGACGCTCACAGAAATACAGGAATGGAGGCAAAGATGCGCGTCTATGAATATCAACACATTGTAGGCTTTGAAGAAACTAACCTGGTCGGGAATGTGTACTATGTGAATCATCTCCGATGGCAAGGTCGTTGCCGGGAAATGTTTTTGCGGGATCACGCTCCTGAAGTTCTTACGGAACTTGAGCAAGGACTTGCGCTCGCTACGACACGCTGTTCATGCGAATATGCGGCGGAACTCCTGGCATTTGACTGTGTGATTGTGCGTATGCGTCTGGGGGCCTTAACCCAGAATCGTATCACGCTCCTCTTTGAATACTGGCGTAAAAATGCAACGTCTGAGGAGCTGATTGCGCGGGGTGAGCAACAGGTTGCCTGTATGCGCAGGGATGGTGAAAAGTTGGTGCCGACTCCTGTCCCGGGCCCTCTGCGAGAGGCTCTACGCCAGTATATGGAGCCTTGATCAACTCGGCACTTCACCTGGGTAATTACTAGTGCATTCGTGAAGCAGGGAAGCTTTTTGAGTGAATACAAATTGCTATAGAAAGGATGAATTGTCATGGAGAACGAGCACAAGCCGACGAGCCGACGTCAAATGCTCAAATACACGGCCCAGGCGGGTCTTGGCCTTGTCGCCGTTGGGGCATTAGGCCTGGCTAGCCGCAGCGATTGGCTTGGCAAATTGATCAGTCTGCAGCAAAAGAGCACCGGATTGCCGTCGTTCCGCTTGCGTGATATTTCCCACCAGGCCGGTGTCGCCGTGACACATCAGAAGGTATTGCTGGATCACAAGCTGGATAACATCATGCCCTGGATGGCCTCGGTAGGCGCAGCCGTCTCAGCAGCGGACTATAACAACGATGGGTTCATCGATGTGTTCGTCTCTTCGTCAGGACACAATACAGCCTGCCACCTCTTCCGCAATAACGGCGATGGCACCTTCACCGATGTCGCTGCCCAGGCTGGCGTCGCGGATCTCAACAGAGAAGGCGGGGTGATGGATGCCGTCTGGGGTGATTTCGATAATGATGGATGGCCTGACCTGTATGTGGTGAAATGGAGCGCCCCCAACCAGCTCTTTCGCAACAATCGTGATGGCACCTTTACCGATATAACAGGTTCATCGGGAACAGGCTACCGGGGGAATGGCAATGCTGCTATCTGGTTCGACTACAATGAAGATGGCCTGCTCGACCTCTATATAGGCAACTACTTTCGACCGGAGAACGATCTCTGGCATCTGCATACTACGCACATTATGCACGACGACTTTGAGCATGCGCGCAATGCAGGTCCCAATGTGCTCTACCGCAACAATGGCGATGGAACACGAATGTGGCTCCGCAGTTGGGGGTGGATGACAGGGGCTGGACGCTGGATGTCGGTGCCTGCGATCTCTTCAACACGGGACATATGGACCTTTACCTGGCGAACGACTTTGGCCAGGACATGATCTATAAAAACAACGGTGACAGCACGTTTACCAATGTGACCACCCATGCCCTTCCTATTGATACACGCAAAGGCATGAACGTGGACTTCGCTGACCTGGATGGCGATGGCTATCCAGATATCTATGTCGCCAATATCACTAAGCCGGGATATCTTGTTGAAGGTAATTTCTTGTGGCACAACAACCGCGATGGGACCTTTACAGATATCGCGCCGACTCTCTGGGTGGATCAAGGCGGCTGGGGCTGGGGGGGAAAGTTTGTCGACCTGGACAACGACGGCGTAATGGAGATCGTGGCGCTCAATGGCTTTGTCTCTGCCGGCTCTGGTGACTACTGGTTTCAACTTGGGACGATGGCAACCACGCCAGGCATTGTCATTGATGACTCCCGCAACTGGCCACCCATTGGCAATGACAGCATCTCTGGCTACGAGCACTCTCGCCTTTTTGCGAAGCAGGGAGACCACTATGTAGACATCGCAGAAGAGGCTGGTATGACTGATCTGTACGATGGACGCGGGCTCTGTATTGCGGACTACGATAATGATGGGTTCCCGGAACTCTTTGTCGCCAATCAAGGTGCCCCATTTCTCTTGTACAAAAATTATCCCCAACAACGCAATCACTGGTTGGGTTTACGACTGATCGGGACTGGTCGTTCCAACCGCGATGCCATCGGAGCGAGAGTCACGGTTACTGCTGGCGGACATCGCCGGGTGAAGTGGGTGGACCCCGGCAGTGGCTTTGCTTCACAATCGGATCGCCGCCTGGTCTTTGGCCTGGGTGCTCTCAAATCTATCGACACTATCGAGATTCGTTGGCCGGATGGACGGGTGGAATACGCAAAAGGATTGCCAACAGACAGATATCACATACTAAGAGAAGGAGAGGTAAATGCATGAAACTCACTATCAAGGGGCAAGTCGAAGAGAGACAAGCCCTTCCACTTCCAGGCCGCTCCCCGCGCCGCACCCACCGGCGTAGAGCGATGGTGATCGTTTTGTCGGTGCTGGTCCTGTTTGTCGCGGCTGCAGGAGGATACCTGGTTTTCCATCCCCGTGTGCAGCCCCTTTCACTACCAGCTCTACCAGCGCATCTGGGTATTGCTGATCTGGGGCTGGCCAACTGGCAGGACTACCAGCGTCCTTTTCCCGCTGATCCACTGAGCAATCCGAATTTGTCTCAGTCTCCCCGGGCGAATGTGGCCCTGGCTCTGCTGGAAGATGCTGCCGGGCAGGCCCTCATTCGTCAAGGGCAGCTCGATCGCGGACTCGCATACATTTTTTCCCATCAGGCACAACTCTTCAAGACGCCTAATACTGTTATCAGCCTGGCGCTGGTCTATGTTGATGAAATGCGTGCCTGCCCAAAGCCACCCGATGGGCTGGTCTGCCAGGCACAGAATTCTTCTCACTCGATCAGTATTCTGGACGACGTGTTGGCACAACATCCTTACAACATTATTGCTCACTATGCCAGGGGACTGAACCACCTCTACTGGCCAAGTTTGATGGGGCACCTCCCAAAAGCTCAGGTCGACCTTCAGTATGCTGTCGCACTAACACAGCCTCTTGAGTCAATCAGTCGTGCCTTTACTCCCCAGGCCTACGCTGCGCTAGGTGATGTCTTTGCCAAAGATGGTCAAATCGACA
>WNFF01014358.1_pt1 | contig 11277 bp, 11 predicted proteins | sample 5400441 | NCBI WGS metagenome assembly WNFF01 (sample SAMN13153345, study PRJNA577476) | soil metagenome | isolation source: 120 cm saprolite under Douglas fir tree site 2 hole 3 replicate 1 | place: USA:California | collected 2015-04-18
GCAGGTGGCGATGAACCGGCATCCCCTCGCGCTTCTCCCAGCGTTGCACTGTTGTTACGTCGCGGTTGAGGTAAGTCGCGATTTCCTTCCACGAATCCAGACGGTCTTTGAGCGGTTTCACAGGTGACGATGCGTCATGGAACGATTCACCCATCGCGCTCCTGATTGGCCCGCGGTAAGTCGCGAGGCCGGGACGCGGGATTGTACTCCGGCGACGGAGGGACAGCAAAGCGCAGTATTCGACGGCAAGACGAGGGACAGGGTTAGTTCTGCGCTTTACAGTTTGAAGGTAGGTAGCAAGGTGTCCGATCGTGTCCGCGCGTCTCCATCCGAGACGCCAAATGAACCAAATGAAAAAAAACGGAGGGTTCGAGCATGCCAAGAAAACTGACGTGGTTAGTTTTGTTCAGCACCGCGGTCGCAGTCGCGGCCATCTTCTACGCAGGAAAGGTCTGGGCCACACCGGCGACCGGATTCAAGGCTACAACCATCGCCACCGGCACCTTCGGCGAAATTGATGCCTTTAACCAGTCTTCGAGGAAAGACCTTCCTGCCGGATTCGACGGTGACGTCTGGCTATCGTTGCAGAAGACGAAGGGACTGTCAGACCTGTATGTGCAGAGCAATGTCTGGCCACCTGTCAACCCGGTGACAGGAGCGGTAGCCAGCACGGGCTGGCACACGCACCCAGGCCACAGCCTGATCATTGTCACGTCTGGAACCATAACGGACTATATGGCCGATTGCACGCCCCATGTGTACGCATTTGTCCCAGGGCAACCGGCCCCGACGCTCGTCGATCCCGGTCACGACCAGGTGCACATCATCCGGAACGAAGGCTCGGTTCCGGCATCAACCATCGCCGTTCAGCTCGTTCCGTACGATCCGGCCAAGGCGAATCGCCGGATTGACGCTCCAGCCCCGGAGAGCTGCCCGAACATCCAGTAAAGAGGACGCAACCAATAGACGCCGCTGGGTGATCCCAAGACGCGAATCGGGGCGCGTCCTGTGATCGTTGAAGCCATTCTTACCGAAACGACGACAACAGGGTTTCGCGTCTCGCATGGCAGAGTAACAGCGATGGTCTTTCAAACGACACCGCTGCAATCCGCTTTTCGAAGCGTTGCGTCTAAACGTTGCTATGGGCGGCACTTTTGGTCTATGCTGCGACCTCGGCGAATCGTCGTAGTTTCTTCTATTGGTATTGCATAGTATTGAGCGAGGCAGAAACACCAAAGCTGAACTGACGGCTTGATTCTGCACCGTGTCTATAGCTGTCGTATCTTTATTTGGGGATTGGCACATACTCCACAAGCAAAGCGGATCGAACAGCATCGACGAAAGACGCGCGAATGATATTTAGTGCGCTGTCACGCGCGGCTTGTCGAGTTACGCTCGCTCCCCGGAATCGGCTCCCGATCAGGGTCGGCACGGCGGCAGCTTTTTTCTGCTCTTCTGGGTTCTTTTGCTCTGCTATGTGGTCACAGCAGACTGAGCCCGCAACGCCGGTTGTCGTGCAGCCGGGTGCGCCGGGCAAGCCGAGCAAGACTCTGCCGCCGTCAACGAGGGCCAAGTTACCGCCACGGTCGCAGGCCGATGTGGAATTCATGCAGGGCATGATCATGCATCACGTACAGGCGGTGGAGATGACGGCGCTGATTGCGTCGCATACCGAGAACAAGGAACTCCGGTCGCTGGGCGCGCGTATCAGTAGTTCTCAGTCTGACGAAATTAAGTTGATGCAGCGGTGGCTGGCGGCCCGGGGAGAGCGAATTTCCGTGGACATGCCGGGCATGGACATGTCGCGCCATTCGTCGCACCAACAGCTCATGCCCGGTATGCTTACGCCGGAGCAGATGGAGGCTTTGCGAAAGGCGAAGGACGCTGAGTTCGACCACTTATTTTTGACCGGGATGATTCAGCACCACGACGGGGCGTTGACGATGGTTAAGGATTTGTTCGACACGGCGGGCGCTGGGCAGGACGCCGACGTGTTCAACTTCGCGACAGATGCGGACAATACGCAACGAGCCGAGATCAAGATTATGCAAAGTATGTTGGACAAGAAATCTTCAGAGGAGAAACGATGAACCAAGTGTCCAGTGTTGCTTTTCGTGTGGCGGTGGCTGCGATGTTTTTATGTTCCGGTGTAAGCCGGATCAGGGCGCAGGAGCCTGCAGCGGCTCCGCCTACGCAGGGGGCGCCGAAGCAGGATTCGAGCAAGCAGGACGCAGCCAAGCCGGGAGCCACTAAAGACGAAAAGGGGGACGAGGAAGAGAACGAGAATCCATTTGCGCCGCAGCCAGCTCCGTCGCTGCCGCCGGGAATGACCGGTTCGGATGTGGGCGACCCACGCTTCAAGCTGACGCCGGGACTATATGATGCGGGTGAATCGTCGATGGGCATGAAGCACCTGCAGCTGGTGAAAAAGCCGGACGCATTTCAACTCGGGTCCGCTGACCCTGATGATCCGAAGGTGCAGAAGATGCTGGGGCAACTCGGCATAGGTGCCGCCGCGAAGATGCCGAAGCCGCTGCAGTTGGTGATCGCGCAACTGGCTTTCGCCAACTCCGACCTTGCATTCCAGGGTAATCACTTATTCCAGGGAAATTTTTATGGCGTGAATATCTATGACATCTCGAATCCCGCGAACACCACACTGCTGACTTCAATGGTGTGTCCGGGCGGGCAGGGTGATGTGTCGGTGTACAAGAACTTGTTGTTCATGTCGGTGGAGATGCCGAATGGACGCCTGGATTGCGGCGTGCAAGGGTTTCCGCCGGAGCCTCCGCCAGCAGCCGGGCACGAAAAAGAACGTCGCTTGCCGGCAGCGCAAAAAGATCGTTTCCGCGGCGTGAGGATCTTCGACATTTCAGACATCAAGAATCCCAAGCAAGTGGCGGCGGTGCAGACCTGCCGCGGATCGCATACGCACACTCTGGTGCTGGATCCGAACGACAGGGAAAATGTTTATATCTACGTGTCGGGCGTATCGTTTGTTCGTCAAGCGGAAGAACTGGCGGGATGCTCGGGCGAAAAACCAGACAAGGATCCAAATACCGCGCTGTTTCGTATTGACGTGATTAAGGTTCCGGTCGCTGCGCCGCAGGATGCAAAGGTAGTGTCCAGCCCTCGGCTATTTATCGATCCGCGGAGCGGCGCACTGAACGGCCTGAACAATGGCGGCACGCACGGCAAGGGCGGGGAAAAGCCGCAGGACACCGACCAGTGCCATGACATCACTGTGTACTCGGCGATTGGATTGGCGGCAGGCGCGTGCTCTGGAAATGGAATCGTCCTCGACATCAAGGACCCGGTACATCCGAAGCGCTTGGATGCGGTGAACGATCCCAACTATTCGTACTGGCATTCGGCTTCGTTCTCGAACGATGGGAGCAAAGTCGTTTTCACAGACGAGTGGGGCGGCGGGCTGGGCGCGCGGTGCCGTCCGAACGACCCGAACAAATGGGGCGCGGATGCGATCTTCAGCCTGAAAGAAAACAAGCTAAGTTTCGCGAACTATTACAAGCTGCCGGCTGCGCAGGCCGATACTGCGAACTGTGTGGCGCACAACGGCTCGCTGATTCCTGTCCCCGGGCGCGATATCGAAGTGCAGGCTTGGTATCAGGGCGGCGTCTCCGTTGTGGACTTCACCGACGCGGCGCATCCATTCGAGATTGCGTACTTCGACCGCGGGCCGATCGATCCGAAGATGCTGGTGTTGGGCGGCGAGTGGTCGGCATATTGGTACAACGGATCTATCTACGGTTCGGAGATTGCGCGCGGCCTGGACGTCTTCGAACTGGCACCGAGCAAATTCCTGACGCAAAATGAAATCGACGCGGCCAAGGCGGTTCGAGTGTCTGAGCTGAACGTGCAGAACCAGCAAAAAATCGCGTGGCCCGCCCAGCTGGTTGTTGCCAAGGCGTACCTGGATCAGTTGGAACGGTCGCAGGCCTTGCCGGCAAATCGGATCGCAGAACTGCGCAAAGCAATCCAAAGCGCTGAGAGTTCGCACATGAGCAAGGGCAAGGTGAAAAAGCTGGAAGGCATGGCGCCGTCGTTGGAAAAGAGCGCCGCCGCGTCGAGTCCGGCTGACGCGGCCCGGTTACATGCGTTGGCCGAGATCCTGAAGCATCCGTCAGCATGACCACATCGTGAACGGACTTTTTCCGTTTGGCCCGGTCGCGCGTCACTTGCGCAGTAGCTTCCTCGCGAAAGCACGCGCGATTGTGACGGGATGAGTCGCTAACGTGGAGATTTGTCCCAATACGGTTTGCGGCTCGTGGAAAATGCCGAGTTGTCTCAACACCGTACCTCGGTCGTAGTAGATTTTTTCCCCGGCCAGACGGTCATCCGTGTCGAAGGTATACACCCCGCAAAGTGGGAACTCGATTCGGCGCCCCGTCGCAGGAAGGCCACGCCAACCGCCGAGGTGCGTACCGCAAATGATCACTTCAACCACGATGGCGTCATCTGTGACATATCTTCGCTGTACCTCGATCTCCAAGTCGGGAAGGGCCTTCATTAGCTGCTGGTAGAACAAGCCGACTCCGTTGCGGCCTGTATAGTGTTCGCTCCACGGCTCGTCATCGTACCGCGCGTTGTTACCGAAGGTACCGAGAACACCTTCAAGGTCGTGCTCGTTCTCAAGTCGAATGTGCTGCTCAACAATGGCGATACGAGCCGACCGTTTGTCTTTCGGAAGAGATGCGCTGGCCACAGTCACCTCCAGTCGCGTTTGCAAAATCTGGGCGCTTGCAACGCATGAGCGCGGCCCAGGCTGCAAATACTACCATCGAAGGCTGTCGTTCTTGGCTATCACGTTAGCGGCGCCTCAGAGATTCCAGATGCCCGGGTGCCAAGGAGGTCCGACCCCTCAGTGGAGGAGAGTTTCCGTTAAGCCCGTCTCGAGTAAATAGGCAAATTGCGCGGCGGCCAGCGGCCGGCTGAAGAGATAGCCTTGTCCTTCCGCACAGCGTTGGGCCTGAAGGAATGCGAGCTGCCCCTGCGTTTCAACACCCTCGGCAATCACGCGCTGCTTGAGGTTCTTGCCCATATCAATTATGGCGCTCACGATCGGAGAGTCATCGGGATTGCCGGTGATGTGCTGGACGAAGGACTGGTCAATTTTCAAGACATCAATGGGAAACTGCTGAAGATAGCTGAGGCTGGAATAGCCGGTGCCGAAGTCATCCACGGCAAGGTGGACTCCCATCTTTTTGAGCTCTTGAAGTACAGCGGCCGTGGATTGACCATCCTCCAAAAGGACGCCTTCAGTGAGCTCAAGTTCGAGATATCGTGCCTCCAAACCAGTCTCCTGGAGTACTGTCCGCACGCTGTCGACAAAACCTGGATCGCGGAACTCCAACGCCGAAACGTTGACGGCAATTGGTAACCGCAACGACCGGGCGTCTTGCCACTCGCGCGTCTGCCTACAGGCTTCGCGGAGTACCCAACTGCCGATCTGGACAATTAAGCCGCAGTCTTCGGCTATAGGTATGAACCGGCCAGGTGAGATGAGTCCTCGGTCCGGGTGCTGCCACCGTATCAGCGCCTCAACTCCTGTAATCTCGCCTGTGTCGAGATTCACCTTCGGCTGATAATGCAACAAGAACTGCTCTCGCTCGAGAGCGTGGCGCAAGCTGCTTTCGAGAGATTGCCGCTCCACAGCCCTCAGATTCATGTCACCCTTGAAGAACTGAAAATTGTTGCGGCCAGTTCCCTTGGCGTGATACATCGCTGTATCGGCATTCTTGATCAGCGTTTCGGCATCCTTTCCGTCCTCCGGGTAGACGCTGATACCGATGCTGCCATCGATATGCAGATCTTGTCCCGCGATGGAGTGCGGTGCGCTGAGCGAAAGAAGTATCTTTTTTGCGCTCTTGGCCGCGTCTTCGGGATGGCTGATCTCTGAAAGCAGGATCACGAATTCGTCGCCGCCCTGGCGGCTGACCGTGTCGGAACCCCGCACGCTGGCCAGCAATCGTTTGGAAACGGAACGAAGCAGCTTGTCGCCGGTCTCATGTCCCAGCGAATCGTTGATGTATTTGAAACGATCTAAATCCAGAAAGATCACTGCAAGCGATTTATTCTGGCGAAGAGCCAAGGCAATCGACTGAGTTATCCGATCGTTAAGCAACAGGCGATTGGGCAGATTTGTGACGACGTCGTGCTGCGCGGAGTGTGTCATTTTCACGGACATGGCCCGCGCCGCGCTCACGTCGTGGAAAACGATCACCGCTCCGGTGACGCGGCCCACCCGGTCGTGGATGGGCGCCGCGGAATCTTCAATGGCGGATTCAAATCCGTCGCGGCGGATGAGCACGCAATTCGCAGTCAGTCCCACCGTCCTATTTTGCTCGACGGCCATTTCCATGGGGTCTCGAGCGGTATCGTGCGTGGCGCCATCAACAATTCGGAAGACTTCGGCGAGAGGCTTGCCAATGGCTTCTTCGCGTCGCCAACCCGTCATAGTCTCCGCAACGAGATTGAGATAGGTGATATTCCCGGAAATGTCGGTGCAGAGAACGGCGTCACCAATCGAGTTGAGGGTGACCACCGCGCGTTCTTTTTCGATGTACAATGCATCCTCGACGGCCTTGCGCTCGATCGCGTTGCGCAGCGCGCGCGGCAGCGAATAGCTATCGACGTGACCCGCCAGGAGATAATCCTGTGCGCCGTGCGCCACCGCCTCCTTCGCCAGGGGTTCGTTGCCGTTGCCGAGAATCAAAATCGGGATGTCGGGAGCGGCGCTGAATAGCTTGTCGAATGTCTTGATACCGTGACTATCGGGCAGGGACAACTTGAGCAAGACAGCGTCAATTCCTCCTTTGCTCAGGCGCGCAAGGCCCTCGGAAAGTTGGCGAACCCATTCCACGTCGAACGTACCGCTACTTGTCTCGACCAGCGCCGCGCGAATCCTAACGGCGCCGGCCGGATCGTTTTCAATCAGAAGTATTTTTGGGGGCAGAATAGATTTGGTCATTGTTCCTTCCATTCAGCTTCGCAACCAGTTCGCTCCTCGCGCGACAGCGCCCGCAGATTCGTCATACTTAACTGGCATGAATGGTATCTCTGAAGGTAATTAATTTCTGTCTCTTATCGAACACGGGGTACTAAAACTAGTGCTTAAGACAACACATTTCCGAGTGTCCCCATCTGAGACAGCTACGAGGCGGAGCGTTCGAGAAATGAATGTGGCCACTAAAAGCTAGAATTCAGACCTCGGCGGCAGGCGTTCCTGGCGACCACATTAGCGGCGTTTCGGGGATTCCAGATGTCCGGCGGGGCGACGTATCGGGCACTTGGAAAATAAAATGCGGTGCGATATTTCACGGCTCCCGCTGGATTAGCTTTTAGAATTCGCGTGTGGTCTTATGGCATTCTCTCTGGAGCTTTAGCGAAAGCAGGATGTCGCTCTGAATAGCAACGTTCTTGTCGTGGGTGCCGGTCCGGTCGGCCTGACGATGGCGGCCGAACTCGCGCGCTATGGCGTCTCCGTACGAATCGTCGAGAAGGCTGCGCAGCGAACTGACAAGTCCAAGGCGATCGTGATGTGGAGTCGAAGCCTTGAGATGCTGGACCGCATGGGTTGTACAGCGCCATTCCTGTCCGCAGGTCTTATCCTCAGTGCGACACGGAACGATTACTGGAGGAACATTTAAACACGTTTGCCGTGAAGGTCGAGCGAACCGTTGAGCTAACAGCATCTGTTGCCAATGCGGACGGCGTCGTCGCGACCCTGCGCGGCCCGGACGGAAAGGAAGAGAAGTTTGCCAGCGGATGGCTCATCGGCTGCGATGGCGCCCATAGCACGGTGCGTCATCAACTCGGTATGGAGTTTGTGGGTGAGACCATGCCCAGCAACTGGATACTTGCCGATGTCCACCTCAGCGGCTTGCCAGATCCTGGGGAAATCAACATTTCATGGCACTCCGCTGGAATCCTGGCCACCTTCCCAATCGTTCCGCCTCGCTATCGCGTAATTGCTGATGTGGGAAACTCGCTGGGCGCTGCCGCTCCCCATGACCCGACACTGGCAGAGGTGCAGGCAATCCTCGATGAGCGAGGGCCAGGCGGAATTACCGCCTCGAATCCGATATGGCTGGCGGCGTTTCACATCAACGAACGCAAGGTAGCGGAATATCGTGTGGGCCGTGTGTTTCTGACCGGAGATGCCGCGCACATCCACAGTCCGGCGGGCGGACAAGGAATGAACACCGGCATTCAGGATGCTTGCAACCTGGCATGGAAACTCGCTCTGGTCGCGGGACCTGCGCGGCGGAGCCCCTGTTGGCTAGCTACAGCATTGAGCGAAGCGCGGTCGGAAACGCGGTACTCAAGGGCGCGGGCCGATTGACGGAGGTCGCCATTATGAGAGGGGCCATCAAACAATCCATTCGCAATCACGTCGCTTCGCTGGTCTTCGGTCTCTCGCCGGTGTTGAAGAAGGCGGCCGATGCGGTGACGGAACTTTCCATCGGCTATCCCGAAAGTCCGTTGAACGGCGGTGGCCAGCACCTCCACAGAGGACCCCTTGCAGGAGAACGCGCTCCGATTCGCGAAAAAGAGCTCCCAGTGGGCGCGGGCGCAACGCCACGATTTGCGCTCTTTGCTCAATCCAGCGGTGAAACTGTTAAGCAATTGCTTGCCAGATATGCAAATTTGTTGGAGCCGGATTTACGAGAACCATTGCACGCAGGCGGACTTTGGCTCGTGCGTCCCGATGGTTACGTGGCTCTCGCGACGAAACAAGGTCGGTGGGATGAGGTAACGAAATACCAGCATCGCGCTCGCCGGGAACTGACAACCATCCGGATCAGCTTGCCGCACTCCTAACGGCGCATCATTTCATTTCCGCCGATGTCGAGGTTCTAGGAACTGGTGCAACTGCCAGCGAGATTGTGCACCGCCACCCGGACCGAGGGGAAAAGCGAACGATCTCGATGAATGATCTCTTTGGTGTGCGCAGCTTCACGCGCTGCTACGATTTGCGTGGCGAGCCGCAGGGCCTCCGCCGGAGCAAGAGCCTGTGGGTGTTCACGGGAAACAATCGGCGCTCCGTCAACGTACTCCATGACTATATAATTCGGGCCGATATCGTAAATCTGGCAGATGTTGGGATGATTCAGCGCGGCGATGGCTTTGGCTTCACGTTCCAATCGGTCGCTGAACTGCGCACCGGAAACTTTGATTGCGACGTCCCGATTCAAACGCGTGTCTCGGGCGCGATACACTTCTCCCATACCTCCCGCGCCAATGGAAGCGAGGATTTCGTAAGGGCCAGGTTTATCGCCGGGAGAAAGCTGCATATGACAGGTGAGGTTAAGTCTAGCCCATCACCGAGCGGATGGGGAACGTAAGAACCGCAACAATCAGCCGATGAAACCAATTCGGCGCTCGCGAATCAAACCTGAATCAGGCATCCTATGTCTAGGTCATCTCTAGCGATACCAGGTTCGATTTCTACCGTGGACGAACTTTCCCAACTCGCCGCGCTTCCCCCATCGGGGGAAGTCGACGCCGTGCCGCAATCCCTGCTTACCGCGTTTCCGGAGCAGGCGAAAACGCTTGGACTGCTTTACGACGTGAGCCGTGAACTGACCTCCATTCTCGACCGCGAAGAGCTGCTTCGCCGCATCGCGGAACGCGTAAAGAAAATCGTTAATTACGACGTCTTCACGGTGATGCTGTGGAACGAAAAGTCGCAGCTCCTGGAAGGCGTTTTCGCCATGCACTACGAGAACTCCATTCCCTCGCGCTTTCGCGTCAATCTGAATCAAGGCATCACTGGTCACGCAGCCGCTTCGCGCAAACCCATCCGTCTGGACGATGTGCGCCTGGACCCTCGTTATATTCCTTGCGACACGTGCGAAGTGGTCAGCTCCGAGCTGGTAATTCCTCTTCTGCTGCAAGACCGCCTGGTAGGCGTGCTCGATCTGGAAAGCAAGCGTTACGCCGCATTCACCGCGCAACACGAACGCATGCTGATGGCGCTCGGTTCGTTTATTGCCATCGCACTGGAAAATTCGCGGCTGTATGAGGACGCGCGAGAAAACCAAGATCGTTTGCAGAATGATTTGGACACCGCGCGGGAAATTCAATTGCAGCTCCTGCCGCGTGGCGCGCGGGAAGTTCCCGGCCTCGATATCACCGCCGCCTACGTCCCTGCGCGCGAATTGGGCGGCGACTTTTACGATTTTCTGCAGTATGGAGAAGGTCGGCTGGCGCTTGCTCTGGGCGATGTCTCTGGCAAAGGAACCGCTGCCGCGCTCTACGGCTCGCTGGCGATCGGTATGCTGCGTGAGCTGACCGTCGAACACACGCTTGCGCCCGCCGATATGCTGGCCGTGCTCAATCGCCGCTTGCATGCCGCGCGCCTGGAAGCTCGCTTTATCGCGCTTACTTTCGCTGTGTACGAAGCTTCCGACCGAACGCTCACGATCGCAAATGCGGGAGGGACGCACCCACTGCTGCTGCGCAACGGCCAACTGACGGAACTTGCCGTTGACGGCATCCCGTTGGGCCTGTTCCCGGAAGCGGACTATACGATCTTCACGCTGAGCTTGCAGGTCGGCGACGTGGTTATTTTTGCGTCCGATGGAATTCTTGAATCGGAAAATTCCAAGCACGAAGAGTTCGGCATTGAACGTCTTTCCGCTTTGATCACTTCCCTTCCCGCGAATTCCTGCGTCGAAAATATTTCCGGCGCAATTCTTCGCGCTACTGACGAATTCAGCGGCGCGGGAATCCCTCCGCACGACGACCGCACCTTGCTGGTGCTGCGCGCCATAGAAGACACCGCCACCGGCTACTCCAAACTCCCTGTAATTTACTGACGGACCCTCCACCCAGGCCCTTATAGGATTTTGCGTTCAGCAAAACAATCGAGGAGGCGATTTCAGAATGAGCGAAGAAATATTTAGAGTCGATAAATTCGTCGTACCAGCGCACGCTCGCGAGGAGTTTCTCACGAGAGTTCACGCGATACACGAGGTTCTCAGAACCCAGGCTGGTTTTGTGCGAGAAGCCATCCTGGAACAAACGTCTGGTCCTGGTGAATTCAACTTCGTGACCATAGTTGAATGGGAAAATAGCGACGCTATCGCGGGCGCGCGCCGGGCTGTAGCCGCGCTACATCAGAAGATGAATTTTGACGCGCAGGCGATGATCAACAGGCTCGAAATCCGCGCCGACATCGCGAATTACAAACGCGTCGAACGGGCAATGGCTGCTGAATAACGAAGAGTTGCACGAGAATGCGGACGAGAAGAC
>WNFF01012077.1_pt1 | contig 11273 bp, 10 predicted proteins | sample 5400441 | NCBI WGS metagenome assembly WNFF01 (sample SAMN13153345, study PRJNA577476) | soil metagenome | isolation source: 120 cm saprolite under Douglas fir tree site 2 hole 3 replicate 1 | place: USA:California | collected 2015-04-18
ACTACTCCCCGGCTAAACCCGCAACCGCTCGGCGGAACCTAAAACTACTTCTCCGTCAACCTAGACCCCTTCCTCTACTGCAAGATCAACCCTCGCGTCTCTTCGCAGCTTCCGGAAAACGGTTTTTTCACAGCTTCGTCCTTTGCGAGAAATGGGATTTCTCCGCTCAGACGGCGCAGATTTTCAAGTTCCAACCGGACAGTCCAGGGTCGGTAGGCTTTACTTTCCTATTGCGACTTGCGCGTTGGCCACTACCTGCCAATGGCCATCTCGCTTCTGGAAAACATGCAGGCTGCGGTGCGACTCAGTGACTTCTTTGCCGTCCTTCATGCCCTTGGTGGTCCCACGGTGGGTCATCACCACAACGTCAGGGCTGAGCATCTCGAACTTATATTCGTCGGCCACGTAGGAAGCGTTCATCACGCCGGCGCTGGTAGCAACGTTGTCGGCAACCAACTGCTTCTTATCTTGCGCTTCGCCTTTGGTACTGACAGCGATTAAGTTGTCGCCGATGATTTTGTCGAGCTTGGCGGCGTCGGCACCGGAATTGCCCCACTCCTTGTCAAGCGAGATCAGGGTCTGTTGAAGGTCTTTCGGCACATTCCCGGCTTGGGCGCTTGCGATCAGCGCCACAGCGGTACAGAACAGAGCAATCGCGAGCATGCGTTTCATAGGTCCTCCTAACCGGAATTTCCTTTTCGGTTTCGAAAACGGCACCATTGTACGCGCATCTTGCCGGGTCGAGACAATGCCCTCTCCCCTCGTTAGGGTGCCCCACGATGCGCTATTGTTCGCCGTTGGACATAAGCAATCAGCGGAGCGCTTGGACGTGCGCTCTGTAGGCCGAATTGTGAAGCGGGTTGCGGTCGCAAATGGATTGCCGCCGTTTAATCCGCATGCGCTTCGCCATGCCTGCGCTACCCACATGCACAATCACAATGCTCCGCTCCAGGCGGTCGCAATTCTGCTCGGACACGAGAACTTTGGGACGGCCACTATTTACACGCGGGTTTCGACTGGCCGGATGCTGGACGTGTACCGCAAGGCGCATCCCCACGCGCGAGTCGGACGATAGGTGTAAACTTTCAGTTGCGGGGTGATTTGTGAAGCACCTCCTCTCTCTCGTTCTGATCCTGTTATTGCTCCTGCTCTCTAGTGGCTGCGGTACTTTTTTCGTTCGCGGTGCCGTCCGAACGGAATCCGTTCAAGGCTCGGTCAGCTTCGTGCAGCTCGGAAGCCTAGTGGATGGAACAGGGGCGACTGTTCAAGTCACGTTCGTGACTTTCCTCGCAACCGCCACGCCATTCACGATTGGCTTCTGCGACGACCAAATTGACTTGTTCCCTCTGGACCAAACCGTGCTGGTGGATTTCACTCCTGGGTTAACTTGTGCGAACGTCATCCTCGTTGTGATTGTTTTCTGAGGATGATGAAGACCTACGATGTCTCTCGGCGGGAGGCGCATCCCCACGTCTAATTTGTCAAAAAGGATCGCCGCGCACGCCGAACCACTCCCAGCATTGCTGTGATGCCGCTTCCCAGCAGCACGAATGTTCCCGGCTCGGGAACTGGAGAGAGAGTGAACGTCGCCGAGTTGAAAAACCACGAGCCGTTCTGGTTGACGTAATTGATGGTGGCCGTCCCTTTACCGTTGAAATTGAAATTGCCTGGGACAGAGGAACAGGATAGTGTCGCGGGGTCAGGAACACAAACCCCGGCGGCTCCGAAGAATTTAACAGGAAGGGTGATGCTGAACTGATCCCCTGAAGGCAGGTTGAAACTAGGACCCGATGTGAACAAAAAGGAATTAAAAAACAGAGAGAGGAGTAATTCACTCCGCCAATCGTACCGAAGCCACCGGCATCATTGGAAAAGTCCGAAAAAATCGAGAGGCCTGGGTCTAGCGGGCCAAAACCCGGAGGGGCACCAATAATACCGAAGTTGCTGGAGATTCCGCCAGAACCCGTAACTGAAAATCCACTGCCTGAGAATTGGAAAAAGATATCCGGGTCGAGATCGAAGGGATTGATACTAATAACCGCAGAACCTTGAGTGATAGTGTAGGTTGGAATGCTGCCGGCGTGGGCGGCCAGGGCGAAAAACAGACAGACGAATACCACAACTAAGCTTCTTCGCATATTGAATCCCTTATCGAATGCCGCGAAGCTATTCTCCGCTCTCGCTCTGCGCAATGGCACGACAGTGCCTCTAGTTTGTAGCGCGGTAGCAAACTGGTAGCACGGCTAGGTTGCTTCTGGAGGAAAACCGCTAGAACCCTTGTAAAATGGTGCGCCCTGAGAGATTCGAACTCCCGACCTTCTGGTTCGTAGCCAGACGCTCTATCCAGCTGAGCTAAGGGCGCGATTGCGCGGTGAGTTTTCTGATTATAACGGAAAGTTGTGGAGGGCTGAAGGAGTCGATGGCGGGCGGGGTCCGTGAACCCCGGAGCTAAAGCCCCAACTCATTTGACGCGACTTACGCGGCGCTGAAGCGCCGCTCTTCCACGGTGGCTCGAACGTCGCAAGGGTTCGGGAAAACCAAAAGCGGGCCTGTGGCCCGCAGGCGGGTGGGGGCACCCGCCCCACACGTTCCCGTTCAATCGCGCCATCGGTTCCTACTCTGCGACTTCCGCCAGCTGGCTCTTCTTGCGCCTGATATTTGACTGGAGGCCTTTTTTCCGCAGGCGGAGGGACTTGGGGGTTACTTCTACGAATTCGTCGTCGGCGATGAATTCGATTGCCTGCTCTAGATTGAGTTGGCGGAAGGGGACTAGGCGGATGGCTTCGTCGGCGCTGGAGGCGCGCATGTTGGTCAGCTTTTTTTCGCGGACTACGTTGACGTCGAGGTCGGTGTCTTTGGCGTTTTCGCCGATGATCATGCCTTCATAGACGTCTACGCCGGGGCCGATGAACAATTCGCCGCGCTCTTGCAGGTTCCACAGCGAATACGCGGTCGAAACTCCGGCGCGGTCGGCGACCAGAACTCCAGTCAGGCGATGCGGGATTTCGCCTTGCCATTCGGTGTATCCGTCGAAGAGCGCGTTCATGACGATGGTGCCGCGAGTGTCGGTGAGCAACTGGCTGCGCAGGCCGATCAGGCCTCGGCTGGCGACTTTGAACTCGATGCGCACCCGGCCGTAGCCGTGGTTGTGCATGTTCGACATCTCGGCTTTGCGGGTGCCAAGCTGCTCCATGACCACGCCGACAAATTCTTCGGGGATGTCCACGGTGAGACGCTCGACTGGCTCCATCAGCTTGCCAGTGGCTTTGTCGCGCTTGGTGACGATCTCGGGCTTGCCAACCATCAGTTCGAAGCCTTCGCGCCGCATCATTTCTAAGAGAATCGAAAGCTGGAGCTCACCTCGCCCCAGGACTTTGAACGAGTCGGTGGTGCCGGAGTCTTCAATGCGCAGAGAGACGTTGGTGAGCAGCTCCTTCGCCAAGCGCTCGCGGAGATTGCGCGAGGTGACGTAGGTGCCGTCGCGTCCGGAGAATGGGGACGTGTTCACGGTGAACAGCATGGCAATCGTAGGCTCGTCGATGGTGATCGGCGGCAGCGGAGAGGGATTTTCGGCGTCGGTGATGGTTTCGCCGATGGTGATGCCCTCGACGCCGGCGACGGCCACGATGTCACCCAGTTCGGTTTCGGTGATGTCGGTGCGCTTGAGTCCGGAAAAAGAAAACAGCTTGGTGATGCGGGTTTTCTGGATCGTGCCGTCGAGTTTGGCGATGCCGACATCTTCACCAGTTCGCATGGTTCCGTTGAAGACGCGGGCGATGGCGAGGCGGCCGAGGTAGTCGCTGTAGTCGAGATTCGCAACCAGAATTTGCAGCGGTCCGGCTGCGTCGCCAGTCGGAGGCGGAATCGTGCTCACGATGGCGTCGAACAGAGGCTGTAAATTTTCGGCTACTCCGCCCTGATGAGTGGTAGCGGTTCCCGCCTTGGCGTTGGTGTAGAGCACGGGAAAATCGAGTTGATCTTCTTTGGCGTCGAGATCAATAAAGAGGTCGTAAATCTCGTTCAGCACTTCCTGCGGGCGAGCGTCGGAACGGTCGATTTTATTGATGACCACAATGGGCGGCAGTCCGGCCTCGAGCGCTTTGCCGAGAACGTAGCGGGTTTGCGGCAGCGGGCCTTCGCTGGCATCCACGAGCAACATGACGCCGTCAACCATTTTGAGCGCACGCTCGACCTCGCCGCCGAAATCGCTGTGGCCGGAAGTGTCCACAATGTTGATCTTGACGCCGTGGTAGAAGATGTTGCGAATGCTGGAAGTCAAAGAATAGTTTTTCCTGAAAGAGGGATACCTTTACTTTACTACGAGCGGTGAAGCGAAGGCGGGACGGATCAAGACGCAAGTCCAAGAATCGCTCCATTGGGAAATAGTTTTCTCTTTGGGGATCGGGAATGACCGAGAAATTCGCTTGCTTGCAGGTGCGGTGCCTTGCCCGATCTGCGAAGAAACAGCATTCCGGGCCATCCCCCACTAACGTGCTATTGTCAGCAATCACAAGAAAACTCTATAGTTAGCGGGCATTGAGCTTGTGGGCACCAAGTCGGACAGGGATGTGCAGGGCTTTGCATATCGACAACAGTGGGTAACACCAAGATAGGCCACAAGTCCTTTGTTTTCAGTGCAACCAGAGGTCATATACTTTGGTAACAGAGATGCTGAGAAACACATGTATTCTGCGGCAGTAATGAAACGATGGGGCTGTTGGCTTAAATCGCAGAAGGCCGGAAAACTCCCCCACAAACAAGTAGCGGATCACATCGGAGGAGCATTCTATGAGACGAGTAATTTTGTTGGCGTTGTTGGCCTTGGCGCTGCCCACGGCGACCCTTGCCAACAGCATTGGCACTAACGACTATACGAACTACGGCACGGTACTGGGGGGTACAGCAACAGTGAGTGGTAGCGCTACAACGTCACTCACAATTTCCTCTACCCTTACCGGAATCAATGGCACGCTCGGTAATTTGGGGACAGTAACAGTCACGACAGGCGCGATATCCGGCGGCGTCTTCACCGGCGGAAGCATTCTGATCGTGAACAGCAGCAACGTGACCTTGTTCTCGAGCACCCTGACCGGTGGTACGGTAACGGTGATTAGCGGTAACACCTTTGTTGCCTACAATCTTGGAGGTATCGTAGGCGGCTTTCAGCTTACGAACGGGAACATTGTAAGCGGCGACACCATCGTGACTCCTGAACCTGGCACCCTCGGACTGCTCGGCACTGGCCTGGTAGGCCTGGCGGGCATTGTTCGCCGGAAGCTACGCAGCTAGTTCAACCGCAACCCTTAAGCTGACAAAATAACTTGAGTCTCATAGCCCTGCCGGAAACGGCAGGGCCTTCCCTTAACCGCACCGAGTGCCCTCCCCGAGCACTGCGCCTCTTGCCTCCAGCCCTCAGACCATCTAATCGGCCGGCGAAACAGTGTTACCCCGGTAATCCTCGCTGGGTCATTCCCCGTTGACCCCCGCTCTTATCCTTCTAAGATTCCTCTATAGGGGGTCCGCATGAAGGATATCCACGAGGTTTTGCGGCGTAAGCAGGCAAAGTACGCGCAACTGGGCAAGCAGATCGAGATGCTGCAGCAGGCGGCGGAGAAACTGCGCGAAGTAGCTCCACTGCTGGCTGACAACGACGATGACGATGCTGCGGTCCTCGCCGAGCTTGACGAGCCAACTCCGGCGATTGCTCGAGCCGCTGCGGCCCCGCAGTCGAACCAGCCGGCGCCGGCCAAGCCGGTAGCGCGCGGCGTGGCTCCTCGCTGGCCGTAAACCAGCCGACTCTGTTTATGGCGTTCCGCGCACTTCTGGTTACAAAAGACGACCAGGCATCCGAAGTACTCGCGCCGGTTTTACACAACCTGGGACTGATGGTCGAGTGCTGCGGTTATTCTGATGCCGTGTGCCTGGTTACTGAGCAGAGGTTCCAGACGGTGCTGGTGGATTTCGACGATCCCCATAGCGCTGCCCTGGTACTGCAAAATACTTCCAGCGTTTCTGAGAAACGTCCCATCACAGTCGCTTTGCTGAGCGACAAAGACAAGGTGCGCAATGTGTTTGGCGCGGGCGCAAACTTTGTTCTGTACAAGCCGCTCTCGGCGAAGCAGGCAGAAACGACTCTGCGCGCCGCCACTGCGTTGATTAAGAGCGAGCGCCGGAGTTCATTCCGGGTACCGATCCAGGTAGCGGTGAGGTTGCGATTGGAAAACGGCGATGGCCCCGCTGAACTCGAGGGCATCCTTCTGGACTTAAGCGACAGCGGAATGGACGTGCTGGCGGCTCAGCCGCTTTATCCGGGCGCCAGCCTGCGTGCCCGTTTTAACCTTCCCGAGTCGCCTTCGGAATTCGAAATCATGGGTGAAGTCGCGTGGGCAAATCCCAATGGTGAGTCGGGGGTTCGGTTCACGGGCACGCCCGACAGCGTGCGCGCGGCCCTGCGCTGCTGGCTGCGGGAGAACTCGCAGGCGGCCTCTGCAGTGGAACCAGAAGCGGTTGCCGACTGTACGCTCACCGACTTGAGCCTGGGCGGGTGCTACATCGAAACCGCAGCGCCTTTTCCCGAACGCGCGCAGGTTGCACTGACCCTTAGCGCCGACGGAGTGGAACTTCAAATCCGGGGATTGGTGCGCGTGATGCATCCTTCACGCGGCATGGGAATTGAACTTGCGGCGCGAGCCACCCAGCAACGCAAGCAGACGGAGAGATTCATTCAGTTCCTGATCAGCCGTCCCGGGATTGAGCCTCGGTCACTGGTTTCGCCGCAATCACTGGAGAGTGCGGCCAGCGCTTACGGGGCGCACGACGACGACCTGGAAGACCCGTTGCTTGATCTGCTGCGTAATCACGAGTCCTTCAGTGAGGAGATCTTCCTGGAAACACTGCGCAGGCAACGCAATGGGGAATTTGCCCAGAAGTAGAGGCGTCCGTCGTTCGTCGTCGGCTCGCTCTGAACGGGACTAACAAAACTGACGACGACTGCTGTCCTATCTAGCCTGCGGTTTCCACTTCGTCAAGAACTCCAGCAAATCCTCCGGTCCCAATGCCCGGGCGCGCTCAAACTCGCCATTTTTCTGGCTATAAAGGAGCTTGCCACTTGAATCGAGGACGGCGATCGCCGGAACGCCACGCTTCATCGGCACATCGTATTCATTCATGAGGTCCTGGTTTTTGTTCCCCTCGCCAATGTCCACATTCACCAGCTCATAGTTTGGCCTCAGCACGGCTGCGATGTCCGCCCGGTGAAAAGCCCGATCCAGGACGTGGCAGTCGTAGCACCAGTCGGCGCCAAAGACGAGGAGAACATGCTTGCGGAATTTGGCTGCGCGGGCTAGAGCTGCTGCGATCTCCTGCCGGGCATCGCCTGTGGGATAGATTTTCGCATCGAGCGAAAGCGGTTGCTCAAGCTTAGTTACATCGCGCTTGACCGCCACCAGTCTCCAGATGCCGGATTGCTCCTGCCAAAATTGTTCAACCACCACGTGGACGGTGTGTCCTGATGGAGCAGTAGTGATCTTCGCCTGAAAGGCGATGGCCCATGTGCCCGGTTGCGGAGCGCCCGACTGGGCGACGGACAGATCGATTGTCTTGGCTTTTAACCCCGTCCAGAACAGGGCGTCAGCATCGGAGTCCACTTTGCCGGAGGTGGTGTTGATCTGAGCCCCGGTGCTGTAGAGAGACTTTAAGGTCGCGGCGTCTCGGGCAAGGACGGCCGCCTTCCACTGTTCCAGTGGAGGAAAACTTGGGGCGCTTTGAGCCGAGCAAATGGTCACAAAAAAAAAGAGGATGGGCGCAATCAGAGGCCGGGAGCTCATACTGGGAGTATAAAAGAACTCGTGCCGTTGATGCGGACGCGAGGGATTTTCGCCTTTCCTGTATTCTCCTTTCACACGGCATGTCTCGGTGGCCCAATTCGAATGCGACGCTTGCTCTGACAGTGATTGGCGTGGTGGCTTTCGGCGTGGTGCTTCCCTTTTTCTGGCTTGGAATTCCCTCTGGCCACGACTTCGAAGTTCACTTCAACGCCTGGGTGGAGGTGGTGGACCACTGGAAGCAAGGGGTCCTGTATCCCCACTGGGCGGCGATGGCGCATTACGGATATGGCGAGGCGCGGTTCATTTTTTATCCGCCGCTTTCGTGGAAGGTGGGCGCGGTGCTTGGAATGATTCTTCCGTGGAAGCTGGTCCCAGGAGTTTACATCTGGATCGCCCTGGCGCTTTCCGGGACATCAATGTTCCTGGTGGCAAAGCGCTGGCTTCCCCGCAATGATGCGCTATTCGCCGCCGCAGTCTATGCTGCGAATCCTTATCATCTGGTGATTGTTTATTGGCGCAGCGCGATGGCGGAGTTGCTAGCGGCTGCCTATCTTCCGCTGCTGCTGCTTTTCGTTCTGCGATCGGATACAGAGGAAGATGGCCCGCGCGTGGTCGCGCCGCTGAGCCTGTTGATCGCCGCAGGCTGGCTCACGAATGTGCCGAGCGCGGTCATGATGAATTATTCACTGGCGTTGCTGGTGTTGGCTGTGGCGATTTCGCGGCGGTCGTTTTCGGTAATCGCCTACGGATCTGCGGCCTGCGTGTTGGGCGCGGCGCTGGCGGCTTTTTATCTTCTTCCAGTATTTCACCAGCGGAGCTGGGTCAACCTCGGACAGGTGCTGGCACCGGGGGTGCGTCCAGAGGACAACTTTCTGTTCACAGCTATTGCCGGCGATCCGGACCACTACCGGTTCAATCTCCTCGTATCCACGATCGCGGTCTGGCAGATTGTGATTGTCGCCGTGGCGCTGTTTCTGCCCCGACGATTGCGAAAGCAGGAACCGTGGTGGTTGCTGGCGGCGTGGGGCGCGATGGCCGCCGTGCTGATGACCAGATTGACGCTTCCGCTGTGGCTGCACCTGCCGCAGTTGCGCTACGTGCAACTGCCGTGGCGATGGCTGCTGTGCCTGAACGTTCCTTTTGCAGTCTTGGTGGCGCTGGCGACTCGCCGCTGGTGGTTTCGCGCCCTGGTTTATGCCGCGATGCTTGCGGTTGTGTTGTTGCTTTGGCACCGGGTTCAGGTTCCATGGTGGGACGCTGCAGCCGACCTTCGCGAGATGGTGGACAATCAGCACGATGGGCCCGGCTACGAGGGTACGGATGAATACGTGCCCGTTGCGGCCGATCCGTATGAGATTGACCAACGGGCGCCGCGAGTTTTATTTCGAGGAACCGGACGCGCCGAACTAGAGGTTCAAGACTGGAAGGCAGAATCGCGCCTGGTGATCGCCACTACGAGTGCGCCGGGAAAGCTGGTGTTTCGCCTGTTCAATTATCCCTCGTGGAGAGTTTTGGTGAACGGTCACGCAGTTGTGACCCAGACTGCGCAAACGACGGGACAATTGATGGTACCGGTCGCTGCCGGAGAAAGCCGGGTTCAGATTACGTTTGTGGAAGGCTGGGACAGGATAGTGGGAGCGGCAATTACGATGGTTGCACTTGCGCTAGCGATTTTCTGGGCATGGAGGTCGAGGCGACCAGTCCCTTACGCTCCCGAGATCCGCTCTCGAACTGCATGAAGCACATTCTGATTGCGACCTCGAACCCCGAAAAACTTCGCGACTTCGCCGGTGCGGCGGCGGGCCATGGAATTGAAGCGCGGGCGATTCCGAATTTTTCGTCGCTGCCGGCTGTGGTCGAAGATGGCGCAACCTTCGAAGCCAATGCCCGAAAAAAGGCCGAGGCCTACAGCCGCCACGCGCCGGGAGAGATTGTCATTGCCGACGATTCCGGCCTGGAGGTTGACGCGCTGGGTGGCGCGCCCGGAGTGCGTTCTGCCCGCTATGCCGCGGAGGAACCGCACCTCGCCGACAGCAACACCGACGACGGACTTAACAACGCCAAGCTGATTCGCGAAATCCAGCGTGTTCCCGCCGAAAAGCGTGGTGGAAGATTTGTCTGCGCAATCGCTGCCGCGCGCGACAGCAAAACGCTCGCCGTGTTTGAGGGAAAGGCAGAGGGCGTGATTCTTGAGACTCCGCGAGGAGTAAACGGTTTTGGCTACGATCCGCTGTTCTATTTTCCCGCGATCGGCAAGACGTTCGCAGAACTGAACTCGGAAGAAAAGTCCAAGTACAGTCACCGGGGCAAGGCCTTTCGCGTATTTCTCGATTGGCATGAAAACGTTTGGCATGAAAATGTCGCGTCAAAACAAATGCGAAACCCTGCCTCGAAGTGAGCGAGGACGCAGCCTGAGTCTGGGGGTATATACTCAGGTGAATTTTGTCCGAAAGACGGAAAGCGACCGCTTCCGAACGCGCATGGAGCCTGCTGTGGCGAGAAACGGCATCGGCGGAGGGTTTCCGTCCACTCTTGAAACTGCGCATCCGCCAGCCCGCGCACTATTCCCGTATTTATGTTTAGCCGTATTCACAAGCTTGTGCCTGCTGCCTTTTTCTGGCAGAGCGTTTCACATTGATGACACGCTTTTTGTCTGGACGGCGCAGCACATTACGAAGCATCCGCTGGATCCGTACAATTTTCCGGTTGTTTGGTACTCCGATCCCGCGATGCCCGTGTCCAGCGTAACGAAGAACCCCCCCTTGGCTTGCTATTACGCCGCGGCAATTGGAAGGATTGGCGGATGGTCGGAAAGAGCATTGCACATGGGTTTCCTTCTGCCCGCGATTGCAGTCGTTCTGGGAACCTATCGCCTGGCCCGGCACTTCACGGAGAATTCCCTGCTCGCCGCATTGGCCACACTTTTGACCCCTGGGTTTTTGGTCTCAGCGTGCAGCGTCATGTGCGATGTCATGATGCTCGCTCTCTGGCTGTGGGCAGCGATTCTTTGGATTGAGGGACTGGAGCGCGAAAGCGGACTCTACCTCGCCGCCGCGGGCTTCGTGATCGGTGCATGTGAGCTAACTAAATACTTTGGCGTAGCTTTGATCGTCCTACTCTTCGTGTATACGCTGGCGCGGAAGCGCCGCCTGGGAACTTGGGTTTTCTACCTCCTGATTCCGGTGGCGATTTTGGTTGCCTACGATTATTGGACCTACAAACTCTATGGCGGCCACGGGTTGTTCTTGGACGCCGGGCAGTTCGAGCGTGTCCATCATAACAATGAACATGTCAGACCGTTCGCAAAAGCGCTGATCGGCCTCTCGTTTGCCGGAGGATGCACGCTCACGGCGCTGACATTTGTTCCCTTACTCTGGCGGCGCAAGCAGATTAGCATCGCCGCCGCCGTAATGACGGTTGTGGGAGTGATAGTCGCGACTGGGCTGG
>WNFF01004589.1_pt1 | contig 11272 bp, 15 predicted proteins | sample 5400441 | NCBI WGS metagenome assembly WNFF01 (sample SAMN13153345, study PRJNA577476) | soil metagenome | isolation source: 120 cm saprolite under Douglas fir tree site 2 hole 3 replicate 1 | place: USA:California | collected 2015-04-18
GGGGGACGGGGCGGTGCGGAACTTTCGGCAGCCTGGAGGATTCAATCGGTAGGCGGCGATCCTTTGCCCCCCGTCCCCCAATGCCGCCTAATCAAAGCCCCTGGCTGTTCTTCCCCGCAGCCAGGGGCTTTTTGCGCTTTCCTCGGCCACCGCTCCCGTCCGCCGTTTCTGGCATAGGCGACCCAACGCCTGCCCTCTCCCGCCTCCCCAATACCCGCGCCTCCGGTAATCGCCCCCAGAACGCCCATCCCGCCCCTTCCAGCCCTCGGGGGGTATCCGGTTGGCAGGGTCAGGGGTGGCAACGGCCCTATGGCGTCCCCAGGGTGTTGGCGGGGGCTTGCAAGGGCACACAACTCCCCCGAGGATGGCTTTTTGGCTGCGATGGGTGGATGTGGCGGAAAAAACCAGGGTGGCGGCTTGAGCCGGGAAAGCGAAGAAGCCCCGACTAGGGTTCCCGCGTTATGTCGGGGCTTCTCGGACTAAGGCGGGGATTGGGACCGCTCCGCCCAAGCCGCCGAGCCAACCCATTCACGAACCCAGGAGTTCCCACCGCCCTCCAAAAACGGAACGGTCTCGGTCAGCGTTACCCAACCGAGACCGACCTATCCCTGCCGTGTGTTCAAGCGATTCGGGAGAGACGCCCCAGCCTACTTCCGAGGGGCAGCAAAGCAAAGACCGCCGCTAGGATTGCTGGGGAATACCCAACCACACGCAGTCCACTCCCAACCTCTCCGTTCCTGCCTCGGGGGGTATGGCGGGCGGGGGCTTTCCAGGCTGACAAAATCCCCAAGGAGCGGCTGTTGACTGCCATGAAGTGATGTGCGGCAATACCAGGGCGGGGACACTTCATTCCCCCCGCAGACTAGCCTCCAGAGCCCCCGCCGTCCTGCCCCCTTGGTTGAATCGGTCTGACGGCGGGGGTTTTTTTGTTGTCGGTTTGGCGGATTGGCGGATTTGTGTGAAGCAGTCATTTCATATTTGAAGATTTCTGGCGGCGGTTGGCTGTCTCAATGGCCGAAATGGTGAGGGTGCTGAAATCAACGGCAGTTTCGGGTGCTAAATGTCTGTATGAACCCGCACCGAACCGCCCAGGGCTACATCGAGGACTGCCGACCGATACCGATAGTTGACCTCGTTTGCCTCGGTATTATCAAGCCGAACACCCGCAAGACCGATACTTACTCCGTTCCTGCATTTGACGACCCCAACAATGCCATCCCAATCACGATAACCTCCGACCTGCGCTCCACCGAAGGCAGCATGACGATAGCGGGGCAGGAATGGAGACTGGCGACCAACAACCTTTACCGTAAGGGACTTCGTGGTGACCCTGAGGATACATGAGAGTGGTTTGTGGTGGGCGGAGATGGCAAACGCACCATCGCGGACAGGTAAAACCTGAGATAGAGAACCGCCCCGGCATCGACCCGCTCTAGCCGAGGCGGTCCTCCATGTTGTTCCTCCCCTCGTGCATCGGACGCCAATCCGGATTTACGCGAGAAGGAACGGGGTTGAGCTTAGTTGAGTGGCGTGGGTGAGCTAGGCTGCGAACCGAGATTTCAACAGCAATATCGAGATTTGCTGGCACAGAATCCGGAAGCGGCTCGTTCGCCTTTATGTGTAAGTTCGACCGAGTTTGCCCCCGTGTGCAGCCGCAATGCTGCAAAACCGTCCGCACATCGAGCTTGCAGCATCATAGGCTGCTTGGCGGTACAATCTTGCAGGGGCAGCATTGGGGCGTTTTGGACGTGGGCTGATTTCCATAGCCGCCTTGAATCGCGGAAAAGGGAATACAGATGAGGAAACGGCTGTCCGAACTTCTCGATCACGATGATGTCTTGGACCTCTTACGATCTGAGATAGCCAAAGTCGGAAGTCAAAGTGAATGGGCGAAAGAGCATCGGGTAGATCGGCCCATCGTGAACCGTATTCTGAGCGGGCAAAGGAATATTCAGCCTAAGGTCCTCGATGCGCTTGGCCTGGAGAAGGTTGAGTTCTTTAGGAAACGTGAATGCCAGAAGCCCCAATAATTAAGACCTAATAGCGAGTGACTGGCCTCGGGCGCACTCGGATAGTGATACTTTTTCGAGGGCCATAACCGCGCTGATAGGTGTATCGGAGATATGGCTCACAATTCCCTCGCGCATCACAAACTGGATACCCAAATAATCCCGGCCGCTTATACGTGAAGTCGTACGGCCCGTAATCATGCCAGTAATCGCAATGTGGGAAACACTCGACTTCCGCCAAAGCAGGGCTCAACCCACAGAACAAAACGCCGAAAACAGTTGCCGTGAAAACTCTCATCATGTTGGCCTAGTCCTCGAAAAAGCCCTCGAACCGGGTGGCCACGACATCGGTGTATCGACAAGTTGACCGAATGTCGGAGTGTCCAAGATAGAACTGGATCGCCCGGGACTCCTATTTTATGGCCAATATGCGATGCGTGATGTCTTCACAGCCACCGCCGAACCTTGGCTTTATACTGGATATAATCTCTACCAAAACGTCGCTCCAGGAACGCTTCCTCCGGCTTGATTGCCCGGTTCAGTATAACCGTCAGTACAAGGGGAAGCAGGATAATCGCCCACAACGACTGCTCCGCTATCGCAATGCCCAGGTAGACGGAGGCGAGGCCAAGATACATGGGGTTCCGGGTTACTTTATAGGGACCGGCAATCACCAAGGTAGTTGCGGCACGGTCAGGGCGAACGGGCGTACCAAGCCTCTTAAACCTGAATATGGCAGAAGCCGCCAGAACCACCCCGCAGAGGATAAGGATTCCACCGATTACCCATGCGACCGGCCCAGGCAGAACTTTGGTCGGCAGCCAAATGGTGATTAGTGAGCCGATTATGACGCCAGCCAGATAAACCAGCGGCGGAATTATCTTTACGTTGGGGCTATCTGCATTGGTGTCGCTCATTCATCATCCTCTCACACCCCAATAGTGGCGGCTATTCAAGCTGGTGTCCTCGAACGACCGCGATGGGGCTTCTATAGGCTCCCCGCAGTACCGTTCAATGGGCAAGGCTCATCTCTCTCGGGGTGGGCCTTGTCAAAATTCCTCACACTTAATCGTCCCAGAAACCCCGGAACATGTTGGGAGCTAACTCGGCGTATTTCGTGGTGTGCTGTATCTGCTTGTGCCCTAACCAGCTTTGCAGTGCCCGGAGATTCACGTCCCGGTTTACGAGGGCGAATCCAGAGAATGGCGGGATACCCTTACGATCAATTGGGCTCCATCGGCTTTGCGATTTATCAAGGATTACCATCTCACACTAGGCACAACCAGCAGTCAAAGGCAAACCTGCCCAGGCTCAGCAAGCCAAGGTGCATTCTGGGCAATCGTGTCCACCGGGGCGGCTTACGACATCAAGCTCTCCTGCTTTTGCGGCGGTCTGAATGAATTGGGTACGCCTACTGGGACCTGTTCTTGGGCCTTTCAGCGGCACGATCGAGAGACGTTTGCACGGACGATTCGCGATTAAAAAAGCCAATCAGAGTTTTGGGCACATAACTCAGTTCATTGCAGAACTTAATGAGACTCTTTCCAAAAACCTGCCTCCCGGATTGGTGGATTCAGCAGGTGTGTCTCTGACAGGTTGGTCCCAACAGGGTGATGATATCATCAGCAGTCTCAGGCTCACTCTCGGCACCAGGGCACCAATGGTGGTCCCGCAGGGCCGCAATCTGCGCTGGTCGCTCGACTTCGTGATGGATACGATGGTGAGCGGCCGGCGCTTCCGCATCCTGACCGTTGTCGATGACTTCACCCGAGAATGCCTCGGCCTGGTCGTGGACACGTCGCTCACCGGCCCGCGCGTCGTGCGCGAGCTCGACCGGATCGGCGAACTTCGCGGCTATCCCCGCATGCTCGTCAGCGACAACGGCACCGAGTTCACCTCGAACGCCATCCTGGCTTGGCAACAGGATCGCGACGTCGAGTGGCACTACATCGCGCCGGGCAAACCTATGCAGAATGGCTTCGTGGAGAGCTTCAACGGGCGCCTGCGGGATGAGTGCCTCAATGAGCACCTATTCACCAACCTCAAGGAGGCACGGCAGATCATCGAAGAATGGAGGATCGACTACAACACCAACCGACCGCACTCGAGCCTCAACGGGCTCACACCGACTGAGTTCGCAGCACGCCCCGATCAGGGGCATAACCGGAACAGACTCTATTTATGAGTTGGGGGCAAGTTGGGGAGCAGGTCACGGAGCTTATAGAGTACTCATCGGAACCTCTATCGATCTTACACGCGACGAAGAATGCGGCCGAACCAAGCCCTCTTTTTTGGATGCACAACGGAAGACGTGTAGATAATAGCGTTCCGACGCCAAAATAAATCCGTCTCAAGGGTCACGTCACCAAAAGTCCTATCCCAAAATACCGCCTTCTGTTCCTTATTAATTTCACGGTCCCCGGATGGTAGGCCATATTTGGCACCGAAGTAATCACTGGCACTGCGCAGAAATTCTAGGCAGTCCTTTTCCGTGATGTGCATAAACCCAAAATAGATCTTGTAGACTTTGCCCTCCAGCGCCGTCACGATCGCGGGCATGGCTTCCTTGCCGAGAAATACATTGTCCACAGCCCGGTAGAAAACCTCGCCCGGAAACCGCCGCTGTATTCCAAAATCCTTCCGGCAGGTCTCATATTCGAAATCAACGAATTCCCACAACGAGCCGTGGCGGAAGTCGGCCACGAGCTTTTCTAGCGTATAGCTATTGATGCCTTCCCCCATCGAGATGTCCATGCTCGGCTCGAGGTCGCTCGTACGGAGCGGAACCGGGCATGGCGCTATCCACTCATCGCTCAGCTCAATCGGCGGTTCGAGGCCGCCCAAGCTGTTGCCATTAGGCATGTATGCTCCTTCAACGGAAGGCTCCCGCCCAATAACTGGTGACTCGCCCTGCTCGGATATTAGGGGTTCCTGCTGGGAATGCTTCGGGGCGCTCGGCAAGGATGCCGGAACTGTCGCTGCGGACAACGGCCGAGTCAAAGTCCCTTCGATCTTGCGGACCGCTTCCTCGAACAACAAGCACTCGTGGGTGATCTCTGGTTCGCTCAGCGGCGGTGTAATACGACAGAGCTCAATGACCAGAGCCCCTCGCGCACGCGCGTAAAGCGCGGCGCGCCAGGCCTTGTCAGTGTTCTTGCCGAGGCCTGCGACGGCTCGGGCGATGAGTTGGTAGTAATCGGCCATCGGCGACGAAGAATCTCAGATGTGGGGGAATGCGGCCCCAATTGCGGCATCGAAACATACGAGCTACGCGTGCGGCACGACCGACGACCCCTGCCGGCTACAAATGGTAACCCCGGTGGTCAGTGGGCTTCCCTTAGCCCGCCTCCAAAATAAACCATCGTGGCTCAGCTTACCGTGCCAATTCCGCAACACTGCGATAGAAATTTTCCCGTAGGTCCGCCGCCGAGCCTTCCGATCCTAAGTCCCAGGCGTTCGGAGCGGGTTCGTCGTACTCGCTCCTGAAGGCTCAGTCTTCAAGGTCTGCGACCGATGGTGGCGTGCCGGTAATATGATCGGGTGGCCCATCTTTGTTTGCCAGTGCGGTCATGACACCGTGGATCTCCTGAAAAATTTTGAAAACCCAGCCGCGGAGCTCGACGCTCATGTCGGGTGACAGGCCGTCGGGTGCTGGCGCGTCTCCACCGGACGATATCGGCTGCTGCATGAAATCGCTAATTGACAGATTGCGATCTTCCAGCGCTTCAACAACGCTGTCGGCGAGTTTCGGCATAATGTACCGCCTGTTGTGGGCCCTCATTACCTTATAGGCAAGGCGTTGCTGCACGTGGCGGTTCGGCTTTTTGAAAAAGGCGTTCTCGACGACGATAAACCGACAATCAGGAAAACTGTCGCGCAAGACCACACCCGCCTCAAACGAGTCGGCGTTGCGGTCGGGAATGTAGAATATCACGGGTATGATATCGTGTGATTGTGCCTCGAGAATGAAATCGGTACTCCGCATCAACTCAAAAAATTTCGTAAACGAGTAATAAGCGACATCGACAACCCGCATCTCCGACGATGGCTTGGCGAGTGTGTCAAACAACGCCATTTGGTCGCGCACGATCGTAAGATCGACTACATGCGCTGCGCTGGGAAACAGTGCATGAAGCCTGCGCTCAATGGCATCGGTATCGAAAATATATGGCCTGCCGCCGGACAGGATGAAGTAATCGACAAGCGCCCGGGCTAAAAGCGTCTTGCCAGTGCGGCCATGCAGCGAGGCAACGATCCCCGCATGGCTCGCGCCGGGCATGGCCGCCTGGTCAGGCCGCTTGGGTTGTCACGCCTCGATCCGAGAGTCGGTCGATGAGGCCGATACGATCGTACTCGCTGGTAGCCTGATTCATCCAGCTTCGCACATATCCCCGCAGGACAAGAGAATTATTCGCAGTCTGGCCGTCTGCATCCCGGTTGGCAACGAAAGCCGAGAAAGGAACCCCGGCGAGTTCGGCTTGTTCGAAGGCCATCTCATTGAGCTTAGGGATGGTCACCTCGACCGCGTCCATCGCCAATTTGAAATATCGTTTGTGGAGTTGCGGATTCCACTCGAAAAAGCTGGTTTCATTGATGAAATTCTTCACCAGCAAATATTCGCGCCCGGCAGCATAGGGCCGGATCTCGCCAATTTCCTCGAGCGAGGCGATCGAGGGGCCAATAACGTGGAACAGAATGAAATTGAACTCACCGGCATTGACGAGATCGAAAAACCCGACCTCGGTGAACGTCTTCAGCGTATCCGACAATAATCCGGCGCGCACGTCGATGACACTTACTTTGACATCGCTGGTCGACAGCGTATCGATCACCTTGATCTGATCCGCCGCAGTCTCGAGGTCAATAATCTCAGTCATCTTCGGGTGGAAGCGTTTCAACGCACCGCGTGGAAACTCGGAATCGAATGCCCGCGCTGGCGTGTTCCTTGCGGCGAGATAATCGAGCAACGTGCGCGCGAGCGTCGTCTTGCCAACGCCGCCCTTGTCGGCGCCTACCAGAATCACTACTGGCTTCACTGATGTAACTCCTATTTGGGCCCCCACTGCCCTGCAAAGCCAAACACCCAGAAATCACCCAAGCCCAAGGCTCACGCGATCTCCTCGGGAACCAAATTCTCGGTATTGCTCAATCCCGCTCCCGATACCGCTTCCACCCTTCTTATAGCCTCCTCAAGCGCGAGCTGTTCGCCTACGATCTCTGGTTCAGAATATGGTAGATTGCCATCGCGCATTAGCCGGAGGAGCGCGGCTCTCGCGCGTTCGTAAAGGGCCTCGCGCACCTCGTCTGTATTCTCTTCGAGTTCAGAGACCGCGCGGCCCAAAAGCGTGTAATAATCGGTCACGGGGTACACCACTCACTTTACGGGATACACCACTCACTTTATAGACACCAAGTATTGACGGAATAGCGGAAAGAATAAGGCAAACCTAAACAGATGGTGAGCAGCGCACCCGATTGTTCGAGGCGCCGTGGGCCTACTCACATTCCTGGCGGCCCAGGGTGGGACGTTGACCCGCGGCGGCTGGCATCGGCGCACTGTCCTCGCCTGGGAGGGCGCCCATCGCGTTCGAATTCGCGGCATCACGTTTGATGCCGCTTTCCGCAACCGCATGGAAGGAATCGGCGCAGATCCTGTCCGGCCACGGCGAGCCGTGATGGATCGAAGGACGGCAGTGTCCTAATTGCAACGGTTACTGAAATTCGGCGCAAAGGGGCTTTACAAGCCCAGATCCCCACACAATCACCTATCAGACTGACGGGCCAGCACGGTCCCGCTCGCGGGGGGCGACGGGGTGATTGGGACCGTGCTTTCTTTGGGGAAGAAATCCTATCCAGTTCAGGGCGCGATCCTTGCGGCGGTTTCGTATCGCGCACCGAAGGAATCCACATGTCAACTATTGCTCTGGTCGATGACGACCGCAATATCTTGACCTCAGTGTCGATCGCCCTTGAAGCCGAGAGCTATCGGGTCATCACTTATTCCGATGGATTTTCGGCGCTCGAAGGATTCAAAGCCAGTCCGCCGGACCTTGCCATCCTCGATATCAAAATGCCGCGAATGGATGGCATGGAATTGCTGCGGCGCTTAAGGCAAAAGTTCGACATGCCGGTGATCTTCCTGACCTCCAAGGAAGAGGAGATTGACGAACTGTGCGGGTTTAAGCTGGGGGCTGATGACTTCATTCGCAAGCCCTTCTCTCGGCGTGTTCTGATTGAGCGGATCAAAGTGTTGTTGCGGCGAACCGTGTCTGAAGCTGGGTTAAACCCGGGCGAGGCCACGTCGTCCAAGACCCTAGAGCGGGGTCATCTGTACATGGACGAAGAGCGTCACGCTTGTAGCTGGAAGGGCAAGCCGATTACGCTTACTGTCACGGAATTCTTGCTCCTACAAGCGCTCGCAATCCGCCCTGGCGTCGTCAAGAGCCGAGATGCGCTCATATATGTAGCGAACGACGACCAAGCTTTCGACGCGCACATCGACGTGCGTATCATCGATAGTCACATCAAGCGTCTACGCCGGAAATTCAGAGCGGTTGACAATCGCTGTGATGTGATTCAGACGCTTCACGGCGTGGGCTACTGCTTTGGGATCCCAACCCAGTCCCGATGAATGCGAGTGATTCCCAATACAATTCAGCATAGTCGAGAATTCCAGTGGTGATGATCTGCCTCGCAGCCATCTTGCAGCGAGGCTGCCATTATTGGGAGACCTGTAGGCGCAGTTTTCCAAGTCCGGCGCCAACTCGCCGGGCCCAACGCAGGATAGCCAAGCGTCGGATCGATCAGGGCGCTCGTGGAACACGGGGGGCCTACCATTGTGCGGCCTGTTCCCTCGCGGGCGACGGCTCTGATGTTCGCGGTTCATTTGAAATAAGACAGCCCCGGCGATCGACCGGGGTTGAACAGTTAGAGTTGCCATAGGGCACACAAAAATCGACGCAACGCCCGATTCTTGCCCGTTAATTGCCGCGACCGGAGGATAACCCCAGCTTCAACTCTCTCAGCGGGGGACAACATGAAGAAACTCTTGTTAGCCAGCGTCGCCGGCATCGCGCTTCTAGCTGTGAGTTCTGCCAACGCCGCCGACCTGAGCCGGCGGCCGCCGGTCTACAAGGCGCCGCCGCCGGTCGTCGCGCCGATTCCCGTCTTCACTTGGACCGGCTGCTACATCGGCGGCAACGTGGGTGGCGGATGGGGTCGGAAGACAGCCACGGACCCGACACTTGCGCCCGGAATTTCCGTCTCGGGTGATACAAGCGGCTTCCTTGGCGGCGGCCAGGTGGGCTGTAATTATCAACTCGCACCCAATTGGGTGATCGGCATCGAAGGCGACGGATTGGGAGCCGACATCAAAGGCGACGTTACCCAGACCGTTTTGGGGATTACCGGGACGGCGCACGCCAAAACAGATTGGATCGCCAGCGCGACCGGCCGCATCGGCTGGGCTTGGGATCGATGGCTGCTGTACGCCAAGGGGGGTGCGGCCTGGGCTGGCGATAAGTATTCCGTGGACATACCGGTATTTCCAGAACACCTGGAAGCCAGCGAAACGCGAACGGGCTGGACCGTCGGCGGTGGTCTCGAATGGGCGTTCTGGAACAACTGGTCCGCCAAGCTTGAGTATGATTTCTACGATTTTGGCACCCGCACGTTGACGTTCACTGGGACGTTTGCCGGTGTGCCGATCGAAGTACCAGGCGTCGATATCCGACAGCGGATTCAGACAGTCAAATTCGGCATCAACTATCGCTTTGACTGGGGCAAAGCTCCGGTCGTCGCGAGATACTGAGATAACAAATTGATCGTTCGGAACCTGCAGGCCCCGGGCGATGGGACGCCTGGGTCCCCGTCACTGCCCTACCGGGGCTCCGCCCCCTGCTGCCGGGGCTCCCGTCCGATAGTGACACTTCTATGCTGGTCTGTCGTGCAGGACGGGGCATTGAGACATGTTAATGATGAGGCGCTCCTTCGTGCGAAGCCGGCTTGCTGCGGGTAGCGGATGCTCGCGCGAGCTCAGCACATCGGCACGCGTGTCGCGCATTGCGGTACTCACCTTGTTTGCAAGTGTGGCGAACTCCTTCAGGTGCTCGCCCATCTTCTTCCCGTTCGCTCTTAGCTCCGTCGCGAGTTGCCGAGCTTCGGCCATGATATCAGCCGCAATGTCCACCGCGGCTTGTGCAGCTCTCTCGATGGCGGTGACCGTTGTCTCGCTCGCTTCCATGATCGCGAGCGCCGACATATTGCCGATTTTGTCGATACGCTCGGTCGCAGTGATTTCCGGCACCGCACCGCCCCCGTTCGCCTCATTGCCAGCGAAATTGCGCCATGCTTTTTCGACACCGCGCTCGACCTCATGGAGTTGACGTACTTCTGTCATGACAGGCTCCCGTCGGCTTGGCCTTACACCCAACCCCCGGACACAGTGGCTCGCTACCCCGCCATGTCAGCGAAATGGACCCAAACGGGCCCCAGCTTGTGCTAGCGCAAGCTCGGGCCCGGCCTCTTGAGGCCCTTGCCGTTCGGCCGCTTTGGGGGGTGAAGCCGAACAGCTGCCGCCAACTCTGCTGGATAATTCGCACAAAACTAGGACCGCGGTGCCGCAAAATCACGGCGCCTATGGCGGAATATGCTTCAGGTCACACGCTTGGGAAGGCGCGAGGCGGCTGTTACGGTGCCTCCGAACTTTCCAATTCCACTTTGCGGATCGCTTCCTCGAGCGCGAGCATCTCGTCCATTCGTTCCGATGGGGAAAGAGCGGGCTCAAGATCGCGCACCTGCTCGCGCAGCACCCTTCGCGCGCGATCATACTCCGCCTGACGCGCCTCGGCGGTATCCTGTTCGAGACTCGCTATCGCGCGGGCTATGACTGGATAGAAATCCTGTGCCATCAGCCTGAAAAAACTCCGGTCGGCGGCGTTGTGGAGGCATCCGATGACGACCAGCCTTGGACCAAGTTGCTCGCCTAGCTTGCGGTGAAAACCCTAAGCCTTTGTAAAACTCGAACCGCTGGCGAGACCGGTGCCCTCCGCTGTCCCGGCGACGCGCTCGCGACGATCCTCCACTGAGGCGCGGAGCCGCCCGCCGGGAGCGCGGTAGTACCAAAAAATGATGATTGCGGGTGACTACGCCCAGACGCAGATCGACATATTGCAAGCGGGTCATCAGCGCCTCTTGGCTCGACCAATTGCATGCCCTACATCGGTTCCCCCGTAACGCGAAACGCTGCGTTATCCTCGCGCAAT
>WNFF01010993.1_pt1 | contig 11271 bp, 8 predicted proteins | sample 5400441 | NCBI WGS metagenome assembly WNFF01 (sample SAMN13153345, study PRJNA577476) | soil metagenome | isolation source: 120 cm saprolite under Douglas fir tree site 2 hole 3 replicate 1 | place: USA:California | collected 2015-04-18
CGCGCGGCACGCGTTCGCCGAGCACCGCGCTCGCATAGAAGAGCCCGAACAGCGCCGCGCTCGAGGGCTGGATCACGCCGCCATGGCCGAGCGGCACCACCAGGAAGCCCGCATAGCTGATGATCGCGAGCGGCGGCCCGCCGAACAGGGTGAGCAGGATGCCGCGGCCCCAGCCGGCGCCGCCGAGGTCGCGGACGCCGTCGCGCCAGAGGACCGGCAGCAGGAAAAAGCCGGCCCAGGCGAAGCGATGCAGCGCGAGATCAGCCGGCGAATAGCCGATGGCGGTGCCGTGGCGCGCGGCGGCGAAGCCGGCCGCCCAAAACAGGGCCGCGCCGGCGCCGCACAGAATTCCGACGGTCGCCGGCGATGCCATGGGCGTGCGCGCATGCCAGGGATCGGTCATCAGCGATCAGGTATCAGAAACCGGGCCCAAAACCATCCGATCCCTGATGACTGATTCCTGATCCCTGCTATGGTGCGGCCATGGCCCAGCAGCGATCCCGCGTGATCTCGATCGGCGAGGTGATGATCGAGCTTGCCCGCGGCGGCGACGGGCGCTTCGGCATCGGCTGCGGCGGCGACACCTTCAACACCGCGGTCTATCTCGCGCGCGCGGGCGTCGACGTCGGCTATGCGACCGCGCTCGGCGACGACCCGTATTCGGAGGGCATCCTGGCGCTCGCGTCGGCCGAAAACGTCGCGCGCGATCTGGTGCTGCGCGTGCCCGGCCGCATGCCGGGCCTCTACCTCATCGACAGCGACGCAAGCGGCGCCCGCCGCTTCTATCACTGGCGCGACGCCGCGCCGGCGCGCGACCTGTTCGAGCTCGACCGGTGGCCGCACATCGCGGAGAGCCTGGTCGGCGCGCGGCTGATCTATTTCTCCGGCATCACGCTCTCGCTCTATTCGAACGTCGGGCTCGGCCGCTTCCTCGCGGCGATCGAGATCGCCCGCAAGGCCGGCGCCCGGGTCGCGTTCGACGGCAACTTCCGGCCGCACGGCTGGAAGGGCGATCTCGGCCGCGCGCGCGCCGTCTTCATCGAGGCGCTCAAGCGCGTCGACGTGGCGCTGCCCACGTTCGATGACGAGGCGGTGCTGTGGGGCGACCCGAGCCCGGAATCGACCGTCGAGCGCCTGCAGGCCTTCGGCATCGCCGAGGTGGTGGTGAAGAACGGGCCGAACAGCGCGCTCATCGCCGCCGGGCAGACGCGCGAGCACGTGCCGGTGCCGGAAGTGGTCGACCCGATCGACACGCTCGCGGCGGGCGACGGCTTCAATGCCGGCTATCTCGCCGCCCGCCTCGGCGGCGCAAAGCCGCCCGACGCGGTCCTCGCCGCGCATCGGCTGGCCGCCCAGGTGATCCGCCATCGCGGCGCGATCATGCCGCGGGTGGGAGCGGCGGTGCACTGACCCCGCCTGTCGTCTGTAGCCCGGATGGAGGCGCGCAGCGCCGAAATCCGGGACCCGCTGTCGCCGCATTGCGCTTCGCTCCATGCGGGCTACGGCGGCCGCGACAGCGTGGATCGATCCTCACCCTTGCGCCCCACGCCGGGCCGGTCCAAAAATGCCACGGGGTGGGACTGCTGCGACGCGCCGGCCTGAAACCACAGCGACAATGTGGGCGGCGCCAGGGGGCAACGACAACATGCTGCTGCGCATCCTCGATCGGCTCGAGGAAATCCTGATCGCGACGCTGATCGCGGCCGCGACGGTCATCATCTTCGTCGCGGTCGTGCATCGCTACGGCACGGGCGTACCGTTCCTCTACCCGTATTTCATCCAGATCCACCTCTCCTGGGCGCAGGAGCTGTGCATCTACATGTTCATCTGGATGGCGAAGTTCGGCGCCGCCTACGGCGTGCGCACCGGCATCCATGTCGGCGTCGACGTGCTGGTCAACCAGCTCAACGACACGCTGCGCCGCTCGGTGGTCCTGTTCAGCCTGTTCTGCGGCGCGCTGTTCACCGGCATCGTCGGCACCATGGGCGCGAAGTTCGTCTACGAGCTGATGGGGACCGACCAGGTCTCGCCCGACCTCGAGCTGCCGAGCTGGTTCGTCTACTCGTGCATCCCGCTCGGCTCGTATCTGATGTGCTTCCGCTTCCTGCAGGTCGCCTGGACGTTCTGGCGGACCGGCGAGCTGCCGCACACCGACGAGACGAAAGTCGAGGGCATCGAGATCGAAACGCCCGCCGAGAGGCCGGCGCGATGACCGCCCTCTTCATCTTCGGCCTGCTGATCGCGCTCATGCTCACCGGCATGCCGATCTCGATCGCGCTCGGCCTCACCGTTCTCACCTTCCTCTACACGATGACGCAGGTGCCGATCGAGGCGGTGGCGCTCAAGCTGTTCACCGGCATCGAGAGCTTCGAGATCATGGCGATCCCGTTCTTCATCCTGGCCGGCAATTTCCTCACCCACGGTGGCGTCGCGCGGCGGATGATCAACTTCGCCACGTCGATGATCGGCCACTGGTACGGCGGCCTCGGCCTCGCCGGCGTCATGGCCTGCGCGCTGTTCGCCGCCATCTCGGGCTCGTCGCCCGCGACCGTCGTCGCCATCGGCGCCATCGTGCTGCCCGCCATGGTGCGCCAGGGCTTTCCCAAGCGCTTCGGCGCCGGCGTCATCACCACCTCGGGTGCCCTCGGCATCCTCATCCCGCCCTCGATCGTCATGGTGATCTTCGCGGTGGCGACCGGCGGCAGCGTCGCGCTCGATCCCGAGGGCAAGCGCGTGCTCTCAGCCTCGGTCGGCCAGCTGTTCATGGCGGGCGTGGTGCCCGGCATGATCCTCGCCTCGATGCTGGGCATGACCACGTTCTACCGCGCCTGGAAGAACGACTATCCACGCATGAAGAAGGCGACGTGGGGGGAGACCTGGCAGGCCTTCCGCAAATCGATCTGGGGCCTCCTGCTGATCATCATTGTGCTCGGCGGCATCTACACGGGCGCCTTCACGCCGACCGAGGCCGCCGCCATGGCGGCGGTCTACGCCTTCGTGATCGCGGTCTTCGTCTACAAGGACCTGAAGCTCAGCGAGGTGCCGAGGGTTCTGCTCGCCGCGGCCAACGTGAGCGCCATGATCCTCTACATCGTCACCAACGCGGTGATGTTCTCGTTCCTGATGACGCACGAGCAGATCCCGCAGGCGATGACGAGCTGGATCAGCGGCTCCGGCATCACCTGGGTCGAGTTCCTGCTGTTCGTGAACCTGCTGCTGCTGGTCGCCGGCAACGTGATGGAGCCCTCGTCGATCGTGCTGATCACCGCGCCGATCCTGTTTCCGGTGGCGGTGCGGCTCGGCATCCACCCGGTTCATCTCGGCATCCTGATGACGGTGAACATGGAGGTCGGCCTCTGCCATCCGCCGGTCGGCCTCAATCTCTACGTCGCTTCCAACATCGCCCGGATGGGCATCACCGAACTCACCGTCGCGGTGTGGCCATGGCTGCTCACCATGCTGGTCTTCCTCGTCATGGTGACCTACATCCCGGAAATGTCGCTGTGGCTGCCGCGCACGCTGGGGATGCTTCGCTGACCGCGCGGGTCGCGCGGCCGCATCACTCCATCGGCACGAGGCCGAGCTTGTCCATCAGCGCGCGATCGCGGTCGCGGCCGGGGTTGGGCGTGGTCAAGAGCTTCGGGCCGTAGAAGATCGAGTTCGCGCCGGCGACGAAGCAGAGCGCCTGCGTCTCCTCGCTCATGTCCTCGCGGCCGGCCGAGAGCCGCACGACGGAAGCCGGCATGGCGATGCGCGCGACCGCGATGGTGCGCACGAATTCGATTGCGTCGAGCGCCGCGCCGGTCGCGAGCGGCGTGCCCTCGACCTGCACCAGCATGTTGATCGGCACCGACTCCGGATGCGCCGGCAGCGTGGCGAGCGCCGCGATCATGCCGACGCGGTCCTCGCGGCTCTCGCCCATGCCGACGATGCCGCCGCAGCACACGTGGATGCCGGCCGCGCGCACGTGGCCGAGCGTGTCGAGCCGGTCCTGATAGGTGCGTGTCGTGATGATCTTTCCGTAGAATTCCGGCGAGCTGTCGAGATTGTGATTGTAGTAGTCGAGCCCGGCGCCCTTGAGCCGCTGCGCCTGTGCGCCGGTCAGCATGCCGAGCGTCGCGCAGGTCTCCAGCCCGAGCGCCTTGACGCCCTCGACCATGGCGCAGACAGAATCGAGGTCGCGGTCCTTCGGATTGCGCCACGCCGCGCCCATGCAGAAGCGGCTCGCGCCCGCGCGGCGCGCGGCTTGCGCCTCCGCGATCACCGCGGCCGTGTCCATGATCTTCTCCGCGCGCACGCCGGTCGCGTAGTGCGCGCTCTGCGGACAATAGGCGCAGTCCTCCGGGCAGCCGCCGGTCTTGATCGACAGGAGCGTCGAGATCTGCACCTCGCGCGGATCGAAGTTTTGGCGATGGATGCGCTGGGCGTGGAAGATCAGGTCGGGGAACGGCAGGTCGAACAGCGCGCGCAGCTCCGCACGCGTCCAGTCGTGGCGCACCGCGCCGCTGAGATCGACGGCAGGCGCAGTCACGCCGCGGGCGATGTGTTGATCCATGGCCGCACCATGGCCAGGGCGAGTGTGAAATGCAAGCCGACGGCCACGTGCACGATGCCTGCACTCCCTCTCCCCGCTCTTGCGGGGAGAGGGTTGGGGTGAGGGGCTCTTCCCCCGCGCTCAGACTCGCGGATACGCCCCCTCACCCCGACCCTCTCCCCGCACGCGGCTATCGGATTCACACATCTTGGAGCCGCAGTGTTGCGCCGAACTTGATGCGGTGGAAGTCGTCGAGGCCCCGCCGCATCACCATGGGACCGGGCTTTCCGTAGTAGCCGGTCCATCCGCCGAGGCGGCCCATGACCCAGGCCGCGAAGGCGAGGGAACCTTTGGGATGCGGATTCTTCTGAAGCGCCGTCTTGCCTTCGAGCTCACACGATATGGCCTCGAGCAGACGTTGGTCTTCGGACGCGAACGACATGGTCAACGGCTGATCGGTCGTGCCGTCGCGCGCCTTCACAAGCTGCATCACGGTGACTGCGGCGACGGTTGCGGCGCCGACCAGGTTCATCATCGCCCGCGGATCGCCAATATCGGCGTCTTCGAGGTCGAAGCCGGCGGTCTTGAGCGTGCGGAAGAACTCTTCGATCAGCCAGCGCAGCCGATAGAGGTCGACAATCCTGCGTGCCTCGTCGAGGCCGCGCACCACATGCGTGGTCAGGAGCCGCCAGTGAAGCGCCTCGCCGTCCGCGCGCGCAGACGTCTCGCGCACATCGACGATCGTGAGGTTCAGTGTCGCGGGCCGATCGCCTTTGAGCGCATGCAGCGGCTGGCGCAGCGTGACCGGCGAGAAGCGTACAGCAAGCTCAGTGGTCCGCTGCTTGCGTCCCGGCGCCGCCGGGATGGTGACGCTGAAGCGGCCCTGCTCCGGCATGCTGTCGATGAACGAGAACAGAAGGGCGCTCGGGTCGGTCGCCGGCGCCTCGATCAGCCGATTTTGGCACGCCCGCACGATCAGCTCCACGTTGGCAGGACGCGCCGCGAAGTGCTCGTAAATGTCACTTTCCCGGTCCGATACCGCCGTGATGCTTGTGGCGCCCGCCAACGCCTCGCCGGCGCGGGCGGTGCCGTCGATCCAGCGCTGCGATTCCTTCTCCGCGGTCGCCCGCGAGCGCCGGGGTTTTGTACCGCCACGCTTGCGGTTCCAAATCCGCAGGTCGACGAGACCAAGCAGGGCGCCCGTGCCCGCCTCCACCGCCAGCACCGGATGCAGCAGAAGCCCGCTCAAATCTCCACCCTTGCCGACCGGGCCATAGCCGCTGGCACGCGCCCGGCGGCCGCCCAAAATCAGTTCGGTCGTATCCTGGATGACCACGACATCGCGGCCGCTCACCCGCGCCGCCGTGCCAGCGCCCGCCTGCGCTGCCATCTCGGCCGTCGTCACCGACGCGTTGCGCAAAAAGCGGGTGAACTGGATTTCTTTCGACCGCTGTCCCGCCAGCCGCCGGATGCACGAGCAAGGCCGCTCGACCAGCGCCGCATGCAACGCGGCCCCCCTTTTTCCAGGCGGCGGTCGCCAAACCGCCCCAGCCCAAAATCGATCCCCATCATCGCTGTCTCCGCGAATCAAAAACCGACCCACGGAATCAGCCTCCTCGTCTTCCCGCAATCGAGATGTGTGAATACGATAGCCGCGCGCGGGGAGAGGGTCGGGGTGAGGGGGCGCCTCCACGATTCTGAGCGCTGCGACTCGCGGATAGGCCCCCTCACCCGACACCCTTCGCTCACGCTCGGGTGTCGACCTCTCAGCCGAAGTCGGATTTATCCGACTTCGGCCCACCAATAGTGCCGAAATCGGGCAAGCCCGATTTCGGTGCGCGCGGGGAGAGGTGAAAGGGAGTTCATGGTGAGCCCTCACGCATTGCCGGGCCTTGCGGCGCCGTGGCCGGCGATGCGGCCGAACACGGTGCCCGACATCAGGCCGGAGCCGCCCGGATAGTTGAAGTAGAAGATGCCGCCGACCAGCTCGCCCGCCGCGTAGAGGCCGGGGATCGGGTTCATGTCGCCGTCGATCACCTGGCCGGTGTCGGGATCGATGCGCACGCCGCCGAACGTGAAGCTGATGCCGCAGCCGACCTGGTAGGCCTCGAACGGCGGCTCGTCGATGGTGTTCGCCCAGTTCGACTTGTTGACCGGCAGCCCGACCGTGCAGCGCCCATCCTTGATGTTGGGATTGAACGGCACGTCCTTCTTCACGGCGGCGTTGTACTTCCTGATCTCGTCCACGAAGCCCTGCGGGTCGACGCCTTCGAGCTTCTTCGCCAGCTCCTCGATCGTGTTCGCCGACTGCTTGGTGACGCGCTTGATGCGGTACTCGTCGCGCAGCATCGGGATGATCTTCTTGTCGAAGACCTGCCAGGCGAAATTGTTCGGCTGGTTGAGGATCACGCGGCCGTACTTGGCGTAGGTGTAGTTGCGGAAGTCGGCGCCCTCGTCGACGAAGCGGCGGCCGGTCGCATTCACCATGATGCCCCACGGATAAGAGTGTTTTTGGAAATTGTCGCCGACCGAGAGGTCGCCGAATTCCGGCGCGTTGTAGTCCCAGCCGACCGCGTGGCAGCCCGACCAGTTGCCGTAGGACGAGGCGCCGATCTCCAGCGCCATGCGGATGCCGTCGCCGGTGTTGTAGGGGGTGCCGCGCACCTTCGCGAGCTCCCAGCCGGGGCCGAGATAGCGCGTGCGCATCTCGGCGTTCGACTCGAAGCCGCCGCAGGCGAGCACGACAGAGCGCGCCTTGACGTCCTCGAGCTTGCCGTCGGCCTTGACGCGAACGCCGGACACCACGTGGCCGTCGTAGATGAGCGAGATCGCGCGCACGCCTTAGCGGATCTCGATGCCCTGCTGCTCGCGGAGCAGCAGGGCATCGAGATCCGCTATGGCGTGCGCGCGATCTCGCTCATCTACGACGGCAGGCCTGCCGGCCCCAGATCGGCGCGAATTTCATTCCCTTCGAGCGCAGCCAGCGCATAGCGTCGCGCGAGCGGTTGACCAGGCGGTCGCACAGTTCGCCGTCGGTGCGGTACTGCGTGACGCGGAACATGTCGTCGAAGAACTGGTCGCTGGTGTAGGTGCCGAAATCGCTGCGCGCGATCTCGTCGGGCGTGAGATCCGGCATGATCGCCGTGAGATCGTCGACGCCGTCGTAGACGCAGCGGAACGCGCCGGCGGTGAAGCGCGAGTTGCCGCCCATCAGGTCCTTCGGCGCGCGCTCCAGCATCAGCACCTTGGCGCCCTTCTCGCGCGCCGCGAGCGCCGCACAGAACGCCGCGTTACCTGCACCCGCGACAATAACGTCCCAACGCTGGTCCGACACTTGCTTCCTCCACCCTCGGTTCTATGGTTTTCTTCGGCCAGTGGCTCCGGCCATGTCAAGAGGCAGCGCCGGGCGAGGGAGCATGGAGTGATGAGATCTTTACGCATGATGGTCGGCGCCGCGGTGGCGGCGCTTGCGCTCGCATCGGCGGCGCGGGCCGAGGACACGCTCAAGCTCGCGGTGGGCGCGCCCAACAACTGGGATTCCGGCATCTCCGACGTCGGCCAGCGCGCCGGCATCTTCAAGAAGCACGGCCTTCATCTCGAGATGCTCTATACCCAGGGCGGCGGCGAGACCATGCAGGCGGTGATCGCGGGCAGCGCCGACATCGGCATTGCGGCCGGCACCACCGGCGTGATGGGGGCGTTCGCCAAGGGCGCGCCGGTGCGCATCGTCGGCGCCGGCACCACCGGAGCGAGCGACCTCTACTGGTATGTGCCCGCGAATTCGCCCATCAAGAGCTTCAAGGAACTCGACGGCAAGACCGTGGGCTATTCGACCAACGGCGCCTCGACCCACACGACGGTGCTCGCCCTCATCAAGCATTACGGCGTGAACGCCAAGCCGGTGGCGAGCGGCGCCGCCGCGGTGACGCTGACGCAGGCGATGTCGGGGCAGATCGACGTCGGCTGGGCCTCGCCGCCGTTCGGCCTCCTCCAGCTCCAGCAGGGCCAGATCCGCATCATCGCGCGCGGCAGCGACGTGCCGGCGACGCGTGACCAGACCGTGCGCGTGCACATCGTCAATGCCGACGTGCTCGCCAAGCGCCGCGACGTGATCGCCCGCTTCATGCGCGGGTATCGCGAGTCGCTCGATTTCCTCTACGACAATCCGGAGGGCGTGAAGATCTACGCGCAATACGCCAAGGTGAGCGAGGAGCTGGCGAAACAGATCCGCGACGAATTCCTGCCGAAGGCGGCGGAGCAGCCCGACCGCGTCTCCGGCATCGATGCGATCACCCAGGACGCGATCACGTTCAAGGTGCTGTCGGCGCCGCTGACCAAGGAGCAGATCGCCGAGCTGGTGCAGATTCCGCCGCGGGAGAAATAGTCTTTCCCTCTCCCCACGCAGGTCGGGCCTGCCCGACCTGGCGCACTATTGATGCCGAACTCGGGCAAGCCCGAGTTCGGTGGAGAGGGTGGCGGGCGAAGCGAGCCGGGTGAGGGGCGCTCGCACTATCGATAATCCGAGAGCCCCTCACCCCAACCCTCTCCCCTGCGGGGAGAGGGAGCTCGCCGAGTTCGCGGTGATTTGCCACGTTCCATGCAGATGCATATGAATTCGGTTTGGCGGACGAGAGGGCGGAGGACTGACATGACCAAACGGAATTCCTCGATCGCGCTGGCGCTCGCGCCGCTCCTGCTTGCGCTGGCGGTCACGAGTGCGGCCGCGCAGAACTACCCGTCGCGACCCGTCAAGCTGATCATGCCTTACGCGCCGGGCGGCATCATCGATTTCATCGGACGCAAGCTCGCGCAGTACATGGGCGACGAGCTCGGCCAGACGGTGGTCGCCGAGAACCGGCCGGGCGCCGGCGGCATGCTCGGCACCGACGCGGTCGCGCGCTCCGAGCCGGACGGCTACACGCTCCTCATCATGGACCCGGCGATCGTGATCAATCCCTCGCTGCAGGCGAGCGTGCCGTACGATCTCAAGCAGCTCACCACCGTCTCGATCGTGACGACCTCGCCGGAGGTGATGGTGGTGGCGCCGCAGCTCCCCGTGAAGACGTTCAAGGAGTTCGTCGCCTACGGCAAGGCGCATCCCGGCCAGCTCAACTTCGGCTCGGCCGGCAACGGCACCACGCCGCACCTCGCGGGCGAGCTGTTCAAGCTGCGCACCGGGGTCGAAGCCATCCACGTGCCCTATCGCGGCATCGGCCAGGCGTTTCCCGACCTGATGACGAACAAGATCCAGTTCGCCTTCTCGAGCATTCCCGGGGCGCTGTCGTTCACCCAGGACAACCAGGTGCGCGCGCTCGCCACGACCGGGCTCAAGCGCAGCAACGTCTATCCCGACGTGCCGACGGTGGACGAGGCCGGCCTCAAGGGCTTCACCATCGACCTCTGGCTCGGCGTGTTTGTGCCGGTCGGCCTGCCGCCGGCCGTGCTCGCCAAACTCAATTCGACCATCAATGAGAAGGTGCTCAAGAACGCCGAGTTCAAGGCCGCGATCGCCAAATTCGGCATCGAGCCGCACGGCACCAGCCTCGACGACGGCGCCGCCACGTTGAAAGCCGAATTCGAGTTGTGGAAGAAAGTCATCATCGACGCGAAGATCAAGGGCAGCTAAATTCGCGCCCACGACGAGATCCGAGGAGAACACGGCATGTCATCCACGTTCGTCCAGGCGCCGACCGAAGGCGCCGTGAGCTATCGCGGCCTGCGCGGCTGGCTCGACGAAGTGCAGAAGATGGGCGAACTGCTGCACGTCAACGGCGCGCACTGGGACGCCGAGATGGGCGCCATCACCCAGATGCTCACCGAGCAGAGCAACAACACGGCCCCCGCGATCCTGTTCGACGACGTGCCGGGCTACCCGAAGGGCTTCCGCACGCTCTACGGCCATTTCTCCTCGATCCGCCGCGTCGCGCTCACCCTCGGCCTGCCGCTCAAATACGACCGCAAGGTCGACATCGTGCAGCGCTATCACGCGCGCATGCAGAACCTGAAGCTGCTGCCGCCGCGTTTCGTCAAGGACGGGCCGATCCTGCAGAACGTGCTCGAGGGCGACAAGATCGACGTGCTGAAATTCCCGGTGCCGCGCCATCACGAGAAGGACACGGCGCGTTTCATCGGCACCGCCGACTGCGTGATGACGCAGGACCCCGACAGCGGCTGGTTCAATCTCGGCGCCTACCGGTCGCAGGTCTACGACGCCAAGACCGTCGGCTGCCAGATCACCGAGGGCAAGCACGGCCGCATCCACCGCGACAAGAATTTCGAGCGCGGCAAGCCGATGAAGGTCGTGATCCTGTGCGGCCAGGACCCGCTCCTCTTTCTGCTCGCCTCAAGCCCGCTGCCCGAGATCAGCGAGCTCGACATCGCGGGCGGCCTGCGCGGCGAGCCGGTCGACGTCATCCGCGGACCGTTCACCGGCTTCCCGATCCCGGCCGATTGCGAGATCGCGATCGAGGGCGAGACCGTGCCGGGCCAGGTGCGGCCCGAAGGGCCGTTCGGCGAATGGATGGGCTACTACTCGGACGACACGGTGCCGCGGCCCTATGTGACCGTGAAGACGATCCTCCACCGCAACGATCCGATCCTGTGTTGCGCGCCGCAGCACAAGCCGGTCGACGAGACCGGATTGCTCAAAGGCATCGCGGGCGCGGCGCAGATCTGGCGTTCGCTCGACGCGTGCGGCGTGCCGGAGGTCCTCGGCGTGTGGAACCACGAGGCCGGCC
>WNFF01010549.1_pt1 | contig 11269 bp, 6 predicted proteins | sample 5400441 | NCBI WGS metagenome assembly WNFF01 (sample SAMN13153345, study PRJNA577476) | soil metagenome | isolation source: 120 cm saprolite under Douglas fir tree site 2 hole 3 replicate 1 | place: USA:California | collected 2015-04-18
CACAGGAAACAAATCATCATCGTTTTGTCCGCTGGCTAATCGAACATGGCCGATTGAGCGATTGGCAAGTATAGATATAAGGAGGCCTCTATGAAAGCGGTCGTCATGGCAGGTGGAGAAGGATCGAGGCTACGACCATTGACGGTCAAGCGCCCCAAGCCTATGGTCCCTATTGTTGGCAAGCCGGTTATGGAGCATATACTCAATTTACTGAAACGCCATGGCATTACAGAAGTAATCGTCACCGTCCAGTACCTGGCAAGCAACATTGAAGATTATTTTGGCAATGGGTCCCAGTTCGGTATGCGTATCAGCTATTCACGAGAAGATACGCCGTTGGGAACAGCAGGCAGTGTCAAGAACGCTGAGGAACAGCTCACCGAACCCTTTCTCGTTATTAGCGGGGACGCTCTGACCGACTACAACCTCACAGATATCATCAAATACCACCAGGAGAAGAAGTCACTGGCGACCATCATGCTGGCACACGTGCCTAATCCACTGGAGTACGGTGTAATTATTACCAACGAGAATGGGCATATCACCGAGTTCCTGGAGAAGCCGAGCTGGGGGGAAGTCTTTAGCGACACCATAAATACAGGCATTTACGTGCTGGACCCGCAGATTTTTTCGTATTTCGAGAAGAATAAACAGTTTGACTTCAGCCAGGAACTCTTCCCCATGATGTTGAGGAAGGGCGATCCCATTTATGGCTACATTGCCAGCGGTTACTGGTGCGACGTGGGGAATCTGAGCGAGTACATGCGCGCCAACGCCGACGCTCTACACGGGCGTGTTGCCATCGATATTCCCGCAAAAAATATTGGCGGGAGCATCTGGTGCGAGGAAGGCGTTGAGATTGCCGACGATGCACAACTCTACGGGCCAATCTACCTGGCACTCGATTGTAAAGTCAAGCCGGGAGCTATCATTCATGGGCCGAGCACGATCGGTCATTACACCATCATCGATGAGCGGGCACAGGTGGACCGCAGCATTGTCTGGAATAACTCGTATATTGGCGAACGAGCCGAACTGCGGGGAGCACTGGTCGGCTCTTCGACGAGCATCAAGAGCAAAGCCGTCATGTTTGAAGGCTCGGTGGTCGGCGATAACTCGATCATCCAGGAAGGCGCGATCATCCAGCCAAACATCAAGATCTGGCCTGATAAAGAAATAGAAACCGGGGCTGTGATCAATACCAGTATCATCTGGGGATCACAGGGGCGGCGCGGCCTGTTTGGTCGCTATGGAGTCACGGGCCTGGTCAACGTTGATATGACCCCCGAACTGGCGGCTCAACTGGGCGCAGCGTACGGCGCGATCCTGCCAAGAGGTTCTAGTGTGTGTATGAATCGTGACGCGCATCGTACATCGCGCATGATTAAACGCGGCATGGTGGCAGGCCTACCTTCGGCTGGAGTCGATGTACTCGATATCAACCAGGTCCCAATCCCGGTAGCTCGCTACTATATCCGCAATACCGACGCGGTGGGCGGTGTACACGTTCGAGTTTCGCCATATGACAAGCGCATTGTGGATATCAAGTTCTTCGACCAGCAGGGCCTGGACATTAACAAGACTACCGAGCGTAAGATCGAGAATCTCTATTTCCGCGAGGACTTCCGGCGCGTCTACGTGGATGAATTAGGCGCGATCGAGGTGCTGCCAAACTCGCAAGTGCTCAATCGTTACCTGGAAGGCTTCAGAAAGCAAGTAGACGATGCCCTGGTGCGAGCGCAGAAATTCCAGGTAGTAGTCGACTATGCTAATGGAAGCCCCAACCAGCTCCTACCGCAAATCTTTGGCCACCTGGGCTGTGATGTGATTGTTCTGAACCCGGGCGTAGATGAGAAACGGCTCTCGCGCACATTAGAGGAGATAAACGATGACCTGCAACGCCTTGCTACGATTACGGGAACGCTGAACGCCGATCTGGGTATACGCATCGATACCAGTGGAGAACGCATCTCGGTGGTGGACGATAAAGGCCGTATCCTTGACGGGATGAAGATACTCGCGGTAATGACAAGCCTCTTCTTGCGCAAGTACCATAATGGAACGGTTGCGGCTCCGGTCACTGCTCCAAGCGCACTGCAACAGATTGCGAAACGCTATGAGGGGTACATCCAGCATACGCGTGTTCTCCCACACGCCCTGATGACGGCGGCAGGGCGCGAGGGGGTTGTGCTGGTGGGTGATGACATAGGGGGCTTCGTCTTCCCGACATTCCAACCAGCTTTCGACGGTATGCTTGCCATTGCGAAGCTGCTTGAACTGCTAGCGACGTTCCAGTTGCACCTGTCTGAAGTAGTGGACGACCTGCCCGTATACTATATGAGTCGCACCACAGTAGCCTGCCCGTGGGAACACAAGGGGAAGGTGATGCGTATTCTAAGTGAGCAGTACCGGGAGAGGCGTTCAAAACCCATCGATGGGATCAAGCTTGACCTGGGCAAAGAATGGGTGTTGATCTTGCCGGACGCCGACCGACCGCTCTTCCAAATCATTGCAGAGTCGGTCTCGAACGACCAGGCCCAGGCCCTCGCTGAAAAATATGCTCGCGTGGTCAGTGGGCTGCAACAATCAGGCGTCCCTGCTTGATTGCAGGACAGGAGCCAGTAGGGCGACCCAAGGGTCGCCCCACATTTTTAGAGCCGAGTGGAAGCAAAAGCGTCAATGACCCCCGGCTCAAGGGTGGGAGCTTCCACAGGTCGAGTGCTGTGAACTGGAAGTTTCTTGCTCACCGGCACCCTCAGTCGCTCAATGGCCAGCCGCACACCATCCTCGAAATCGATCTCGGGACGCCAGCGCAAAATACTGCTGGCAAGCCGATTGTCCAGCACTATGGACGAGGCCTGTTGCAGTGAATCGACTACCGATACGCTCGAAAGGTACGTTGGAGTTATCTTGCTACCCAGAAGATGCGCCACCTCCTGGTAGAATTGCTCCAGCGTATAGCCCTGCCCTGAACTGATATGAAGCGCTACATTCTTACCCCGCTCAAGCGCATAGAGGTTTGCTTTCACTACATCGTCGATAAAAACATGGTCTCGTCGCTCTTTTGCGGTTCCGCGAATGACAGGCCGTTGTCCGTTAGAGAGCATACGGACAAAATAGCTCAAGGGATGATGCGCCATTTCGTCATCGGTTTCGCCATATACATCGGCATAGCGCAATATAGTATAGGTTAAGCCATACTGGGAGGCATAGTAGCGCACGTACCATTCACCGGCCACCTTGGTGATGTCACAGGGCCGCTGTGGGCAGAGCCTGAAATCCTCAGTGACAGGGAGTTGTTCGGCGCTGACACACCCATAGAGGGTATTGCCACCAGAGGCGAATATGACTTTGCTCACAGAAGCGCTGGCACAGCTATCCAGGACATTCAGCAAGCCGCGCACATGCACATCGGCATCCGCGAGTGACTTTTCCCCTGGTAGAACATACTCGCGCTGCGCTGCATGGTGACTCAGCAGATCAGGACGTTCCATCTGTAAAAGAATCTGTAGCTTGCTATCGCGAATATCCATAGCATAGAAACGCGCCCGGGGATCCAGGGCCTTGCCTGATCCATTCACCAGGGTATCAATAACGAACACATCGTGACCAGCATCTAGATAGGCTCGCGTGAGATGAGAACCAATAAAACCTGCGCCGCCAGTAATTGCAATCTTCATAAGAATATAAGCTCTCCTCTATCTTCGTTGAGGGTGTCGATGCAGCATAGCATCGCTATAGCCTGGCATTCCTGTATTGGCTTGCCATACTCTTAGTCTTAGTGTATCGTGATTGCCTATTGGTAGATTTCACTTTATCTGTGTTGTGTAATAGAAACTGGCATCCCGTTCAGGGATGCCAGTTGCACATAGATATGTGCTCTCTTTGATTGCTACCCAGGCAATCGTGGACTCTTGAGCAGTGCGTCCAGTGTGGACTGCTTGATACGATAGGCCTGGCGTTTACCGCGATGGGGAAGCGTAATTGCCTCCAGGGAACCACTCTTAATCCAGCGTCGCACGGTCGTATCATCCACACGCAGATGACGCGCAACTTCTCGCACGGTTAGCAATTCTTCCGTTTCCTCTGCCATAACAGCATCTCCTAGATTCTTGTCAGGACGGGACTTGCGGTCGCCCAAAAGAGTATTGTCACGACTAGGCATATTTACACCCTTGTCTCCGTAACGTAAGAAACAATCAGCATATAGCAACTCTGGCATGACGAGACTGGTATTCTCCGCAATGTATCTGCCTATTCCAGCCACGAGAACATCCCATGGAGCATCTGACGATACAGCGAAAAAAAGGTTATAACACTACTTGCCAGTTAACTATACTATACAACTCGTCAGAAACGGGCTAAAATGAAGTAGAAAAGGTGTCTTCACGAAAGGGTACTAATGACCACAATCAAACTGGTTATCAGTGATCTACATCTTGCCGACGGTCATGCAGTGCTGGATGGCTTTGGAGAGTACCAGCAGTCGGCGCTCGAAGGACTGCTCAATGCAGCAAGCACGCATAACCCGTTGAGCCAGGCGGGAGATGTCGAGTTGATCATCAACGGCGACTGTTTTGACTTCCTGACAGTTCCGCCATATGACAGCGGCGGCACGACGGATGCTGCTCTAGCAGTAGAAAAGGTGGAGAAGATCACCGCCGCTCACCGTCCTTTCTTCCAGGCTCTCCGCACTTTTATCGCTCAACCAGGGCGGCGCGTTACATTTATTACAGGAAACCACGATATCGATCTTTGCTTTGCAGAGATACGCGCGGGCATCTATGACGCAATTGGCATTGAACAAGGCACTGAGACGGTACAGTTTTGCCCTACACGTTTCTATCGCCCGCTGCCGGATGTCTATATTGAGCATGGCAACGCATACGATTTCTGGAATCGTGATATCAGTGAGCTATGGGACGCACAGGGCCAGCCGCTCACACGCGAGCCGCACAGCATCACATTGCCCGCGGGATCGCACTACCTGCAGCACGCATTTCTTCCCATCAATCTCGCGTATCCCTACATTGACCGTTTCGAGCCATCCATGAGCATCTTGCGCCAGATGGCCCTGCTATCCCTGATCAATCCCCAGATCGTCATTGGAATGGTGCAGCATACAATGGACCTCCTCGCCCAGCCTCGTGCGGGACTGGCACACCTTGTCCCAAGTGATGAGCGTATTCCTGCCAGGTTGTTCGAGCAAGCGATGCTGGACCTCGCGGCGTTTCAACAAGATGCTGCCGCGCGCCATCCTGGTTGGATCGAGCCACCCGGCATCAATGCAGACCATGCACGGGCCGACGCAATGACAGAGTTCGCAATGCTGCGCGAAGCACTGACCCTGCCTTTTTTAGAGGCAATCGCGGCTGCCTGTGCGCCAGCGACATACCAGATGGGAGAAAGCGTAGCGGCAGGCATGCATAATGTGCTCAGGAGCGACCCCACACTGCGCTACGCCATTGCCGGCCACACGCATATGCTGCGCATCGATCCTATCAAGAGCGAAGCAAGGGAACAGCAGGTCTATCTCAACACGGGGAGCTGGACTATGCGCGTCGCTTTGCCCACTCCAGGGGAGATCACTGCTGAAGTGGCCACATGGTTACGCCAGCCCGATTGGACCAACATCCCGCTGCGCGATGTCACGCAGTTCACATTCACGTTAATCAAAGGTGAACGCGATGAGAACCAGGCACATCGATCCCCTTCAAGCGCAAGTCTCTGTGTCTGGGAGGGGGGCAAAAATGGGCACTACCGGGTACTGGCGTAGCAATAAGAAGGATTCCTTATAGATGACACAACATACCGAGCAAACACAAAATACTTCTTCCACAGCGCCCAGGCGCAAGACGATCGTGTTAATCGATGGACACGCCATGATTCACCGGGCCTTTCACGCTGTACCCGAAAACCTTACGACCAAGAGTGGAGAGCCAATCAACGCCACCTTCGGCTTCACCAATATCCTCATTAAGGCTCTTGGTGACGTGAAGCCCGACTACATTGCCGTGACTTTTGACCGGGCCGCGCCTACCTTCCGGCACGAGCAGTTTGCTGCATATAAAGCACAACGGCCAACATTGCCCGATAATATGAAGCCGCAATTTGGTCGCATTCGCGAAGTAGTCGAGGCCTTTGGCATCCCCATCTATGAAAAAGATGGCTTCGAGGCTGATGACGTACTGGGGACGCTTTCAGTACAGGCAACGCAACAGGGGGTCGATACCATCATCCTCACAGGTGATATGGATACTTTGCAACTGGTCAACGAGCATGTGCAGGTCATGGCAGCAAAACGCGGCATCAGCGAGGTGACAAATTATAACGAGGCCAAAGTACAGGAACGCTATGGCATTCCCCCGCAGAGGGTACCTGACTTCAAAGGGCTGGTAGGAGACACCTCCGACAACATTCCCGGCGTCCCCGGCATCGGCGAGAAAACTGCCAGCAAGCTCCTGGCCGAATATGGCGACCTGGAGGGCGTGCTTTCTCACATCGACGAGCTAAAACCCAAAGAGCAGAAGTTATTACGTGACGCGGCGGATCAAGCCCGCCAGAGTAAGTACCTGGCTACCATCGTGCTGGATGCTCCTGTAGAACTCGATTTGCAGGCCTGCCGCGTTGGCAACATACACCGCGACAAGGTGCTGGCCCTCTTCCGCGAGCTGGAGTTTCGCTCGCTCATCGAAAAAGTGCTGGCGCTCCTACGCGAACAGGAGTCCACGAGCGCTTCTCCGGACGGTCCACAACACGGTGATGACCTCGCCAGCGATAGCAGCGACGAGGCAGAACCCGGTCTGATGGAAGGTGAGGAGGAGGCATCCCTGGCCATTACAGAAGACCAGATAGCGCAGGCAAACCTGCTGTTCGCGCCGCCGGTTGGCATTGTTCCCATTATGTCGCCTCCCCCACCTCCCGGTGGGGCTGCGAGCGCGCCAGAGGAAGGCCCGACTGCAGAACCCTTGCAACTGAGCCTCTTTGATATGCCTGAGCATCCCACGGAGGTTGTGCGCAGGCTGCACATGCCCAGCGCTCCTTCCGAACCGCTTTTCCTGCCGGATAAATCCGCCAGGACAACTAACACGATGATCGTCAACAGCGAGGAAGCCCTGCAAGTGCTGGTCAGCAGCCTGCGCGATGCCGGGGTCTTTGCACTTGACACCGAAACGACCTCCGATGACATCTGGCACGCAGAACTGGTCGGCATTTCCTGCTCTATGGCCCCGGGCGAAGCATACTATATCCCTGTCGGCCACGTCCACACTCTCGATGGTCAAGAGCCCGAGAAACAGTTGCCGCTGGCGCTGGTATTGGAGCAGTTACGCCCTATACTTGAAAATCCGGCTATAAGAAAGTACATGCACAATGCCAAGTATGATATGCTGGCGCTGGCACACTATAAGATCAGGCTGCAGGGGCTAGCTTTCGATACCATGCTGGGCGCCTACCTGGTAGACCCCGGGAGGCGCGGGCTGGGGCTGAAAGACCAGGTTTTTCAGCGCCTGGGCCACATCATGACGAATATTACAGAGCTCATCGGCAGGGGCAGCAAAATGATCAGCATGTCGCAAGTCCCTATACGCCTTGCTGCCGACTACGCCGGGGCCGATGCCGACATGACGCTTGAACTACGTCGTCACAACTTACTTGAACTGTATAACAACGTCGAGCTGCCGCTGCTGCCAGTGTTGATGCAGATGGAACAGCACGGCGTAGCACTCGACATTGATTTCCTGCATAACCTGGATGGACAGCTGAGCGAGCAGATCGGCAAGCTGGAAAAAGCCATCTACGACTCTGTCGGTCATCACTTCAACGTCAACTCGACCAAACAACTTGGTGATATCCTCTTCGAGGAATTGAAACTCCCCAGGGGAAAGAAGACCAAGACGGGCTATTCTGTGAGCGCCGATGTCATCGAGAGCTTGCGTGGACTACACCCTATGGTCGATTACCTGCTGGAATACCGCCAGCTTGCCAAACTCAAATCGACCTACGTGGATGGCCTGTTGGCGCTGGTAGACGCGGTGACCGGGCGAGTACATACATCGTTCAACCAGACGGTCGCCTCCAGCGGGCGCCTGTCATCGAGCAACCCGAACCTGCAAAATATTCCCATCCGTACAGAGGTGGGGCGGCAAATCCGGCGGGCCTTCATCGCCGATCCCAGCTATGTTTTGCTCACCGCCGATTACTCGCAGTTCGAGTTACGCATCCTGGCTCATATCACACACGAGCCGCGCCTGGTCGAGGCTTTCAGCAAAGACGAGGATATTCATACCATCATAGCTGCCACGTTGTTCAACATACCTGTGGAGGGGGTTACAAAGGACCAGCGCAGGCTGGCAAAAACGGTGGTGTACGCTACGCTCTACGGGCAATCCGCCTTTGGCCTAGCCAACATTACGGGCATGAGCAATAGTGAAGCGGCGGCTTTCATCAAGCACTATCACGAGACATTCCCGCGCATTAAAAGTTACGTCGATAGTACGCTGCAGCAGGCACGTACCCAGGGGTATGTCAACACGCTGTTCGGGCGCAAACGTTTCCTGCCCGACCTGCTCTCCTTGCCTACAAATGAGCGCCAGGCAGTCGAGCGTGAAGCCATCAATATGCCCATTCAAGGAGCGAATGCCGATCTTATCAAGATAGCGATGATTCGCCTGCAGCACGCCATCGAGGAGAAGCGCCTGAAGACGCGTATGATCTTGCAGGTTCATGATGAACTGGTTTTCGAGGTGCCTGTCGAAGAGCTTGAGCGGGCAAAACGCCTGGTCCAATCGATTATGGAAGGAGTGACAAAGCTGGACGTGCCGATCAAAGTCGAGTTGAAGGTGGGGAAAAATTGGTACGAGGCCGAACCAATGGAGTAACGGCTCCCTATGGGTAAACCCAGGTGCCCTCATGCTGCAATTCTGGTAGAATGTAGGCATGTAGATGACAAATCATGAGGAGTATTTTGCGTGCAACTGTCCAATTTAATTAACGACCTCCCACCGTACCACTTTGCCGATGCAAAGCAGAAGATTGCCGAGCGCAGGGCCGCCGGGGTAGATGTCATCAGCCTCTCTATGGGTGATCCTGACCTGCCCGCGCCACAGGCAGTAGTCGACCGCCTGTGTACGGCCATGCAGGACCCCGAGAATCATCGCTACCCGGAGTATCGCGGCATGCTCGCACTGCACGAAGCCATCGCTGCCTGGTTCGAAGGGCGTTTTGGCGTTCGCCTCATGCCCGAGCGAGAAATCCTGCCACTGCTTGGCTCCAAGGAAGGCCTGGCTTATGCCGGCGCGGCTGTGCTGAACGCTGGCGATATATCCCTCATTCCCAATCCCTATTACCCGGTCTACGTCACCGCCAGTACCACAGCCGGGGGACAGCCATACATGCTGCCCCTGGTGGAGCAGAACAACTACCTGCCCGACCTGGATAGTATTCCCCAGGATATCCTGGCGAAGTCCCGCTTGCTCTGGCTCAACTATCCCAACAATCCGACCGCTGCGTGCGCCGATCGCAGCTTTTTTGAGCACGCCGTGGAGTTTGCCCACCGTCATGACATTATGATCGTCCACGATATGGCCTACGCCGAGGTTTATTTCGACGATTCCTGCCCCATGAGCATATTACAGATTCCGGGAGCGAGCGAAGTCGCCATCGAACTGCACTCGCTGAGCAAGACCTACAACATGGCCGGGTTCCGCATGGGTATGCTGGTGGGTAACCCCGAACTGGTAGATGCCGTGGGCCGCTTGAAGAGCAACATTGACAGCGGCATTTTCCGTCCTATCCAGTACGCTGCCATTGAAGCTCTACATTTACCGGTCTCCTGGATAGAGAGGCGAAATGCTATTTACCAGAGGCGGCGCGACCTGTTCGTAGAAGGCTGCAGAGCCATGGGTATGCGCACCGGGGTCGCCCAGGCGGGGTTATACATCTGGGCATCTATCCCCGATAACTTCTTATATACGACTTCACGAGACTTTTGTAGCTGGCTCTTCGACAAGACAGGCGTTTTCATTACACCGGGTACAAATTTCGGTGATCTAGGTGAAGGCTATGTACGTATCTCCATCACTGCACCTGATGAGCGCATCGAGACAGCATTGCGGCGCATGAGAACGGCTATGGAGGCGTAGCCCTGTCTCCGTTTAAGGAATTCTACTATGCTTGAGTGCTACTACTACGTGTTGCCAGCTTAATGCGTACGTTAAGCCACCTACAACCATCCATACAGCGGTTAGAATGTTCGGGATTAGAGCAGGAGGGATCACAACTATGATCGTCGAACATGACTCGGACGCGCTGGACCGCCCACCCACAAACGCATGGAATCTCTACCTGGGGCGAGAAACGTGCGGCGATGTGCAAGCTGGACTCAACCATGAGTGGCTGGTTACCAATGGATTGGGTGGCTACGCTGCTGGTTCAATCGGCGGGGCCACAACCCGCAGCTATCACGGGCTGCTGGTAGCCGCCCTACGTCCACCTGTCGAACGCGTCGTCCTGGTGACGAAAATAGATGAAGAGGTTGAACTTCCCGGCGGGCACCAGCTCAAGCTGGGAGTAAACGAGTACCACGATGGCACCATCGATCCACAAGGGCACCAGTATCTCGAGAGCGTCTCATTAGAAGGTGATATGCTCTACTTTATCTATCGCCTGGGAGACAATCTCACGCTGCACAAACGCGTCTGGATGGAGTATGGACAGAATACCACATATGTGCAATATACAGTGCACGGGACCCACGAGGATGAAATGAACGAGGCGCCATTGACACTGACGTTATCCCCGTTCTGTCTCTCGCGCGATCATCACGCCACAACGCAGGGTGCAGCAGATTGGCATTTTCTCGTTGAAAACGAGGGGAATCTCTGCCGCGTGCGTGCGTTCGATGGCGCTCCTTTTTCCTATCTGATCGCGGGACCCACCGCGCATTTCACTGCCACAGGAGTGTGGTACTGGAAGGTGCTGCATCGCCGCGACATTGAGCGTGGTCTGCCAGGCCTGGAGGACGTGTACCAGTCGGGAATATTTCGCACACAGGTCGTGCCGGGAGAGCGGGTGACGCTCGTGTTGAGCACTGAAGAGAAGGCACGCAGCGAGTTTGGTGGACCGCAACACGAAGAAAATGTAGTACAGGCCCTGGCGCGCCGCCAGCGGCGTACCAAGCAACTCCTGGCCGTGGCCGATCGCACAACAAGCGACCTACCGCGATGCGATCCCGTGCGCGCTCGCCTGGTTATTGCCGCTGATCAATTCA
>WNFF01004593.1_pt1 | contig 11267 bp, 12 predicted proteins | sample 5400441 | NCBI WGS metagenome assembly WNFF01 (sample SAMN13153345, study PRJNA577476) | soil metagenome | isolation source: 120 cm saprolite under Douglas fir tree site 2 hole 3 replicate 1 | place: USA:California | collected 2015-04-18
CGGCGCCGGCCGAGGAAAAGTCGCCCTCCTCGGCAAAATACGGACCTTTCTTGTACGCGACGCGCGACACCAGCTCCGGGATGAGGAAGTTGAGATCGGAATAGCCCTGCCCGTGCGCGTGCGTCGGCATATTGACCGGCATATGGTCGATCGTAGTGCTGAAGTCGGTACCGTGATCGAGGTTGAACCCGCGCAGGAAGTACTGGTTCGCCTTGCCGTCGCCGCTGTGCTGGGTGATGATCACGCCGGGCACGTACTCGAGCACTTCGCCCGGCCGCTGCATCGGCCGCGCCTCGATCAGCTGCGGGGTGATGTAGCCTTGGCTGGCCGCGTCGGAGGTGCCGACCGCGTTTCCGTAGTGTCCGATGATGCGGACCTGGTCGGGCCTTTCATTCTCCTGGGCAGGGCTGTGCTGCACCCAAAACGCGGAGAAAACGGCAAGCGCAACTTTCGTCTTCTTCAAGATTGCTCCCATCGGATGGAGAACGAATCATACCGGGCATCGAGCGTTGTTGAGCCTTCGCTCTCATGGTAGGGTGCGGCATGTCTCGCCAGCCGGAACGTACGCAGTGAAATCCGACGCAGCTCCGAGCGCCCCCTCGCAACGCCTTGCGGCAGCCCGACTCGAACGCTTCACTGCCGATGCCTTGCTCGCAGTCGGCCTGCCCGCCAAAGACGCCGCCACCTGCGCCAAGCTGATGGTGCGCGCCGATCTCCAGGGCGCCGACGGCCACGGAATTTTCCGCCTGCCGCAGTACGTGAGGAGGATCCGCGGCGGCGCGGTCAACGTGAAGCCGAAGGTGCGCGTCGCACGAGAGGCCGCGGGAATGGCGCTCGTCGACGGCGACAACGGCATGGGGCACGTGGTGATGAGCTTCGCCGCGAAGACCGCGATCGAGAAGGCGAAGACCGCGGGCGCGGCCTGGGTCGGCGTCAATCGCAGCAACCACGCGGGCCCGGCGTCGCTGTACGCGGCGATGCCGCTCGAGCACGACATGATCGGACTGTATCTCGCAGTCGGCAACGCCAACCACATGGCGCCCTGGGGCGGGATCGATCTGCTGCTCTCGACCAATCCGATCGCCGTGGCGGCGCCGGGAAACGAAGGGGCTATCGTCCTCGACATGGCGACCACGGTCGCAGCCTATGGAAAAGTGAAGACTGCGGTCCAGCGCGGGGAAATCTTGCCCGAGGGTTGGATGATCGACCATCAGGGCAGGCCGCTCACCGATCCGAGGCGCGCCGATCAGGGCCTGCTGGTACCGATCGGCGGCTACAAGGGCTACGGGCTCGCGCTCGTGTTCGGGCTGCTCGCGGGAACGCTGAACGGCGCGGCGATGGGAAGCGAAACCGTCGACTTCAACGCCGACGATGTGACGCCCACCAACACCGGCCACGCGATCGTCGCGATCTCGATCGCCGCCTTCGGCGAGGTGGTCGAGTTCAAGCGCCGCGTGGACAAGCTCGCGCGCGAAATCCGCAGGTCCAAGCCCATGCCGGGCGTGGCGCGCATCTGGCTGCCCGGCGAGCAGAGCCGCGCGAAGTTCGAGGAGCGCTCGAAGCTCGGCATCCCGATCCCGGAACCCTTGCGCGCCGGGCTGGACAAGCTCGCCCGCGAATTGAAGATCAAAGCTCTGGAGTTCTGAGGGCGCGATCAGTCGTAGCCCACTACGACGACGCTGCGGTCGGGCTGCACCAGCACCGCGTTGGCCGAAGCCGCGGCGCTGGGGCCAGTGGGCGAAGCAGTGACGATCCCGCCCGTTCCGAAGGTGGTATCCAGCGCGCCGTTCGGGGTAAACCGCAGCACGGCGGCGCTGACGGCAGCGCCTGAACCGGTGTTTCCCGACACCACTATCCTGTTGTCCGGGTCCGGGTACAGCGCGACGGAGAACGCGTTGTCGAACGCCCCCAGGTTGGTGACGACCGCGCCGCTCGTCCCGAAACCCGTATCGGGCGTGCCGTCCGCGTTGTAGCGGAGAAGGGCGATATCGGAGGTATCGGCCGCGAAATCCACGAAGGCGTGCCCCGCGACGACGATCTTGTCGCCCGGCGTCTGCACGGCGACGGCGTTCGCGAAGTTGTTGCTCGATCCGATATCGGTAAACACCATGCCGGTGCCGGCGCTCCCGAAGCTCGTGTCGAGCGTGCCGTTCGTGTTATAGCGGACCAGCACTGCGTCCATCGGAGGGCTCGCGAGGCTCCCGGAGGCTCCGGCCGCGATGATCTTGCCGCCCGACTGAAGCGCAATCGCGGGGCCCATGGCGCTGGGACCCACGTGGGTCGTGGTGGTGCCTCCGGTGCCGGTGGTGCCGAAATTCGGATCGAGCACTCCGGTCGAGTCGTAGCGGCGCAGGACGAAGTCCCCGGCGCTGGTCGCTCCCGCCACCACGATGCTCCCGTCCCCCTGCAGGGCGAGCGAGGCGTTGTCCACGCTGGTGCCCGGGCCGATCGGAGCGCTCACGAATCCCTTTCCGCCGGCGAAACCGGCGGTGTCGAGCGAGCCGTTGGCGGCGTAGCGTGCGAGGACGATGCCTGCGGTGCCGGTCGACGGATCGAAGGTGCTTCCCGCGACGAGGATCTTGCCGTCTCCCTGCACCACGACCGCGGTGCCGACGGCATTGACCGACGGGACGGCCGTGCGGACGATCCCGTTGCTTCCAAAATTCACGGTATCGAGCGAACCGTCCGCGTTGTAACGCACCAGGGCGATCACGCCCTGCCCCGCCAGGACCGAGTGACCGGCCGCGATGATCTTGTTGCCCGTCGGCTGCAGCGCGACCGCCAGAGCGTACTCGTACTCCGAGGGATCGATTTTGGTGGCGACGGCGCCACCGCTGAAACCCGCGTCGAACGTGCCGCCCTCCACGTAGCGCTTGGCGGCGATCGCCGTGGGCGCCAACGACGTCGTCGTAGTACTGTTTTGGCCGCAGTCGGTCAGACCGATGCACGACAAAACCAGCGGGAGCGCGGTTCCCAGGCGCCAAAGCGTGTTGCGGTCCATTTCGTCTCCTCTCGCGGGGAGCAAGCATAGGGCAAACCCGATGCCTCTGTGCATTACAATTTGTAACTCACGCCTGACCGAACGCTGAATCACCAGGAGCGGCAACATGAGCGCACCCATCCAGACAGTGCTGATCTATGGTTACGGCGTCATGGGGCGCGGCGTCGCGAAAACCTTCGCCGACGCCGGCTTCGCCGCGATCGTTAGGAGCGGCCGCGCGAGCAAGCTCACGGGACTCCCTGCGAACACGACCGCGGTCGAGCGCCTGCCCGAAAAAGCGCCCGACCTCATCATCGAATTCGTGCCCGAGGACGTGCGCGCGAAGCAGGCCGTGTACGCCGAAATCGAAGCGGCTTATTCCGGAAATGCGCCGGGCGACGGGCCGCTGATCGCGAGCGGGACCTCGGGGCTCGACCTGGTCGAGCTGGCGCGTCGGATGAAACGCCCCGAGCGCTTCCTCGGCGTTCACTACTTCATGCCGGCCGACACCGCCCCGGTCGTCGAAGTGATGGCGGGGCTTGCGACCCCGCGCGCCGAGGTGGACCGCGTGGCCGATGCGCTCAGGCGCACCGGCAAGGAGCCGGTGGTGCTCTACAAGCCCATCGTCGGCTTTCTCGTGAACCGCCTGCAGCACGCGATCCTGCACGAAGCCTATTACCTGATCGAGGCGGGCGTCGCCACCGTCGAGGACATCGATCACGCCGCGCGGCGGATGCTCGCGCCGCGCATGTGCCTGAACGGGCTCATCCAGCAGAAGGACATCAGCGGCCTCAAGATCCACGCCGACGCCCAGGAGTCGATCGTGCCGAAGCTGTTCCACAACGCGACCCCCAATCCGATGCTCCAGACGATGGTCGCCCTCGGCCGCACCGGGCTCTCGGCGGGCAAAGGTTTTTACGACTGGAGCGGTTGCGACGTGGAAGGCGTGCGCGAACAGGCTTCGAGCCAGCTCGCCAAACTGCTCGAGTTCCTGCAGAGCGGGATCGGCGCCCCGGCGCCGGGAACGCGGCCGAAGGCGGTTTCGAAGTAGCGGATCAGGACAGGGTCAGGACTGAAATCTGCGGCGAATCGCCTTGTTGGCGGCGTACAACCAGTTCTTCAGCGTGAGCGGGCACAAACATACGAGCATGTCCCCCTCCTGGTGGCCGGGGTTGGTGGTGACAAAAAATCGAATGTTGGGATCGACCAGCAGCTTGGGCTCGACTGCCGCGGTGGCGGGCTTCAGTTTCTTCTGGCCGGAGCGTTCGACAATGCCCTGTTCGGGTCGCCAGGCCGTTCCATAGCGCTTCTGCGCCAGATGGTCGATCAATGCAGCTTGGCGCTCCGGTGTCGGCCGGTCGTATCGCGGCCAGAACTCGACAAAGTTTCGAGGCAGGAGCCCATAGCTCTTGTAGCTGAAGGTATCGAAGAACCAATAGATCGGCCTGAACGGGTGGCGAAGCCGGGCGCGGAGAAAGACCTCGAATCCCGTGCGCTGTATGAGGTTGTGCCGCCGGTAGGGTTCGTCTATGACGACGCTGGAGGTGAAGAGGATCGTGGAGGTCTCGGACCGAAAGTCCGCCCGGTAGACGTCCAGGGCCACGATTCCGACCAATGCGCCGCCGCGGTTGCGGAACAGGGCAGCTTCGGGAAACGCGCGAAGCTTTGTTTCGTAGTAGGGGCGCTGGGTCTCGACATAGATTTGCGTGAGCTCCCAGATCTCGTCCCACTCCTTCGCCGTGAGAGCGGCGACCGGGAGTACCCGAATGTCGACCCGCTCCTGCGTCCTCGCCGCCACGCTACTTGCCCAGGTACTCCTTGACGGTCTCCCACGCGATTTCCTGAAGGAAGCCCGCGGTTTTCGCGTCCAGCCCGCCGTAGTAGGAAAGGCCCGCCGGAGACTTGCCGTACAGCGACGCATAGATCGTGGCCGCGCCGAGATACGACCCGGCCAGGCTGGGGTGGCGCTTGTCCGGGTCGTACAGATTGACCTGCGGATTGCGTGCAATCGCCTTCGCGAAGGCGAGGCCCGCCGGGATGACCAATGCGTCGTTGGCGTTTCCGGCGATCGTGTACTGCTCGGCGAGCTGCGCGGTCATTTCGGGAGCGTCGGCATAGGCCCAGGTCATGAACAACACCGGCCTCGCGCCGTGCTTCACCGCGGTCTGGCTGTGCTTGCGGGCATACTCGTGGAAAGGCGCCTTCAGCTGCGGGTGAATCGGACACTGGCTGCAGTCGTTCATGATCACGACATCGAATGGCTTGTCGAACTTGTTGAAGACCACCTTGTTGTCGGCAGTGAACGAATAGGACGCCATGCCGCCGGGCTTGAAGTACGACTCCACGTCATGCCAGTCGAGGCCCGAGCCGCTGATCGTCACGGACGTGCTCCGGTACTGGCCGCGGTTCTGCGGATCGGCCGCGGCGACCAGCCCACCGACGTAGCGGTGCATGCTGTTGTTGAAGTAGAAAAAACTGTTGCCGACGTAGAGAATGGTCTTGGGTTGTGCGATCCCGGCGTCTTTCATCTTCGGGCTCGTCTGCGCGAGCGCTTGGCCGCCGCAGGACCAGGCGAGGAACAGAGAAACGAGCGCTGACGCGGTGCGCGCGCTCAAGAGCTTGCGGATCATGGGTTTTGTCTCCGTAGGCAATGAAACGACTGCAGTGCTCTCGATGAGCGGCGCGCTTTAGCGCGTCCGCTCTGGATTCACAGCTCGTATGGCTAGTGGACGCGCCATGCTTCGGCTGAGAGCCGAAGCCCTTTGGGCAGCGTCATTCATCGGTCCTGTCGTTGCAGCGGGTGACGTTGCCCTTAGCCGTGTGTACGGTGAAGCATCGCCGCTCGGGGGGCTCTTCGGCGGCGGCCGGCATTTCCATGTTCGGGGCTTTCGCGCCGGGAGCGGGCGACGGCCGCGGCTCGATTGTTCTGGCCGGCGGCCGGTAGGCCGGGTTCACATTGAGCCGGTCTTTGACTTCACCGGCATCTTTGAGCCCGAGCTCGCTGCATTTCACGCCGGAGTAAGTGATCTTTCCGGCCGCATTTGTGCATTTGAAGGTCTGAGCCGCGAGCTCCCCGGACAGCAGCAATGCCGAGGCCGACAAGATCAGTTTTGCGATCTCATTCATCGATTGCGGGCTGACGTTTGAGCTCAGCCGCGTGCGAAGGCCACAGGCCATAGCACGTCGGCTGGAGCGAAGGGGTAGACGCCAGGTGTTTGACGCCCGGCCAAACGCTCACGTGCGGAAGAGGAGCCACGGTGATTCTTGTCGGTGCCAATCTACTTCTTTCCCCAGCGATCGATTAAGTTCTTCGCGGTGGCTTGCAACTTCGCTCCCTCCTCCGGCGAGGGTGGCCCAAGCTCTTGCGCGGCGAGCGGGTCGCGATAGTCGACCTTAGCGATCTTGACCCAATACAGCAACTTCTCTGTCTTGCCTTCGCTGAGTTGAAGGATTGCCAATTTAACGCGATTGACTTCGCGCTCGTAGCTCTCGGTACCGTATTCGTCGAGCGCAGCTAGAACCTCTGCGAGCTTGCTCTCGCCGAACATCGCCTTGGCGTAAGCGAGGACCTCTTCACGAGTGTGTGTCATCTGGCGTCTAACGTGGAGGTTACCGGCGCGCGGCTGCAGGTAGACGATCAACGTGCGATACTCCCCGCGCGTCCGGGTAGACCGCCATGTTAGACGGCGCTACTTGTGGTAGGCAGCGTCAAGTGCAATGCCGACGAAAAGCAGAACGACGGCAAGCATGATGACGCCAGCGAGAATTTCCATGGCTATAGCTTCCCGATCTGGTCGATGCGGCGCTCGACCTGGCGATGCAAAAGAAAAATGCCGAAGCCAAGCAAGACCGCGCCGATGGCCCCGATGGACCACAAGAGTGGATCAGCGGTCTTCGGAGTTGAAACGAGCCAACCGACCAAGGTGATTTCTGTCACGACCATTATCCCCAGCCAAACCTGAGATAAACCAACTGCTCCTTGAGGCGATCGAGTTCGGACACGATGCTCCAGGTTGAGGCAAGTTACGCCGCAAGGATACCTCAAGGCCGGTTGTGGCGCTTTGCACTGGAGTGCGCCTTCTACCGTTCGAAATCAGCGGCGGGCCGCCGTGGTGTTCCAAGAGACACGATGCTCCCGGCCCGTCCGCTCTGGATTGAAGGTTAGAGCGCATTTTACGGACAGCGGTAAGCCACACCCTCTAATGTCGATGTAAGAAAGACAGCGTTCCCGCCGAGGCCGACGGTTTCGTTGCGTAGCCGATCGTCATGATCATAGTCTAACGGTGTGGACACATTGCCAACGGCTTTGCACCCGGCCACATCCGCGGCGTTTCGGGTGAGCTTTACCCGATCAGCACCAGGCGCGAGCGCGAACGGCACGGTGGCGCACGAACAGGTGATCAGTAAGATAGCTGCGAGCGTGAGACTTAGAACTACAGGGGTTCTCAAGCGCATTTAGGTACTCCGCTTAGATGGACATGTCGAGATTTCTCATATCTTTGCCGCTGCTGCTCCTGAGGGGTGTCGAAAGAACTTTCAGCTCCGGGCGCTGGGAGATCCTTGCGCTCTAACGTTCACAATGAGGGGCGCCCCGCTTACGGGGCGTTCCTCTCGATTGTGGGGTTAGAGGCCAACGGTCTAAACAAGATGGCCAACGTCGCAATGGTGAGTATAGGCTGCGAGAGAATCAACGGAATGTTGCAACCCGACGAATCCCTAGCACAAGGAAGATCCGACAAGTAGTAGGCACCTGCGTAGAAGACAACGAACCCGCTGCCGATGACTAAAAACGAGATTCGAGCCCATGGTTTTGCCAACCATAGCCCGACCGCAATCGTTAGAAAGACTACGCAAAGCCCCCAGCCGACAACATGAAGTGCAGGACGGAAACCCAAGAGCACGAGCGACCATGCTTGTACTGCGCTCCACAGCAGAGCAAGTACTGAAGCTAAACGCGAACGAATCATGGCCTCTAACGTCCAATCACCTTCCGAAAAACCATCTAATCTGGCGTGTGAGTCTACGCTTTTCGGAAATGCTCCGCGCAATCAATGCTATTTGACACGCCGATTTGGATTTCCAGTCGTGATAGATTGCGCCCGCAAGGTCAAGTGTCCGAATTCTCAAGAGGTGAAACCCCGCGGGACTGTAGTAGCGCGGTGATCTCTTTCGCCGTCTCCGGCTCGAGCGTGCCCTTGGCGAGCGCGAGCGGAATGGTGCGAAGGCTGAGGATGCGATAGAGCTCGAGCGAATCGGGCGCTTCTTTCGCGAGAACATCGAGGTGCCTACGGATGGTGCCGACATCGCCGCGCGCGACCGCGCTTCCCAGGCCGCCCGCCGCGCCCAGTTTCTCGACGTTGTCCGCGGTGCCGCGCAGAAGCGGCAGGAGCGCGGCGAGCGCCGCGCCTTCCGCGACGCCGAGCTTGCCCCACAGCGCGATCGTTTCCTGCATGAGGGCGACGACGAAAGCGCCGGAGAAGTTGGCCGCGGCGTGGTAGAGGGCGCGCCCGCCTTCGGGCAAGCGCAGCGGCTTTGCGTCCAGGGCGCGAGCCAGCCGCTCGAGCTTTTTCACGAGCGCATCCGGACCGGCGAGCGCGATCGCGCTGCCCGCGAGCGCGCCGGAAGGGTCTCCCACTTCTCCGAACATGTGCAGCGGATGAAAACCGCCCGCAAGAGCGCCGTCGGCAACGGCTTTTTTCAGCGCATCGAGTTCCGCGGCGCCGCTGCAGTGCACGCAGGCCGAGCCCGCGCGCCACTTGATGCCTGATGCGACCGCTTCGATTGCATCGTCGGGCACGGTGAGAAAAACGATGTCCGCGCGGTCTGCGACTTCCTGCGCCGCGCAGACGCGCGCGCGCGGAACGCGCTTCGCGAGCTTTTGCGCGGAGGCGATCTTCCGGCTCGCGATCGCGACCACGTCCATGGCCGCATGAGCGAAGCCTGTCGCGAGCCCGGTGCCGACGCGCCCGGCGCCGACGAAGCCGAGCCTGAGTTTTTCCCTCTGCATTTGTTACCAATTGTACGATGTCGCTCCCGGGCGACAAGCAGGATCATTTGGGCGTTGGGTCAACGCTTGCGGCATGCCCGCGTTATTGAGTCATGTCCGCAGCAATGGACATGTCCATTCAACACTCAACGAGGTACCACATGAAACACCTGATCGCAGTCCTGATGCTAGCCGCATTCGCCGGCACGACCCTCAACGTCGCAGCGCAGGCGCCCGCCACTCCGGCGACACCGGCGCAATCCGCGACACCGGCGACGCCCGCCAAGGCGGAGAGCAAGAAGACCGCCAAGTCGGAAGGCAAGAAAAAGGCCAAGGCCAAGGCCAAAAGCAAGAAGGCCGAATCCAAGAGCTAAGCCGCACCGGCCCTTGCGGGCCGCGCAAGACCAAGAAGGCGGGACCTCCCGCCTTTTTGCTTTTGTGGAACGACCCCGCGGCTTCACGGAAGGGATACAATCGCGGGCCTGATTTCATCCGCGCGCTTGAAATCCCCGAATTACGACCCCACCTTGCCGCTGACTTCTCATACACTGAGACAGAACCCATGAAACGCATCGTTCTCTTCCTCGCCACCAACTTTGCCGTGGTGCTGCTGCTCTGGACCATCGCGAGCGTGCTCGGCGTGGACCAGTTCCTCACGCAAAACGGCCTCGATCTCGAATCGCTGCTCTGGTTCTCGCTGCTGATGGGTTTTGGCGGCTCGTTCATATCGCTCCTGATTTCCAAGCAAGTAGCGCTGTGGTCCACGGGCGCGCACGTCATAAAGTCCCCTGAAGGCGCGCACGAGCAATGGCTCGTGGCCACGGTGCGGCGCCTTGCCGACAAGGCGAACATCGGCATGCCGGAGGTCGCCGTGTACGAAGGCGCGCCGAACGCCTTTGCGACCGGCGCATTCAGGAATTCGGCGCTGGTCGCGGTCTCGACGGGCCTGCTCGAATCGATGAGCCGGGAGGAGGTCGAAGCGGTGCTCGGCCACGAGATCAGCCACGTCGCCAACGGTGACATGGTCACGCTGACCCTAATCCAGGGCGTACTCAATACCTTCGTGTATTTCCTGTCGCGCGTCGTGGGCTTCATCGTGGACAAGACCGTGTTCCGCACCGAGCGCGGCATCGGGCCGGGTTACTACATCACGGTGTTCGTCGGCCAGATCGTGTTCGGCTATCTTGCTTTGATAATCGTCATGTGGTTCTCGCGGCAGCGCGAATTCCGCGCCGACTCGGGCTCGGCGCGGCTGCTCGGCACGCCCCAGCCGATGATCGGCGCGCTCATGCGCCTGGGCAGCATGCAGCCGGGCGCGCTGCCGCAGTCGATTGCCACGGCGGGCGTGAACGGCGCGCCGGGATGGGCGGCGCTCTTCTCCAGCCATCCGCCGATCGAAGAGCGCATCGCCGCGCTGCAAGGGCGGACCCAAGAAACCCGCTAAAGCGGGTTGCTTTCCGTGACGGCGTAAAAGTCATGCACGTCGCCCCGCGTGCGAGGACTGCGCACCCGGCTCAGAGAAAATACGACATAGGATCTTTGCGAGGCGGTCACCGCCGCCTCGCGCCCTTCCACCTCGACCGCGGCGAGATCGAGCCGGCTTCCTGAAGCCGCGATCGCCACGCCCCCTTCGATGCGCCCGCCCGTCATCACGATCGTGGCGTTGTACGCGTGCAGGCCGGTCTCGCCGCCGCCGATGGAACTTTCGTCTATGGTGACGGTGGAATCCAGAACGTGCAGCTCCCGTACCCGCGCGTTTCGAATTTGGGCGTTCCGGCAGCCGTCGAGGATCAACCTGTCGTACTCGCCCTCGAATACCTTGTTGCGCTCGTTCCGGCAGGTCGCCTCGCCGCGCTTCGCCAGGGGGGCGGCGGCGCGAGCCGGCGCGGGCGGCAAACCCCGCTCCAGGAACGGCTCGAGCACGGCGCGAAAGCGCTCGGGCGCTTCCAGCATCGGCTCGTGCCCGGCGCGCTCGATCACTGCCAGACGCGCGCGCGGCAATTTCAGCGCGAGCACCTTGCCGGTGCGAAGCGGTGCGAGCGAATCCTGCGCGCCCCAGACGATGAGGGTTTCGGCGCGGACTTTGGGCAACTCCCGGCTCAGGTCCTCGCTCACCGCGGCGAGGCCGGCGATCTTCGCGGCGTCGGCGCCGAGCAGTCTCTGGCGCAGTTGCTGGCTCGAGAGGATGATTTGCGGGTCGAGGTGCAGCTGCTGCAGCGGCGCAAGGAGCTTGCGGGCGAGGTTGACAAGCCAATCGGCCGGATCGGCGGCAGGCGGTACGAACTCCAGGCCGAAGTGCGC
>WNFF01005298.1_pt1 | contig 11267 bp, 6 predicted proteins | sample 5400441 | NCBI WGS metagenome assembly WNFF01 (sample SAMN13153345, study PRJNA577476) | soil metagenome | isolation source: 120 cm saprolite under Douglas fir tree site 2 hole 3 replicate 1 | place: USA:California | collected 2015-04-18
GGGCCGCCTGGGCCGTGGGCGTCGCTGATGGGGTCGGGAGGGGTATTGGCAGTCCTGGTCTCAACCTGGTGGGTCCCAGGATTTCGCATTACCCTGCTGGCTGGCGCACCCTGGCTGGCCTTCATCACGGTGTGCTACTTTGTTTGGAGAAAAGGTCGATCCCGCATGCCAGTCCAGAAAGGAGCGCACGATGGATGAGCTTTTGAAGTGGCGCGGGGAATTTCCGATCCTGGACCGCACCACTTACATGATCAGCAATTCGCTCGGCGCGATGCCTCGCGGCGTGTACAACGAGCTGCGGGCCTACGCCGACTCCTGGGCGGAGCGCGGAGTTCGCGCATGGGAGGAGGGCTGGTGGGAGATGGCCGCGGGCGTAGGCGACAAGATCGGGCCGCTGATCGGAGCGGGCCGGGGCGAGATTTCGCTTCACCAGAATGTCACGCTCACGCAGGCGGTGATTTCGTCCTGCTTTGACTTTCGCGGCCCGCGCAACAAAATTGTGATGGTCGAGCTGGAGTTTCCTTCGATTCAGTACTTCTACCACGAGCAACGCCGGGTCGGAGCCCGCGTCGAAGTCGTTGCGACTCCGGATCAAATTCGCATTGATCTGGAAAAGCTGCTCGCGGCCATCGACGAAACGCAAGGTGAGTCAATAACGTCATCAGCCATGCGAACAGCGCCCCAAACGTGCTGAGCCCTATCATGAAAACGAAAAGTGAATCCTTAAAGTACTCCGACAGAACGAGAGCCGCGGCCATTCCCCCCGCCGAAGCCAGCACCGCAACCACCGGCATGTTCGTCCCGCTCAATCGGCCAAGCGCCGCGGGAAGATAGCCGCCGCGCGCGAGTGAAAAAGCCAGCCGCGCCGCGAAATACAAATTGGCAACGGCACTGGAGAGTGCCGCCGTCAGCACCACGAAATTCATGATGTGGCTCGCGGCGGGAATACCCACGGTCTGAAATACGCGGACGAACGGACTCTCGATGAGTCCGATTTGCTTCCATGGGACAATACCAACAACAAGTGCGAGGCCACCAACATAAAACAGCACCAGCACGACGAGTGTTTTTCGCAGCGCCTTCGGAACTGCCGCCTTTGGATTCGCTGCCTCGCCCGCTGTGCTGCCGACCACTTCGATTCCGAAAAAACTGAACAGCCCCAAAACAACCCCAAGGCCGACGCCCTTCCACCCATTCGGAAGAAAACCGCCTTGCGCCGTGTAGTTTGCGAAGCCGATTTTCGGGAACCCCACGCCCGACAGCAGCGCAGTCCCCAGAATCAGAAAAGCAACGATGGTCACTACCTTTATCATCGAGAGCCAGAATTCGAATGTTCCAAGACTTCCGATGTTGGTGGAGTTGACGTAGAGAATCACAAGGGAGAAAAAGCCGATCCAAATCCACGACGGAGTTCCCGGGAACCAGAATTTACAGTAGATAGACGCGGCCACGACTTCGCTGCCTACTACCACCATCATGCACAACCAATAGGTGAGACGAATCGCAAATCCCGCCCACGGGTGAAGGTACATCTCGGCGTAGAGTCCAAACGATCCTGCCGCCGGGTGCGCTGCGGCCATCTCCGCCAGCGCCCACATCATCGTCGCCGCAAGACACGCAGCGCCGACAAAGCTCAGGATAACCGCCGGCCCCGCAAGTTTCACGGAGATCGCGCTTCCTAGAAAGAGGCCTGTTCCGATCGTGCTCCCGAGGCCGATCATGGCAAGCTGTCCCGGCGTCAAGTTGCGCTGCAGACCTGCTTCGCGCTCGACCACCTCAGTGGGCGCAGGCGCTCCTAGGGACGCGCCGCCCTGCATTTCCGATTTGCTCATGGCGAGGCATCGTAACAGAAATTCTTTTCCTCATCCCCACCTGAACGTTAGGCCAGTAAACGACGCGGCACGACTGTCCTGCGAAGCACTCGCGTCGCTTCACGGCTCTCCCTAAAATCGGATTCGTGGCGCAAACACGAGCGAAGCCGTCACGGAGGCAGTCATGAAAGCGGTCCTTGCACTGGTCATTATTTATGTCGGCACATTTTTCCTGGTGATTCAGGGGGCATCGCAGAACTCCGTGCAAGCATCGCCGCAAAGCGCGACCCCGGTGCAGGACAGCGCTACGCCTGCTCATGCAAATTCCTCCATTGACCCGGCGAAAGAAGCCGACATTCGTTCGCTGATGGAGCTGGTCGGCGCGCGCGACCTCGTGCAAGACGGCGCGAACACCGCCGTCGAACAGTCCCGGGAAAAACTGCTCGCCACCGTGCCTGACAACGACAAAGGCCAAGCCTTTGTGAATGCGTTCGCCGCCAGCTACCAGAAGAAATTCGACGTCGATCAGGTAACGAATCAACTCGTAGGAATTTACGACAAGCATTTCACAGAAGACGAAATCAAAGGGCTGCTGCAGTTTTACGGCTCGCCCCTGGGACAGAAAGTTGCCACGGAGATGCCCAAGATCAGCCGCGAAACCCAGGCGGCTACCCGTGCAGCGAGCGCCAAAGCCGCCAAAGATACGCTGGCGGAAATGAAGCAGCAGAATCCGGAGATTGGGCAGTCAGCACGGCTCGGAAACGGTCAAGGCCAGGGTCGCTGGCAGCAGCGCAGGGGACAACAGCGAGCACAGGGACAACCGCCCCAGCAGCAGGCCGCGCAGCAGCAAGATCCTCAATAATCCGGATTGCAAGTCGGAAAGCGCTTTCCGGCTATCAGAAACGTTTTTTGATTTTTATGTCGATTCCAATCGTTCCATTCTGATCACGCAACCCGACAATCGAGAGGTTTCGGTCCAGGTTGTATTCCACTTGAATGACCTGCTGCTGGGTCGAGCTCACATTCGAAACATAAGTGATGGTGAGGTTAGGGGTAATCTGCTGCTCGACGGTAATTCGTGCTGCGGCGTTCTGTTCCAAACCCGTTGATCCCACTCCCGCGAGGCCCGGATCAACGCGAAAGCGCGTTATCCCAAACAAGCGCTCCATGCGCCCGCCTAGTTGGCTGGAAACCGCCTCCGAGAGAATCGCCGAGGCCCCTGCGGTTCCGCTCTGGGACGTACCGCCACTCCGCGCGGTCGCTTCTGAGCTGGTCTGCCCCAGGGCCAGCAATGTGATGATGTCGTTCGCCGGAAGGGGCGGATCGGAGCGATACGCCAGCGTGAGCTTGCTGGCCGGACCATTGAAATTCAGCGTGATCTCATACTGCTGAATCGTCGTTGTTGCTTCCACGTTCAAAACCGGATCAAGCCGAAAAGGGTTGGCGAAGTTCAGGTCTCCGCGCGTAACGCGGTAACGGTTGCCCGCGAAATACAAATCACCGGACAGGATGTGAATGTGTCCCAGGAGAATCGGATGCTCCCAGGTTCCCCGCACGCGGAGATTCGCATCGGCTTGCAGTCCCGCGCCGGGCCATTCCATGCGCGCATCGGGTGCCGAAACGGCTTCGACGTCGAATTGCAAGTTGCGCAGGTACGGTGAACTGGTGGTGGGGCTGCTAATGCCTTCCTTCGCCGAAACCAGCATGCCTGCAACTTGCAGGCCCTGGGTGAGAGTAACGCGTTCGATCGTCACTTTCCCGGAGAGCACCCCGGCTGTCGTCGTCCCTGTCAGCCGGAGTGAACCTCCGACAAGCCAACTCATGCCCTCGGGATAGCGGATGCGCACGCGATCGGTACGAACGCTGACGTCGTAGCGAAGCGGACTCTCCGCGTAATTCACGCTGCCTGAAAGATGCAACGTGCCCCCGCCGGATTCCGCGTTCATATTTTCGAAGTACAGCCGAGTCGCATCGAATACCACGTCGCCCTTGATCGCGCTGAGCCCCGTGGGAAATTCCGCAGCGCGGGCAGATGCGTTTTCGATGTGTACTCGGCCGGTGATGCGCGGCCGGTCCAGTGTCCCTTCGAAGGAAGCGTTGATTTGCGCCGGACCGCGTGCGTCGAGATCCGGCACAAAACCACCCATGAGCCGCAGGTCCAAATCCCCATTGAGGCGCAATCCGACCGCGCGCCGCCCGGCAAATTGTACCGAACCAGCAATCTGCAAATTGGTGTCCGTGCCCCGCAGTGTGACCGGGTCGATCTCCAGGCTGTCTTTCGTCGATCGGAAATGGACCGGGCCCGTGTTTTCCAGTCGCACGTTTGCGTAATTCATTGTCAGGCGCGAGAGATTCGCATCCACGATGATGCTCTGCGGCTGCTTTAGCGAACCGTGCAGCGAAATGTCACCATCTGCATTTGCATGGCCGCTGAATTCTTTCAGGTGCAAAGCGGTGAGCAGGAAAGGGTCCAGGTTAATGTTCTTGATCGAAACCTTTCCGTTCAGCAGGTAGGGATCGGCAAGTCCGAGTGTGCAACGTCCGGAAACCTCTCCTGTGGTCATTGCGGAACCCAATTCGAGGTGGGCCGTGAGGCCGTCCGACGTCAGTCTGCCGTCGAAACTGCCGATAATCACCTGGCCGACTCGGAGGTCCACGACTCGAAATGTTCCCTCGCCGAGCGGTGTTCCCACCGGGCCATTGGCCTTCAGCCGGAAGCTCACCTGCCCGCCAACAGGCAGTCGCGTCGACTGCAATTTGTCAATATTTTCCAGCGGCAACGCCGCGCCCACGAGGTCGGCGGAGATCGTCTGATCCCCGTAACGGTAACCAGCCGAACCGGTGATAATTCCCGCGCCGCGCCCGCTTTCTTTTCCGGGCGGGAAGAACCGCAGCTCCGCGTCCGCGATGCGCACCTCATCCGCCGAAAGGTTCAGTTGCCCGCGGAGACGATTGAAGGAAAATCCATACGCTTTGCCATCGGCGAGATCGAATAGTCCTGTGATAGTGGGTTTTTCCCGCGTGCCTCGCCCGTGAAATTGGCCCGTCAACCATCCATTCACCGGATAGGACAAACCGAGCAACTGCTCAATGCTTTCGACCGGAACTCGTTCGAAATTGCCTTCAGCTGTCCAGTCGTTCTCCGGCAGAAAGCTCCAGTTGGTCAGGGAAAGTTTGGTCTCAATATCTGTTTCCATCTCACCGCGCCGGGCGTGACCGCGCACCAAAGCGAATTCCACAGGCGAGTAACTGAGATCGCCATCGAGGTAGTCCAGGAAGACGCCGCCGTAGCGCGCTCTCTCCCCGCGTACGTGGCCTTGAAACGTCGGGGCGCCGGAGGGCCCCACGATTTTGCCATCCCATCGTGCGCTCCCCGAAATCGGTTTTGCTGCCTCCGCGGAACGAAGCGCGGCGCCTCGGAGGGCATCAATGAAATCCTTGTAGGTTTCAAGCGCTCCCGTCTCGAATCGCACGTTCAGCGCGGAGTTGCGCGGAGCGAGAATTCCGTCGATGTTGCCACGCGACGACGGCGTTTCGAATTCACCCGAATCGATTGTCAGGATGTTGGGATCGTACCGATAGCGAAACTTCCAGGCAGCCGTCACGGGTTGATGGCGTTCCGCTAACTGTTCGGGAGTCTCCCACACGGTCTTCCCGGAGATTTCGAAGTGCTGGAAGGGGCCGCTCCAGGTTTCAACCGTGTCTGCAGTCATCCGTGCATCCCAATGCAGTTCGTCAATTGGAAAGTCGCGATGTTCGATCGACGGCAGGACCGCGGCAAGCCTCGTATCTTGCACATGGGTGTCCGCCCTGAATTGCAGCCCATCGAAACGCATCGTCACGCGCCCGGTTACTCTCCCGCCGAATGCGCCGGCAAAAAAATTCGGCACCTCGAGGCCACGGTTGTCGATTCGATAGCTGCCCCGGCTATTGAGCCCTGTCGCATGGAAGACCACATACGGCAGCGCAATGTTCTGCCCGGAATAACTCCCGCTGCCCTTGAACTGGCCGGCCGCGAATTGGCCTTCTCCTCGTACATCGACCCGGCCCGTCGGTACCATGGGCTCGCGCAGCGTTTCCCGGAAATCCAGAAGATCGACCCAGCCGCGGTACCGGAAACTCCACTGCGGATTCGAGAAACTATTCATTTCCGCCTGTGCATCGAGATGCGAGTGTCCGGCACTGAGCACCCCTTGCTCGAGCGCGAAGCCATCGCCCCAAACGGTGAATTTCGCCGATAGACCCACCTCCAGGGGCATGAAGCCGTTCGATCTGAATTGCATGGTTTGCCAGTCGAGGTTGCCGATGTACAAAGGATGGTCCGGCGTGCCGCCGGCATCTAGCCCGAGCCGCAGGTCTCCTCCATGCACAGTGACCGGTGCCTTTGTGTCGTTGTAGAGAACCCACCCGTCGGAGAGCACCAGGCGCCGGATGTGCAATTCGAATAGCTTGTCGCGCAATGGCTTATTTATGGAAGCAGGCCGCGCAGGCGTCGGCACGTTTGTCGTGCCGTTCTTTTCGACCCGGATGTGTACGTGCGGCTGTTGGAGGACTAGTTCATCAAGCGAAATTCTGCGGCCCCAAAAGGAATCGATGCGCAGACCCGCCTGCACTTCCTCCGCGGTGAAAAAAGGTTCCTTGCCCGCGGGTTCCCTGCCGTGGATTACCAGGTTCTTTATGGTTACCCGCATCGCGAGCCAGTGAATCGACAAAGCGCGGAACTCCACCTTGCCACCGGTCATCTGTTCCAAACGGCTTACGAGCAGCCGGCTCAACATCGGGTTGCCCGCTCCGCTACCGAAAAAAATCATCAGGCCCGTGACGATCAGGAAGATCTTTGCGCCGAGAACCCAGGCGACGTGACGCAGCCACCGCCACTTCCGCCGACGGGTATCGCGCGTCACTTGGACCCTCCATCCAGGAGATTCTCAATGTGCAGGCGCGTCCTGCTCTCCTTCAGCCACTTCTCTGCCTGCTCATTGATTCCCCTCTGCACAAGAGCTTCCTGGATTGCATCGCGTGCGGCATCCAGCGACGGTGGCTCCTGCCCGCGCGCTTTGGCCTGCGGCACGATTGACTTTTTATAAAAGTCTTCAATTACCTTGGGATCTACTTGCACGGTGGGGCGAAACCGCGAGTCGAGGTAGTCGCTCAGGTACAGTTGCGAAGCCACGATTTCTCGCACTTCCGATTCGTTCAACCCGCTCTGTTTTCTCCTTGCTTCGTATTCCTCCGCCGACGCGAACGACTTCCGCAGCCGTTCCAGGCCGCGGTCAATCTCGGCGTCGGATGGGTGCGGGAAGCGCGATGCGTCGGCCTCGGTTCGTACCATCCACTGATCGATCAGCCGCTCGAGAAGCTGGGCGTCGGTTTCCGATTTTCCGTCGAGGAATTGCTGGTATCGGCCAAGCACCCGGATGTCACTCAATAAGATGATGTCGTTCTCAACTCGCGCGGCAATGCGGTCCACGATCTCCTGCAACGCCGGCAATCCCGCCGCACTCGCCATGAGCAGCGGGACGAGAAAAACGCGAATCGCCATTCCGCGCACTAAAAGCTCGCTCCCAGATTGAAAAAGATTTGAAAGCCGGGAAGTCGTGTGCTTTGCTGCCCCAGCGAGCCAACCACGCAAGTCGAGGCATTGCTCGGACATGGAATCGGAATAACAAACGACGGGCGATTGAGTTGATAGCCGAGATCGATGCGAATCGGACCCACCGGGGTCTTATATCTCACGCCCACGCCAATAGTGTGTGCAAAGTAATTGAGTTCGTTCGTGCAGTTCGTGGCGCACACGGGCACGTTCGTGGGTCCCGCGGGTAGTGCCGGATTTTGCAGCGTGAATGTCGGCGCCGGCAGCGTCGTGCGGAAGGAGATCCGGCTCAGCCGGCTGTACACATTGCCGCCGTCATAAAAAATGGCGCCGACCAGGGACGTCCCGACAAACGGCAAGCGCATCGGGTAACGGAATTCCTGGTTGAGTATGAGCATAGCTTGGCCACCAACTGGGAAGCCCGTACACGCGTCGCGCGGTCCAGCTTGATTGAGCGCAAACCCGCGCAGAGACGTCCCGCCGCCCGCAAAGAAGCGCTCCGGCAGGGGGATGATCGTTGGGGTCGGCCCTGGTGGCACAATACCGGCGATGCATTGTCCCGCCGCGGGTCTCGAGAAACTTAAAGATACCGTGTCGCGATAAGGTATCAGGATGCCTAATCGCGTGGAACGCGCGAAGCTGAATCGGCGCTTGATCGGATAGTAAGTGGAATTTTGAAAGAAAAACCGCAGGAAGCTGGCACTGGATCCAAATTTCGTATCGGCATCGCTGAACTCGGCGCTGTTAAAATTGCCCTTCGAGGCGTCGGCGGGATTGTCGCGCGAATCCCGGTACCAGGTCACTCCAAATTGTGAAACCAGTGTTGGCTGGTTAAACAGCGGGATCTCCTGGCTCAAGATCCTTAGATTGGAAACTTTAACTTGGCGAAACGCGTAGCGATAGAGCACCGTCGTCAGCGGCGTCACTTTATCGGTCAATTGCACCGAACCCTCATAGCGATCTTCCGTAAACGTATTGATATCGCGCGCTTTTTCCGCAAATGCCGTCGCCTGAAAGCTGAAGTGTGGGTTAGCGAAGGTGTTCGGCTCTGAATACCCAAGCAATGCGCGCCCTTGCAGGGTGCTGCCACGCAGTTTGAAGGAGAGCGAGTCCCCGCGGCCCGTAAGATTCAGCTTGCTCACCTCAACAATTCCGCGAGGCGCGGCCTGTATCTGCGACTCTGTCGGGCTCGTCGTGCTGGCGAGCCTCAGAACTTCGAATCCGCCCCCATACGCCAGCGTGTATCGCTTGGTTTCCTCAACGAGAACGGCGATGTTCTTCTCAGGATTTGTTCCGTTGGGATTCTGCGGTTCGATGGTGACACGATTGAAGACGCCTAGGTTGTACAGACGCCTTTGCGATTCCACGACGTCGCCTTCGCGGAGCGGTTCTTTGACTTTGATGCGCACCTCTTTGCGGATCACTCCCAATCGCGTGTGCTCGTAGCCGCTGATTAAAATTCGCCGCACGCGCGTTTGCGGGCCTTCCTCGATGCGATACACAAGCCGTACCGCATCGGCCTGCTCAATCGCGGGCTTGGACTCCTTTTCCTGCTGCTCTTTTTTTTCCTTGGCCTGCGAAGAAGTCGTGCTCCCGCCGGCGTCCGCTCTCTGTGCCGCCGGACCGGCAGAGACGGGTTCCGCTGTTGCCGTAAATCTCGCCTGGGGAAATCCTTCGTTAAAATAAAGCGCCAGAATGTTGTCCCGGTCGGTCGTTACGCTGAAATCGGAATACGGCTGCCCCGGAGTCGAGCCGATTACGCCAAGAAGTTCCTCTTCCTTGAAGGCATGACTCCCCTCGATCGAGAGGGAAGCGACGCGCGTCTGTTTCCCCTCCTGAATCACGAAGCGGATTAACAAATCTCCCTCTTTGCCGTGGTAGTTGTCTTCCGTTTGCTGCTCGACCTTGGCATCGAGAAATCCGTTCGCCTGATACAGGCTGCGCATCGATTGTGCGTCGGAATCGACCAGCCTTCGGCTGAAGCGTCCCGCCGAACCGAAGGCGCCGCCGAAAATCTGCAATCGGCTTTTCAGCAATTCGGTGTCGAAGTACTTGTTCCCCGTGATTTCTATCCCCACCAGTTTGTGCCGCGGGCCCCGCTCGACCTTGTACGCAATAATCTCTTCCGTGCCTCGCGCCGCGCCATGATCGGACTTCACCTCATGCGTCTCTGTCGTGTAATTCACATCGGCGTCAAAATATCCCTGGCGTTCCAGCCGCTCGCGAACATTGCGTTTTCCCTCCTCCAGGAGATCCGTGTCAACGGCTCCCTCCTGATAGATGGGGATCAGTTTTTTCAGCTCGCCTTTAGAAATTTTCGCGCCCGTCAAGTTCACCTGCACGCGCGGCCCTTCCGTTACATCCAGGTCGAGTGGGATCGTGTTCTTTGCCGCATCATAATTGCCCCGGCGCACTGCCGCTCGCGCGCTGAGATGTCCTTTTTTGACCAGAAATTTCCGGATGCGCCCCGTCCCTCGCTGCAGCCGCGCCGACGTGATCGTGCCGCCCACTTTCATTTTCAATCGAGAGAGGATTTCGGCATCGCCATACTCCGTTCCGTTCGTCAGCTCGATGCTTCCCACGCGTGCGCGGGGGCCGGGTTTTACGTGCACGACAATGTCCATCTGATGTGTCTCCGGATGCGGCCCTGTTTCCGCGGAGACTTCCGCTTGATACAAGCCCTCCTCGCGAAGTGTCTCTCGCAACCGTTCCAGCGCTTCGTTGACGGCGGTCTGCCGGTACGCCTGCCCAAGAGTTAGCTGCATCGCCGCTGCCGCTGAGGATTCGCTGGGCGGCGCGGTTAAGCCCGCGATGCGCACCTGGTTGAAGAACAGATTCTCCTGCACTACGAAATCCAATCGCACGCCATCCGGCACGGGCGTCACGACCGCGCGTAGATCGGCGTAATCCCCCGTTCGGTAAAGCGTCCGCAGACTATCCGCGATTTTTTCTCGATCCAGTGCTTTGCCGGTTTCTACGGCCACTCCGGAGGGGGAGTCGGACAGCACTTGGCCATCTTCTTTGACGATGCGGATCGCCACTATCTTCGGTTCTTGTTCCGCAACACCTGTCCCTGAGGTGCCTTGTGGCGCCTGCGCGCGCGTCGCCGCGGCTCCTGTCAGAAGCGCACGGTTCTTGTTCCGCAACACCTGTCCCTGAGGTGCCTTGTGGCGCCTGCGCGCGCGTCGCCGCGGCTCCTGTCAGAAGCGCAAGCGCGAATATGCCTCGCAATCCATTGGCCCAGCCCGATTTCATGTCTCCATTCGCTAAGACGAAGCGTAGCACAGCGGCGTTGCCTGTCCTGTCCACTTTGGCGCTATCATCTAACTTAGCAGGCGCGTCCGTAGTGCCTGCCGGGGCCGTACCATTCGTGAACGATTCTCTCCAGGAAAAATACTCGCGCCAGATGCTTTTCGCCGGCATCGGCCCGGAAGGGCAGCAGCGGCTGCTCGCTTCCCGGGCGGCTATCGTCGGTTGCGGCGCAATCGGCGCTGCCGCGGCGAATCTTCTCGTTCGCGCCGGCGTCGGCTACATCAGAATCATCGATCGCGATTTCGTTGAGCCCTCAAACTTGCAGCGGCAAACGCTCTTCGATGAGTCCGATGCCCTCAACGCCCTCCCCAAGGCCGTCGCCGCGGAGCGCAAGCTGCGCTCCATCAATTCGACCGTCGCCGTCGAAGGCGTCGTCGCCGATCTGAGCTCCCGCAACGCGGATGCACTTCTCGGGGGAGTCGGACAGCACTTGGCCATCTTCTTTGACGATGCGGATCGCCACTATCTTCGGTTCTTGTTCCGCAACACCTGTCCCTGAGGTGCCTTGTGGCGCCTGCGCGCGCGTCGCCGCGGCTCCTGTCAGAAGCGCA
>WNFF01006881.1_pt1 | contig 11267 bp, 11 predicted proteins | sample 5400441 | NCBI WGS metagenome assembly WNFF01 (sample SAMN13153345, study PRJNA577476) | soil metagenome | isolation source: 120 cm saprolite under Douglas fir tree site 2 hole 3 replicate 1 | place: USA:California | collected 2015-04-18
AACTGGAAGTTCACCGCCAAAGACCTGGCCGGGCTGCTCGAACGGATCAGCGCCCACCAAGAACCCGCCGACCAGCCAGACAGCCTGCCAGAGGCCGCCTGATGAACCCCCGACGGACTTCCAGCCTCACCCACTTAGCGTCAATGGTGATCGTTATGGGATGGGAGCCCGGCCGGGCGTACCGCGACCCGGCGCCCCGGTATCGCCGGCCGGCCAGTATCCGCCGGACGGCCCCATGCAGGCGGCAGGACAGCGGCACCCTCACCGCGGCCATGGCGGGCAAGAAGGTACACCAGAGCACGCCGCAAACAGCATGACCAGGTCGTTCCCAGTGGCGGGAACGGCCTAACCGCCAATCACGAGCATCGTTCCTGCCGCCGGTCCTCCCGTCCCGCACACCGGCACCTGGCCAGTGGCCTGCGCGGAGCGGAGCGGTCCGCTGGCAATTTCTGGGTTCGCTGGCGTCCGCTGCACCGCCTCGCCTCTAAGCGAGGACTTGCGGCGTGTGGCCTCCTCAATGCGGGCCGACCTTGCCAGCTCGGGGTGCGTGCACGGGGCTTGCCGACGAACACGCCGGTGGGCGGGGTGCCGACCCGGCAGCGCCGAACGCTGGCGCAATGCGGCATCGGTCGGCGCGATCCCCGTCGCGAGTGTGCCGCCCTGCACATACGCGTGTGCACAAGTCCTATCTCGAGGGTGCAGGACGACATGGCGGCAAAAGACCCCGGCGCATGTACTGAGGGCAGTGCGGCCACCCGCCGCAAGATCGCACAGGAGGAGCGACATGCCCGAGAGCAAGTCCCTCAGTTTCGATGAGGTTGCCGTCGACCTGCCAGAGCCGACACGTCCGAGCTGGTACGAGTACGACAACGATCCCACTGACGACGAGATGCGGCCGATCGGCAACGTCACCTACGGCGATCCGCCACGCAAGCGCATCATCTGACGGCCGGACCATACCGGCCGGCGACGCTCTGCCGCGCGCCACGCATCCAGCTAAACCACTCATTGACGTCACGCAAGGAGAAACAGCCATGCCCGAGAACAAATCGCTGCAGGCGCAGCAGGTCGAGGTCGACACCTTCGCTCCCGTCGCGGCCGGCTTTCACATCGAGGACGCAGACCCGACCGACACCGACGCCATCGACTGGACCACCAGCGAAGGCCACAAGCACATCTGATGAACGGCTCACACAGCTCACACGACAGGCTGGCGGCGTCTGCGCCGCCAGCCGGGCTCTCCGGACTGATCACTCCCCTGGACCCGGCCACCTTCGGCCGGGACCACTGGGAGCGCGAGCCGCTGATCCTGCATCGCGGCGACCCCGACTTCTACGCATCGCTGCTGACGCTGGACGACATGGACGGCATCCTGGCGAACTCGAGCCTGCGTCCCTCCGAGCTGCGAGTGGTGGCCGACGGCAAGAAAGCAACCGCCACGCGGCCCACCGCAAGCTGGAGACCGTTTACGAGCGCTACCGCGTCGGCGCCACTATCAACCTGCTGCACCTGCACGAGCGGTGGGCACCGCTGGGCCGTCTGTGCCGGGCGCTCTCGGCGGAACTGGCCAGCTACGTCCAGACCAACGTGTACCTCACCCCGGCCGGGTCCCAGGGGCTCACGCCGCACTACGACTCCCATGACGTGTTCGTTCTGCAGATCTACGGCACCAAGTGCTGGCGCCTGTACGGGGCCTCGCTGGAGCTGCCGCTGCACGACCAGCGCTATCGCCGGAGCGAGGATGGCCCCGGCGACCCGGTCCGCGAGTTCGAGCTGGAACCAGGCGACCTGATGTATCTGCCGCGCGGGCACGTCCACGACGCCACCTCCAACGAGGCCGCATCCCTGCACCTCACGATCGGCGTGGTCCCGGTGCGTTTCGCCGATGTGATCCGTTCGGCCGTCGCCAAGGTCACCGCCGAGGACGTCGCCTTCCGGCGCGCGCTGCCGCTGGGCTTCCCCGACGACCGGGGCCAGCAGGCCGAGGCCGAGACGGCTGTCGCCGGCCTGGTGGAGCGGCTGACGGCATCCCTGGCCGACCGCGAACCAGAACTGGACAACCACTTGACCGACCTGGAGGCGCTGCGCTCCCTCGACCTGGCCACCACCGTGCGCCGCCGCCGCGGCACGAGCTGCAAGGTGAGTGCTGACGCCACGGCCGCGCGGCTGGAATTCCACGGCAAGATGGTCCGGCTTCCGGCCGCACTCGAGGACGAGCTGCGCTTCGTCGCGCAGGCGCAGGAGTTCACCGGCCGTGACATCCCCGGTGAGCTCGACGACCCGGGTCGGCTCGTGCTGATCGGTTCCCTGGTTCGCGAGGGCTTCCTCACCGTCACGTGAAGGGTTCCCGATGTCGCGTCTCATCCCCCGTCAGGTCCTTTTTTCCGCCCCGGCCCGCGGGCGCCCGCAGCTGTCGCCGTCCGGTCGGCGGCTGGCATTCATCGCCCCGGCCAGCGGCGCGCCGAACATCTGGGCCGGGGATCACCGCACAGCTTCCTATCGTCCGGTTACCTCCGATCCCCGCGGCCTCCGCGGCTTCACCTGGGTGGGCGACCGCTACCTGGTGTATGGCAAGGACCGGGACGGGGATGAGAACACCCACGTCCACGCCGTGGATCTGGTGACCGGTGCGACGCGGGACCTGACGCCGTTCGAGGGCGTCCAGGCCGGCGTGCTGCGGGCCGACCCGCACGTGCCCGGTGCGCTGCTGGTGACCATCGACCGTGGCGATGGGCGGGCCGACGCCTACTACGCCGACCTGGCGGCCGGGTCGCTGATCCTGGCCGCCCGCAACGAGGGGTTCACCGGCTGGCTGCCCGGCCCGGGGCTGGACGTACGCGGCGCGATCGCACCGGCACCCGGTGGTGGCGCGACGCTGCTCGTCCGCGACGGCGACGGCTGGCAGGCTGTCTACACGGTCGGCTACGACGACGTCGCCGCGTTCCAACCGTGCGCCTTCACCGCCGGCGGGAATGCGGTGATCCTCATCTCCTCGCGGGACGCACAGTCGGGCCGGGTGGTCCGGCTGGATCTGGCGAGCGGTGCAGTGGCCGTCGTCTATGAAGACCCGGACGGGTTTGATGTGACGGGCGTGGACCTTGACCCGGTGACCCGCGAGCCCCGCTTGGCGCTGGTGCAACGGCGACGCCGCGACCTGGACGTCCTCGACCGCTCGATCGCTGGCGACGTCGCCGCCCTGCGCGCCCGGTGCCGGGGCGACGTCGCCCTGCACGGGCGGGACGCCGCAGACCGGCTGTGGCTGGTGCATGACAACGTCGACAACGCACCGGCCTCCTACTACCTGTTCGACCGCGCGGACACCTCGATCCGGTTCCTGTTCGACCATGTGCCCGAGCTGGCCGCCTACGACCTGGCCCCGATGGAGCCGTTCGAGGTGACCGTGCGGGACGGTCTCACGGTCCACGGCTACCTCACCTACCCGAGGGACGTGCCGCGGCGGAATCTGCCGACGGTGCTCGCCGTGCACGGCGGCCCGTGGGCGCGGGACGTGTGGGGGCTGCGGGCCGAACCGCAATGGCTGGCCAACCGCGGCTACCTGTGCGTGAACGTGAACTACCGCGGGTCGACCGGCTACGGGCGTGACTTCGTGAACGCCGGAGACCGCGAGTGGGGCGGCCGCATGCAAGACGACCTGACCGACGTCGTGACCTGGCTGGTGGCGGGGGGGATCGCCGACCCGGGCAGGCTTGCGATCTTCGGCGCCTCCTATGGCGGGTACGCCGCCCTGGCCGGCGCGGCGTTCACCCCGGACCTTTTCCGCTGCGCCATCTCGCACGCCGGTCCCTCCGACCTCGGCACGTTCATCGTCGCTATTCCCGCGTCCTGGAAGCTGGCCGCCGAGGAGATGTACCGGAGGGTCGGGCACCCGGTCCACGACGCCGCCTTGCTGTGGTCGCGATCCCCGCTATCGAGGGTGGACCAGATCCGCGTCCCGGTGCTGATCTCCCAGGGTGCCAACGACCCGCGGGTTCGGCGGCAGGAGTCGGAGCAGATCGTGGCGGCGATGAGGGAGCGGGGCATCGCCCACGAGTACCTGTTGTTCCCCGATGAGGGGCACGGGTTCGTGCGCCCGGAGAACCGGCTGGCCTTCTACGCCGCGGCCGAACGGTTCCTGGCCGAGCATCTGGGCGGGCAGTGCGAGGCCGATGGGGACGAGGTGGCGGCGTGACCGGCCCGGCGGAGCGGGTGCCCTGTTCGGCCCAGCCCCTGGGACGGCTGGCGGAGGTCAGGGTGGCGGGCGCGTTGCCCGCTCATGCGATCCCGACGCGCGCCGACTGGCGCAAGGACAAGGTTGAGCTGACCGACATGGGCGAGGCGGCCCTCACCGAGCCCTTCTACAACATGACCCTCGCGCGGATGCACGAGAAGGAGACCCCCCGGCGGTTCGCCGGTTCCCGGGGCGCGCTGATCAGCCTGGCCGCGGCCGAGCGGCTCCCCCCGCCCGCCGCGTTCGTCTTCCACACCGGGCGCTGCGGCTCCACCCTGCTGGCGAACATGCTGGCCGGGCATCCCGACTTGCGTGTCATTAAGGAACCGGAGATCCTCAACAAGCTGCTGGTGCGCCGGCCGGGCGACCACGACGCACTCGACGCGCTCCTGCGGGTGTTCTCGCGCGGGCTCGGCCCAGACCAGGGGACGGTCGTGAAGCTCTCGAGCTGGAACACGGTCGCCATCGAGCGCTTCCTCATGGTGTTCCCTACCGCCCCGGCCGTGTTCCTGTGGCGGGAGGCCGCTCCCGTCGTCGCCTCCTGTCTGGCTGCCCCGCCCGCGTGGCGTCTGGGACGCGAGCTACTGGCGCTGATGGATGCGTGGGCATCGCTGCCGGACGTGGACGCCGACCCGGTCGGGATGTATGCGGGAGCGTGGCTCGCCCCGGTCACCGCGGCGCTCGCGGCGGCGGAGGTCTTCGGCGAGCGTGTGACGGTGCTCTCTTACGATGAGCTGTGCGCGGCTCCCCGACATGTCCTGGCGGACGTGGCGGCGCGCATCGGTGTCAGCTTCCCGGACCCGCTGGCCCGGGAGATCGTCGCCAGCACCACGCGTACCTACTCCAAAGACCCCGACGGCCAGGCCGTGTTCGACCCCGCGGTGAAGCACGCGCGCACGCCGTTGGGTGACGCGGACTTGGCCCGGGTCGCTGAGCTCACCGGCGAGGCAGTGGCGCGGCTCCGGGCGATGCGCCCGGGCTACGCGGCCGCATCATGACCCGGGTGCGGATGGTCGACTCCGCCCGGCCAGGACGCTCGGACCGCAGCGGGCTCACTGGATCGGCCGAGATCCCCGACCCGCCGGCCGAGCGCGCCGCCCCCGGTCTGGTGGCCCGGCTGCGCCGTCTGGCCGCGACCGTACGCGGCACTTTCCTCGGCATGGCCCGGGTGCTGCGGCTCACCTGGGCGGCGGGGGCCGCACTCACCGTGGGCCTCGGCGCGGCGACCGCAGCGTCCGGGCTGATCCCGCTGGCCAACGTCTCCCTGGCCCGGCTCCTGATCAACACGGTCGCCAATGGGATCCGCCTGCACGCCGAGCATCGCCCGGCCCGCCTGCCGCCGCCCATCCCGCTGCCCGGTCTTCCCGCCCACGTCTCGGTCGTCACGGCGGTCCTTGTATTGGTGATCATGCAATTCCTCGTCTTCGCCGCCACCCAGCTGCTCACCTCCGTGGGGACGCTGTGCCGGCAGCTCCTGCAGGACAAGGTGACGCTGTACATCCAGCTGAGGATCATGGAGCACGCAAGCGCCCTCGACCTGCCGTTCTTTGAGACCTCGTCCTCCTACGACCTGCTCAAGCAGGTCGACGCCGAGTCGAGCGTGCGGCCCGTCAACATGATCAACAGTGCTTTCAGCCTCGTGCAGACCAGCATCACGTTCATCAGTATGGCGGGGCTCCTGGCTGCCCTCAGCCCGCCCCTAGCCGTGGTCGCGCTGCTCGCCCCGGTGCCCGCTTTCATCGCCGACGCCAAGTACGGCCGCAAGGGATTCCGCCTGTCAATGTGGACATCGCCGGCCCGGCGCCGCATGACATACCTCCTGCAACTGGTCACGACCGACACCTACGCCAAAGAGGTGCAGCTGTTCGGGCTGGCGCCTTATCTCACCGAACGCTTCCGGCTCCTGTCCCGCTCCTACTACGCCCGCCAACGCCGCCAGATCGGCAGGCGCCAGCTCGCCGTCCCCGCGTGGACGACGCTCAGCACACTGGCGGGTTCCGCCATCTACGCCTATGTGGCGCTGCTCGCTGTCGCCGGCCGGCTCACCCTGGGCGACCTCGCCCTCTACACGGGCGCGGCCGCGGCGCTCCAGTCCGCGCTGCAGACCCTGTTCCAGACGTTCTCCAGCATGTATGAGGACAACCTCTACTTCGACGTGTACCGCAGGTTCCTTGCGGCCCGGCCGGGGATCCGCGCTCCGGAACAGGCCCGTTTGCTGCCGTGGCCGCCGCGCGGGCACGTCGTGTTCGAGCACGTCTCGTTCCGCTACCCTGGCGTGCGGCAGCACGCTCTCTCCGACGTCAGTTTCGAGCTCCGGCCCGGCGAGATGGTCGCGCTCGTCGGGGTCAACGGTGCAGGCAAGTCGACTCTGATCAAGCTCCTGTGCCGGCTGTATGACCCGGAGGAAGGGCGGATCCTGCTGGACGGGATCGACCTGCGTGACCTGGACCCGCGCGAGCTCCGCAGCCACATCGGCGCGCTGTTCCAGGACCACGTCAGCTACCAGGCCAGCGCCGCGGAGAACATCGGGCTCGGGGATGTGCGGCGATTGGCGGACCGGGCGCGTATCGAGGACGCGGCCGTCCGGGCCGGGGCCGACGAGCTGATCCGCGGACTGGCGCGCGGTTACGACACCCCGCTTGGCCGGTGGTTCGATCAGGGCGCAAGCCTGTCCGGCGGGGAGTGGCAGCGGGTCGCGCTCGGCCGGTCGTTCATGCGGGACGCCACGCTGCTCATCCTCGACGAGCCGAGCTCGGCGCTGGACGCCCGGGCCGAGTCCGATCTCATCGCGCGGCTGCGGCATCTCGCCGAGGGCCGCACCACTGTGTACATCTCGCACCGGTTCTCCACGGTGCGGCGCGCGGACCGCATCGTCGTGCTCGACGAGGGCCACATCATCGAGACGGGCACGCATGACGAGCTGATGGCGGTCCAGGGCGTCTATGCGGAGCTGTACCAGCTGCAGGCCGACGCCTACCTGGGCGATCCGGTTGCCGGGACATGAGCGTGCAGGCCACTGAACCAGCCGGTCACGCTCCTCATCAGTCAGGACGAACTCGGCCGCACGTCCAGTACCCGACATGCGGCAGAAGTACACAATCAAAGCGCCCATTTCTGACGGCTCACACTGGGACTTGTTTGGCTCCCACAATTGAGATGATCAGGCCGTCCGCATGCCACCCTCGACCCACTGGCCGGGCCGCGGGCTGTCTGTCGCAACCTGATCGCAGGCGTTTGGAATCGGGCTCCTATTGGCGAACCGATCAGCCCTTCCGGCCGTGTTAACTTCGAGAGGAGCATTCGCCAAGGGAGACCTCGCATGCCGTGTGGGACCGCGGGACTATTCGAGCGGCGAGGTGCATGGAGCCATGTGCTTGGGGCATCCGGTGGGCGGGGCGGAACGGAGCGGTCGTTGCTCCTCCTGCTCCTGCTTCAGCGGGCCGTCTGCGTCATGACATTACTCGCAAGTTCAGTGCCACGCCCCCCCGCTGTTGTGCTGGCCGTGCTGGCGGTATGGAACGGCTGCCTGTTCGTGATCGCCGGACGCCACCGCCTGACCGGGTGGATCGCGGTGATCGATGTCGGCCTGGCGGTGGCGTTGCTCGCCCTGGCCGTCACGTCCGGCCAGGACGACTGGGCGTACCGAGCTGCGCTGGCCGCCGGGGCCATGGCCGGGGCCGCGCTGAACCTGATACCGGCCGGCCTGGCGGTGTCCGCGCTTGCCGCTGCGTTCACCGCCGAGACGCTGCTCCGTAAGCACGGTCACGTCTCGCCCGTGGCGCTGGCCAGTGATCTGAGCCTCCTGGTGGGATCCGCCGTAGTCGTCGGATGCTGCGCGTATTCCATGCGGCGGTCCAGCCGCCGAGCGGAGCGGTCCTCGCCCCCGCCATCTGCTCTGGTGAGGGACTTGCACGACACGGCCCTCGCCACCCTGAGCGCGATCGCCGGCGGCCGGCTTGATCACCGAACCGAGCAAGTCAGGCGCCGCGCCGCCCACGATGTAGCCCACATCCGCCACCTGCTCCTCAACGAATCCTCCGGAGGCGAGACTCCGCTGGATGCCCGCCTCGGAGAGGTCGTCGCCACCGCCGAGCTGCTCGGGTTAAGGGTTCACTGGCAGAGCGACGCCACTTCTTCCGATCTCCCTCCGGCAGCGATATCCGCGCTGGCCGACGCCACCCGTGAGGCGCTCAACAATGTGGCCGCGCACGCTGGGGCCGCAGAATGCTGGCTGACCCTGATAGCCGGGCGCGGCCGCGTCACCATCCGTGTCGTGGATCGTGGATGCGGCTTCGATCCCGGAAGCCGTCCGCCGGGTTTCGGCCTTCGCCGCTCGCTGCTTGAGCGGATGACCGCTTGCGGCGGCGCAGTGCGCCTGTCCTCGAGCCCGGGCACGGGAACCTGTGTGGACCTGACATGGCCCAAGTGATCGACATAATCATTGTCGATGACGACCGCATGCTCATAGAAGGCCTTCAAGCGTGGACGCGCGGGTCGGTGGACCTGCGGCTGACGGGCGCGTTCCCGACGGTCGACGACTTCCTCTGTGGCATGACCAGCCGGCCGGACGTCGTGCTGCTCGACCTCATGCTGCGCGACCGCTCCGATCCGGACATCAACGTACGGCGGCTGGCCATGGCGGGCCACCAGATTCTGATCGTGAGCGCCTGGGCCGAGCCCGAACTCGTCGCCGCCGCGTTCGCCGCGGGCGCGCGCGGGTGCATCACCAAGGACCAGGATCTTGCCGTACTCGGTGCCGCGATTCAGCAGATCGCCGCGGGCGAGACCGTCTATTCGCACGAGCTCGCCTCCGCGCTCCTGCGTGACACAAGAGTCCTGCGGCCGCGCCTGTCAGCCCGTGAGCGCGAAATTCTCATGGCCTATGCGTCTGGAATGACTCTCGAGACGGCGGCCCGCCACATCGGCATCAAGCCGGGGACGGCCAAGACCTACCTCGATCGGGTAAAGGCGAAATACGAGGACATCGGGCGGCCCGCATACACCAAGCTTGAGCTCGCCCAGCGCTTCCGGGAGGACTGGCACCGCGTGCTGTGATGCTAGGCGTGTCACACTCACGGCCGGCCACAATACCCGCAATTGCATGCTGGATGGTCCCGACCACGACCACCCCGGTGCGCGAGAGCTTTCTAACCTTCTGCTGATATCGGCGCGGGCGTCGGCCAAGCGCTCCCGTTGAGCACTCCCAGCGCTGCCGGACTGCGAACCACAACGGTCCGGCGGCCGGTCTCGATCCAGCCGCGCCGCCGCAGCACGCGCAGCGCCTTGCTGGCCGCCTCACGGGATGAGCCCGCCCAGCTGGCCAGCTCATCCTGGGTTATGGCGATCGAGATCCGCACGCCCTGGTCATCCGGCTCACCGAACCGGGCCGCCAGCTCGGCGAGACGATACGCGACTCGGCGGGTTGTGTCGCACGCTCCGTACTCGGCCCGCTTGTCGTCGGCATCGCGCAGCCGTTCACACAGCGCGTGCAGAAACAGGCGTGCCGCGCCATTGTGGGTCCGCAGGAAATCATCAAAATCGGCATGCGAAACGACCAGCGCGGTCACCGGCTCCAGCGCGTGCACCGTTGCATGGCGCAGCTTGCCGTCAGCCGCCTCGACCTCACCGACAAGCGTCCCAGCACCCTGGATACCCAGCACCACCTCCCGGCCATCATCTGTGTACCGCGACGCCTTGACGATTCCGGAGAGCAACACGGCGACCCACTGCGCCATTTCGCCCTCCACGCACATGACGGCGCCCCGTGGCCAGCGGCGCTGCCTACCATGGGCCCGGAGGTCGCCGCGTTCCGCAGGCGTGAGACTGGCGAGAAACGGCGCGCGCACGAATGACTCGCCGCCCCCGGATATGGCCATCCCGTGTCCTTTGCCTTTGAGTTCATGGGGCAATATGAACAGATTATCCGGATCGGCAAGGTGTGCGTCATGTCCGCTGTTCTGTGGACAAGCCGGCGGTCTGTCGGCAAGACGCGTCGCGATGCAGAACCACGTATCCACCGGGCGCGGGCATCGGCGATCGGTCCTGTGCGGAAGGTTTCTCGTGCACCAGGTTCACCCCGCCAAGATCGGCGCGGATATCGCGGCCGCCCAACGCGGGTCCGGACCTGACCCCGAAACTCATTTGACCGGTCCGTACACAGAATCGTAGCGTCTGTCATACGCCTGGCTTGTTCCGCCTTTGGCCGCGCATCCAAGCCGTCCTCGACGCCGACGTGGCCCACCGGTCACGACAGCTCACCGGCCACGGCCTCCGCCCGATGCTCGAAGGGATCGATGCACGGATCACCTGGGGCGACGGCACCGTGGCCGTCAACGACGGCATGGACCTCACGGTCGAGCTCCGTGGCCGAGGGCTCGTCTTGATGCCGAGCGCCTACATCTGGCCGGCCGTCGCCGCGATTGTCGACGAGCCCTGGCAGCCAACGATGCCCAGCTGACCGTTAGGTGGTCGCGTCTGCCGACCGTGCCGAGGCGCCGGGCGACGAGATCTTGGATCTCCTGCAGTTGCTGCCGACGCCTTCCTGGCCGCAGTTCTGGCCGCGCTGGCCGCCGTTGCCTCCGCGGAGCGCCTGACCCGCTGGCCCCCCGGGCGCCCCAGCGTCACCCTCGGAGAACATAAGCAGTTTCCGGTGCCGCAGCGACCGCCCGGCCATCTTCGCGCTGCTTGGTGGCAAGCTCATCAGTGCGCCCGGCACCCTCGACGCCACCCCCGGTCACCCGGCGGCAATCGCGAGCCTGATCCGGGTCACCCTCGCCCAGCGATCTTCGCGTTCCCCAGGCCGGGCATGAGGAGCTCGCACAGTGCGCTCGGTGGCGGTGATATCGAACTGGTCGTCTCGGCTTCCTGGTGCGGCCGGGTTCCTGGCGGGTTCAGAGACCGTCAGTGATGTCCTTTCCCGCTACGGCCTGGCCGCCGAGAAGCGTGGTCACGACTTGTGTGCCGGGGAGGTCGTCGATCGCGCAGGTGAGCGGGTCTCGGTCGACGATGACGAGGTCGGCGTGGTGGCCGGGTTCGAGTG
>WNFF01004595.1_pt1 | contig 11265 bp, 7 predicted proteins | sample 5400441 | NCBI WGS metagenome assembly WNFF01 (sample SAMN13153345, study PRJNA577476) | soil metagenome | isolation source: 120 cm saprolite under Douglas fir tree site 2 hole 3 replicate 1 | place: USA:California | collected 2015-04-18
CGCACCTCCAACAATCCCCGAAAGCCCTGAGGGCGTGGCGAAAGGCTGTGGCGGTATCGCAAGAATCATACAAAGTGATTCTCGATTCTCTCGGTGAGCTAGAAGGCAAGGCCGGCTTAGAATTGTCAAAAAAGGAATTTAAACGTGCAATACGCTCTGCGGCCCGAAGCGTATTACCCAATGCCACTGAAACGAAAATCGTCGTAACGGCAAACGCCCGCGCGCTGCGTCATTTCTTCAAGATACGCGGTTCGATTCCGGGGGATATCGAGATGCGCGAAGTAGCGGCCGCACTCTTCAATCATGTACGGATCGAGGCACCCTCCCTGTTCGCCGACTTTACGCTGGAGAAGCTGGCCGATGGATCTCCGGTCTTGACGCATAAAAACCTGAACGAGTGAGGCCCGTGCGACGAGGATACCCGCTGTGCGATGCGCTCGCGTCCCCAGACGTGCGAGAAGACGAATGGGACACGCAGAGCAACTAGCTCCGCGAGTAAGTCGTCTCCCTGCGTCAAAAACATCTGAATTGTAGGCGCCCGCTACGCTGGCTAGAATTGGATCATTCCGCAGCAGTTATCTGATTCCCAGTTGGTTTATGGCCAGGCACTCAATTTAAGTCACTTCCTCTTGGCGTTGGCCGCACGCCAGCGAGAACCTTTCGCGCCCTTTCGCGTTGCGCATCTCAATTAACCCACTCGCTCCCGCTGCCCAACGCGAGAGACGAAGGCACGGATGCGCTCTGGGATGTTTATTGCCCGGCCAACTTGGTCGTTGTCGGTGATGGACTGCAGAAGTTTCGCGGTTTGCGTCTGCGTCACCTTGGGAACTCTTTCGAGTAATGGCATTGCATCTCTCGCGGCTTGGAAGCTCCAGGCGCTGGCCATGTTCTCGACTAGTGCATCGGCCATCCTTTCTGCGGTTAGCGGATGTTCGAGAAGGATCTGGAAGAGTTGCTCCGCGACGTCAGGTGCTGATAGACCTCTGGCTTGAAAACCTTGGTATTTTCCTAAGAAGCCGTGTGGTACAGATTCCTTGCAGAGGGGCACCACTAGCTTGCCGCGTCCGAATGCAAATCCGACCTCTTGGTCACACCAGCGGCTTTCAATGAAGTCGGGCGTGATGATGGCGGCCAGGGAATCCGCGGTCCGTAGTGCTCGCTCTATCTCCAATTGCCATTCTTTGGTTGGGTCGATGTCGTCGTGGGCGACGAATGCAGCGATCCGATATTTAGGGAGTGCGGCTTTCAGGTTGTGCGCGGAGATTTTGTTTGGGGACGTGTGGCTGATGAATAGGCGGAAGAAGCCGGTTTTCCAAAAAGAACGTGTGTCCTCTGCCTCTTCTCCCTCTTTGGGCGGGACCGCCGGTGGTCGAGAAGCTGGCGATAGCTCTGGGGTGATTATGACTTCGGAAATCCGGCTGTCGGGATACCGGCGAACGATGGGGCGAATGCGCTCTCGAACGGACTGCTCGAGACCGTCCCGATATTGTTCGATGTTCGCGTATGTACGGATGGGAACCTCGAGAGTCAAGGTGTAAAGCGATACGTCGAAGTCTTCGCCCCCGAAGACCAGACTGGCAGAGCAGTTCTCGAGGAGGGTCGCCTCTGGCTCTGCGTTTTGAGCGCGGGCGATTTGCGCGGCCACATTAACGATGTCCTTTGCTTTTTCTTCAGGGATGGGCATGAAGAATCTCCGTGATGTTCACTGTAAGCGTGCGCTGGTGGTGGTGTCCATATGTGGAAGAGGCGGCGGGAAATGAGGTGTAGGAAGGCCGCTGTCGGGAGCGAGGTGCTGTGATTGGTGATCTTCTGCCGTATTACTCTCCTGATTCACCGCTGCCAAGGATGGACCAGCCGAGATGCCCTAAAACATCAGTTTGTGGGCAGCGATATCCACCAATCTCGCCCCTGTAGAATCAGGTATTTGCGGGCAACGGGGAGGAAGGGTTTTTGGGCAACCCCCCGCCGCAGGCCCGAAGTAGCTTCCAATAGCTGACTTCCGACATCCCCGTTTATCGGGCATTGACTCATCGCCCAGCGATTTCAGCCTACTTCGAGTGTGTCCGGAGCCGCGCTATCATCGGAATTTGGCCAGGCACCCAGCTCAGACCAATCACGGTCTCGGCCCGGCGGTCGCCTCGATTTCCTGGACGAGTAAAGGCACCGCGCGCTCCAGGTTCTTCCGGTAGATTCGACCGAAGATCAGTGCACTGGGCCCGCCAGCAACATCTACCGTAAACCGAACGGTCGTTTGGCCGATCTCGTTCTGAGAGGGATGAACCGATCATGTATCACTATGAGCGACCGCAAAGCCGCGACGTTTCGCGCGAGGTGCAGTTCTGGGCCGAGTAATCGACATTGCCTTCAGTTCTTGCGCGGTCTTGAATCCGCCTGAAGTCTTGGCGACCCCAGCAGTTGCTTCCGAATCATCTTTATGGTTTACCGCGCTTGGTTGTTTCCATGCATTGGATACATACATTTTCAAAATCTCCTTTTCAATGCCGCGTTGATTTCTGCTAAAGTTATCGGCGGGACACCAACGACCAGATCCCGACACCACCACAACAGCGCATCACTTGGGCAATTTGGTTGCTGATGTCCCTTGCCTATGTGACCTTCACCGGATCGGCGGGTACGTTTTGAATCTCTGTTCGTGCTACCTGCCGTTGCTTTCTTTGTTCCGCAACCTCCTTCTCAGCCGAGAACCCAGAGCCATCATGGAGTTAAAATTCGCGCCGCGGATTGCCTTGACTGTGAGGGGGGCGTGCGTAACTGCAAGTTCAACGCGACAAGAGGAATGGAATCGGTGCGCACCCGTGCGAACTGGATTCTGATCATTGTTTTGCCCCTTGTTACTGCGCCGATATGGATGAATCCTGCAGCGCCGGATCCGAGCAAAGCTGCACGAATTGCTGAATTCAAAGATATCGCTCAAAGGGCCGGGCTCACTGCGACGAATGTTTTTGGAGGCAAACACAGCAGCACTTATATCCTGGAGAGCACGGGCACCGGTGTGGCTATCTTCGACTACGACAACGATGGCTGGCCGGATATTTTCCTGGTAAACGGAACCACGCTGGAAGGCTTTCCCGCCGCAAGCGCGCCCACAAACCACCTTTACCATAACAATCATGACGGGACCTTTTCTGACGTCACCGAGAAAGCAGGACTGCTTGGCACCGGCTGGGGCCAGGGCGTCTGTGTTGGCGACTATGATAACGACGGCTGGCTGGATCTGTATGTCACTTACTACGGTAAGAACAGGCTTTATCGCAATGTGAGCGGTCGCTTTGAAGAAGTTGCGGAGAATGCCGGTGTCGCGGGAGATGGAAAGAGTTGGGGTAGCGGCTGCGCATTTCTAGATTATGATCGCGATGGGCGATTAGATCTGGCCATTGCGAACTACGCGGATTTCGACTTGCCCCATGCACCCGCGCCAGGCAAGTACCCTACCTGCTTATGGAAGGGTATTGCGGTCTTTTGCGGGCCGCGGGGAATGCCGCCAACCAAGAACACTTTGTATCACAACGTTGGGAATGGCCACTTTCAAGATGTGACCGTGGCGGGCCACATCGATCGCACCATAGGACATCACTGTTTTAGCGTTTCGCCGCTGGATTTCGACAACGATGGCTGGCCGGACATCTACATGGCTTGCGACAGTACGCCTAGCATTCTTTATCACAACAATCGCGACGGTACCTTCACTGACGTGGGCATCCTATCCGGCGTGGCCTACAACGCCGACGGACGCGAACAGGCAGGAATGGGTTCGACTGTCGCCGATTACGACGGCGATGGAAATCTTGATCTTTTTCACACGAACTTTTCCGACGACACCTCCACGCTTTATCACAACAATGGTGATGGGACTTTCACCGATGTCACTTACGCCGCGGGCTTTGGAGCGCATACGCAGTATCTCGGCTGGGGCACCATGTTCTTCGATTTCGACAATGACGGCTGGCCGGATCTCCTCTTGGTGAACGGGCACGTTTATCCTGAAGTGGATAGCCTCAATCTCGGCATCGATTACAGCGAACCGAAGCTGCTGTATCACAACTCCGGCAATGGAACGTTCGTAGATGTCTCGCAAGTGTCCGGATCGGCCATCACAACGGCTTCGCCCGCAAGGGGGTTAGCGATCGGCGACTTGTGGAACGATGGCCGGATATCGGCGGTGGTGGTGAACCGAAACGGGCCGCCCAGCCTATTAGTAAACCAGAAAATCTATGCGAACCACTGGATCGAGATCAAAGCCGTGGGCACGCGGTCGAATCGCAGCGGCATCGGTGCCCGTGTCTCAGTGAAAACAGATTTGCGCCAACAGGTTGATGAGGTTCGCAGCGGCTCAAGCTACATTTCGAACAGCGACATCCGCGTTCACTTTGGACTGGGAGCAACGAGTCAGATTCAACATATCGAAGTGCGCTGGCCTAGCGGACTTGTGGAACGCTTTCGTAATGTGCCGGTAGATAGCATCGTCACTCTGACAGAAGGGCTGGGCCAAGAAGTCAGGCCAACAAAAGAGAGTGTGTCCACGAAGAATTAGAATTGAGAGCTCAGGCGTCGGGCGGCCCAGCGAAGAGCTCCCATGGCGCCGATAAGTATGCCAACCAGGCTAACAATCCTGTTTCTCTGCATCCTTTCCTGCGGCGAGAACGCGTTCCCTCAGCAGAAAGATGACGCGCTATCCGCCCCGCGCTCTCTTATCCGACAGCAAAAGAACGCGGAAGCCATAGCGCAGCTGAAGGCTCTCGCATTACAGCAGCCTGAACTAAAAGGACTCCACCACGAATTGGGTATCGCTTATTACCACCAGAGAGAATACCTCGAAGCTGCCAAATATCTTGAAGACGCGTGGAGGGAGAATCCTGAGGACCGCGACGCCGTGCAGCTCCTTGGGTTGTCTTATTACTCGAGCGGAAAGCCCGCGGAAGCCATTCCTCCTTTGGAGAAAGTTCGTTCTTGGCATCCCAATGCGAACATAGACGCCATCTATATCCTCGGCCTTTGCTACATCATGGCCAAGCGCTACCTGCAGGCGCTTGAGACATTTGCGCACCTGTACGGAGTGAGGCCTGGCTCCGCAGCCGCTCACCTTCTCCTTGGGCGCATGTTGCTGCGCCAAGGTTTCGACCCCGTTGCCGAGAGCGAAATCGACAAAGCTCTCAGGCTTTCTCCACAGTTGCCGCTGGCGCATTTGACACTCGGTGAATTGCACGTCTACAAAGGCGATTATCCGGCTGCCATTCAGGAGTTTCGTGCTGAGTTGGCTCTCGACCCGACTTGCGCTCAGGCACTGACACATCTGGGAGAGATGTATTGGCGGCTGAATCGCGACAATGAATCACAAATCGTCTTGCAACGTTCGATAAGCCTGGACGCGACGGCATCTGAGCCTTACGTGATTCTGGGCAAGGTACTCGTTCGAGAAGGCCAGCCGGCTTTAGCTGAGACAAGTTTGCGTCGCGCTCTAACCCTGGATCCCAACAGCTACACCGCCCATTATTTTCTCGGCCAGCTTTATCGAGGACAGGGCAAAGAGGAAGCCGCGGAGCGCGAAATGAACGCTGCGACGCGGATTCAGCAACAGAGCCTGAGCTCTCGTCCGTAATTGAGGGCTAGGGCTGCGGGCGTTTCTATGGGCCTTCGCGTCTCGCCTTGGCGCTCGCCAACTCAGAGTCAATGACTCGCTCGAATGCCGCTTCCGGCTGCGCACCGCTCAGCAGAATTCCATTAATGAAGATTCCCGGAGTGCCCAAAACGCCGGCTCTGATTCCGCGCTGCAAATCCTCCTCAACGCTTGCCCTGTACTTGCCGCCCGACAAGCAGGAATCAAACTGCTTCTCATCCAGCTTTAGACCGCGAGCGAGCTCCATCAGCCCGTTTCGGTTGAGCTTGTCTGGGTTCTCAAACAAAACATCATGATATTCCCAGAATTTGCTCTGCTCGCCGGCGCAGCGAGCCGATTCCGCGCCCAACTCCGCCTGGCCGTGCATCCCGCGCAAAGGAAAATCCCGGTAAGCCAAGCTCACGCAGCCTTCGTATTTGGCCAGCAAGTCTTTCAAAATTGGCTGAACTTTTCTGCAAAAGGGACATTGGAAATCCGAAAATTCGACAATCATCACCGGGGCGTGCGGGCTGCCACGGAGCCGGGCTGGATCGAACGACAAATCGGTCTTGGCAGCTTGCATGGGTGCTCGCGTTTCGGGGTGTTCGCGAACTCGCTTCAGGTATTCTTGCCGAGTTTCGGGGAGTTCTGTCTGCTTGAGTCCGAGCTTTTTGTGAAGGACCTGCAGCTCAGGTAAATCCTTGTCCGCTTCGCTCCAGAGCCTTTCCGCCACTGCGAATTGCTGACTGGCTACCGCTAAGTCGCCTTCCTGCTCGGCTACGAGCCCCAGCGCGTAGTATCCACCGGCATAACTCGGGTCTTGCTGAATCATTTGCTGAGCGGTGACTTCGGCCAAAGCCCATTCCTGGGTCGCGCGCGCGCGCCCGGCCATGGAGTCGAGTTGCATCAAGGCCTGGCTTTTGGCATCGGGCCCCGGTGAGACGCGAAGCTGTTCCTCGATTTCCTTCATCAGCGCCACGCCTTCCGCAGATTTCTTTTCGGAAAGCAACATTTCGGCCCGTAAGGTGTCGGAGTAGGAGCGCAGGCGGTCAGCGTCGCTCGCAGGAACAAGTACGAGTTCGTCTCTGGCCGATGCCAGTTCCTTTTGGGCCTCTTCCGCGCGATTCAGGGCCACGAGCGCGCGGCCCATCAGAGTGTGCCCTGCAAAGCGCGCCATGTGTGACGGGCTTTGCAGCAAAATCTGCGATTGTTCGAGGGCCTCCTGGTTGCGTCCGCGCGCCAGCAAAAATTCCGGCCATTGTTTGCGCGCAAACTCTGCTAGGTCGCTGTGCGCCTGTAAAGCAAACGCTTCGCGTAGCAGTTGCTCTGCGGCTTTCATTTGTCCCAAGAGTTCGTGGCACATTGCTAGAAGTGTCAGGTTGTGCGGGCGATGCCAGTCATATTCAGCAGGAATGTTCTCGGCCCGATAGTAAGTGTTTTCCAATTCGTTCGCTTTACTGAACTCCGCGATGGCTTCCTCGATGCGTCCCGCGCGTCGCAGTTCATGCCCGCGCATGTGATGGGCATGAGGAATGGAGGAGGAAAACCGCAAGTACGCTTCACTGTGTTTGAGGGCCTGTTCCGTCTGCCCGATGTTTTCAAAAGAATGAGCCAGATAATGGTGCGCGGCGGAGTTGTCCGGCGAAACGGCAAGCGCGGATTGGTAGAACGCGATGGAATCGACATCGCCGGTCTGTCCCCGGCCCGCACCGGGACCTTCGTCGGCAAACCCGCGCAGGATCCACAAGCTAGGATCCCTCGGATTCGCCATTAATGCATCGTAGATAGCTTTTCGATAGGCGACGAATTTGTCGAGATTTTCCTTATCCTCGAGAAACGTCACCAAGCGGGACTGGATGTCGATGCGCTCGAGCTCTGGGTCGCTTATTCCGGCTGAGAGAGACTGTGCTTTGTCCAAAGCAGAACGCGCCGCGGGAATATCCTGCAACGCCACGTAGACCTGCGATAATCCAAGGTAGGCCGCCGCTAAGTTTGCGTCCAGACGCAACGCTTGATGAAACGAGCGTGCAGCTTCGATCCAGACGTATGAGCTGAGATAATTCAGCCCCTGATCGTAAAAAGCCTGAGCTTCACGGGAAGATGTGGTTACTTTTTCGTGGAGGTTGCCGATATCGCGTCGAAGAGAAACCGGACGCTCGAGAATCTCCTGCGGGACCCAGCCGATGCCATGTCCTTCGTGAGATTCGTGCTGTGCCTGCAGAGGTGCAACCCAAAGGCCCAAAAAGCAAAGCACCAAAATTGCTCGGTGTATTTTTCTCAAACTTCGGTTACCTCAACGGAACGAACGTAATGACCGGAATCCAGCCGCTTTGTTTCCACATCTGGATCGCCGACCCTAAGCCGGATCAAGTAGACGCCAAGCGTTTTTGGTGTCCAGGCATGTGACCAGAAACTCCAGGGATCGTTCCTTGTCTGTGAGAATTTATCAACGCGGACGTAATCCTCTTCCGGGTTGAAACGGATTTCCAAGGTTTTTATCGGCCGCGAGCCTCCCCACAAGATGCCGGCGACGCGGTATTTGATTTTCCCGTTCACCAGCCATTTCTCGACTCGGATGGGCATGGCTGCTTGGTCGATGCTCGCCGGCTTGTACTCGTTGGCCAATTTGGGAACACTTTGCTGATGCGTTCGGGCCGCGAATTCCTGCATCTGCGAGGTTGCCTCGGCGTCGTCATTCACAAATGTGATCGCGTTCACCCACTTGATGCACGCGCATCCGTACCAGCCGGGCACAACCAAGCGGACCAGCGCGCCGTGGTCCTTTGTTAAGGGCTGGCCGTTCATTTGCGTGGCCAAGAAAGCCTTCGCGGAGTCCAGTTGTTCCAGCGTGAAGATCCAGTCGGCGCCGGGAGCCGAGGTTGCTGACCTCATCGGATACTGATCGAAGCCCGAAACCATCACGCGATTCGTTTTCGGCTTGATTCGCGAGGCCAGCAGATCAGAAAGAGGTACACCGGTCCAGTCGGCTACGCTCAGCAGTGCGAACCGCGTCGCGCGTGCGTTCCCAGAACACTCCATCAAATGCAAACCCATTGGCTTCGCGCTCTTGCTTAGCTCATCGAACTTGAGTCTCACGGCCTGTTCAACGAGCCCGCTTACCTTGATCGTCCAGGGTTTCGAAGTGTCGAGCAGCTCCGAAGCCGTTGTGCGAACGTAGAATTTCTCGATTGGTGTGACCAAATGCTCTGCAGTCAAAGTAGAAAGGTCGGAGAAATGGCGCGCGTTAAGCCCGTTCCCGATGATCGTATCAAGTGACGCGCGGCTTTCTCTCGTGAATTCAAGAATTCCAAGCTGCTGGCCGCCCTGAAATGGATCGGTCGCGTCGTTCTGGCCAGATGCGAACCCGCGGAGCTTGTCAAAACCGACAAGGAGTGCGCCGCTCCCAAGCAGAGAAGCACGAAGAAACTCCCGCCGGCTCTGCCTAATTGTGAGCCCCTCGATCACCTTTGCACCAGAATTGAGCGGCAACCCATCAGTTCCCTATGATAAAGCATCGCCACCAAGAAAAAGGGGCCAGTTCATGTGACCTGACCCCGAAGTGCTGGAATTGTGAGTCTCTTTAGAAGTCGAACCGCAGACCGAATTGAATGTACCGCGGCGAGTTGAATTGGTTGCTGGGAACACCAAACCCGCCAGGGGTCGATAGATCCGCGCCCGGCTGGAAAGAGAAGAATGAGTCGGGGCCGCTGCCGAACATCACGTGGTTGAAGGCATTGACGAACTGCACGTCGAAGCGAGTAGATACTCGTTCGGTGATGCGCGTCTGCTTCACCACTCCCAAGTCAACGTTCCAACGCGAAAAGCCGCGAACGCGGCCGAAGCCAAGGGTTTTGTCGGCGAAGGTTGGATAGCGGAACTTCCCAGAGACGGTCGAGCACTGCAGCACGGAGACGCAGGCCAATGCATCGGGATTCTGGAACGCGTTCGGCACGCCTCCGGTGCTCCCCGTACCGTAGCCGTTCTGGGAAGGCGTAGGATTGTTCACGCGGGTCTCGTTGAATGTGCCAGGTCCTGTTGGAATCAGCCCGTTCGAGTTTCCGTTTGACGGCGTACCGCCGAATTCCGAACCGCATGCGTTCGAGTCGTAAACCATGTCCGGCAGACCGCTGGCGACGGTGTAAATACCGGAGACGGCCCAGCCGCCGAACACCTTGTCGGCAACGCCGCCTGTGGCCATGCTCTTGCCCTTACCGAAAGGCAATTCATAGCTCACCAAGAGATTAAAGGTGTGCCGGCGGTCAAACAAGGACGGAGCGTAGCTCCTGTGAAGGTCAAACGCGTCGGGAAGGGCGCCGGTGCATTCCTGTGTGATGCCGAAGTTGTCCAGCGCATGGGAGTATGTGTAGTTCGCATCGAACGTCAGACCGCGATAGGCACGCGATCGCAGGGTAACAAAGCCTGCCTGGTAGTTCGCGCGCGTGAAGCTTCCGCTCCAATCCAGCGATCCGACCTGGGTGTTGGCCAAGGTCATGGGCCCAGTTACGAAGTTCGGCTCCAGCAGGGTCCAGAGCGCACCGGCGCCGTGAGCCGGCCAGAAGGGATTGCCGTTGTTATTGTCAAACACCGCAGCAGCCGCAGTGCACGAGCTGAAGCCGGTGCAGAACGAGGCCGGCAGCATGGCCTCAAACCAGGGCTGAGAGGTGACGGCACTAGGATCCGTGCCGCCTTGAAGCTGCCCTGCCACCGCATCGAAGGCTTGCGCGAAGGTTTGCTTCGTCCCTTTTGGTGTAAACATGTAGGGGATGTGGTTTAGGTCGACATTCCCGAACAGGTCCCTGGACCAACGGCCCACATATCCCACTTCCAAGATCATCCTACCGGGCAGGTCGCGCTGGATGCTGAAGTCGATGGCGTCGGAGCCGCCAGTAACGTATTTGGGATCGAGACGGAAATCTCTGCTTTCGAAGACGCTGTTGGCGTTGGCTGGCTGGATTCCGCTAGGCGAGTTCTGCCCCGGGATGATTACCCCACCACTCACGGTGGGGAGCGGCGGAACGCTAATGTGGTTGCCATCTACGCCGATTCGGAAGTTGGTGTTCGGATTGCCACCGGTATTGCAACCCGTAGGCACGACAAAACCCGTCCTGGGATCAATCGCGCCGCTCCCCGGTGCTGTGCAAACGGAAAGATCGCCAAATCCGATACCCAGTGCCGGAGTCAGGACAAGCCCGACGCCGTTCTTACGCTCGAACGCGCGCGACCAGCCGCCGCGAAGCACGGTCTTCTTGTTTCCAAACACGCTGCCCAGCGGTCCGTCGGTGAAGCTGGGGTTCCAGGCGACCGCCAAGCGTGGACCCAAGTTCGTGTAATCCGGGTCGAATGGATATTTCCGTCCGGTGCTCTTGATAGGCACATAGCCCACAGTCGGATTGAACACATCTCCGTTCAGAGCGGCTGCACTTTTTGCAGCCAAATAAGATTTCGCGTCAATTGGCTTTCCGGTGCTGACGTCAATCATCATGGCCGTCTTGCCGGTGGGATCGTTTGGCGGCATCTGCACGCCCCATGTCAGTCCATAGCTGAAGGTCAGCGACGGAGTGACTCGCCACGTGTCGCTAAAATAGATTTCGTAGGCATTCACATTTTCTTTCTGGGAGATCGTGCTCCCAGCAGGCTGCGGACTCAGATCC
>WNFF01005963.1_pt1 | contig 11264 bp, 17 predicted proteins | sample 5400441 | NCBI WGS metagenome assembly WNFF01 (sample SAMN13153345, study PRJNA577476) | soil metagenome | isolation source: 120 cm saprolite under Douglas fir tree site 2 hole 3 replicate 1 | place: USA:California | collected 2015-04-18
AGGGACTCAAAGTCTCCGATGCGCAACTCGCCACCGTCAACATGTTTCCTCATGACTTTCATGGGGAATGGAACTACACCATAGCTCCGAAAAGGAAACGCCCAAAAAAGTGACTAAGTTATTTTTTAACATTCCCTAAGTTGGAATCCCATGGCGGACTGGAACGCAGAGCAGTATCTCAAATTCGAGGATGAACGGACCCGACCCTCGCGAGACCTGCTGGCGCAGATCCGGCTTGCCGATGCACGCAGGGTCGTCGATATCGGGTGCGGACCGGGAAATTCAACGGAGCTGCTGGTCAAGCGCTGGCCGCAGGCGGCGGTCATCGGCATCGATACGTCGGCCGACATGCTGCGGCAGGCGCGTGAACGGTTGCCGGGGCACAGTTTTATCGAAGCCAATATCGCGCACTGGGAGCCGCCTGAAAACACCGACGTTCTGTTTGCCAACGCGATCTTTCAATGGGTGCCCGGCCATCTCAAGCAGCTGCAGCGCCTGCTCGGCGCGTTGCCGTCCGGCGGCGTGCTGGCGGTGCAAATGCCCGACAATCTCGATGGCGGAGACCGCACGGGTGCGCGACAACCTGCCGAAGCCGGGCGTCTATTACGACGCGCTCGGCCCGCTCTGCACGCGGCTGGAGATCTGGCATACCATCTACAATCACGTGCTCGACGATGCCGCCGCCGTTGTGGAATGGGTCAAGGGGACGGGCCTGCGGCCGTTCGTCGATCCGCTGGATCCGCCCGAACGCAGGCAATATCTCGCCGAATACACCGCGCGCATCGCGGCCAGCTATCTGCCGCAGGCGGACGGCAAGGTGCTGCTGCGGTTTCCGCGGATTTTCATCGTGGCGGTGAGGTGAAGGCCGGGGCGGTGTCGTTCTGGATTTATCCTACCTTCTCCGCCAGCCACATCTTGATCAGCGACTGATACGGTACGTCGCGCTTGTTGGCGGCGATCTTGATCTGCTCAAGCAAGGCCAGCGGCAGACGAATTGAAATCGCCGTGGTTGAAGGCTTCAGGTTTGGAAGGCGAACGCGCTCGGCCTTGCTCCAGTCGACGTAATCGGTAGAGTCGTGCGTCTCCCAAAATTTTCGCTCCTCGGCTTCGGTCTTGAAGGCAGGAATTGATTTAAGCTTGCTCATAAGCTTTCCTCTCCCTTCGGTGCATGTCTCGCGCTGATATCACCCGGATCATGATTCCATTCTGTCGGAGCGTGAAAGTGATATGTAGCAGGCGATTTTGGGACGTCTTTCCCAATGCATTAAAACGCCGCTCTCTCTCACTATGCCTCGCATCCTCGACAACAATCAGAGGGTCGTTGAAGAATATATTTTCCGCTTCGGCTTGACTGACGTCGTGTTTGTCCGCGCTCTTGCGGCTGTTCCCGTCGTCCCAGTCAAAACCCGTGATCTGGTCAAGGTCGATCATTTTGTATATGCTCAATATATACAGAGCGAGGCGTCAATGCAATATGAGTTCTTGCCTGCGCCCGCCCGCGCCGCCGACTCAGGCTTCACCCAGTTCATCGCCTCGCTGTGGCCGGAGGCGCAGGCGGCCGGCGTATCGCGCGCGACGTTCGATGCCGAGACCAGCGGGCTCGAGCCGGATTACAAACTGCCCGATCTGATCCTGCCCGGACGTCCCGCGACCGGCGCGCCGTCGCAGGCTGAATTCGTGCAGGTGCCGGCAGACTACGTCAAGGAAGCCGGCATCGCGCGGCTGGCGGCCGAGGGGCAGAAGCTGATGCAAAAGCATCGCGCTGCCTTAAGCGCGATCGAAGCCCGCTTCGGCGTGCCTGCGACCATCATGCTGGCGATCTGGGGCCGCGAAACCGACTATGGCCGCTACACGCTGCCCTATGACACATTGCGCGTGGTCGCGACGCAGGCCTATGTCGGCCGCCGCAAGGATCAATACCGCACCGAATTCATCCTGGCGCTCAAAATCCTCGGCGAGGGTGCCGTGGCGCGCAAGGATATGCGCTCGTCCTGGGCCGGCGCCACCGGGCTCACCCAGTTCCTGCCGTCGGAATATTACAAGCACGGTGTCGATTTCGATGGTGACGGCCGGGTCGACATCTGGAATTCGGTGCCGGACGCGCTGGCCTCCGCCGCGCAGCAGCTCGTCAACAAGGGATGGCAGCCCGGCTTGCGCTGGGCCTATGAAGTGCGCGCACCCGCCAATGTCGACTGCACGATGGGTGTGCCCGAAGTGACAAAACCGATCGGCGAGTGGCTGCGTTCCGGCTTCGTGCCGGTGCGCGGACAACAACTCAGCGCTACCGAGCAGGCGCAGCCGGCCTCATTGCTGCAGCCCGAGGGTATCTATGGTCCGGCGTTCCTGACCACGAAGAACTACTTCGTGATCAAGGAGTATAATTTTTCGGATCTGTATGTGCTGTTCGTCGGGCATCTCAGCGACCGCATGCTGAGCCCGCAATCGTTCGCGACGCCGTGGTCGGCTTCGACGCAGCTGCGCACCGCTGATGTCGAGGCCATGCAGCGTCACCTCACGCGCATCGGTCTCTACTCCGACAAACTGGACGGCAAGGCGGGGATGAAGACGCGCGCGGCACTCGGGGCGTATCAGAAATCGGCCGGCCTCAAGGTCGATTGCTGGCCGAGCGAAGCGGTGCTGCGCGCGATCGGCGCCGCGCGCTGAAAATAACGTAGACGAGGGCGTCGCTGGGATGAGCATTATCCCTCATGGTGAGGAGCCGCGTATTTGCGCGGCGTCTCGAACCACGAGGGCCCGGGTGCCTCGTCATCCTTCGAGACGCGGCCAACGGGTCCGCGCGAAGCGCGGCCCGATGATAAACTCCGACGCCGCTCCTCAGGATCAGGGCTATAAAAAAACCCGGCCACTGGGGCCGGGTTTCAAATCAAGCCGCGTGAATTCGCGACGGTCGGATCAGTTGCAGACCTCGACGCGACGGAAGCGCCAGCCGTAACCGTCCCAGAAGCGCTCGCGAACCATGCGGCACGGAGGCGCTTCGTCGACATATACGCGCTCACCATAGCCATAGGCCGGGCGGCTGGAGGCGATCGCACCACCGACGATGGCGCCGCCGATCAATCCGGCCGCAACGCCTGCGGCGACGCCGCGCTGTGCGCTTGCGGGCGTCGTGGCGAGCGAACCAGCGATCGTTGCGATCGCGACGAGGGCAGCAAATGTCTTCTTCATGTGTTGGGCTCTCCTGGAGATGGCGCTTTAGGTTAGCACCGGGTTTAAGATGACTCACACGCTGTGTTCGAAAGCGGCCGTTTCGCCAAAAAGCGCACAACAGTCAATCCAACGTCCGCATCGCTAGTGGTCTGAAAAAAAGGTTTTTTAAGGCCGCCAGCGCTGTTCCACGGCATCACCTGTTCGGTTTAATGAAGATGAACGGATCAGTCACAGAACAGGATCAGTCGCAGAACGAAATCAGTCGCAGACCTGGACGCGGCGAACCCGCCAGCCATAGCCGTCCCAGAAGCGCTGGCGCTGCCAGACGCAGGGCGCATCCTCGACATAGGCCGGTCCGCCGTAATAGCCGTATCCCGGACCATAATAGCCGGACCCGTAATAGTCGCGCTGGGAGGCGATCGCACCGCCAACAATGGCGCTGCCGATCACTCCGGCGGCGATGCCAGCAGCAATCCGACCGCCGCGCGCTTCAGCCGCCTGGGGCGCTGCCACGGCCGAAACAGCCAACGTGGCGACGGCAGCGAGGGCCATCAATGTCTTCCTCATGGCTTCACCTTTCTCATGGAGCAAAGGACAGCGAATAAGCGGTCCATTGTAGCGAAAGTTCCACATTTCGCTTGAATGATCAATGAACGGAGTTGCCACATTTGGCGACGAAAGAGGACTGGGATACCTCGTGTTGCAATGCGCAATCCGGGATGGGCTGCTGGTTCCAGCGTGGGGGTATGATGACGAGCGCCATGGTGAGCTTCGCAACTGCGGTCGGCGGTACATCGCTGATCTGCTATGCGCTGATGACCCGGCTGCAGAACCGCCGTTCCAATCGCAGATCATCTGGCGACAGTTCCGGAGCCGGTAGCGGCAACTACAGCGGGGGAGACGGCTGGAGCATTTCCAACTGGTCCGGTGGTGACAATTCCGCAGTGGATAATTCAGGCAATCCGATCGACTCGGGCGGAAGCGATAGCGGGGGCGGCGGCGATGGAGGTGGCGGCGGCGACGGGGGTGGCGGAGGTGATTAACGCTGCTGGGCTGCGCCGAGTTTTGATCTGCCGCAACAGCGATTTTTTAGATTCATTCTAGTCTGTGTCACGCATCACTTTGGAATCACTTGAAAAGGTGGTTTTTCCTTTTGCAACCTGCCGTGGTCTTCAATACCTCTAGCTCAGTATCATTCAAGGATCTGCCCGTTTTCATGATTGTTTGTTCCTGCAACGTCCTCAGCGACGACGATGTCCGTAACGCCGTCAACGCGTCGGAACACCTCCCGCGCAATGCCAAGCAGATCTACGGCTGTCTCGGTTGCAGCGCCGAGTGTGGCCGATGCGCGCGTACCATCAAGACCATCATTGACGACGCCCTCGGTGCCTGCGCCAAGGCCTGCTGCTCCGGATGCCCGCACAGCCGCGAGATGGTTGCGGACTTCTTGACGGATGCGGACTCGCACGTGCACGCCGAACCCTCCCTCGAAGCTCTCGCCTGAAACCTCGAATATCATTCGCCTCCTGTCCGGCCTTTTCGGCAGGAGGGTTGCTCCCGCGCATAATGTGACTTAGTAGCGTTCTAATCTACTTTATGAGGGCCGATCCCGATCGGCCCCGGCAGCGAAGGTGCATCATGCAAGGCGACCCAAAAGTCATCGATTATCTCAACAAGGGCCTGCGCAGCGAGCTCACCGCCATCAACCAGTATTGGCTGCATTATCGGCTGTTGCACAACTGGGGCCTGCTGGAGATGGCCAAGACCTGGCGCAAGGAATCCATCGAGGAGATGGAGCACGCGGACAAATTCACCGACCGGATTCTGTTCCTCGACGGATTTCCCAACATGCAGGTGCTCGATCCCTTGCGGATCGGCCAAAACGTCAAGGAAATCATCGAATGCGATCTGGCCTCCGAGGTCAGTGCCCGCGCGCTTTACCAGGAAGCGGCAACTCATTGCCACAGCGTCAAGGACTACGTCTCGCGCGATCTGTTCGAAAGCCTGATGAAGGACGAGGAGCACCACATCGACTTCCTCGAAACCCAGCTTGATCTGATCGGGCGGATCGGCCTTGAGCTTTACACCCAGAAGCATGTCGGCGGGCTCGAGAGCGAGCATTAGGAAAGTTGCGACGCCGTCGTCACCCGCGAAAGCGGGTGATCCAGTATTCCAAAGCGGCTGTGATCAATCGAGGGGTCGTAGCGTACTGGATACCCCGCTTTCGCGGGGTATGACGGCCAATCTTAGCGCAGCGTGAAGAAGCTTCCCTAAAGCTGCGTCTTGTAGCGCTCCTCGACCACGGCCTGGCTTTCCGGCTCGCCGAGATTGGTCTGCTCGTGGATCACCTGGCTGATGCTGGGCATGACCGCGCGTTCGACCCGCGTCTCCGGTGACCACAGCTTCGAGCGCATCAGCGCCTTGCCGCAATGGAAATAGGCTTCGTGCACGCTGATGCTCAAGACCGCACGCGGCAGCTTGCCGAATTCCACCATTGACGCCATCAGGTCCGGGTCCGCCGATAGTTTGCCCTTGCCGCCGACGCGCAGCGTCTCGTCGATGCCCGGCACGAAGAAGATCAACTGCACGAAGCCCGAGCCCTCGACGATGTTGCGGAAACTGTCGATCCGGTTGTTGCCGGAACGATCGGGCATCAGAAGCTGGTTCGCGCCGGCGACGTGGACAAAACCCGGGTTGCCGCCGCGCGGCGAGGCATCGACACTGCCGTCGGAACCGGATGTGGCGAGCACGCAGAACGGTGACATGGCGATGAATTTTTTCGCATGCGCGTCGATTTCCGGACGCGCCTTGGCGATCACGCGGGGCGCGGGTTGTGGGTAAATCGTCTTGAGGTCGCTGGCGGCAAGCTCGGTCAAGATTCTTCTCCGGTCAAGGTTTGGGCCAGGGCCAGCGTATCAGCAAGCCATGCCGCCGTCATCTGGGCGTGGGGGCTCATTTCGTCATTGCGAGCGAAGCGAAGCAATCCAGACGACAGATCGGCGCTTGTTGGCTGGATTGCTTCGTCGCTTTGCTCCTCGCAATGACGAGAGGCAAACTTCGGCGGCACATCAACTTCACACCGCGTCCGCCGGAACAAAGCAGCTGATGACGATGCTGCCGCGGTGATGGACATACCACACCACGGCTTCGCCGACCGGATTGCCGCGGTCGCGAATGATGGCGCGCTCGGGCACCGCCACCCATTGGCCTTCGATCGGCACCCAATAGGCGCCTGCGCGAACATCGTATTCGGTGCGATGGCCGTCGGAGATGTCGCAGCAGGGCACGCCGTTCGGGGCGATCACGCCCTTGAACCAGGCGCGGATGTCGGCCGGGACGTTCTCGTATTGGCCGTTGTCGAACGCGAGCGCCGCGCTCGCCAGCGCGGGCAGACACGCCAGCAGGGCGACCTGCGCGAACCTTCGCATGCGATCCTCCACAGCGATTGAGCGCGATTAAGCCGGAGTTATCGGTCGGATGCATGCTCAAAAAATATGCGGCGTTCCCTCGCCGCGAAATTGATGCGGTGCGAAATCACGGCTTCGTCTTGTTGTGCGCAGTCAACAGAGCCTTCGGCGCGACGTTGGTCCACGCGATGGTGAGGGCGCTTTGCAGCGTTGTTTGATCCGCGCGCGCGAGCCGCACATTGGTGCTGCCTCGCTTGCCCCACCCGCCGGGCACCGGCCGAAAGATATCCGGCTCTGCCTCGACAAGCACGGACTGCTGTTCCGGGGTCAGTATCAGCGTGCCCCATTCCTGGTCCGGATAGCCGAGCGTTGCAAAGATGCGCTTGCCGGCGCGAAAATCGGCGTGCCCCTGGTGCGCGCCCTCGATCACCCCAGGCAGACTCAAGGCAACACGGCGAAAGCGGTTCGACGGCATGGCTTTCACGCTACCATACGAAACGTTTCACATCGTGCGCTGCGGCGCCGTCTGCAGCAATTCGCGCAGTTGCTGGGTGTAGAACTTCGCGCTGCCGGTGGTGAGATGCCCGCGCGTCTCGGTGCTGGCGGGGATCAGATAGAGCCGGCCGTTCTTCACCCGTTTCAGCGCGGCGCCGGTCACGCCTGTTTCCGGCGGATTGCGCTCGTCGTCGGCAGCATTGATCGCGAGCAGCGTCGCCTCGATCCGCTCCAGCCCGGGGTAAGGATTGTAGTCGTGCGAAGCCTGCCATTGATAGATGAAGTCGTTGGCGTCGGCTGTCACCGGCGTCACCAGCCGATCGTCGACCATCTTGTCCGCTTTCGCCGCCGTCGGCGCCAGCGTCTGATAGCCGAGCGTGCCGCCACCGGTCGCAATGCCATAGGCATTGATGGCGTATTTCATCATGCGCGGCGGCGCGGTGTAATTGCCGCCATTGTAGTCAGGGTCGTTGCGGATGGTCTCGATCAACATCCGCCGCAGCATCCAGTTGCGCGCCGCCATCTCGGTCGGCTGCGACGCCATCGGCACCAGGACGTCCATGGCCTGCGGATACCTCACGCCCCAGATCCAGGTGTGCATGCCGCCCATCGAATTGCCGAGCACGAGCCGCAGGTGCTTGACGCCGAGCCCTTCCTTGATCAGGCGGTAATGCGCATCGACCATGTCTTCGTAATTGTATTTCGGAAACGCGGTCTTCATGCCGTCGGACGGCCTTGACGATTTGCCATGGCCGATCCCGTCCGGAATGATGATGAAGTATTTCGACGCGTCGAGCGGCTGGCCCGGGCCGAACAACTCACCGGCGAAAACAGGCGTCAGCAGGCTTGCCGCCGAGCCGCCCGATCCGTGCAGCACCAGCACCGGCTGGCCGGTCGGCTCGCCGACGGTCGTATAATGCAGCCGCAGCTCCGGCATGGTTTCCCCGGTGTGGAATTTGAAATCCCCGGCGATCCAGTCGCCTTGCCGCGGCGCCGGATAATCGGCCGCGACCGCGGTGAACGACGTCAATGCAAGGGCGGCCGACAGCGCCGCACGCGAACATTTCATGATGCTTCTCCCCAGGCGCGGCCGCCTTATCGGGGCCGCTTGAGCGCAAGCCTATCATGCCGGGGGATACGCGCCGAGCAGGTGCGTCGCTACGATCCGCAAAAATTTCCGAAAGATTGGCGCCGTGCGGGAGGAATATTACGGCTTGTCCTCGACATCGGTCTCGGGACGGTCACTGCCGGCGGCCGTTTCGGTGTGCCATCTGCCGTCGGCGGTCTCATATTCGATCGCCTCGGTACGGCCGGGCACGCGCTGTTCGGCGGCGGCGCGCTTGGCGGCGGCAAGCGCTACGGCATGGGTCGCGAACGCCTCCGAAAACACGCCATCCACGGTGTAGGCCCAGCCGCCGTCATGCTGAACGATTTTGTAGGTGATGTGGGCCATTGGGGGGAACTCGCTTCTTGCTGGTGCGGGGCGCGGCGACAGGGGGGTGAACGCGTCGCTTATTCTATGACAAAATGGGACGGGAAGTAGGATTTTGCTGCAGCCGATCGTCCTTCGGCTGCCAGAGCGGAACCAGGAACGAGGCGGGCAAGGGAGAAGACAAATGTGCCGCAACATCAAGACGCTGTTCAATTTCGAACCGCCCGCGAGCGAGGATGAAATCCACGCCTCCGCGCTGCAGTTCGTGCGCAAGCTCTCGGGCTTCAACAAGCCGTCGCAGGCCAATGCCGAGGCGTTCGACCGCGCGGTCGCGGAAGTCGCGCAGTCCGCGCGCCGCCTGCTGACATCGCTGCACACCCAGGCGCCGGCGCGCGACCGCGAGATCGAAGCCGAGAAGGCCAAAGAGCGGTCGCGGCTGAGGTTTGGCTGAGTGGCGGTTCATCGACTTCCGTGACGTACCTCACGGTGCGCTGAGGCGGCGGCGCTCATGATGGCCGGAAATTTTTCAAGCCTCGGAGAAGAGCCGTGAACACTGCAACCCAACTGAAACTCTGCGCCGTGATGTTCACGGTTCTGTGGACCGGATGGATGCTGTGGTCTAGCGGATCGCTCGACCACGTCCATGTCATCCTGCTGTCGACCTGCGGCATCGTGGCCGGATATGCCTGGTACCGCGCCATGCGCTGGCAATTTCAGCGCAGCGGCATGCTCCCGCGCCACGACCATCCTGCGGACCTCGCCGAAAAGCGCTGAGCGCCATGAGCCATCGATGGATCGACTGGACCGCGCTCATGGCGCGCTACCCCGCGTCCCACTTCACCGGCAGATTGAGCAAGCCCCGGAACGCCCAGCCGCCGATCCGGACCGGCTCGGCATCGTCGAGCCGCAGGTCCTTCAACCGCGCGAAGATGCCGGGCAGCGCCACGTCGGCCACCATGGCGCGCGAGGCGAAGGCGCCGGCGCAATAATGCGGGCCGGCGCCGAAGGCGATGCTTTTGGCGGTATCGCGGGTGATGTCGAAACGGTCAGGATCGCCAAAGCAGGCCTCGTCGCGATTGGCCGAGCCGAACATGAAGAACACCCGATCCTCCGGCTCGAAATCGACGCCGCCGAACGACCAATGTTTTGCGACGCGGCGCGGCGACATCCCGATCGGCGCGATCCAGCGCGCATATTCCTCGAACACGTCGAGCCATTTCGCTTTGCCTTCACGTACCAATGCCAGCTGATCGGGATGCGTCAGCAGCGCCCAGACCGTGCCGGAGATGGCGTCGCGCGGCTCGTTCTGGCCGCCGGAGATCGCGAGCTTGACGTTGGCGCGCACGCTTTGCATCGGCTGGCCGGCGGCGAGCAGCACGCTGAGGATCGACGTGTTCGGATGCTTTGTAACCACCGGCGCCATGTCGTCGATCGCGGCGTCGATGCCGGCGGTGGCGGCGTGGCAGCGCGCCTCGACCTCCTTGTTGCCGCTGTAGTTGGCGATGCCGTCGATCATCGCCTGCGACCACGCGTCCATGTCCTCAAAGCGCATGTTGGTCAGACCCGTGATGTCCTTCAGGCACTCCGCCGACAGCGGCAGCGCGAACGCCTTGCAGAGATCGGCGCCGCCTGTGGGCGCGAGCGCCTCGAGGATGCGGTCGGCATGGGCTTGAAACGCCTTGCTCCAGGTGTCGCGCACCGTGCGCGGTGACACCGACGGAAACATCGCGGCGCGCTCCGACATGTGCGCGTCGCCGTCCTTGCGCATCATGTTGTGGCCCATCAGCGTATTCATCAGGCCGGCCGGCTGATGCGACGAGAACACGTCGGTGCGTTTCTCCTGGCTGAAGATGTCGTCGCGCCGGGTGAATACGATCGATCCCAGCTGCGGCACGAACGCGATCGGCGCCTCCCTGCGCATCTTCGCGAGCGCAGGGTAGGGGTCGGCCCAGAACGCCGGCACGTCGATGTCAAAATGCGGGGCGTTGGACATGGGGTTTCCTGTCGGAGTTTTTGCAGTTTGAAATCCTGGCGCGCGTTGCCTCCAATATACCGCCGTCATGCCCCGCGAAAGCGGGGCATCCAGTATGCCGCGGCTTCTCGATTGCATCATCAACGCTCTCGAATACTGGGTCGCCCGGTCGAGCCGGGCGATGACGACTAGTGGTGTCGCCGCGCCGCGCACTCACACCGTCCGGTACCCGCCATCCGCCATCACGATCGATCCCGTCACATAGGCCGATAGGTCCGACGCGAGGAATATCGCCGGCCCCACGATGTCCTCGGGCTTGCCGGCGCGTCCGAGTGGCGTGTGATCGATGAAGACCTTTGCCAGCTCCGGATTGCTGGCGCGCACCTTCTCGTTCAGCGGCGTTTCGATAAACCCCGGGCCGATCGCGTTGACGCGCACGCCGTCCTTGCCGAGCTCGGCGGCGAGCGCCTTGGTAAAGCCAAGCACGCCGTGCTTGGAGGCGGTGTAGGCGGGCGAACTCGGCGTGCGCAGATGCATGAACGACTGGATCGAGCCGATATTGACGATGCGCCCCTTGGCGGCGCGCAGGGGTGCGAGAAACGCATGCGTCACGTTGAAGACGCCGGTGAGGTTGATCGCGATGATGTCTTCCCAATCCTTGATTACAGCTTCCGCCGCACCAAGCATGCCGTTGCGCCGCGCGATGCCGGCATTGTTGACCAGGATCGAGACCTGTCCGACCTTGCTGGCGATCTCCTTGGCGACGGTGACGCAGTCCTCGCGCCGGGTC
>WNFF01007892.1_pt1 | contig 11264 bp, 10 predicted proteins | sample 5400441 | NCBI WGS metagenome assembly WNFF01 (sample SAMN13153345, study PRJNA577476) | soil metagenome | isolation source: 120 cm saprolite under Douglas fir tree site 2 hole 3 replicate 1 | place: USA:California | collected 2015-04-18
ATTGTAATGGCCTGGCCGCAGTGCCATGCCGATGCGGCAGGCGGTCTCGTAGCCGGCGACAAACGCGGCGATGATCTCGCGCCCGGAGCTGTGGCGCTGTTCGGCAAGCGCCAGGAGGCCCGGCAGGATCGCCACCGACGGGTGGCCCGGCATCGCCAGATTGACGTCGTCGTAATCGAGCGCATGGCCGATCGCGCCGTTGACGAGGGCGGCCGACAGGGCCGGCAGCCGCGCCTGGTGGCCGATAATTCCGGCCTGCGCCGCCCCGCCGGCCTCCGCGAGCTCATCGAGCAGGATGGCAACCAGCGGATCATCCGCTCCGGCGAGCGCGACCCCGAAATAATCGAGCACGCATTGCCGCGCCAACGCCCGCGCCGGCTCGGGCAGCGCGTCGTATCTGACCGCGCTCGCCCGCTCGGCGAGGGTCAGGGTCAGATTGGCGCTTTGCGATTGGGTGACTGCCGCCCCATCCATTTCACTCTCCTCTATCTCGGGCACGAAGCCCCCACCCCAGCCCTCCCCCGCTTGCGGGGGAGGGAGTTATCGGCATTCGCCACTATAAAGCCCTCCCTCGCCACCTCGCTAACCCTCCCCCGCAAGCGGGGGAGGGAAGGGTGGGGGCCCCACGCCGGCATCACCGCCCGGTAAACCGCGGCTTGCGCTTTTCGTTGAATGAGGCGATGCCCTCGCGGCGGTCCGCGGTCGGGACCATGCGGTTATAGGCCTCGATCTCGAGCATCATCGCGCTGGCGAGGTCCATCTGCAGCCCGAAATGGATCGCGTGCTTGGCCTGGCGCACCGAAATAGGGGCGTTGTCGGCGATCCGGCGCGCGGTTTCTAGTGTGTCGTCGATCAGCCGGTCGGGGGCGCACAGTCGGTTGACCATGCCCCACTCATGGGCCTCCTTGGCCGAAAACGGGCGCCCGGTCAGGATGATTTCCTTGGCGCGCCGCTCGCCGACCGCGCGCGGCAAGTTCTGCGTGCCGCCGGCGCCCGGCATGATGCCGAGCGTCACCTCTGTGAGGGCAAAGCGCGCGGTCTCGGCGGCGTAGAGAAAGTCGCAGCAGAGCGCCAATTCGCATCCCCCGGCGTAGGCGGCGCCGTTGATCGCGCCCAATACCGGCACCGGACAGCCGATAAACGCGCGGACCATCCGCTCGAACAACAAATGCTGGGCCTGCCAGGTCTCGTCGGTCATGCCCTGGCGTTCCTTCAAGTCACCGCCGGCGCAGAAGGCCTTGTCGCCGGCGCCCGTGACGACGATCACGCGATAGGCCAGCGGATCGCCATTGACCGCCTCGAAGAAGGCCAACAAATCATGCCCCATCTGCGTGTTCAGCGCATTGGCGACCTGCGGCCGGTTGAGAGTCAGCAGCACCAAGCCCTCGCCCTTGTCCTCGACCCCTATCGTCTCGTAGCTGCGGTTCATATATTTGTCTCCGCTAAATCGTCCGCAGACCGAGAAGGCGCTCCATCGGCTCGAAATCGCGGTCAGAATGCAGCAGCGTATGCCCGCGCTCGATACAGAACGTGCCGATGATCATGTCGATCGTGGTTCGTTTGGTCACTCCGCGGCGACGAAGAAGGCGGTAATTGGCGGCGGCCCTGACGGCGAGATCAGGGGTGCAGAGCGGCACGATTGCGAATTCTCGAAGCGCCGCTTCGACTTCTGTCGCTTCGGCCTCGGACCTGCAGCCCTGCAAGACCTCACACAGAATGAGATCACCTATCAGCATTTCCGGCTGCTGTCTCATCAAGGTGCGAAGTCGTTCAACGCGATCGCCGGCGACGCCGCGCAGGTAGTCGATCCATACTGAGGTGTCGACGACGATCACTAGTCGAGACCGTTCTCCTCTCGGTCGCGGATTACATCGTCCCAGAATTCTACCTTACCCGCGAGTTCAAGGATCTTCATCTGCCGTTTCACGCGCACAAGCGTCTTCAACCCCTCCTCGACGACCGCCCGTTTGGTCTTGAGCCCGGTGAGACGTTGCGCTTCGTTTATGAGGTCGTCGTCGATCTCGACATTGGTGCGCATGGCATCCCATGTGTATTGATTGCACCAACAATACACATAGAACATGGTGGAACGCGATGCAAGCTGACCACGTTCGCCGACGACCGAGGAACCCATGCACACGATCCACGGCAGCTGGAACGATTCGCCTGACGCGGTCACGCTGATCGATGCGCACCATCATCTGTGGGATCTGTCGCAGAAAAAGCATCCGAACCTCGTCGGCGAGCCGCGCCACGATTTCTTCATGGGCGACGACAGCGCGATCCGACGCGACTACCTGCCCGAGGATTACCGGCGCGACGCCGCCGACCACAATGTGTTGACGACGGTGCATTGTGAGGCGGAATGGGATCGCGCCGACCAGATCGGCGAAACCCGCTGGATCACCGGCATCCATGAGCGCTATGGCTTTCCCGGCGCGATCGTCGCGCATGCCTGGTTCGATCGCGAGAATGCCGAGGAGGTGATCGCCGCGCAGGCCGGATCCCCCTTGGTGCGCGGCATTCGCTCGAAGCCGGTCACCGCGCCGTCGCCCGATCGCATGGTTCCGGGCGCGCCCGGAACGATGCAGGACGAGCGCTGGCTGCGCGGCTTCGCCCTTCTGGGGAAATACCGGCTGTCGTGGGATTTGCGGGTGCCGTTCTGGCATCTCGGCGAGGCCGCCGCGGTGGCCCGCGCCTTTCCCGATACGCCTGTCGTACTCAATCACACCGGCTTTCCGTGGGACCGCAGCGAGGAAGGCCTGGCGGCGTGGCGCCAGGGCATGGAAACCCTGGCGCGCGAGCCCAACGTCCACGTCAAGATCTCCGAATTCGGCCTCAGGGATCGCGCCTGGGATTACGAGTCGAACCGCCAGGTGGTGCTGGACGCGCTGGCCATCTTCGGCATCGAGCGGGCGATCTTTGCCACCAACTTCCCGGTGGCCGGGCTGCGCATCGGGTACGGCGCGCTGGTCGCCGCGATGAGCCGGGTGGTGGGTCATCTGTCGCCTGCGGATCGCGACCGGTTCTTCTGGAAAAACGCCAAGGCATTCTACCGCTTATGAGAGTCGGCGCGAATCACCCGCGCCGCCTCAGCCGCCGCGGGCCAAGACGGATTCCGCGCGGCGCGACTCAACGCCTTGTAACTGCCCGGATTTCAGCGTCGGCGTACGCGCGTATGTATTCGCAACCGGCGACCAGCATACATTTGGAGGTGAATCAGTAACCCTCGGGGCAGGGACGTGTCGTCGCAGCTAGTGGTCATCGTCGATGACAGCGTCACCAATCGGAAGATACTGGAACGATTGGCCAGCTCGCTCGGTGGTCGAACGATCGCCCGGAGCTTCGCCGACCCGGATGCGGCCCTTGGCTTTTGTTCCAAGAATTTCCCCGACCTTGTTCTTCTCGCCGCCACGAATGCGCAGGGCGAGGCCGCCGAATTCATCTCTCGGTTGCGCGACCAGCCTGGCTGCTCCGATGTTGCGGTGATCGTCATCGGGTCCGAGGAGGATTTCGACTGTATCGAGCGGGCGCGCGAGGCCGGCGCCGGCGATCATCTGCTGATCCCGGTCGACCACCGCGATTTTCGCATCCGGGCGGCCAGCCAGTTACTGGGCCCGCGCGTGCTGCGCGGCCCCGGCGCGGAGAGCGCGCCCGTCGAGGACCCGGCAATCGAGGCCAACCGGCGCTACCCCGAGCGGTCGCGACAGGCGTACGAAACGCTGCTCCGCCTTATCGATGTCATCCCGCGGATGATCTGCGTCACCGGCCCCGACGGCCGCTACCTGCTGGTCAACCGGCTTTTCGCAGCTTTTGTCGGCGTGCCAGCAAGCCGGTTGAACGGCAACCGGCCGGCCGAAGCGCATGGCGGGCCGTTGGCGCGCGTGTTGATGGAAAGCGATGATCGTCTGCTCTCCGGCAAGGCCGTCCCGAACTCGACCGAGGAGGAGATCGTCGATCGCGACGGCAAACCCTGCGTGTTGCTGACCAGCAAGGCGATGTTCCACGGCCATGACGGCGAGGAGGCGATGGTGGTTACCGTCTTCGTCGACATCACCGAGCGCAAACGCGCCGAGCGCGAGCTCCTCGCCGCCAAGGAGCAAGCCGAGCTGACGAACCGCACCAAGACCGAATTCGTCGCCAATATGAGCCACGAGCTGCGCACCCCGCTCAATGCGATCATCGGGTTTTCGCAAGTCATCGCCGGCGAGATGCTGGGGCCCGTCGGCACGGCAAAATATGTCGGCTACGCCCGCGACATCCTGGCAAGCGGCGAGCACCTCTTGGGGCTCATCAACGACATTCTCGACGTGTCGAAGCTCGAGGCGGGCAAGCTCGACCTCGCCGAAGAGCTGATCGATCCGGCGAAGACGATCGCAGATCTGGTTCAGCTCGCGGAGGCCAAGGCGCGGGCGAGCGATATTCGGGTGACGATACGCCGCGAGGGCGTCATCCCGCCGCTGCGGGCGGATGCCCGCAAGCTGAAGCAGATCGTGCTCAACCTGCTCGTCAACGCGATCAAGTTCAGTCACCCGAGCGGCAAGGTCGAGATCGTGTTACGCAATGTGGACGGTGCGCTCGCCATCGTCGTCACCGATCATGGCATCGGCATGGATGGCGCCGAGGTGGTGCTGGCGATGACCCGTTTTGGCCAGGTCGCCAGCACCTGGACGCGCAAGCATGACGGGACCGGGCTTGGGCTGCCGCTCGCGATCGGGCTGACCGAGCTGCACGGCGGGACGCTGACCATCCACAGCACAAAGGGCGTCGGCACGACCGTGACCGTGATCTTTCCGCGCGAACGTTCGCAGCCGATGCCGCAGGCGGAGCCGATCAGCGGCATCATCCGCGCTGTCGGGCGGTCATAGGTATCCGGTTTGCCGGGACCAACCAAAAGCCTGCGCGCCGAAGGCCTGCTCGCAAGAAGCTCGCCCGCCAATAGCTTGCCCGGGGGGCTGGTGCGGCGGGGCGCCGACGAGCCGCTGACGCCGGCTCCACCGGCCGCCCCCATCGCGGCAGCCGGCCGGGTCGGCTGGCGCCTCGTTGCGGCGGCGCTCGGGCTGTCTTTCGCCGGCGTGTCGGCACCGATCGCGGTTGCCGCGATGGCGGCGACAAGCGGCCTCCTGGGGCCGCCGCTGGTCGTGAGCGCATTGGTGGCGCTGCTGGTTCTCGCCCCCGCCGGCGTCGGGCTGGCAACCGCGCTGTCGGGGTTGCGCCGCGTCGCCGCTTCCCTCTCGGCACGGGGCGACAGCGAAGCCGAGCAGGCGGTTTTGCGGGTATTGGTCGACGCCCTGGTCTTCTTCTATTCGCTCGGACTGACGGCGCTGACGCCGAACCCGGGCCTGGCGGCGCCCTATCTGGCGGTCGCCGCGTCCGGGCTGGTCGCCGCCTGGGCCGTGCTCCTTTGGGTCATCCTGTGGCCGGCCGCGCTGCCGTTCCGGCGCGTCGGCGCGATGATCCTGGATATCCTACTGTTCTCGGCCTTCCTTCATTACGGCGACAGCGCGGTCGCCGGCTGGTATCCGCTCTACCTCTTGGCGATCGTTTATGCCGCGTTCCGCTTTGGCCTGGGCGCGCTGTTGGGGACTGCGACGCTCAGCATTCTCGGCTTTGCCGCCGTTGTTCTGTCGACCGATGTCTGGCGGCAGCAGCCGGTATTGGCCGTCGGGTTGATCGTGGCGCTCGCCGTGCTGCCCGGGTTTATCGCCGGGGCGATCCGCGCGATCAACTCGGCGCGGGCAGCCGCGCCGGAAGCTGCAGCCGATCGAAGGCAGGTTCTCCGACTGATCGCCGACAATTTGCGCAGCCCGCTGGCCGCGGCGCGCGCGACCGGGGCCGGCGCGTCGCAGATCGGCGATGTCCTCGACTTCGTGGCGCTCGAAGGAGGCACCTTCGCCGCGCCGGTCGAGGCGTTCGACCTCCGCCCGCTGGTCAAGCGCAGCTTGTTGCCGCACCAGACCAATGCCGCCGAGCGGGGCGTCCTCTTACGCTGGCGGGTCGATCCGCATCTGCCGGTCCGCCTGCGCGGCCGTGCTCAGGCGTTGGCCCGCATTCTCGCGAGCCTCGCCGGCCACGCCATCGAGGTCGAAGCGGCCGGGACGATACGGATCGCGCTCGATGCGATAGAAAGCGATGCGCGCCGGCTCGGGCTGCGTCTGCTCGTCGATTCCGCAGGCGGCGAGCAGGAGCCGGATTTGGTGCAAGCGGACGGCCCGCTCGCCCTGCTCTTGGTCCGGCGCCTGGTCGCGCTGATGGGTGGCGCGTTCGCCATCGAGCGGACATCAGGCCAGCGCACCCGGCTGGCGGTGACGCTGCCGCTGGCGATCGAGGAGGGCGCGGCCGAGCCGACCCTCGATCTCGGCCAGCGCCCGGTGTTGATCGCGACCGAGGACGAACAATTCGCCGCCGAGTTGGCAGAGCCGCTTGCGGCGCTGAACGGCGATGTGCGCTGGGTCGGCGACCCCGACGCCGCGCTTGCCACTCTGTCCCGCCGCGAGCCGGCAGAGCGGCCTGCAATGATCGCGGTCTTGATTATCGACGGCCGCCGCAAATTGCTGTCGGCGCTCAGCCTGGCCCACCGCGCGGTGCGGATCGGCGACGCTGCGCCGTTTGTTCTGCTGGTCGCCGATTCCGGCCAGATCGAGAGCCTTGGCGAACTCGACGAGGGCGACGTCGACGGTTTCATCCCGCTGCCGCTGAGCGAGAAGGTGCTTGCCAACGCCCTCGACGCTTTGCCGCTTGGGCCGCTTGGGCCGGCGGCACCCGAGCGGCCGTCAATGCCGTTTCTCGCCGACCCGCCGCGCTCGGTGGAGCCACCCGGGGAGCCGCCCAGGGAGCCGCCCAGGGAGCCAATGGCGCAATTCGGCGAGGGGGTAACGCCGATCGGGGCGCATCCGAAATTCATGCCCGAGACGGCGGCGGCGCTCGACATGCGCGCGATCGACGGGTTGCGCGAGCTGGGCGGCGACCCGGATTTCCTGGGCGAGCTGATCGAGACCTTTCAGGTCGACGCGCAACAGATCATGGAACGCCTCGACCAGGCCGTCGCGGCCGGCGATGCTGCAGGCTTCGCACAGAGCCTCGTCGCGTTGCGCCGCGCCGCGAGCCCGCTCGGCGGGACGCAACTCTGCGAGCTGCTGGCCTCCCTGCACGGCCTAACGGCGAGTGAGCTGCGCCAGCTCGGCGCCACTCACGTGCAGCGGCTCGACGCCGAGATCGAGCGGCTCGGCGCCGCCCTCACCGAGATTGTGGCCGAGACCGAGGCCCGGTTGCCTTAGGCGCACAGCACGTCGCGCAGCGCGCTCCAGCGGGCGAGCTTGTCGGTGAAGCCGATTCTGGCATAGGCCGGGCTGGTCGACGGCAGCGCGAGATAAAAGAGCTCCGGCCGCCGCGCGAAATGGCGCTCGTAGAGCCGCCGCGCACCGCTGCCGTTGAACGCGATCGCGCGGATCGCGGGATGGGCGAGGAGCAGCGCATCGATCCCATTGGGCACCTCGCCACGGATCGTCGCATCGGCGCTGGCCCGGCGCTCGCCGCTTTCGCAGACATCCCACAGGGCGATCCGCCGGCTCAGGACAAAATGCAGCCTGTCGGCATAGAGGGAAGGCGCAGTCCCGCCGAACAGGCCGCAGACGATCGGCCAGAACAGATTACGCGGATGCGCGTAATATTCGAGGCGGCGCAGCGATTCTTCGCCGGGCAGCGTCCCCAGCACAAGAACGAGCGAGCGCTGGTCGACAACCGGCGGAAAGCTGCGCTTGGGCAAGCGGTCAGTCGATGTAGCGCCCGAGGCGCACCGCGGTCTGGCCCTTGATGAGCCGCCGCGACGGCATGATCAGCACGCAATTGTCATAGGGGGTGCGCACCTCGCGTTCATCATCGCGGCCGATCAGGGTGCCTTTTTCGGGGAGGATTTCGAGCCCGTGAAAATCGCCGGCGAAATCGAAGCGCGCGCCGGCAATCGTCACCGCCTCGGTCACCTCGATGACCCGCTGGCGGGGATGCGCGTCGAAATCGGGGCCGCCGAGCGCGGCCACATCCTCCTTTGTCACGGCGCCGAGCGCGATCAGGAAGCGCAGCGTCACATCGGTCGAAACCTCGGCGGCGCGGCGCTCCCAATGCTGGCCGCATTCGATGAGGAGCGCGGTCTTGGCCGAGGCCGGATCGCCAAACGCGCCATAATCGCGCATCCGCGGCCCGGCGGCGTGGCCCTGATCACACATGATCAGCTCCGGGATCCCGACCTGGCGCGCCAGTTCACGCGAGCGCGGCAGCAACCCGGCCAGCATCAACGGCGCGGTGGCGTATTGCATCGAATGAAGATCGAGCAGGAAATCGGCAGCATCGACGATCGGCCGCAGCGCGCGCGCCCGTCCGAGCTCGACCGACTGGCGCGCGCCGTCAAGCGTCGCCGGGTTCCACAGCCGGTTGAAATCCTCGTCGATATAGCGCGAGGCGATCGGGTAGCGCGGGTCGAATTCGCGATACGCCGCGACATTGTCGAAGGCCAGCGTCAGCGTTCCGCGGCGCGGCCGAACCCCCGCGCGCAGCAGCTGGTCGAGCGTGATCGCACCGCAAATCTCATTGCCGTGGGTCAGCGCGGTCACCATGACATGCGGACCGGGCTCGCTCGCGACAAAGCTCGTGACATATTCGACGCCGGTATTGCCGGCGCGATAGGGTTCGATATCGGGGGGCGTCAGCTCCACCCGGAAGGCGAGATCGGACACGGGGCGCCATTCTGCGCGCCTTCGCTCGTGGCGTCACCCGCTCTGCGCGCCGCCTGGCGGCGCAATCCGGAGAAAGCGGCGAGCTTTTGTGCGACCTATTAAGGAGAACCTCAATGTCCAAGGGATCAATGGCTGCCTTTTTGCTCGGGCTGGCATCCGGCGGGTTGGCGATGCTGGTTGGCGCACCGCATTTGGCAACGGCACAAGGAACCGCAGCCACGCCGGTGGTTTATCAAATTCAGCCCGCCGTCGGCTTGGCGCTGCCGGGAACCGCGGCCGTATGGCGGCTCAACACCTCCACCGGAGCCCTGGATTTCTGTACCTTTGAGAATGTCAGCGCCGCGGGCGCGAACCGCATTGCCTGCAAGGGGAATCCCGCCACACCGCCGCCGCGTTGAGCGCCGTCAGCGGGCGAGATCGCTGGCCAGCGAAAAGGCGGTTGCGGTGTCGCCGGCCTGGCCGCGGTAGATCTGTAGGTTTTCCAGCACGCGCTGGACATAGGTGCGCGTTTCGTTGAACGGGATCAGCTCGATCCAGTCGACCATGGCGATGTCGCGGCCGCGCGGATCGCCGAAATCACGCAGCCACTGGCGCACCCGTCCCGGCCCGGCGTTGTAGGAGGCGATCGCCAGCGCGTAGGAGCCGCCGAAATCCTCGATCAGCCTTTCGATATAGGAGCGGCCGAGGACCAGATTGTAGAGGCCGTCGGTGGTCAGCCGGGCCAGCGAATAGGGCAGCGCCAGCTTCTTCGCGACGCCGGCGGCGGTCGCCGGCATCAGCTGCATCAGGCCGCGCGCCCCGACCCGGCTCATCGCGTCCGGGGCAAAGGCGCTCTCCTGCCGCACGATCGCCAGCAACAGCGGATGCTCGGCAATGCCGCCGATTGGCAGGGTGGTGACCGGGTAGCCGTGCACCATCAGCGGCATTCCTGCGTCGATCGCGCGCCGCGCCACGGCAATCGCCAGATCGACCCGGCCATATCCCTCGGCGAGCGCTGCCAGCATCGCAAAGTCGAGCGGCGTCTTTGCCGCGTCCGCCATCTGCATCAGGAAGGACCTGGCGTGGTCGCGGTCGCCGGCGGCCAGGAACAGCTGCGCAGCGCGGACTAGCTCCTGCGCGTTGAACCGGGCCTGCGCGGTGCTGTCCGGGCGCGGTTCGGGCACCGGATGCGGTGGGGAGTCGCGGCCGAGCTGATGGGCCGCCAGCTGGCCGTAGAAGGTCGCCATGTGCTCGGCGCCGGCGGCATACCACTTCGTCGCCAGCTCCGATTTGCCGGCCGCCTCGGCGGCGCGCCCGCCCCAATAGGCGGCGCGTGCCTTGACATAGGGGCTGGTGACCCGGGCCAGGATATGGGCGAAATGATCAAAGGCGACAGACGGGTCCTTGCGATAGCGCAGCGCGATATATCCGTGGAGGAATTCGCCTTCGGTATTGGCGTAGCCCTCGGTCGAGCCGGGCTTCTCGACAAGCCGATAGGCGATGTCGGCATTGCCGCCGGCCAAGAGGCGGCGCGCCACCATGAGGCGCTCGCTCCACCACAAATCGGGGCGAATGGGGGTGTCGTCATGGGCGAGCAGCAGCTGGGCGGCGCCGTCGTAATCGTCTTTCTTACGCCGCCAGCGCGCCTCCTCGAAGGCCAGCCCCGGATCCGAGCGCAGCTGCGCCGGAACCTTTGCCAGCACGGCCTCGCGGTTTGCCGCGTCGCCGATCAGCGCGAGCCGCGCCTCGGCCACGGCGCGGTAATCGGCCGGCACCAGCGACATCATGCGGCGGGCTGCATCGGCCTGGCCGTCCCAAAGCAGCCAGTCGAGCCGTCTCTTGTGGTCTTCCGGCCGCAGCCTGTCGTAAAACCGCACCAGGAGGATGTGTTCCCCGGCCAGGGTGAAATCGCCCTCGGCCCAGGCCGTGCGCAGCGCCGCCGTGCCGGCCTCGACTTTGCCCCGGGTGATCATCAGCTCGGCCGCGCGCGCGTGGCCCGCGCCGTTGATCGGGGGATGCCGCTTCAGCCAGTCCGCCGCGGTGTCGTCGCTCTCGCCCGTGAGCGCCTCCTCGGCGCGGCGAAGCAATGTCTTGCGCAGCGGCCAATCCGGGTTTTGCTCGATAAAGCTGGCGATCTCGGCGAAGCGTCCACCCGCGCTCGCTCGCGTATAATCGAGCCAGCGGACCACTTTCTGCACCAGCGGGTCCTTGCATTGGCTGGCCTGCGCATAGGCCTGGGTCCAGTCGCCGCTGCGCGCGGCAGCGACCGCCGCCTGATCGTGGTCAGGACCTTGCGCTCGTGTCGTTGTCGTTAAGGTTGCAAAGAATCCGACGACTAGAAATAAAGTGCTATATCGCGTGAGCAATGCCCCCCACTCCCTGCAATCATCGCGACGGAAGCGTTGTCTTTACGGGTTCTCGCCGCGATCGGCAAGTTGATACTGTAACGATCTGTAACACCCCTCGCGTGATGCCGCACGCAACCAACGCCGATCGGTGGCTGTTGTAGCGAGCGACGGTGGGGACTATCGTTCGCCCCAAGCGTTCGCAACGGGC
>WNFF01004598.1_pt1 | contig 11262 bp, 7 predicted proteins | sample 5400441 | NCBI WGS metagenome assembly WNFF01 (sample SAMN13153345, study PRJNA577476) | soil metagenome | isolation source: 120 cm saprolite under Douglas fir tree site 2 hole 3 replicate 1 | place: USA:California | collected 2015-04-18
TATTCCGTTTTTAAATTGTGAAAATCGAAATGGACCTGTTCCTTGAGCCCCTTCTTGACCGCATAGTGGTCGCCCACCTTGTCAAAGTAGCGCAGACGGTAGCTGTAATCCACGGTGGACATCTGGTTTTCGTTGTAGGAGCCCTGCTGCGCCACCCGCAGCACCGAATAACTAATGTCACTAGCCGTGATTTCGATCTGCCATGGGGCGGGAATCAGAGGTTTGGGCAGCGGCACTTCATAGGGCAAAGGGTTGCGCAGATTGTAATAAGCCAGGCCATCTGCCACCAACATGGCCAGCGTATACGGTTCCTGACCAGTGGAACAGCCCGCACTCCAGATGCGCAGGGAAAATTCACGACGCTCCCGCTTGTGGCGCAGAAGATCTTCCAGAACATACTTGTGGAACAGCTCCAGTTGAGCCTTGTTGCGGAAGAAACTGGTTTCATTGACGGTCAGGTTCTCCAGCAGGCGCGCCAGTTCGAGTTTGCCCTCCTGACTGATGAGCAGGCGGTAATAACTGTAGAAAGAATCGACCTGACACTCTTTCAAACGGCGCTGCAGCCGGTCTTGCAGAAAGTGTGTCCTGCGCTCGTCGAAATGCATGCCACATTCCTGGTAAACGAGCGCTTGCAGTAATTTCAGTTCCGCATCGGTCAAGGCCACTGCTGATGTGCTCATGGATTATCCAATCTTGCCTGGATCTGCCTATTTCACGCTGGCGCCCCGCGCCTCTGCCTTGCCCGTCCCTGTACCCTTGCCCTCGTCTGCGTTCTTTTGCCGGACTGCGCTATGGTCGAGCAGCTTGTTCATATCCAGCAGCACGATCAGGCGGCCGCCAAATTTGCCCAACCCGGTCACACAATTCAGCCCGCCCTCTTGCAGCACCGCCGGGGCCGGCTCCACGTCCACTGCGGGAATCTTCAATACTTCGGAGGCGGAATCCACAATCAGTCCGGAAAGACGCCCGTTCCATTCGACGACCAGAATGCGATTTCGCCGATTCACCGCCAACTGCTTCTCCCCGAATTTCTTGCGCAAATCAATCACCGAGACAATCTTGCCTCGCAGATTGATTACACCTTCCATGTATTCCGGTGCGTCCGGCACTGCCGTGATCTCCGGCACCCGCACGATCTCGTGCAGCGACGTAATGGGCACGCCGTAAGTCTCCCGTCCCACTTTGAACCCGACGATATGGAGTTCACGTGTCATGCTCTATGGTTAGTTCTGTCCCCCGGCGGTGGCATGACGGGCCCCGCCCTTAGCCGCTGGCTTTTCTTCGCGCTGTGCGGCCTGCCCGCTGTCAGCGTCGCGTAATGCGAAGCGATCCATGGAGTCCAGAAGTCCTCGTGACATCTTCGACATCTGTTCCGCCGAGGCCGCGAGTTCGGTAGAGCCTGAAGTAGATTGCTGCGTCAGTTCCCGCATACGCTCCATAGCCTTGACCACCGCCTGCGCGCCCGATGCCTGTTCCTCAACCGCGGAATTGATTTCGTGGGTGATCTCGTTCAGCCGGGTGGTGGCACGCGCGATCTGCGAGGAACCGTGCGACTGCTCGTTGGTGGCCGCCCCGATTTCCTGCGCGAACTTGTAAACTTCCGTGACTACGTTGGAAATTTTGCGCAGCGCGGCGTTCAATTCCTGTCCCAGGTTCAAGCCTTCGTTCACAATGGTGGTGCTCTTGTCCATGTTCTCGACGGCCTTGCGCGCTTCTTTCTGAATGCTTTGGATCAGTTCGGAAATTTCCTTGGTGGATTGCGCCGATTTTTCCGCCAGCTTCCTGACTTCGTCGGCTACCACGGCGAAACCCAGCCCATGCTCGCCGGCGCGCGCCGCTTCAATAGCGGCATTCAATGCCAGCAAGTTGGTCTGCTCCGCCAGATCGTCGATGACCTCGATGATCTTCCCAATATCGTCGGCGCGCTGCCCAAGGGCGTCAATGATGTCGCCCGAGGAATGAATGGTGTTGTTGATCTTGTTCAGGCCGTCGGTAGCCTTCTCCATGGTGGTGATCCCGCTGTGCACTTCTTCGCGCGAGCGGTTTGAAATATCCAGCAGCACTTTCGCGGTATCCGCCACCCGTTGGATGGAGGCCACCATTTGATCGATCGAGGCCGAAGTTTCACTCACGCTCGAGGCCTGGGTTTGCGTGCTCTTTACCATGTTCTGCACGTTTACACTCATTTCGTGCATAGTGCTGGTCACTTCATCAATGGCGGAAGAGGCTTGCAGGCTGATCTTGGCCGATTCGTCGGAGGCGCCCGCCACCTGGTTGGAAGCGCTGGCCACTTGCGAGGACGCGTCTCTCACATTGCGCACCAGACTCCGCAGTCCCTCCACCATGCGGGCGAAAGCATTGCCCAGCGTGTCATGCTTCGAGCGCGGCTGCACCTGCACCGTCAAGTCTCCTCCCGCAATAGCTTCGGAAACCGCGGCCATCTCCTTCAGGTAAGTCACCATGCTGCTAAAAGTACGTGCCAGTTCACCAATTTCGTCCTGGCGTTCCAGATCGATCGTATGGTCCAGGTCACCCGCGTTTCCGATCTGCCTGGCTATCAGCATCAGATTGGTGAGGGGTTCGGTAATGGTCTTGGAACTGCGGTAGGCAATGGCGACTCCCAAACCGAGCGCCAGCACGGTGCTGAATAGAGCGACCAGTATGGTCGCGGTGGCTGCCGTCTCGTCTGACTTGCGGCGTTCCTCCAAAACCTTTTTACTTTCCCGGTCGGCCATGTCCAGGTATTCGGTGGAAGCTTTCACCCAGGCGGATGCATCTTTCTGCAAGTAGAAGATCTGCAGTTCGGCTACGGTGGCGTTGCCGGCGTCTACATCTTTGCGTTTTTCCACCAGCGGGGTAGCGAATTCTTTTACCCAATTCTGTTCCTGCTGCCGCACTTTCTCGAGTGCCAATTTCTGCTGCTCTGAATTCGAAAAACCCTCTGTCTTGAGTAATTTGTCGTTTAAGAAGCCAGCGCCTTCAGTCATCCGCTCGACTTCGCGGGTGTCCCCGCTCAACAGGTAGTTGCTCAGATACAGCCGGTTCTGCATCATCTGAAACTTGACCGCGTCGGTGGCGTCGGCCAATTCCATCGAAGCGCTGGCCGCCGCCTTGGCCGAATGCTCCCGCTGTACCGCCGTGAGGTTCACCAAAAACAGCACCACGACCATCGCAAGGACGGCTCCGAAGTTAAGGTAGAGTTTCTTGCCGATTGTCATTGCTGTTCCTCCATCAAGTCCATTCCGCGGATTGCGCTTATTTCGGTCTCGATTTCAGGACTCCTCCATTTGCAAATCCGCATCACTGCTGCTCGGAGCCGAACTTGAATTCGACTACCCCTGAAGTTTCCTCGGATGCGGGTTCGAAGCGCCATTTCTTAATCGCCTCCACCGCCGCGTTGGCCAGAAGGGGATGGCCGCCTACCACCTTCGTGCTTTTGACCGTTCCATTCGGTGCCACCAGAACCTCAAGTTTCACCGTGCCGGTAATGTTCATCCGCTTGGCCAGATCGGGATAGACGGCCGCGACTTTCAGTTTCGCCTTACGGCTTAGTTCAACCGGTTTTTCCGCCGCTGCCGCCAACGGAAGCAGGCACGTCATTGCCGCTAAACACGTCATTGCTGCTAAAATCGTTAGCACGCCTGCCATCTGCCAGCGCAGAGCCCTTGCTGAAGACACAGTTCCTCCTCGGACAGGTGGTGACCCTCTATGAGCAATGCCGATGCCAGCCTCGCTCTTCTATTGGTTACGAGAGGTAACTTGCTGCGACAACGGCTACTTAGGTGAGTCACGTCGATTAAAATTGAACCCGAAAATCATGAGAAACGTCTCATTGAATGGCTCGTCGCCTACTTTAGCTCTCATCTTGAGACACACCCCAGCGAACCATGAGGGATTCACACTTAGACACCTCACCTGCATTTCGCTTGACTCAAAATGAGATTGCACGATACTTTTCCCTTATATTCAATCACTTGTAAAAAACTTTCAGCGAGGTCAGCAGGCGGTGTTCTTCTGACGATGCAGCCCGGAAATATGACGATAGCTCGAGGGTTTGGGCCTCCCTCCGGCGATTCGTTTCAAAAGTTGCTCCTGCGCATTTCTGACGCGGCGGCTCAGGGCGCTTCTCCCGACTCTCTCATTCAACTCTTCTGTCGTGCGACCCGCGATTTTTTTCAGGTCAGTGGAGCCTATTTCTGGCAAGTTGTTTCTCCCGACGAACTTATTGGCGCAGAAGCGGATGGCTTACTGGCCGAGCGATTCCGTGGACTCCGCCTGAAGGCCGACGAAAGTGCCGTGGCTATGGAAGCGGTTCGCAGCCGCCGCACGGTCTATGTGAACGACCTGGATCCGCGCCGTTACCCCACGGCCGCCACATTTCAGGCCCGCTCCATGATGGCAGCTCCATTAGTGGTTTCTAACGAGGTCATCGGAGCCGCTGCTTTTCTACACGACGCCGATGCCAATTTCTTTAGCGAAGACTTGGCCGCCAAAGCGACCATTCTCGCAGGCCAACTGGGCAGCCTTCTGGAAGCCACGCGGTTGACTCAAGCCTCGCGCGAAGAGCATCGCCGGGTCGAGATTCTCGCGGAGGTGGCGCACGCGCTGCACGGTACTCCGGATGTCTCGGCCGTCATCGAGGCTCTGGCGGACCGGCTTCGGGTTCTGCTGCGCACCCGGCTGGTATGCGTTCTGTTGCGTCAGGAAGGTCCCTTCGAACTGCGTGCTGTGGCGGCCGAAGGTTCCCAGTTCGCGAACTCCGTGCGCGCTCGGCATGATCGCCGGGCTTTGCGTTTCTCGGCTGATCTGGCGGAGCGAGCGGTAGCGGCCGGCGAACCCATCGCCGTTTCTATCGATCCCGAGTCGCATGCATTCGGGGACCTGGTGCCGGCTGGAATGTTGATTGCCGCTCCGTTCCGCACTTCACGAACGCAGGGGGCCATTCTGATTTATCCGCGTCAGGAAGGAACCTTCAGTCCTGAAGAGAAGTCTCTGGTGTCGGTGATCGCCGGCTTTGGCGCCGTGGCGATTGCCAACGCGGAGCTCTACGGCACGGCGCGGGCGCAGGCCCAGGAGCTACATCAGTTGCTGGAGATAGCCTCGGAACTGGGCTCCATCGGCAAGCTGGACCAATTTATGCAAGCCATCGTGGTCCGCGCCGCCGACTTCCTCGGATTTGAATTTTCCTTCGTTGGCTTGATGGAGAGCAGCGCCTTTCATGTTCGCTGGGCCACCGTCAAAGGAAAACCCAGCCGCGTCGATCATATTTTGCCCGAGGGACTCGCTAGCCGCACCTTGGCCGCTAAGGAAGTGTTTTGGGCGGATGACGCAAGCAAGATCGGAGCAACCGACCTGGCATTCATTGCCAAATCCCCCATTCGGCAGATAGTCGCCGTGCCCCTGTTGGGTTCTGACGGCCAGATACTGGGCATGTTTGGCGTGGTGGATCGTCTCGACCAAAAAGGCGTTTCCGAGCAAGACATCCGCCGCGCACGCGTGCTCGCTGGTCAGGTTGCCATTGCGCTCGAGCTGACCCGCAACTTACACCTCTCCGAACAGCACCGCCAGCGCGCAGAAGCTCTCATGGGATTGGCCCTCGAAGTCGGCAAGTTACTCCATCTACCTGACTTCGCCAGGAGTTTCGCCGCGCGCGCCGCTGACATCACCGGCACACCCGGCGTGGCTCTTGCGATTTCTCAGGACGGTCTCCTTGAAACCATCGCCCTCCAGGGTCCGACGCGAGTGGTTTGCGATGACCGCTCCTTGTTGCGCCGCTTCAGCCAGGCGCTTACTAAGCTGTTGCGGGAGCGCACTGAAGACATCGTGCTGGCCAGCGCGGCCGAGTTGCTCGGTTCGGAATTTACCGCCGCCCTGGGATGGACGGAATGCACTCTCGTCCGTATAACCAGTGCTTCGGGAGAACTCGGCGGGGTGCTGTGCTTCGCTGATCGGGACCAGCCTTCCAGCCAGGAAGACCAGCAGTTGCTTCACGCCATCGCCAGCCATGCCTCAGTGGCCCTTGAGAACGCCCGCCTTTTCACTCGCATGGATCAGGCCAATCGCCATTGGATGGAAATCTTCGACGCCATCACCGACTACATCGTGGTTCATGACGAGGCACACAACGTGCTGCGAGTGAATCGTTCGCTTGCGGAATTTATCGGGGTCGAGCCCGTTCAACTGGTGGGGCTTAATATGCGGGCGCTGCTCGCCCTGGCCACTGAAGCGCCGCCTCACTCATGTCCATTCTGTCGAACTGGTGATGGCACCGATGAATTTGTTCATCCCGTACTGGAACGCACTTATCTGGTCTCCACCTCGCGTATTCATGGCGCAAATAACGAGAAGCTTCAGACAATCCACGTTCTTAAAGACATCACCGATCGCCGCGAGGCGGAGCGCCGGTATCGCGAATTGTTTGACAACATTCAGGAGGGCCTTTTCTTTTCCACGCCGGAAGGACGTTTTGTTGAAGTGAATGATGCGCTGGTCCGCATGCTTGGTTACGGCACCCGGCAGGAGCTGTTGCAAGTGGATATCAACGCCGTAGTCTATTCATCCCCTGAGGTACGGGAACGGCTGGCACAGTTCATGCGGCAGCACGGGGTGTTGCGCAATCACGAGGAGACGCTTCGACGCAAAGACGGCTCTGTCGTGCACGTACTGATCAACGCATTTGCCGTGCTTGACGCACAGGGACAGATCGTCCAATACCGTGGTCTGATGCTCGACATCACCGGGCTTAGGAATTTCCAGTCTGAGCTGCAGCGCGAACGAGATTTTTCCGGCAAGATTTTGAACCACACACAGAGCCTGATCCTTGTGGTGGATACCGCCGGCCTGATCAGTTATGGCAATCGCCGCTGGTATGACGCGGGCTATGAACAAAAACAAATTCTAGGACGGCCTCTAGTTGACCTAGTGGCGCCTGCCCGCCGGCCGGTGCTCATCGACGCGCTCAACGCGACTGTGGCCGGTCATCAAATAGACAATCTCGACCTGCAAGTCTTCCGTGGAGATGGCCGCCTGGGCCAGTTTTCCGTTAATCTCAGTCCCATGCGCGACGAGCAAGGGGCGGTGACCAGCATCGTAGTGGTGATGACCGACATCACTGACGCGGCCATGTTGCAGTCCAAACTCATGCATGCCGAGAAGATGGCAGCGGTTGGTCAACTGGTTTCGGGCGTCGCCCATGAGGTCAACAATCCCCTAACGGCAATTCTAGGATTTGCCGATCTGCTCATGGAAAATGTCGAGGTCCCGGAAAGCGCCCGTAAGGATCTACGAGTGATTCTTCAAGAAGCGCAGCGCACCAAGCAAATCGTGCAAAACCTGCTCAGTTTCGCGCGCCAGAATCCGCCGCAGCGCAAACCAGTGCAACTCAACACCATTCTCATTCGCACTGTGCAATTGCGCTCTTATGACTTCACCAGTCATGGCATCGATGTGGTCGAGCTCTTCGATGAGAATTTGCCCTATGTGATTGGCGATTCCCATCAGTTGCAACAGGTCTTCCTTAACATTATTAACAATGCCTATGACGCGGTACGCGAGACCGGCCGGCTGGCGCGTATTGAAATCATGACCGCAAGCCTGGAGGATTTCGTCGAGGTCTCGTTCCGCGATAACGGCCACGGTATTGCCAATCCTGACCGCATCTTTGATCCATTCTTCACTACCAAGGAAGTAGGGAAGGGAACCGGCCTCGGCCTGAGCATCTGCTACGGAATCGTCCGCGAACATGGCGGCGAGATTCTATGCCACAACAACGTCGGGGGAGAGGGCGCGACTTTCATTGTCCGCCTGCCTGCTCTCGCTGAAACGGCCTCTCTCGGGGCCGCGGCTGGAGTTATACAACGATGAGCCAACCTGCCAGCAAACCTAATCCTCTTCCAGTTCTTCTGATTGAAGACGAACCCGGCGTAATGGCCTATGTTCTCGCCACGTTAGAACGTAGCGGTTACCCAGTCGTGTGCGCTGAATCGGGCGTCAAAGCGCTCGAACTACTCGAAGCCGGCGACGATTTTCTGGGCGTCGTCTCCGACATGCGTACGCCGGGCGGAGTGAATGGCGTTGATGTCCACACCTGGATTGCCAAAAATCGACCCGAATTGGTATCACGCATCGTATTTATCACTGGCGATATTGCCAACGAGGAGACCGTGGAGACCCTGCGTAAGACGGGCGCCCCCTGCGTGGAAAAGCCATTTCGAGTCCGCCAGTTTATCTCGGTTGTCGAAAAAACCATGGGGAAGGCATTGTGAGCAACGACGATCTTCGAATCCGGTTGTTAATCGTGGATGATGAGCAGAGTATTCGCAAGCTCTGCGTAACCGTAGGCGAATCGCTCGGCTTTGCCTGCCTGGAAGCTGACAATGGCGAGTCCGCCCTGTCCGTGCTCGAGGAACAGCCCGCCCATATGATTCTCACCGACATGGTCATGCCGCACATGTCGGGATTGGATTTTCTGGAGAAGGTCAAGAAACTATTGCCGCGCACCGAGGTAGCGGTGATGACGGGACATGGTTCAATTGAAACTGCTGTACAAGCCATGAAGCTCGGCGCCTACGACTACATCACCAAACCATTTTCGCCACTCGAGGAGTTGCGCCTGTTTCTACGGCGTATGGCGGAGAAGGTCCGCCTGGTGGATGAGAATCGCTTTCTTCGCGAGCGCATGGATACCGAAACCAAACTGCACGGCATTGTCGGTTCGTCTGCGAAAATTCAGGATGTGTTGCGTCTGATCTCACGATTGAAAGACACCCGTACCCCGGTCCTCATCACTGGCGAGAGCGGCACCGGCAAAGAACTTGTAGCGCGCGCCATCCACTTCCGCGGAACCTTTGCCACGCGTGCGTTCGTAGCTGTTGACTGCGGGTCTCTAGTGCCTACGCTCATCGAGAGCGAACTCTTTGGTTACGAAAAGGGCGCCTTCACGGGCGCACTCAAGACGAAGTCAGGGCTCTTTCAGACGGCGGATGGCGGCACAATTTTTCTGGATGAAATCGGTGAGCTGCCGCTGGAAATGCAGGCGAAACTGTTGCGCGTGTTGCAGGAAAAAGAGATACGCCCTGTGGGGAGCAATCAAAAGATTAAAGTGGACGTGCGTGTCGTCGCCGCCAGCAACCGCGACCTGGAAGCAGAATATCGCAATGGAACATTCCGCAAGGACCTCTATTTCCGCTTGAACGTGGTCACGCTTCACGTGCCGGCGCTGAGGGAACGCCGCTCCGATATTCCGATGCTGGTGCACTGGTTTCTCGATCGCTACGCTCCAGACCATGCCATTCAAGTTACTAATTCAGCCATGAAGTCGCTGCTGCAGTACGATTGGCCCGGCAACGTGCGCGAACTGGAAAATTGCATCGAACGCGCCGTCGCGCTCGGTGACCATCAGACGATTGACGTAAATGACCTGCCACCCGCCATCGCTTCCGCCTCCCCGGTGGCGGAGTTGTTCGCCGAATCATCCAGCGGCCTCACCTCTACCGACCTTGAGGATATTGAACGGGCCACCATTCAACGCGTTTTCGAACAGGTAAAGGGAGACAAAGTTTTGGCCGGCAAGATGCTCGGTATTAGCCGCGCTACCCTCTATCGCAAGCTCAAACGCTACAACATTGGGTCGCGGGCGGCTTCAGCTTCCAGTCAAGCGTTACAGTGAAAGGGCGGTGGTTGATTCCGTTTGCGCGTACGAACGGAGAACTGCCCCGCTTGAGACGATGTTTCATTGTGAGACATTCGCCTAAGATTTCCCTTACCTTCCTGACCACATCGGAATGACTACCACCTACGTCATCAACCATTTAGCGATACCTACAATCCTCCATGACTTTGGCTGTGATCGTGCACTCTTGAAGCACGGTGCGGTCCGTCGGCTCCCATAAAGCAGTATTCCTAACCGGGAAGATGGGAGCTGGACCGTGATGAGTGCAAATTGTGAGGTCATGCCTTGGCAAGAGAGGCCACAGCTAGCGCGCGTTTGCCCAAACCCAGCCTCGCCGGCCGGCTTGCGAAATTTTTCCCGGAGGCGACACCGGTGCGGATTCCAATCACGTTGACCCGTACCGGCCTGGAAACTGGGACGTGCACAGAAAACACCATCATTGAGTTTGGTACGCCTCGCGAAGTTCTCTTTATCTCCACCATAGCTTTGGAATTCTCAGAAATCTTGCGGCTACAGAACTCCGACAGTTCGCTCGACGTCGAAGCTACTGTAGTTGCCGTGCAGTACCACGACGGGCAGACGGCGGTTGCCGCCCGCTTCACCCACGAAGTCGCCAATTGGATTGTGAAATCATGACTGCCACACCACAACTGAGTGGACTGGCTGCGGAATGGCACACCGCGCGCCTTCTGTTTCCCATTTATTCTGCCCTGGCGCGGGAGTTCGTCATCGACCTCCCGGCCTGTAATGACCTGGAAGCCGGCGTGGAAACGCCGCCACAGGAATCCGTCGAGATGGCTAAGCAATGGCTGCTTGACGTTGATGAACGAATTCAGGTGCACCAACTACGGCAGTTTCTGCAAACCACACCGCTCACCACACAAGAAGTCCTGCAGACCATCCTGGTGCACCACTTACAGAAGGACAAAAAAGCTGCATCGGATCGCGACAAGATCGATTTTCTGCTGGTCCAGTTCTTCTCGCATTGTGCTCCCTCCGGCCTCGACGACGAAGATGTGGATCTCGAATACGTCGCCCAGGTCCTGGAACCCGCTTTGGGTGCGGTCGACTCCGCGCTGCCGTCCTGGCTCAAGCCACTGGAACAGTTAATGCAATCGGCTAAGCGCTGCCGCCGTCTCAGCGAACTGCTGCACAGCGGCATTCTCGAGCAGGGAAGAAAACTGAAAGTGCAATGCGGGGACAAATATTTCCTGCCGGCCGCGATGGTCGCCTTCACCCGTTTCAGCTTCATGATGCGCAGGGTCTTCTTTCACCTGATGCACGAAGACCTCAACGCTATTCTGGATGGACTGCGGGATCTGGAGCGTAACGGCGTAAATACGCTGGATTGCCGGAGAGCGCAATTTTCCGCGGAAGAACCGGTCGCTCGTTTGCGCATGATCTGCCAGTCCTGGAAAGTCATGTTTCACGCGGAATACTCCTCCGGACAACCTTTACGCATGCTGGTGGACCTGCGTGCCGCTGTGGACGATGCTCTTGCAAAAAGCAAAATCGGCAAAGTTCCCGCAACTACCCCCGCAAGCCACAAGGCCGCACACGCCGCAGCCGCAGCTTCGGCGGGCCCGGCAGCG
>WNFF01014069.1_pt1 | contig 11261 bp, 8 predicted proteins | sample 5400441 | NCBI WGS metagenome assembly WNFF01 (sample SAMN13153345, study PRJNA577476) | soil metagenome | isolation source: 120 cm saprolite under Douglas fir tree site 2 hole 3 replicate 1 | place: USA:California | collected 2015-04-18
AGTCCCATCACCTCCAGCGGAAGCAGCAGGTCGGCGAAGATAATTGCCGCATCCACGCCAAGAGCTTCGGCGGCGGTAATCGTTATTTCAGCAGCGAGCGCCGGGGTTTTGCAGATCTTGATCAGTGAATGTTGCTTGCGAATCCTTTGGTACTCGGGCATGTAGCGTCCGGCTTGACGCATGAACCAAACTGGCGTGGTGTCCACAGGTTGTGCCGTGCAGGCCCGAACGAAGCGAGATTGGGGAGCGGCCATCGAATTTTACTGTAGCATTCTTCAAGCCCGACGGTTTCCGGCGAAGAAACGCGAGACGAACGAATTATTGCTTGTTAGAAGAGAAATCTGCGCATTGGCCGGGCACAATCTCGTTAATAGCTCCGCGCACGATTGAGGTGAGGCTGCATAATTGGCGGAGAGGGAGGGATTCGAACCCTCGATAGAGTTGTTAGACCCTATAACGGTTTAGCAAACCGCCGCCTTCAGCCACTCGGCCACCTCTCCCGCGGGCGGAACTCTAGTTTACCTCAAAGGGCTTGGACTTGTGGCCAGCGGTACCGGACTTGACCTACGCAGCAGTACACTGATTTGTGAAGTAAGGGGCGACTCCAGGCTAGGCACTTTGTTTTACGGATCGCGAGGTCCGGGCGTGAGGCGCAGACGCGAGTTCCACTCGGTTCCGTCCTGACGCTTTAGCACGATAGAGGGCCTGATCCGCTGCTTCGATAACCTGCTCGACTTTGCGCTTTCTGTTATTGGGTGATGCCACCCCGATGCTAACCGTCACCGACAAGTCGCAAATCGATCCCGATGACAGCGCTGACCGTTGTGAGCGGGACACTTTAGAGACTTGGTTAAGGGTTTTGCGCCGGTCGGTCTGTCGTGGTTGATGGCGGCGATCCTGACCGCGCATGCGAAACGATGAATTTTCAATCGTCGCACGCAGCAGTTCCAAGTCATCGATCACTTCTTTCGCGGATTTGTCCGTGTACAGGATTGCAAACTCCTCTCCTCCGTAGCGGAAGGCCTTACCGCCGGCAGTAACGCGCGCCATTCGCGAGGCAACCATGCGCAGGACTTGGTCCCCAGTGTCGTGGCCATAGGTGTCATTGAAGCGCTTGAAATGATCGATGTCCAGGATGGCGAGAGCATATCGATCTTCGAGACCGAGGACAGCTTCATTGAAGGCGCGGCGGCCAGGTAAACCAGTCAATTCGTCGTGGTAGGCCATGAAGTAAGAGCTTTCAATCAGGGCAGCAACCAATGCCAGTCCGGCGGTCGCCATGTATGCAGTTGGGACGCGGCCTGTCCCACCGAACTGGAGGGCCAAAAAGGTTGCGAGCAGGCTCCAGAAGAATCCTTTTTCCACCGGACTCCGTAGCCGCAGGGCTCGAATAAACAAGGTCGCCCCGGCACAAACAAAAGTCAGGAGAGCAAGCTGAGGTATTTTTGTCCAAGCAAACAGGCGTTGGTTTAGTACAACATGGCCAAGGAAATTTGAACCTTCTGCCGCTCCTGGCCGGCACATCACTGCCACGAACACGGATTGAACGAACATTAAAAGCAGTGGTGAAACCAAGGACGGCAGCGTCAAGCCGCGTTCCTTTAGAGAACTAAGGATAAGAAAGTTCAGTGGCACTAACAGTGCGATCCAGTCAAAGGCAACCCGTCCCGGGCCGAGGTGGGGCAGCTTGCTTCCCGCAAAAAACTCCAGAGCCCGTTCGGCCAACAGCAGAACGAGCAATGTGAAGAGAGCGCGGCTAGAATGAAATCTCCAGGCCAACAAAGGTCCTACAACGAATACCGCATAGTAATAAAAGGTGACGGTCGAAGCAGGGATTTGCACCAACCTGCCATGCAGCAGCAACGCAGCGCCGAGCACAACCGCGCCGCCAGGCATTAGCAGCGACTTCCATTTCCCCTGGCTCAAGAAATTCATAGGTGCCGGCTCCATTCGCAAGCGCACGCCGGGTAGAGAGATTATCCTCGGTGGAATGACAGAGGCGGGATGGCGTTCGGGGTTCCTCGGTGAACCTCAAAGGGGAGTGGGCCTCAGATGGTCTTCGGGGCCTCACCGCTACCTGTAAGAGCTACGCGATACGGCAAGATACATTCTGTTCCGTTCCTGTAACGGGTTCTGTTTGAGGAAAACAAGACCTTCGTGCCAGGCGTGTTTCCTCGTGAACCACCGATCACTGCGTAAACTCAGGATATTCTAATTAAAGCAATCTCATGCGAATCCTCATAGCTGAAGAAGATGCTGCTCTGGCCAGCTTCGTAGTCAAGGGGTTGGAAGCCGAACATTATGCGGTAGACAGCTCTCGAGATGGCGAGCAGGCACGGGCCATGGCGACCGAGTTCGATTACGACCTGGTGGTCCTCGATCTCAACCTGCCGCGGCTGGATGGAGTCTCGATCCTGCGCCAGCTGAGGTCGAAGAAACCTACCGTGCCGATTCTGATATTAACCGCCCGCAGCCGGGTGGAGGATCGAGTTCTGTGCCTGGACGCTGGAGCGGATGATTACATGATCAAACCTTTTTCGTTTAGCGAACTGTCCGCCAGGATTCGTGCTCTGTTGCGGCGCAGCCATCTGGCGATCGGATCGAAACTGGTAGTGGATGACCTGACGCTGGATCGGGTGGAAAGACGTGTAGAACGTTGCGGCCGCCAGGTAGAGTTAACTTCCAAAGAATTTGCTCTTCTCGAATACCTGATGCGCAATGCCGGGCACCGTATGACGCGCAACATGATTATTGAACACGTGTGGAATTTATCCTTCGACAGCGCTACCAACGTTGTGGATGTCTACATCAATTACTCAACTTCGCAGGTTGATCATCGCAAGGTAGGCAGACTGGCGATGGCCATTCAGGTTGCCTTCCAGGAACTGGGAGTGTTTCAGGCATCGGGCACCAAAGTTCCTGCCGATACTAATGATCCGATGCCATCGAATTTGGCTCAGGACATCGAGAATGTGGAGCGCACCGCTGAGCTGGGCCGCATCGCGCCGCTGCCCAAGGGCACTATCAGTAGCTCTACCAATAACGATGACCTCTCGGTGCTGCGTCAGGAATTGGAAAGGGCGCTTGCGCCAGAGATTTCTCGCCATGAAGTTGCTCTGCGGAAAGAACCCGACGGGCTCATCATCAGTCTTCGCGAGATCGGATTTTTTGACAGTGGCTCGGCGCAGATCAAGGCCAGTTCCGTGGCCGCCTTCAGTCGGATTGCAACCCTGCTGGCCGATCGCGGGTACAGGCTGCGTATAGAGGGCCACACTGATAATGTTCCGATCCACACCGCACAGTTCGCTTCCAACTGGGAGCTTTCCACCGCGCGCGGAATGGAGTTGATCCGCCTTCTTATCATTCAGTATGCGTTTGCGCCGGAGCGGCTTTCGGTCGGGGGCTATGCTGAATTTCATCCAATTGCCAGCAATGCCAGCGAGGGAGGCCGCGCTCTAAATCGGCGAGTCGATATCGTGATTCTCGGTAAGCCTGTGCCGCCGACAATCGCTCTTCCACAATCGTCCGAGAGTCCCGACGGAAAGGGACTTCAGCAATTCAAACCCACCACCTGAATCCTGCAAATCAAGCCGTTACAAACTATTTTGTGGCCTTGCAAGCAGAACGAAATCTGTCGCGTGGGTATCTCGTTAAAGCTGGGCTCAACGAATGCCGATGAAATTAGTTGGGCTCATGGCTCCTTAGATGTCAGCCATCTTCGAGAAGAGCTTATTTACAAGATCAAGGAGCCACCCTTGATCCGATCAAAGTTTCCGGTCACATGCTCCATCGCCCATGACTTCGTCCCCAAGTCTCGGTTTCAAGCATCCGAAACCCACCATCATCTGCATTGGCATTTCGACCGGTGGCCCTCAGGCTCTGGAAGAGATTCTGCCCCTGCTGCCGGGCGACCTGCCGGCGGCTGTTCTTGTGGTCCAGCACATGCCGGTGGGGTTTACCGGCCCTCTTGCGCGGCGACTGAACGACGCTTGCGAGATTTCCGTTGCTTTCCGTAGCAGAGGTTTGTGGGCAACTATCGATGGGTATCATCATGACCGGGATGGGAACTGATGGCGCTCTCGGGATGGAAGCGATTTCTCGTGAAGGCGGCTTTACGCTGGGACAGGACGAAGCCAGTTGTGTTGTATACGGCATGCCGCGAGTCTGTGCAGATATGGGTTTGCTAAAGCGGGTCGTTTCACTGCTGGAGATTCCTCTGGAAATCATGCAAGCCACCGGCTGCAGTCCCCACCACCAGCTCGTCGGCAAGTGAGTATCCTGTCGACACACCCATTCAATGCCGCCTCGCCAGTACTGTCTGATACGGATCGAGCAGGATTCTTCGCGTGCCAACAGGGGCCGTAAGCCGGAAAGCAGTCTCCGGACCGTCCGCAAACACTCGCCCCAATAGGACCGGTGTTTTCCCTCCCACCACGGCATAGACAGGAACTGAAGTGATGAGCGCTTCCGGCGCTTCCTTTTGTAGCAGCATTCCGCTAACGACCGTTGCATTGCCCTGCGGAAGGTATTTCACGCCCTGTAATTCAAAATGTGGCACTGCTGTCCCATTTATCCAGCCTTCGAGAAACCAATCCAGCTTTTTCTTACCTTCAAAGCGTAAGGACGGCGGCAAGTCCTCCTCAAAGACTCGCAGCAACTCGCGAGTAGTGATCACTTTGCCTTCGTACCGCTCGCGTAATTTTCGCAAACTCCGGATGAAAGGCTCGTCTTCATTGGCGGATCGAGGAGCCTTGCTTCCCTTGGCTTCGCCATCGCGCAACATGTACCGCAGCATATGAAAAAGCCACGTTCCCCGGCCGTAGCTGATGGCCTCATATCCGTTGGGGAAATGCGAAGAGGAAAGCCGCAGCCCCAATGTAACCGGTCCCGCATCTTTCAGTAGCTCTCCGTTCTTATTCTTCTCGAGCAAATCCTCTCGGTACCTGTCCATTACGGCGCGGAACTCAGATGGACTTTCTGACTCCATTATCATCAGTGCACAGTAATTCGCCAGCGCTTCAAACATCCACTGATCGTGATAGCTCCTCCACGTCAGCAGATCGCCCCACCATTGATGCGCCACCTCATGAGCTAACGCCTGCCCGCTGAAAATCGTCTCTACCGGATTGAGATGAAGCTGCTTTTTTTGGTCTGGAGTCAGGAATGCGTAACTGGACAGAAAGACAAGACCCGGCCAGCCTTGACTCATCGTGCCCGGCATCTGGGTCATCGCCAGAGCATCGTAAGGATACGGACCGAAACGCTGCGAAAAAAAATCAACTGCTCGCGCAGATCTGTCAGCAACCGACTGCGCGTTGCGCGCCGGAGAAGGTGGCGGCGGTGTGACAACTACGGGTGGCTCGCCAAAAGGTCCAGGCCTGCGGGCATCGGGAACGGCTACCACCTCACCGGGAGCTTTCGGAAAGTTACGTTCCATTCCGGATGTCGCGTAACTTTCCACCGTCACGGCGCCCGCATGGGCGGTCGCTCTGACATACTTTCCGAGATTGAAGCCTGCGAGTGGAAGGGGACGGTCCGAAACCCAGCGCGCGACTTGTTCGCTCGGCACTTCCGCGGGGCGTTTGTCTGCCGAAGCAGAACCCGGAACATTAGGCATTCGCTTCCCGGTTGCGACCAGAGTCCAACCCGGAGGGTAGTGGAATTCCAAATCAAAATTTGACATGGCAAGTCCGCGATTCGGGTACCAGGTTCCGCGAGCGCCCACATACAGCAAGCCTCCTCCCGCTTCGGATAGGACTTCCCCACCGTACACAAAGCGTAATTCCAGCTTCTGCGCCGGTTTGATAGGTTCAGGGAAAATTACCGCGACCAGGTCATTTCCCCGCCGCGCTAGTTGTGATCCTCCGAGCGCCTGGTTGTGAATGAATTCCAGAGGTCGCCCGTTAGATTCCACACTCTTTAGCTGAAGAAATCTCGACAGCTCGAACAGCACAGCGCGCTCACCTCCCCTGCGTGCAGAGACTTGTAATCGAGCGTCGCCGTTCAGCACTGTGGGAGGACTAACGTCTGCACAAATTTTGTAGCTCTCGATCGTAATGTCGTCCGCCTTCTGCTCTGCCTCTTTCTCGGCCTGGGAACCGCCAGTTTGTGCGAAGGAGGTCCAGACATCATAGAAAGCAGCGCCTTCTACCGTCCTGGTCTGGCCTGCCCAGAGGGGTTCCGCAGCCGCCGAATCGAAGTAGACATCAAAAATCCCCAGCGTGCGTCCTTGCAGGCGAGCATGTAGCATCCGGTCTGCGCCGCTTCCTGGCGCGGTGGTCACAAAGGATGAACCTTCACTCTTTGTTACCGGGAGAAAATTCGCAAAACTGATAAGCAGACGCAAAGCGTCAAACTCCGCCAAGTTTCGTGCTGACTCATTCCATTCCGATACAAACTCCTCGGTATGGTCAGCCGGCCGCAATGAAGGTTGAAGCTCGGCGTAACTCTCATCATTAAAACGGAAGTACGCCGTGGCGAACTGCTCTTCCAGAATTGCCATGCCGGTGAAAAGTGCCATTGACGCTCGTTCAGCTTTGTCTGGAGAAGTCAGCAGGACCTCTCCTTCACCCTCAAAAAAGCCGCCAGTAACGCGTCCGCATACATCGTGAGTAAACGCGATGGTGCCGTCTTGCAAAGTAATGTGGAGTCCAGGTCGATCTAAGGAAGCTTCGCGGACTCGATACACGCGCGTCTTGTCCAATCCAACATTGCGTAGTTCCAGATAGAGTGCCTCAGCGGTCTTTGGCGTCGGAGGCTCCGCGGCAGAGACGTCCTGTGGCCAAGTCCTTATCGCACCCGAAACCATAAGCAGTCCGAGCAAGACAACATTACGAATTCGAGTAATTACTTCAGTCACCTACGTCGGTCCTCCAGCAGTTGCTAGAATGCGCCTCAGTGCGGCTGCGTGTCATCTGCTTGCGATTACCCCTGTTCAAATTCGCTACTCTTATATTTGCGATTGCTGCATGTACGGTCGCTATGACGATCTCTGCATCCGCGGAGGTTATCCGTCTGAAGAACGGTCGTACCATCTGGGCCGAGCACGTCCAGGAAAACGGCACTCATGTTGAGTACGACATTGGAGATAACTCTTACGCGATTCCAAAATCATCAGTGGAACGAATCGACAGTGGCGGCGTTCCGCCCGAATATGCGTCTGCCACAACTGGCATCGCGGCGCACGACCTGCCTGCTTTTGCGCCGGGTAACAGCCTCAAGAGCGAAGGCGATCTGTCCACAAAGATTGTGCACGAAGGGTATGTTGATACCGATGCGCTCGCTGTCGCAGAACGACAAGGCAATCCAGAACTTGCTGCCACGGCGTACTTCCTCGCGGGCAAAAATGAGTTCGATCGCGGTGACCTCAAGCAGGCCCGTCACTACTTCGAAACCGCGCTGGGCTTTCAAGCCAACAATCCAACGATATTGAACTATTACGCCGTGTTGCTGGTACGAACCGGTGCTGCAAGCGAAGCCCTGCCTTATGCGGAGCGTGCGGCTCGAGTGGCGCCGGATTCACCGGATGCGCTCACCGTTCTTGGATTCGCGCAATTTTCTTCCGATCATACTCTCGACGCAATCCGTTCGTGGAAAAGGTCGTTGCGTTTGCGGCCTGATGCCACTGTCGAGCACTTGCTTGCTAAAGCGGAGCGGGAAGCCTCGGCAGAATCCGAATTTTCGCAGCGGGAGAGCAGTCACTTCAGTCTACGGTTCGAAGGCAAACAAACTTCCGAGTCATTGCGCCGTGAATTGCTGGCCACATTGGAATCTCAATATGATGATTTGGTCCGCCAGCTCGGCACTGCGCCGCGTAGCAGCATCTCCGTCGTGCTTTACACCGACCAGACCTTCTTCGACGTCACCCAGGCGCCCTCGTGGACCGGCGCGGTCAATGACGGAAAGCTGCGCATTCCCATAAACGGCCTACCATCCGTCACTCCTGAGCTGGCGCGTGTTCTGAAGCACGAACTTACCCACTCATTTATCAACCAGATTTCCGGGGGGCGTTGCCCGCAATGGCTGCATGAAGGTATTGCACAGCTTCTTGAACCCAGGACCACGGATGCACATGGACACCGCCTGGCGCAACTCTTTCGGGCTCAACAAGAAATCCCGTTCAACGCCTTGAAAGGGGGCTTCATGCGGTTCTCGACGATCGAAGCTGTCCTGGCCTACGATGAGTCCCTTGCCGCTGCCGAATACATTAACGATACCTATGGACTGAGCGATCTTCAGAGGATCCTGGAGCGCATTGGCCAGGGTAGTTCTACGGAGGCGGCTCTGCGCGCCACTATCCATTCCGATTATGGCGAGCTAGAGAGCGAAGTCGGAAAGTACCTGAAAAACAGGTACGGCGACTAGACCCTCTCAAGCCAACCTGGTACGACTTTCCGTGACGTTTGCCGAAGTTGATTTCCTATGCTACCGTCTGCTGAGCAATTGGCCTGTTTATGCTCTCTTTCTTCCAGAGTCGCCAGCCAGTATTGCAGCAGACGGTCGATCCTATCCGGGCGGAAATTCCTAAACTTAGGGATGCAGAAATTGCGGCGATTTTTTATGGACAACGTATGGGCGGTGATTTCTATGATTTCCGCCGAGTCAGTCCGGACCGCGTATTGTTCGGTCTGTTAGATGTAGCCGGACGCCGCGATCAGAACCGCGCGATCCTTTCCGCGGCACAGGAGATTTTTCGCGACTCCGGATCCAAGCTTTTCGACGATGGAGATGTCAATGAAGCCGAGGCCATGATTGAGCTCTGTCATCAACTCAATCGCTGCGTCATGCAGAGTGCGGGAGGAGTCCGTTCCTGCCCTGCCTTTGCCGGTTGCTACAACGAAACGCTGGGAACGATCTGCTACACCAATTCCGGCCATACTCCCGGCCTGCTGCGCGACGATTCCGGAGTTACGCTTCTCCCTGCGACTGGACTTCCGCTAGGACTGTTTTCACATATTCCTTGCGATGCGCCCACGGTTGCCCTGCCCGCGGGCGCGGCCCTGCTGCTGGTGTCAAGAGGAGTGGTGGAGAGTCACCGCAATGGCGAAGATTTCGGATTGGAAAGATTAAGCAGCCATCTCCGGCTGAATAGGCCGGTTAGTGCCAAAGATTTGGGACTGAGCGTATTGAACAACGTTCAGCAGTTTATGTGCACTCCGCCTACCCACGACGATGTGACCGCCTTGGCGCTGGTACGCGGCGCCACTACCGGTGCCACGACGGTGTCGGCTGCATCTGCGTGACTTCGCTAGCGCCCCGGAGGGCAACAGGCGGTTGCCTAAAGTCGCATCCTAGTCCAGCGGAGCGATTTTGTTGGAGAATCGCTCTGCGACTCCAGGCATCCTCTTGCTGAACAATTAACGACGACGCGCTCTCTTTCGACTACTGCCTTTCTTCTTGGCAGGCGATTTTCTGCCGCTCGATTTCTTCCCACGCGCTCTCTTGGATGCGGACTTTTTCCTGCTGCTCTTGCTGCGACTACTCCTGGCTCGAGTGCCGGCGGACTTTTTGCGAGCCGCTGTTCTCTTCTTCGCCGCTTTTCTCGCTGGTTTTTTCTTAGCCTTTTTTGGCGCGGATCTTTTCTTTGCTGGCCTGGCTCCGCCTCCCCCGCCCCCTCCACCACCCGTGGTGACAGGACGAGGCTCGGGAACTGCCGGTGTCACCGGCTCGGCACCGGGTCCGTTCTCCAACATGCCGGATTCTTCCTCTTCCTCTTCTTCGTAATCTTCTTCTAGCGACTCGCCGTACGCGCTGGGTTCTCCGAATTCGTCCATTTCATCATCACGTCCATAGAGGGTTACGTCTTGAAAGGTCATCGTTCCTCCTGAAATTTTAGGCCACCTCCCGCACCAAAACGTCGTGCTGGAGCAGAGCGCCTTCGAGAAATAAAAAGACAGCTGTGGACAGAAACTCTATCGCTCGTCAAACGGCGCGCGATTATAGCACAGCGGTTTTTGTCGAAAGTAGCCGCGGCGACTCACAGATCACCGCCGCTTCCCCTGCATATTACACCTTCTCAGCAGACGCTGACCGCGGAGGCAGTGTTGGTTTGTTCGGGACCGTCTAGCCTCATTTATTCACGATTACGAAACCGAGCAGGCGGGTTGGTCGCAGAAAGCAGCCGCAGTCAGCAAACGACGAGCCTGAAGCAATGCGTTGCGACGGGGCTATGTTGTGAGACCGAGAATGGGAGGTCTACCGGACATCCTTAATAACCAGAATCATTCCCGGGCGGAGCGTCGCGACGCCGTTGTCCCGCTTGAGGGCCGCCACGGTCGTCTTATAGGAGCTTGCAATGGAATACAAGGTCTCTCCCTGCTTCACTCGGTGGCGGAGCACGGTGTGGTGTACTCGCCTTCGCCGAGGTTACATGAGCTTCGCGTAAATTGGGCGTAACAGGTAAGTGCACATAAACCAAGCGACGCCCGGCTAAGCTATTGCCCTTCAGACGGTTCCAGCGACGAACCATTTTGGGCGGCACTCCGAAATTGTCCGCCACCGTCTCCACCGTATCGCCTTTTCGAATCTTGTAACGGGTCGCGCGGCGCGAATACGCCACAACGTCTTCACCCGCGGCATGTCTGCCGGATGGAATCGGAATTATGAGCTTATCGTCTGGCTGAAGAATCTGGCCGTCCAGATTGTTGGCCTCAGTGATCGCCTTCGCCGTGGTGCGATAGGTGCGGGCCAACGAAATTATCCTATCTCCTTGCGCCACTTTGTGATACCGCCACCAGACCCGCATCTCAGGCGGTATTGCCGCAATCGCAGGCAGAAACTTTTCTTTACTGCCAACGGGCAAATGGAGATCGAATCCTTCCTTCGGCGTGGTCATACGTAACAAGCTGGGATTAAGGTCCTGCAGATCGGCGGCCGAGGCGTCCACGCATTCCGCAACGAGACGCAAATCTACTGGATAGTCAATCTTTACGGAGTCGTAAGGGACTGGTTTTTCCCGAACAAGTTCGTCGAGGCCGTACTGCCCCGGATTCTTGGCCATGATGGTGACGGCCAGGATGATCGGCACATAATTGCGGGTCTCTTTAGGCAGCACATTGCGCCGGTAGAGCTCCCAGAAATCAGCGTAGCCAGTACGCTTCACCGCACTTTGGACCGTCCCCGGGCCAGAGTTGTAGGCCGCCATTGCCAAATACCAGTCGCCAAACTGGTTGAAGAGGTCTTTGAGATGCCGGGCGGCCGCGCGCGTCGCCTTTTCAGGATCCTGGCGATCGTCTTCCCACCAATTGCGCTGAAGCCCATAA
>WNFF01022494.1_pt1 | contig 11260 bp, 12 predicted proteins | sample 5400441 | NCBI WGS metagenome assembly WNFF01 (sample SAMN13153345, study PRJNA577476) | soil metagenome | isolation source: 120 cm saprolite under Douglas fir tree site 2 hole 3 replicate 1 | place: USA:California | collected 2015-04-18
GCGGCGCCGCGCAGCGCGTACAGGGCGCCCGAAATCAGTGCGACGTTCAGCGCAGCCACTTTGACGCCGCCGACCACCGGCGCGATCCACGCGGCGAGCGACGCGACCACGGTCCAGACCCAGCGGTCGCCGATGCAGAACTCGCGGAACGGCGCGAGCGACGGACCGAGCGGCGTGCGCGCGATGTGGACGTGCCACTGCCACGCCGCGGCCAGGGCGCCGAGCGTCCCGAGTGCCACCATGGCGGGGACGGCGGCGCCCCAGAACGTCGCCAGCGGGTGGTAGGCGGCCGCCGCCTCGGGCGCGCGATCGAGCGCGAGCTGCATCGTGGCGCGCACCACAAGGGTCGCGTCGCGCGCCAGCTCCACCCAGCCCCACGGCCCCCACAGCGCCTCGATCACGATGGCGGTCGCGAGCCCACCCAGCGCCAGCGCGCGCACGGCCTGCGGCAGGAAGGCTGCCGGGCGCAGCACGGCGGCCAGCGCGAAGGCCGTCGTGACGAGCACGGCGAACGCGCGCGTGGCGGCGTCCAGCCGGCCGGCCGGGGCGGGCACGAACAGCAGCCCTAATCCGAGCCCGGCGGCCAGCAAGGTGAGCGCGCGCTCCCCCCGTGTGACGGGGCGCGACGCCGCGAGCAGCGCCGCGAGCGCCAGCGCCACGAAGGGCAGGAACCCGAAGGCGGCGAGCGCCATGGTGCCGAGAATCAGGCGCCAGCGCCCACCCGGCGCGTTCATCTCAGCCGACGTAGCCCTTGATGTAGGGCAGCAGGGCGAGCTGGCGCGCGCGCTTGATGGCGGTGGCGAGCTGGCGCTGATGCCGCGCGCACATGCCGGAGAGCCGGCTGGGCAGAATCTTGCCGCGCTCGGTCAGGAACCGGCCGAGCGTGCGCTCGTCCTTGTAGTCGAGCACGCGGGCCCCGGACTCGCACACGGGGCAGGTCTTGGCGGGCCGTCTCATGCTTCGTCGTCCTCCCCCAGTTCCTCTTCTTCGGTGGCAGCGACCGGCGCCACCACCGGCTTGGGCGGTTCGCCCTCGTTCACGACGGTCAGGAAGCGCAGCAGGCTCTCGTCGAGCTTCAGGGCGCGCTCGTATTCGGGCAAGAGCGCCGGCTCCGTCTCGAACTGCACGACGACGTAGTAGCCCGTGTCCTTTTTCTTGAGACGATAGGTGAGCGTGCGCTTGCCCCAGTGGGCCACGTTGCCCACGGTGCCTTTGCTGTCTTTCGTGATCAGCGCGTGAAACCGCTCGAGCTTCTCGTTGACCTGCGGTTCTTCGAGGGCACTGTCAAAGATGTAGACCGTCTCGTAGCGACGAGTCATGACACCTCCCTTTGGACTGTGTGACCCGGCGCGGTGTCGCGCCGAGTAGGGGATATGTGAGCCGGGAAAATAGACGGTCGGGCGCTCAGGCGGTAGGGCGGTCAGCGCATGGGGGCAGGGGCACGTATACGGGGAAAGGGGGAGGCGTGATGAGAGTCTTGTTGCTGGTTGCCTGTGCGCTGCGGCTCGCCGGTCGTCTCACCGCCCAGGATTCGAGCTTCGCCGCTATGCAGGCGCGCGGCAAGATGGCGATGGGGGCGGATCAGTACACGTCGTGGCACCGCTTCGACCCGTTGCCTGACGGCGGCTGCATCAAGCTGCAGCGCGATTCGAGCGACACGGCGGGCACCACGGCGATCCGCGAGCACCTCCAGGACATCGCCATGCGGTTCCGGGCGGGCGACTTCGCGCTTCCCGGCTTCGTTCATGCACAGCAAGTGCCGGGTACGCCTGTGATGGCGGCGAAGCGCGCGGCGATCCGCTACGTCTTCCACCCGTTGCCGGGGGGCGGGGAAGTGCGGATTGTCACACGCGACGCCGCCGCCGTAGCGGCGGTGCATCAGTTCCTCGCTTTTCAGCGCACCGAACACCACGTCGGACAACATCTGCACTGATCCGGGGTTGACGGGCGGGACGCCGTGCCCCAACGTCGTGATATGCGGACTGGCGCCATCGCGCTTCTCGTCTGCCTGCTTCCCGCAGCGCTCGCTCCCCAAGTCCGTGCGGACTCGGCGACGCTCACGGGCGAGGTGAAGTCGGTGTTGAACGGCGAGCTGCTCGCCGGCGTGCTGGTCGCGTTGCCCGGCCTTCAGAAATTCGTCGTGACGGACTCGACCGGCGTGTTCGCGTTCACCGTGCCACCGGGGACGCACCACATGCGGGTGCGGTATCAGGAGCACGTCAACGAAGATTACGACATGATCATGCGCGCGGGCCAACACACGCGGCTCGAGATCCTCCTCGACGTCGCAGCGGTTCACTTGGCGCCGGTGGTGGTGGTGGGACGTCCGTCGACCGGCGACTTCGGGATCGCCGGGTTCTACGAGCGGAAGCGGTTCGGGTTTGGGCGCTTCGTGACGGCGGAGCAGCTGAGCCAGGATCGCTCGCAATCGCTGGCGGACTACCTGTCGCGGTTCGGGCTGCACTACGGGTGCATCGGCATGACGTGCGGGCCGATCCGCTACACCGCCGGCCAGCCGTGCATCGTGGCGGTGATGCTCGACGGCATGCCGGAAGCGGGGCAGCAGCTCCAGACGCTGCAGACGCAACAACTGGGCGGCATCGAGGTCTATCGCGACCAGTCGAGCGTGCCCGTGAGCATGCAGATGGCGTTGAGTGTCGATCCCGCCTCATCGCGCTGCGGCGCCGTGGTCATATGGACCAAGGTGTGGGAGCTCGGCAAAGCGGATACGACGGGCAATTAGACGTTGAACCGGAAGAGCAAGATGTCGCCATCCCGCACGACGTAGTCCCGGCCCTCGCTGCGCACCAGCCCCTGCTCGCGCGCCGCCTTGTACGATCCGGCCTTGAGAAAATCCTCGTAGCCCACCGTTTCGGCGCGAATGAAGCCGCGCTGGAAATCGGAGTGGATCTCGCCCGCGGCGTCGTACGCCGTTTCACCGCGGCCCATGGTCCAGGCGCGCACTTCGTTTTCGCCGACCGTGAAAAACGTCTGCAGGCCGAGCAGGTGATAGCCGGCGTGGATCAAGCGGTCGAGGCCCTGCTCCTTCACGCCCGCCGTCTCGAGGAACTCGCGCCGCTCTGCAGGAGACAGGTCGGCCAGCTCCGCTTCGAGCTTGGCGCTGAACGGCACCAGCTCCGCCTCTTCGTGGTGGGTCTGCACCGCCTGGCGCAGCGCGTCGACCCATTTGCCGCCGCCCGCGGCTAGGTCGTCCTCGCTGACGTTCGCGGCGTAGAGAATGGGCTTGGCAGTGAGCAGGCCGAGCTGCCGCAAGAAGTGCACGGTGTCTTCGTCCTCGCCCGCGGCCCGCGCGCCGCGGCCCGCATCGAGCTCCGTCATCACGCGCTCGAGCACGACCAGCTCCGCCTGCGCTTCCTTGTCGCCCGCCTTGGCGCTCTTGCGTGTCTTCTCGAGGCGGCGATCCACGACGGCGATGTCGGACAGCGCCAGCTCGCTCATGATCACGTCATGGTCGCGCAGCGGGTCGACCGGGCCCATCACGTGCACGACGTCGGGATCCTCGAAGCTGCGGATCACGTGGACGATCGCGTCCACCTCGCGGATGTGCGACAGGAACTGGTTGCCCAGGCCTTCGCCCTGCGAGGCGCCTTTCACGAGCCCCGCGATGTCGACGAACTCGACCACGGCGGGGATCTTCTTCTTGGGTTTGACGATGCGGTTGAGCGTCTCGAGGCGGGGGTCGGGGACCTCGACCACGCCGACATTTGGTTCCACGGTGCAAAACGGGTAGTTCTCCGCGGCCGCCGCTTTGGACGACGTGAGCGCGTTGAACAGAGTGGACTTGCCGACGTTGGGAAGGCCGACGATGCCGAGGCGAAGCACGCGGAATTATAAGCGGCTATAATAGATTAGAGGAGGTCCATGTCTCCAGACACCAAGGCCGCACCGCCGCGCCGCGAGGCGCGCGAGCACGCCGTCATCCGCTTCGCGGGCGACTCGGGCGACGGCATGCAGATCACCGGCTCGCAGTTCACCGTCGAGACCGCGCTCGCGGGCAACGACCTCGCCACCTTCCCCGACTTCCCGGCCGAAATCCGCGCCCCGGCGGGCACCACCTTCGGCGTGTCCGCCTTCCAGATCCAGTTCGGCTCGACCGACGTGTTGACCGCGGGCGACGAGCTCGACGTGCTGGTCGCAATGAACCCGGCGGCGCTCACCGTCAACCTGCGCGACCTGCGCGTCGGCGGCACCGTGGTCGCGGACCTGGCCGCGTTCAACGAGCGCAACCTGCTCAAGGCGGGCTACACCGCCAATCCGCTGGAAGACGACACGCTCGCGCCCTACCAGGTCCTGAAGCTCGACATCACCAAGCTCACGGCGGACGCGGTGCAGGCGTTCGGGCTCTCGTCCAAGGAAGCGCACCGCTGCCGCAACATGTGGGCGCTGGGGCTGATGCTGTGGATGTACGGGCGCGAGCGGCAGGCCACGATCGAGTGGCTGGAGCGGAAGTTCGCGAAGACCCCGCCGATCGCGCGCGCCAACATCGCGGCGGTCAACGCGGGCCACGCCTTCGGCGAGACGGCCGAAATGCCGGCGGACATCGTGGGCTACACCGTGGCGAAGGCCGACGTGAAGCCCGGGCTGTATCGCACGGTGACCGGCACGGAGGCTCTGGCGTGGGGCCTGCTCGCCGGCATGCGCAGCGCCGGCCTCGAGCGGATGCTGTTCTCGGGCTACCCGATCACGCCCGCCTCGGCGCTGCTGCACACGCTGGCGGCGCTCAAGCAGTACGGCGTGGTCACCTTCCAGGCCGAGGATGAAATCGCCGCGATCGGCGCTGCCATCGGCGCGTCGTATGCGGGATCGCTGGGGGTGACGTCGAGCTCGGGGCCGGGGATCGCGCTCAAGACCGAAATGCTGGGGCTCGCGATCGCCACTGAGCTGCCGCTCGTGGTTATCGACTCGCAGCGCGCCGGCCCCTCGACCGGCATGCCGACCAAGACCGAGCAGTCGGATCTGTTCCAGGCTGTGCTCGGCCGCAACGCCGACTCGCCGCTCATCGTCCTCGCGGCCGCCAGCGCGGGCGACTGCTTCGAGGTGGCGATCGAAGCGGTGCGCCTGGCGACCAAGTACATGACGCCCGTCATCCTGCTCACCGACGGCTATCTCGCGCACGCCGCTGAGCCGTGGCTGATTCCGGATATCGACGCGTTGCCCGGCTTCCCGGTGACGTTCCGCACCGATCCCGCAGGATTCCACCCCTATCTCCGCGACGCTAAGACGCTCGCTCGCGCCTGGGCGGTGCCCGGCACGCCCGGGCTGGCGCATCGGGGCGTCGCGCTGGGTAAGGAAGGCGGCGCGCTCGCCGTGGTGGGTTGGGGCTCGACGTACGGACCGATTCATCAGGCGGTGAAGCAGGCGCGCGCCGACGGGCTCGACGTGTCGCACGTGCACCTGCGCTACGTGTCACCCTTCCCGCGCAACCTGGGCGAGCTGCTGGGCAGCTATGGGCGGGTGCTCGCGCCCGAGATGAACAACGGGCAGCTGATACACCTCCTGCGCGCCGCCTACCTGCTGCCGGTGGAGGGGTTGAGCCAGGTGACGGGCAAGCCGTTCAAGGTGGCCACGATTCTGGAGGCAATTCGCGCATGATTACGACGATCGAGCCGCCGCGTCTCGCGCCGAAGGATTACGCGTCCGACCAGGAAGTGCGCTGGTGTCCGGGCTGCGGCGACTACGCCATTCTCAAAGCCGTGCAGAAGACGCTCGCCGACATCGGCGCCGTGCCCGACAAGACGGTGTTCGTCTCGGGGATCGGCTGTGCGGCGCGCTTTCCTTATTATCTGGCGACGTACGGCTTCCACACCATTCACGGCCGCGCGCCCGCGATCGCCACGGGCGTGAAACTCGCCAATCCCGAGCTCGACGTGTGGGTGATCACGGGCGACGGCGATTGCCTGTCGATCGGCGGCAATCACACGCTGCACATCCTGCGGCGCAACGTCGACGTGCAGATCCTGCTCTTCAATAACGAGATCTACGGCCTGACCAAGGGCCAATACTCGCCCACCTCCCGCCAGGGGACGCGCTCGCCCTCTACACCCCAGGGCTCGATCGAACACCCGGTGTCCGCCTGTGCATTCGCGCTCGGCGCGGGCGCGCGCTTCGTGGCGCGAGCTGTGGACACGCAGCAGGCCCAGCTGGTGGACGTCCTGAAGAGCGCCCACGCGCACCGCGGCGCGTCGTTCGTCGAGATTTTCCAGAATTGCGTCGTCTATAACGACGGCGTGTTCGACGAGTTCACGGCCAAGGAGATCGCGCCGGAGGCGCAGATCGTGGCGCAGCACGGCCAGCCGCTGTTGTTCGGCAAGGACAAGCGACGCGGGCTGCGTCTCGATCCCCGGCGACTGGCGCTCGAAGTCGTCGCGGTGGGAGAGCAGGGGGTGAGCGCGGCGGACGTCTTGGTCCACGATCAGACCAACCGCACGCTGGCGGGCATGCTGGCGGCGCTCGAGCCGCCCGCCTTCCCGGTGGCCTTGGGCGTGCTATACAACGATCCCGCGACGCCCTACGAAGCCGACGTCTACAAGCAGGTGTCCGCGGCGGGGAAGCCGGTCGGCGGGTTGAACGAGCTGTTGAAGAGCACCAAGACTTGGAGCGTCTAGCCGCCTAGCAGCCACGGTGCTAGGACCAGACTGACCACCGACATCAGTTTGATCAGGATGTTCATCGCGGGCCCCGCCGTGTCCTTGAACGGATCACCCACGGTGTCGCCCACGACGGCCGCCTTGTGCGCGTCGGAGCCCTTGCCGCCGAGGGCGCCCGCCTCGATGTACTTCTTGGCGTTGTCCCACGCCCCGCCGGCGTTCGCCATGAACAAGGCGAGCATCACGCCGGTGAGTGTCGCACCCGCGAGCATCCCGCCCAATGCGTAAATCCCCAAGACCTTGCCAACGAGCACCGGCGCCACGACGGCGGTAACGCCGGGCACGATCATTTCGCGCAGCGCGGCGCGCGTGGAGATGTCCACGGCGCGGGCCGAATCGGGCTCGGCCGTGCCGGCCAGCAAGCCCCCGATCTCTTTGAACTGGCGTCGCACTTCCGCGACCATCTGCTGGGCTGCCCGACCGACCGCGCTCATGGTGGCCGCCGCGATGAAGAACGGAATGCACCCGCCGATGAACAGGCCGATCACCACCATCGGATTGATCAAATCGAGTCCGCCCGCGGGCATGCGCACGGCCGTGGCGTAGGCCGAGAACATGCCCAGCGCGGTGAGCGCGGCCGCGCCTATGGCGAAGCCTTTGCCCATGGCCGCGGTGGTGTTGCCGAGGGCGTCGAGGCCGTCGGTGATGGCTCGGACTTCGGGGCCGAGCCCCGCCATCTGCGCGATGCCGCCGGCGTTGTCGGCGATGGGGCCGTAGGCGTCCACCGACATCGTGATGCCCGTGGTGGCGAGCATTCCCACGGCCGAGATGGCGATGCCGTAGAGTCCGGCCGACTGGAACGCCACGAAAGACCGCGAGCCCCGCGATGATGTTGGTGGCGGGCCCGGTCTTGGCGGCGTCGGCGATGACGCGCACCGGCCCGGCCGACGTGTAGTACTCGGTGCACAACCCGATCGCGATCCCTGCGACGGTGCCCGCGAGCACTGCGTAGAACGGGCCCAGCGGCGGGAGGGCGGTGCCGTCGGCACGTACGATGACCGGATCCAAGCGCGTGGTCAGAGCATACGCCGCGAGCAGGAACGGGCCCGCCGCGATGAACGTCGCCCAGCGCAGGGCCGCCTGGGGCGCCCCGCGCTCGAGCACGCGCATGGCCGCGATGGCGAGCAGGCTGGCACCCAATCCCGCCACCGTATACAGGACCGGCAGGGCGACCGCGTCCACGCGATTCGCGACCAGGTCGCTGGTCGCGCCGATGGCGACGGTAGCGATGATCGCGCCGACGTAGCTCTCGAAAATGTCGGCGCCCATGCCGGCGACGTCGCCGACGTTATCGCCCACGTTATCCGCGATGGTGGCGGGGTTGCGCGGATCGTCCTCGGGAATGCCCGCCTCGATCTTTCCCACCAGGTCCGCGCCGATGTCGGCGGCCTTGGTGTAGATGCCGCCGCCCACGCGCGCGAACAACGCGATGGACGAGGCGCCCATCGCGAACCCGGCAATGATTTCGCTGAACGCGCGCCAGGCTTCATTCTGGAATGGCGCGCCCAGCCACGCGCGCATCACCAGGCCGATGCCGAGCAAGCCGAGGCTGGCGACCGCGAGGCCCATTACGGCGCCGCCGGAGAACGCGGCCCGCAGCGCGCGCGCCTGGCCGCCGGCGCGCGCGGCCTCGGCGGTGCGCACGTTAGCGCGCGTGGCCGCGTTCATGCCGAAGAGCCCGGCCAGGACCGAGCAGATCGCGCCGCCCGCATAGGCGAGCGCCGTGCGCCAGCCGATGGCCCAGGCGAGCAGGGCGGCCACCACGGCGACGAACGGCAGCAGTACGCGGTACTCGCGCGCCAGGAACGTCAGCGCGCCGCCGCGAATCAAGCGCTCGAGCCGTTCCATGGCGGGCGCGCCGGCGGGCTGTCGCCGCACGCCCTCGAACAATCCCCACGCGAACGCGAGCCCCGCGGCCCCTGCGAGAATCGCGATCAGCGGCACGAGCCCCGCGGTCACGTCGCGCCCCCGCCGCCGTGCATCCACTGGGTCACCGCGTCGATCAGCTTGGGCATCAGTGCTTCGACCTGTTCTTCTTCCTCAGGCGTGAAGGGCGCGAGCACGAACTCTTCCCAGGGATCGTTGCTCGGGAGCGGGCCGACGCCGATGCGCAGCCGCGCGTAGTTCGGCGACTGCAGCGCCCCTTCGATGCTCTTGAGGCCGTTGTGGCCGCCGGCCGAGCCGTCGGCGCGGAGGCGGAAGGTGCCGAGCGGGATGTTGAAGTCGTCGACGGTAATCAGCAGATCGCGCGCGGGATCGAAGGCCGGGTCAGCGCGCAGCGAGGCGAGCGCCGCACCGCTGCGATTCATGTACGTCGTGGGCTTGAGCAGCTGCACCGGCAGGCCGTCGATCTCGCCCGCCGTAACGCGAGCGCGCTCGCCGCGCCGAAAGGGAGGGAATCCCCATCGCGCAGCGAGCGCGTCCACTACCCGGAAGCCCGCGTTATGCCGCGTCGCCGCGTATTCCGGACCCGGATTCCCGAGGCCGACCACGGCGCGCAAGCGTCAGCTCTCTTTGCCGCCCTTGGGCTTCTCGGCCTTCTCCGCCTTCTCGGCTTTCTCCGCCTTGGCGGGCTTCGCTTCGCCCTCGCCCTCCACCGCCTCGCCTTCCTCGTCTTCACGCGGCTTGCGGATCAACTCGGGCTCGGCCACCTCGGCCGCGGCTTCCGGCGCCGGCGCCAGCTCTTCCTCGGCGCGCGGCGGCACCACGGTGGCGAGCGTCAGCTCCGGCGCCACCAGGATCGTGGCGTTGGGAATGCTGAGGTTGCTGACGTGCACCGAGTGACCGATCGCCAGGGCCGAGACGTCCAGCTCGACCCGCTCGGGGATGTGCTCGGGCAGCACTTCGATTTCGACTTCGCGCATCACCTGGTCGAGCACGCCGCCGCCGTTGCGCACGCCGTCGGGCGTGCCCACGAGGTGCACCGGCACCTTGAGGCGCACCTTCTCGTCGGCGTGAATCTCGTAGAAGTCCACATGGATGATGTCGGGCCGCACCGGGTGGCGCTGGATCTCGCGGATCAGCGCCCGGGTCTTCTTGCCCTCGACCGTGACCTCGAACAGCGTGCTCGCGGGCTCGATGCCCGACAGCGCCATTTCGAGCGCTTTGGCGTCGAGCGTGAGCGGCTGCGTCGGCCGGCCGTGGCCGTAGATCACGGCCGGGACCTTGCCGGCGAAGCGCGTCTGGCGCGCCGCGCCTTTACCCGCCGCTGCGCGCGGGGTGGCCGTGATGGTGACGAATTGTGCCATATGCGGTTTTCCGTTTTCCGTTAAGCGTTAGTCAAACAGTGCACTGACCGACTGGTTCGAATGTTCGTAGCCGATCGCCTTCGACATCAATCCCGCCACCGAGAGCACATTCAGCTTCTCGAACCGCCGCTCCTCCGGAATCTTGATCGTGTTCGTCACCGTGACTTCTTCGATCGCCGAGCCGCGCAGGCGCTCCACGGCGGGGCCGGAGAGCAGGGCGTGCGTGGCGAAGGCGAAAATCCGCTTCGCGCCCAGCCGCTTCAGCGCCGCGGCCGCTTCGGTGATCGTGCCGGCCGTATCGATCATGTCGTCGGGGATGAGGCAGTCCTTGCCCTCGACTTCACCCACGACATTGACCACTTCCGCCACGTTGGCCGACGGCCGCCGTTTGTCGATGATCGCGAGCGACGCGTTCAACCGCTTCGCGAAGCCGCGCGCCATCTTGGCCGAGCCCACGTCCGGCGCCACCACGACCGGGTCGGTGAGCTGCTTGGTCCGGTAATGGGCCACGAACGCCGGCGCCGCGTACAGGTGGTCCACCGGAATGTCGAAGAACCCCTGCACCTGGTGGGAATGAAAGTCCATTCCCAGCACGCGGTCGGCGCCGGCGTGCGTGATCAGGTTCGCCATCAGCTTCGCGCTGATCGCCACGCGCGGCTGATCCTTGCGGTCCTGGCGCGCGTAGCCGAAGTACGGCAGCACCGCCGTGATCCGCGCCGCGCTGGCCCGCCGCACGGCGTCGATCAGCAGCAGCAGCTCGATGTAATTCTCCGCCGGCGGATTGGTGGGCTGGATGATGAAGACATCCCGCCCCCGCACGTTTTCGTCGATCTTGACGAAGATCTCGCCGTCGGCGAACCGCCGGATCGTCACCGCGCACAACGGCTGCCCTAAATGCTGCGCCATCTCCTCGGCCAGGGGACGGTTGCCCGTCCCGCCGAGCAGCAACAGCTGGCTGCGCGAGAGCGTCAGGTCCGCCATCGGAGCCAAGAAACTAGTCGGCAACCTGCGCGAAGCCAAGGGAGGGAGTATGTTAGCCGCGCTGTGACCGACTTCTTCGTGCGCCTGCGCGAGGCCTTGGCGGCGCGCTACCGGCTGGAGCGGGAGCTGGGGCGGGGCGGCATGGCGTTCGTCTTCCAGGCGTGGGATCCCAAGCACGAGCGCTGGGTGGCGATCAAGGTGCTGCGCCCCGAGCTGGCGCAGGCCCTGGGCCCGGAGCGCTTCCTGCGCGAGATCAAGGTCGCGGCCGGGCTCACCCATCCCAATATCCTGCCGCTGTACGACTCGGGCGAAGCCGGCGGCTTCCTCTATTACGTCATGCCGTATGTGGAGGGCGACTCGCTG
>WNFF01004600.1_pt1 | contig 11259 bp, 9 predicted proteins | sample 5400441 | NCBI WGS metagenome assembly WNFF01 (sample SAMN13153345, study PRJNA577476) | soil metagenome | isolation source: 120 cm saprolite under Douglas fir tree site 2 hole 3 replicate 1 | place: USA:California | collected 2015-04-18
TCGCTGCAGCAGCTGCTGGACGAGAAGGCCACGGCGGAGCCGGCCGGCGCGCACGGGCTGATCGCGCTGGACTGGGCGGGCGGCAATCGTTCGGTGCTGGTGGACGGCCGCCTGTCCGGCGCCATCGTCGGGCTGACGCTGGCGACCACCGCGCCGGAAATCTACCGGGCGCTGCTCGAGTCGACCGCGTTCGGCACCAGGATGATCATCGACACGTACAGCGCCGCGGGCGTGCCGGTGACCGAGCTCGTGGTCGCGGGCGGCCTGGTCAAGAGCGCTCCGCTCATGCAGATCTACGCGGACGTCACCCGGCGGCCGCTCAGCGTGATCGGGTCCGGGCAGGGGCCGGCCCTGGGCTCGGCCATCCACGCGGCCGTCGCCGCGGGCGCCTATCCAGACGTGCCGGCCGCGGCGGCCGCCATGGGCCGGATCGACCGGGACGTCTACCGACCGGACCCGGCCCGCGCGGACGTGTACGACGAGCTGTACGCCGAGTACGTGCGGCTGCACGACTATTTCGGGCGCGGGACGAACGAGGTCATGCACCGGCTGCGGGCGATCCGCGACCGCGCCTACCGCAGCCGGACGGGCGGCGGTTCGTGAGGCGAGGAGGCTGCTGATGAGCACGGCGGAGAACGCTGAGGTCGCCGCGCTGCGCGAGACGGTGTGCGCGCTGCACGCCGAACTCGTGCGCAACAACCTGGTCGCCTGGACCTCGGGCAACGTGTCCGCGCGGGTGGGCGGCACCGAGCTGATGGTCATCAAGCCGAGCGGCGTCTCCTACGACGACCTGACGCCGGAGTCAATGGTGGTCTGCGACCTGGACGGCAAGGCGGTTTTGCCGAACCGGCTGAGCCCGTCGAGTGACACCGCCACGCACGCCTACATCTACCGGCACATGCCCGAGGTCGGCGGCGTGGTGCACACCCACTCCACCTACGCGACCGCGTGGGCGGCGCGCGGCGAGCCCATCCCCTGCGTGATCACCGCGATGGCCGACGAATTCGGCGGCGAGGTCCCGGTCGGGCCGTTCGCGCTGATCGGCGGCGATGAGATCGGCCGGGGCGTGGTCGCGACCTTGACCGGGCACCGCTCCCCCGCCGTGCTGATGCGCAGCCACGGCGTGTTCACCATCGGCGGTACCGCCCGCGAGGCGGTGAAGGCCGCCGTGATGTGCGAAGACGTGGCGCGTACCGTCCATCTGGCCCTCGCTTTCGGCGAGCTGGCGCCGCTGCCCGCCGAGCAGGTGGACGCGCTGCACGCGCGCTACAAGAACTATTACGGCCAGCGTTGACTGTAAAAGGAGAACCGAACTCATGACCGCTCCAGTTGGGCGTAAGCCGCGCATCGGCATCCTCGGGATCATGCAGGACCTGTACGACGACATGGTCCCCGGGATCGCGCAGCGGCAGGAGGGGTACGCCGCGGAACTCGCCGCACACCTGTCCGACGTCGCGGAGTTCACTCCCAGCAAGGCCATCAAGTACCGCGAGGACGCCGAGCGCGCCATGCGCGAGTTCGAGAACGCGGACCTGGACGGCGTGCTCGTCGTCATGCTCACCTACGGCCCGGCCATGCGGGTGGCCCGGCTGCTTTCCGAGTCCCGGCTGCCGGTCTGCCTGGCCAACATCCAGCCGGAACCCAGCGTGACGCCCGCCTGGGACATGGCCGACATGACCTACAACCAGGGCGTGCACGGCGCGCAGGACACCGCCAACGCCATGGTCAGGGCCGGGAAGCGGTTCGCCGTGCTCACCGACGACTGGAAGAGCGCGTCGTTCCGCGCCGACGTCGGGCGCTGGGCCCGCGCGGCGGCCACCGCCACCGCGTGGAAGCGGCTCAAGGTCGCGATCTTCGGCTACGCGATGAACGAGATGGGCGACATCCGCGTCGACGAGAGCGCGCTGGTCCGGACGCTCGGCCCGGCGATCATCTCGGTCGCCCAGGGCGATCTGTGGCGCGGCATGCAGGAGGCGAGTTCCGAGGCAGTGGCGGCGGTCATCTCCTTCGAGGACGAGAACTTCGAGATCGACCCGCGGCTGTCTTCGGAGGAGCGCACGGACCACGCCCGGATGCAGGTGGCGATCGAGCAGATCCTGAACGAACGGGGGTTCGGCGCCTACACCGCGCACTTCGACGCGATCGGCGAAGACGGGCGGTTCAGCCGGCTGCCGCTGGCCGCGGCGTCCTCCCTGATGGCCAAGGGCTACGGATACGCGGCCGAGGGCGACGTGCTCACCGCCTGCCTGGTATATGCGGGACATGTCCTGATCGGCGACGCGCACTTCACCGAGATGTACGCGATGGACTTCCCCTCGGACTCGATCCTGCAGAGCCACATGGGCGAGGGCAACTGGAAGATCGCCCGGTCCGACCGGCCGGTGAAGCTGATCAAGCGGCCGCTGGGCATCGGGCGGCTGGCCGACCCGCCCACGTTCCTGTTCCAGTACCAGCCCGGGCCGGCCACGCTGGCCACGCTGGTCTCGCTGGAGGGCGATCGCTTCCGGCTGGTGGTCGCCGAGGGCGAGAACCTGGACAGCCAGGAACTGCCGGCCCTGGAGATGCCGTACGGGCAGTTCCGGCCCGCGTCCGGGCTGCGCAAGTGCCTGAACGGCTGGCTCTCGCACGGCGGGCCGCACCACGAGGTGATGAACCTGGGCCACCACGCCGCCGACTGGAAGGCGTTGTGCCAGCTCACCGGCATCGAGTTCGTCCAGGTGTGAGGCGGCACGGGGCGGGCGTGTCGGAGGCTGCAAAGTGTACACTTTGTAGTATGGATGAATCTTACGGCTTGACGGCGGCACGTGCTCACCTGGGCGAGCTGGTTTCCCGTGCGAGGTACGGGCATCGTCCGGTCACGATTACCGAGCACGGCAAGCCCTCGGTGGCCATCATCAACGTCGACGATCTTGCCGACCTGGAAGACCGGGCCGCGCTGGCCGCGCATTATGCCGCCCGGCTGGCGGGCCGGGAAGGCGTGCGGCTGGCCGATCTGGATGCGGCCCTGGACCAGGTGGACGCTGAAGACGGGCGATGAGCCTCACTGTCGTCGTCCAGGAGACGGCGCTGCGGGCGCTCGCCCGTATCCGCTCGGAAGATCGGGAGGCTTTCGCCTCGATCAGGCAGGCACTGGCGGCGCTGGCGGATCAGCCCCGTCCTGACGAGGCGGTCGCCTGGGGAGGCAGCGGAATCTACCGCCGGCATCTACCGGCGCCTGGATCCTGTATGAGATCGCCGAAAGCGCGGCAAGGGTTCGGGTGGCCCTGGAGGATGTCACGCCCGGCTCCCACGGATCCCAGTGCGCCAGCCCCACGCGCCCCGCCAAACCCAGCGGTCCTCGCCCCAGAGTCTCGCAATTTAAGAACTGATTTATTGTGGGTCGTTACTGCCCTCATGAGGGCAGTAACGACCCACAATGATTGCGCCCTCGGTCGAGGCTTCCACAGATGCCACAGGTGACCCATAAGTCACTGTGGTTCCGGTGCGAGCGCCGCCGCGGCGGCGCTCGAGAGCGACTGGACGCCGCAGAGGGCGCCACCACCGTGCGCGAGCCGCTGGTGGAGGCCGGGCGGCAGGCGGTCGAGTTGCTGCTCCGCAGCATCGCGGAAATTCGGTTGCCTTGGCCGGGGACGGTGTGGCAGCCTGCAACAGGTTCGGGCCGGCGCTGGCCGGCTGAGCGAAGGGAGGCGCGAGATGTCTAAGCCCGTCGCGGGCGCATTCCCGCCTGCCCCATTGACCGCTCAGCTGAGGAGCACCACCCATGCACGACTTTTCCTCCGCACGCCGCGGAGAGTTCACTATCGGGGGGCCCGGGGGGTCGCCCCCCCGGGCTAGCACCGCCCGCCGCCGCGGTAAGCAGCGTCTCGACGACGACGAGCCGACCACGGCCAAACGCGTCTGGCAGCGCCGGTCGCCGCCGCCGATCGAGGTATTCGACGCGACCGACGGGCTGCCAGAAGGTGATCGCTGGTCCACCTGGGACCAGTCGATCCCGACCCAGCGCGGCCCGAAACCGCACCCGGACTGGCTGGTCACCGAACTGGCCGCCGTTGACACCGAACTCGGCATCCTGAAGACCGGCAAGGAAGCCGACGTGTTCCTGATCCGGCGCGCCGTGCCCGAGGGCCGGTCCTGCCTGCTCGCCGCCAAGCGATACCGCGATGCCGGGCACCGGATGTTCCACCGCGACAGCGGCTACCTGGAGGGGCGCCGGACCAGGGAGTCCCGGGTCAACCGGGCGGTGGCGGGCCGGAGCGCGTTCGGTCGGCAGGCCATCGCGGGCCAGTGGGCCAACGCCGAGTTCACCGCGCTGGCCCGGCTGTACGCGGCCGGGATGCCCGTCCCCTACCCGGCGCAGATTCTGGACACCGAGCTGCTGCTCGAGTTCATCGGCACGCCGGACGGGACAGCCGCCCCGAGGCTGGCCGAGACCAGACCCGGGCCCGCCGAGCTGGCCGGGCTGTGGGACCAGCTGGTGCAGGCGCTCGTCGACCTGGCCCGGGACGGCCTCACGCACGGCGACCTATCCGCGTACAACCTGCTGGTACACGACGAGCGACTGGTCATGATCGACTTGCCCCAGGTGGTTGACGTGATCGCGAACCCGCGCGGCGCCTTCTTCCTCACCCGCGATGCGGAGAACATAGGCCGCTGGTTCGCGGCTCACGGCCTGACCGGCGCGCACCCGGAACCCGCGGACCTGCCGGCCCTGCTCCGCCGCGAGGCCCTGCTCGACCCCTAACCCGGCAGCGACCCGGCCGCCCCGGCGCCCCTTCCGTCGGCTATCAATCATCGTGGGCGGCCACTGCCCCTATTGGGGCTGTAACCGCCCACGATGATGGGAGGCCGGATCGGCTAGTCGGGGAAGGAGACGGAATCGGTCGGGTTGGTGGCGGGGACGGAATCGGCAGGTGGGAGGTCAGGGGGCTGGGCGGCGGTGGGCTTGCGACGGGCGGTCTGCTTGAAGGTGAGGCGACCGTTCTTCATCACGCCGATGCGCTGGGCGCGGCGGGCGACGGTGCTGTCGTGGGTGACGAGCACCATCGTCAGGCCGCGCTCCCGCCACATGGTCTCGAGCAGGCCGATGATTTCGTCCCTGGTGTCCTCGTCCAGGTTGCCGGTCGGCTCGTCAGCCAGCAGGACCTTCGGCTCCTTGACCAGGGCCCGGGCGATGGCGACCCGCTGCTGCTGCCCGCCGGACAGCTCGCCGGGCACGTGGCGCAGCCGGTCGCCGAGGCCGACCGCGTCGAGGGCGACCGCGGCCCGCCGCCGCCGCACGGTGGCGGATACGCGCAGCGGGACCAGCGCGGCCTCCACGTTCTCCTGCGCGGACAGCGTCGGCACCAGGTTGAAGGTCTGGAATATGAAGCCGATGGAGGCGGCGCGAACCTTGGTCACTTCGGCCTCGCGCAGTTGCGCGAGGTCACGGCCGTCGAAATCAACGATGCCGGCCGACGGCCGGTCCAGGCCGCCGAGGATCTGCAGCAGCGTCGACTTGCCGTGCCCGGTCGGCCCCTGGATGGCCAGCCATTCGCCGTCCTCGACCACGAGGTCGACGCCGCGCAACGCGGCCACGGTCTCGCGGCCCTTGACGTAGTTCTTGGTCACTCCGGAGAGCTTGTACATGTCGCCTTCCTCCTGGTTCAGGCCCTGTCGTCCGCTCGCCTGCGGGGCGCCTTCAGGCGCCGCCTTCCCTCGTCGCTCGTCCCTCGCTCCTCAGTCCAGGCGACGCCGCGCCCCTCCGGCTCGCTCATGCGACCTTGGCCAGGGCCGCCGCCGGGCGCAGCCGGGCGGCTCGCCAGCCGCCGAAGATCCCGGCGATGAGGCCGCCCGCCACGGCCAGCAGGACCGCGAGCAGGATCACGTTCGTGCTCACCGCGGCGGACAGGTGGACGGCCACGGTGTGGGTGGCCGTCGTCGCGCGGCCGAAGGCGCCGGACCCGCCGCCGCCGCCAGCGCCTCCGCCAGCGCCTCCGCCGAACCCGCCGCCGCCGGGGCCGAATTGCCGGGCGCCGCCCGGCGTGGCCGAGCCGGTGGTCTGGCCAACCACGGCGGACAGCTTCGGTGACAGCTTGGAGACCAGTTCGGCGCCGGCCAGGCCGAGCCCGACGCCGACCGCGCCGCCGATGATGCCCAGCGCGACCGCCTCGCCCATCACCTGGCCGATGATGCGCCGGCTCTTCCAGCCGAGTGCCTTCAGCGTGCCGAACTCACGCACCCGGCGCGACACCGCCGCCATTGTCAGCAGGCTGGCCAGCAGGAACGCCGCGACGAGGACCGCGATCGCGAGCCACTTGCCGAGGTTGTTGGCCAGGCTCGAGGCGCTGGACAGCGAGCCGGTGACCTCGCTGGCCAGGTCGCTCGAGGTGGTCACGGTGTCCGACGGCAGCGTCTGCTTGATCTCGCTGGAGACGGCGCCGATGGCCGAGGAGTTGCTGGCCGCGACGTAGATGGTGTTCACGTCGTTCTTCATGTTGGCCAGCTTCTGCGCGACCGCGAGCGGGATGTACACGTTCGAGGGATTGTTGCCGGCGGGCTCGCTGACGATCCCGACGACCTTGAAGCTGGTCGTGGTGCCGCTGCTGTTGCCCAGGGCGATCGTGGATCCGACCGTCAGCTTGTTCTGCGTCGCGTAGGACGAGTCGAGCAGCGCGACGTCGGAGGACGCGTCCGCGCTGGTGAAGGTGCGCCCGGCGCTGAGCTTGCCCGTGCTGAGCGGGCCGAGTTCGCCGCCGTTGATGTCCACGCCGTCGACGCCGAAGGTGTTGGTCGTGAAGCTGGCTCGGAAGCTCTGACCGCCGCTCCCTGGTCCTCCGCCACCGAGGCCGCCCCCGCCCGAGGAGTTGATGGCCGGCATGGTGCCGCTGATCGTCCGGTCGTTCAGGGTCAGGCCGCCCGCCGCCGCGGACACGTCGTGCAGGTTGGCGACCGTGCTGACCGAGGACGCGCCGATCGAGGCGAGCGTGGGGCCGGCCGCGAGCGTGCTGATGTTGATCTTGGTACCGGCCGCAGGCGCCTTATTGGTGCCGGTACGGAACCCGAACCCGAACGACCCCGGCGTGAACGACCCGGCCGCCGGCGTCTTGGTCACGGTGACGTCGGTGCCCACGCCGTACAGCGCGTGCAGCACGGTGCCCTGGGCGTTCTTGACGCCGGCCGACGCCGCCGTCACGGTGATCACCAGGCCGACGCCGAGGGCCAGGCCGAGCGCGATGAACACCGCCTGGCGCATGCGGCGGCGGAGCTCACGCCGCAAATAGGTGAAGAACATTCCGCACTCCTCAGGAGAACCGCCGTCCGCACAGATGGCGGCGCGGCCGCCCCGGGAGCGAACGCCGCGCCACTTCAGAGCCTGGCGGCGTGACCTGAGCGAGTGCTGAAGAGAACCTGCTGGATTACCCCAAAGGAATCAGCTGCCCCGCGCGGCCCGGATCGTCTCGCGCAGCGAGCTCATCGTGGCGAGCACGGCCGAAGGCTCATACCCGCAGTGCGCCATGCAGTTGGCGCACCGGGGGTCCTTGCCCCGCCCGTAGGAGTCCCAGTCGGTCGTCTCGATGAGCTCCTTGTACGTCTTCACGTACCCGTCCGCCATCAGATAGCACGGCTTCTGCCAGCCGAGCAGCGAGTAGGAAGGGATCCCCCACGCCGTGCAGCCGTAGTCCGTCTTGCCCTCGAGGAAGTCAAGGAACAGCGGCGTGTGGTTCAGCCGCCACTTCTTGCGCCGCCCGTCCGCGAACGACTTGCGGAACAGTTCCCTGGTCTCCTCGACGCCCAGGAAGTGCTCCTGGTCCGGCGCCTTCTCATACGCGTAGGCCGGGGAGATCTGCATCTCGTCGATGCCGAGGTCGTCGTTCAGGTAGTTCAGCACCTCGATGACCGTCTGCGGGGTGTCGGTGTTGAAGAACGTGGTGTTGGTGTTCACCTTGAACCCGCGCGACTTGGCCAGCTTGATCGCGGCGACCGCGTCGTCGAACACGCCTTCCTTGCAGACCGACTCGTCATGCCGTTCGCGCAGCCCGTCGATGTGTACCACCCAGGCGAAGTACGGCGAGGGTTTGAACTTGTCCAGCTTCTTGGGCAGCAGCAGCGCGTTGGTGCACAGGAACACGAACTTCTTCCGCTTGATCAGCTCGGCGACGATCACGTCGATCTGCGGGTGCATCAGCGGCTCGCCGCCGGCGATGGACACCATCGGCGCGCCGGATTCCTCGATCGCGGCGAGGGCCTGCTCGACCGGCATCCGCTGCTTGAGGATCTCGTGCGGCTGCTGGATCTTGCCGCAGCCCGCGCACTTCAGGTTGCAGGCGAACAGCGGCTCAAGCTCGACGAGCAGCGGAAACTTCTTATGGCCAGCCAGCTTCTGCCGCATCAGGTAGGACCCGACACGCAGGGACTGACGTAGTGGCATGGGCATTATCGCCTTACCTCCTTGGGCAGGCCGAACCGAATTGATTCGGTGGTCGTCACTCGCTCGGAGACGGACAGGGGGCCTAGCCCTGAAAGCGCCGAAATGATCTCCTCCACCACGGCAGGAGGGGCGGAGGCGCCGGCGGTCAGGCCGATCGTCGATACCCCCGTGAGCCAGCCAAGCTGGATATCCTCCGCACTGTCGATCAGGTGCGCCGGCGTACCGATGCGCTCGCAGGTCTCCACCAACCGGACCGAGTTGGAAGAGTTCGCCGAGCCGGCCACGAGCACCAGGTCGGAGTCTGCGGCGACAGCCCGCACCGCGGCCTGCCGGTTGGTCGTCGCGTAGCAGATGTCGTCGCTGCCGGGCGCGCGCAGCGCGGGGAACCGTTCCCGCAGCGCGCCGGACACCTCCGCCGCCTCGTCGACCGACAGCGTGGTCTGCATCAGGTAGGCGACGCGCTCCCCGTCACGCGGCCGCAGCGCGGCCACGTCCTCCGCCGTCTGCACCAGGACCGTCGAGGCCGGCGCCTCACCGAGGGTGCCCTCGACCTCCTCGTGGCCCGCGTGGCCGATCAGCGCGACCGTGTACCCGTCGGCGGCGAACCGCCTGGCCTCCGCGTGCACCTTGGACACCAGCGGGCAGGTCGCGTCGATCACCGCCAGCCCCCGCCGGGAGGCCTCCCCGCGTACGGCCGGCGACACGCCGTGCGCGGAGAACACCACGGTGGCGCCGTCGGGCACCTGGTCGAGCTCGTCCACGAACACCGCGCCGCGGCTCTCCAGGTCGCCCACCACTCGGGTGTTGTGCACGATCTGCTTGCGCACGTAGACGGGCTCGCCCTGAAGCTCCAGCGCCCGCTCCACGATCTCGATCGCCCGCTCCACGCCGGCGCAGAACGACCGCGGCCCGGCCAGCAGCACCTGGCGCGGCCCGCAGGCCGCAGCCCACCGTTCCACCACCGGCGCGGCGGCGCGCAGCGACCGCAGCGCGGCCAGCCCGCCGGAGACGATGCCCGCGACCGGGTGGTCCGGGGTGTCCGAGACCGCGCGAACCACGGCCACCGGCCGGTCGCCCGCCGCGGTGGCCAGCGGCGCCGACTCCATGTCGGCCAGCAGGGTGCCGTCGGCGGCCAGGCTGGCTCGTTCGGAGCGCCGGACGAGGTGGTCTACGGTGGTAATCCGGCCGGTGCGGGCGGGCAGCCCGGCGCGCCGCAGTTCGGCCGCGAGCAGCGGCGCGGACGGGCAGGCCACGACGCCCACGTCGGTGCCGACGACCAGGTCGCCCGGGCTGAGGTCGGTGGTCAGGCCGGCCCCGACGCCCATGATCGCGATTTGGCCGAACGAGCCGGGTTTGAGCTCTTCGGCCCACTGCGTCGCCCTGGTGGTGCCCCACCCGGTGCGCAGCACCGCAGGGGCAGAGCCAGTGTGGACTACCTCGGGCGGGCTGGGGCTAGCCCGCAGGCCCCGCCGGATGGCCCGGGCCTCGATGCGCATCGGCGCGCAGATGAGCAGGTCTTTCATGCGCTTTCTCCGGTTGCGTTCGGGGGGGTCTGGGGGGGTTCTTGGGTTCGTCCCCCCGGGGCTAGCACTGCTACGTATCTGCCTAGGGCGCTGAGGGGGAAGGCCAGCCGGTACAGGTGATAGTTGATGTAGAAGTCGCCTGGGAAGCCCGTGCCGGTGAACTGCGGCTCGTCCCAGCTGCCGTCGGGCCGCTGCGTTTGCGCCAGCCAGCGGACGCCCGCCTCGGTCGCGGGGCTACTCCGCTGGCCTTGCTCGCTCCGCTCGCCGTGCTCGCCGGCCGCGAGCAGGGCGAGCAGCGCCCAGGCGGTCTGCGACGCGGTGGACTCGCCCTGTCCGGCCTGCGCCGGGTCGTCGTAGGAGCGCAGGTCCTCGCCCCAGCCGCCGTCCGGGTTCTGGTGTTCCTCCAGCCAGGCCACGGCGCGCCGGATGGCTGGCTTGGACGGCTTCACCCCGGCCGCGATCAGCGCGGGCACCACGGCGCCCGTGCCGTACACGTAGTTCGCGCCCCACCGGCCGAACCAGGACCCGTCGCTTTCCTGGGCCCGCAGCAGCCAGACGACACCCCGGCGGACCACCGGGTCATCAGCCCGTCCCTCGGCGGCGAACGCCTCCACGATGTGCGCGGTCACGTCGGCCGAGGGCGGGTCGATGACCGCGCCGAAGTCGCAGAACGGCAGCTTGTTGACGAGCATGCGGGTGTTGTCCGCGTCGAACGCGCCCCAGCCGCCGTCCTTGGACTGCATTCCGGCCAGCCAGGCCAGCCCCCGATCGATGGCGGCCTGGTTCTTGGGCGCAACCCGGCGCAGCGCGAGGACGACCTCGGCGGTGTCGTCGGTGTCGGGGTAGACGTCGTTGTCGAACTCGAACGCCCAGCCGCCGGGGGCCAGGTCCGGCCGGCGCACCTGCCAGTCGCCCGGCCCGCGGATCTCCTCGCCGAGCACCCACCGCCCGGCGTTGACCAGGGCGGGATGATCGGCCGGCAGGCCCGCGTCGGCGAGCGCGATCATGGTCAGCACGGTGTCCCAGACCGGCGACTGGCACGCCTCCAGGCGGCGCACCGGGCCATCTGCAGTGTCCTCGGTGATCGTGAACCGGTCCAGGCCGGCCAGCCCGCGGGCCATGATCGGGTGGCCGAGGTCGTAGCCGAGCAGGTTCAGCGCCATCAGCGAGTACACCCAGGGCGGCTGGATGCCGCCCCAGCAGCCGTCCCGCTCCTGCCGGGCGATGATCCACTCCGCGCAGCGGCGCAGCGCCGCGCGCCTTACTGCACCGCGCAGCCGCCCGCGTCCGGTGCGAGCTGCCGAACGTTCGTCAGTTTTGGTCGTTGTA
>WNFF01005925.1_pt1 | contig 11257 bp, 10 predicted proteins | sample 5400441 | NCBI WGS metagenome assembly WNFF01 (sample SAMN13153345, study PRJNA577476) | soil metagenome | isolation source: 120 cm saprolite under Douglas fir tree site 2 hole 3 replicate 1 | place: USA:California | collected 2015-04-18
AAAGGATGCCCGTCGCTTCCGTCTGCCGACTACGTCGGCGGCAACGTCCGCGAAAACCCCCTGCAAGACATCTGGGAACGCTCGCCGCGGGTGGGCTTCATGCGCGATCGTTCGGTCGCGGACCTCTGGGGGCACTGCCGTACCTGCTATTACGCGGCCGACTGCCTCGGCGGTTGCTCGTGGACGGCGCACTCCATCATGGGACGCCCGGGGAACAACCCCTACTGCCACCACCGCGCGCTCACGCTTCTTCGCGTGGGCAGGCGCGAGCGCATGGTGCGCCGCACCGCGCCCCCAGGCAACTCGTTCGACGTCGCCACCTGGGATCTCATTGAAGAGGATTGGCCACAGCTCGAGCTCGTACGCGCGCGAGCCGTCGCCCGTGGCGAGGAAGAGTGGCTTATCGATTCACGTGTTTCACCTGGCATAGAAGGAGACCCACCATGAACCAATCGCTCCTCATCTGTGCGTCGTGCAACTGCCACGTTCGCGCCGGCGAGCAGTGGTGTCCTCACTGCGAGGCAGACATGGCGGTCGCCGGCAGCCATCGCTCCGTGGAGCGCCGCCGGATTGAGATCCGCCGGGTCCTCTTCACGGTCGTCGTCGCGGGCGCGGGAATCGTCTCTTGCGACTCGCCTCCAGATCCAAGGATCGTGGGCTCATGCGCGCCCAACGGCAGCTCGCAGACCTTGAATTGTTTGACGAGCTGCAGCTGCGGTGACAACGGCATCTGCGACGCGAATGGAAGGTGCAACTCCTGCGGCTGCAGCGCGGATATACATCAGTATTGCGACGCAGGAGGATGCAGCACCCGCCCCTGCTACGGGGCACCGCCGGTTCTCGCCTAGCCGGTAGACCGGTCGCTGACGATCAGGCTGAATTCCGGATTTCCTCGCGGTCGAGAGGTCGCGGTGACCGTCGACGTCGCGATTGTTCCGGGGATGGACGAAATGTTGACCGGGGAGAGCAGCCTTGCATGGCCGCCACCCGAGGGGATTTCTTTGAGGCCAGCAGCAATCCTCCGGACCGGAGAGCGCTCGAACCACAAAACGTCGGAGATTTGGTAACCACCCCCGTGCGGCTTGATATTCGAAATGGGCAGCGCCGCCTGATCGGGCACGGGAAGCCCGTAGCTCGTTGTTCCAAGCGGGCGCCGGCGCGACTCCAATTTCAAAACCTGAATCAAGTCCGCCGAATCAATTTCCCGGACCGTGCAGGAACGTGAAAACAACTCCAAGAAAAATTCTACAAAACGCGTGACAGTCGACTCAGGACGTCTGGGGCACATGACGAGTCCCTCCATCGCCTCTTGATACAACAATTACCTACATGGTGGAACACCACCTCCAGAGGTATGCCTGATGTCTAAATGACCCACCGAGCCGAGATAAATACATTCAAGAACTTGGAACGACCTGGGTTGTTTTTTACCCGTTTAGAATGCAACAGTGCGCTAATGAATGACATGAAAGTGCTCGGATGGTCGATCGCGATTCTCCTCGTCGCCGCGCCATCCGCAGTTGCCCAAGGCAGACCGACCCCGTGGTATGAGCGCGGCCCTTTTCTTCACTTCGCCGCCAGCGCGGAGCTCGCCACCAACGGTTACACGCTCGGGGCGGCGTTCTCCGATGACAAGCGCATCCGACTCGCCTCCGGAGCGGCGCTCGCTTTGGCCGCCGGGTTCGCCAAGGAGCTGTATGACCTCTCGGCGAATGGCGACTTCTCGTGGAGCGATATCGGCTGGGGAGTGGTCGGCACCGCGACCGGTCTGCTCATTTCCTGGCTGGTGGATCGACTTCTCTTTGGGCCTTCCCACCGTACTCTGGCGGACCGCCTCGGGCTTTCAGTCGGCGGTTCTGCGCCTCATGGACTGCGGGCGGGCACGGGCGACTCGTACGGCGCGGGAAGGTAGCTGGGATCGAAGCGGCAGGCGTCTCCGTAGATCTCGTGGAACGCCGCGCACGACGCCACAATCCCGTCCTGCGTGGGCCGGATCCCGGTTTCAACCCAGTCGAGCGTGGCGTTCCGGCCCTGCTAAAAGATGTACCTCGCCCCGAGCTGTATCCGCCAGCGCGACTGTGTTGGACTGTAGAGCGGCTGGTGGATCACCGCTGGCTCGGTGAAGGAGTAGACCGGTCGGTTGTTGACGCGGTCATAACCCACCGCCTGCAAGAAGGTTGAGTTGTGGGTTTCGAACCCCGTCGCCTGATCGAAGAGGCCCCATCTGCTGTTCAAGAGGTTCAGGAAGTTGAAAATGTCCACCTGAACCTCGAAATGCTGGTCCTTGAGGATATCGGGCGAAACCCAGGAGAACCGCATGTCCAGGAAATTCTGCCATGGGTTGCGGCAGGCTCCCCGCTGAACGAAGTGGCCGCGAGAATCTCGCAAGCAGCTCTGGTTCTGGATGAAATTGTTCATCGCGTCCCACTGGTCTGACTGCTGCTGCGGAGTGCCTGAAAGGCTGATCTGGCTCCGGTCCGCCGGGATGAACGCGAGATCGTTTCCGCTGATGCCATCGCCGTTCACATCGCCCTGGACCACCCAGGTGTAAGGCAGACCCGACTGACCCACGTAGGTGAGCCCCACGCCGAAGCCGTACGGCAACCTCGCGACGCCGGCGATCGAAATCTTATGCGGGCGGTCAAACGCCGACGGCCGCACGTTCCGGTTCTGGATGTCGCCGTCGATCGGCGAGAACTGGAAATTGGAAAACGCCTGCGAGCTGGTGAGCGATATCCGGTCTTCAGACTTGGAGTACGTGTACGCCACGCTGACGTCGAGGCGTCGCAGGAACTGCTTCTGCAACTGAATCGTCCCGCTGTAGACATGCCCTCCATTCTTGTTGAACACCTTCACCGCCTGGGCGAGGTTGACCGGATCGATCCGGCTGGGATCCGCAGCGAAAGTTGTGGGCGTCGATCGGTTGAAGGTGCCGTAGATCGCGCGTCCTTCCCCATTCGGTCCCAGATAGTTCAGATTCTCATCGGTGGTGTACCAGCCGTTGACGTCCTGGGTGTAGAGCAGGTCGATGGTCCCGATGATCCCCCAGGGCAGGCGCTTGTCGACGCCCATCGCGACTCGCCAATTCTGGGGGTACTTGGTGTTCGGATCGAAGTAGTCGATCTCGCCCTGGTTGGTGGGCGGCGTGATCGTCGTCCCCCCGGCGCAGGTCGTCGGTTGCGCGTTTGGATCGGGGGTGAACGCCGGTACACCCGTCGCCCCGGTGCAGGTCAGCTCAATTTGCGAGAGGCCGTTGACGCTGTACGCGTTGGATACCCAGACGTAGGGCGGCCGGCCGCTGAAGATGCCGGTGCCGCCCCGGACGATGGTATCGGCCTGGCCGGTGACGTCCCAGTTGAAGCCGAGCCGCGGCGACCACAGGATGTTGCCCGTCGGCACTTTGCCGGTGTCGATCGTGAAGGCGGCGTTGTTTGCCAAGATGGGGTTGGTGTTCGCCTTCGACAGGATGGGCACGTCTAACCGCAGCCCGGGCGTGACTCTCAGATTTCTGAGCGGCGACCATTCGTCTTGAAGGTAGAATCCAATCTGCGTGACTCTGAACTTGGCCGTACCGGGCTCCTGCACGTCGCTCACCGCGAAGCGGCGCTGGAACGCGACTGCATTGCCGGCGTCGAGGTCGTCGAGGCTGTTGAAGGCCCAGACGCCCGTCGCGGCCTGGAGAAATACGTTCCGGATCTTCAAGAACTCGTTGTTCGTACCGGCGGTGATGCGGTGTCTGTCGATCGCGAAGGTGAGGTTGTCCTGAACCTGGTAGATGTCCTGGTCCAGGATGTTGGCTTGCGAGAAGCGCTCGGCTCCGGCGGCGAGCCATGACGAGGAAGCGCCAAGGTTCCCTCCGCAGGGGTTGGTTATGCTGCCACAGACCCTCGCCAGAATCAGGGGGACCCGCGGCGACGGCAGCGAGCGCTCGTCGCGGATGATCGAGACGCCGCCGAGGAGCTCATTCGAGAACTTCCCACCGCCCCAGTTCGTCGTGAGCTTGAAGCGGACCGTGTTGGTTGAGTTGGCCTGCGAGTAGCCGCTGTTCGACAGCTCGTATCCGTCGCGCAAACGGCCTGGCACTGACGGCGAGGTGGGCGCCCGGATGAGCACATCGGTGCTCGCGTTCACCCAGTTGTAAGAGAGCTCGAGGTCGCTGTTATCGATCAGGCTGGTGGTCACCTTGACGAAGACGTTCTTGTCAGGAGTCGAGAGCTTCGGCGCGAGGGCGTTTCCGACATTGGTGATGTTGTATCGCTGGGCCAGGATGTCGGTGAACCGCTGCGCGGTGGCGAGGTCGAAGCCGGCAATGCGCCTGTCGTCGTCTGGATTCTGGCCGCTGATCTGAAACGAATTGCCGAACGATGCTTTGCGATCCTGAAAGTCGGTGGCGATGAAGAAATGTACCTTGTCCTTGACGATTGGACCGCTGACCGTGGCGCCGAACTGCCAGACGGTGTAGTCGAGGTAGTTCGGGTCGGTCTTCAATTCCTTCGTCGATTGCACGATATATTGTTTGTTGGTGAGGTTTCTGTTCTGGAAGTAGGTGAAGGCGTTGCCGTGGAACTCGTTCGTGCCGCTCTTGGTAATCGCGTTCACCAGGCCACCGGTGAAGTTGCCCAGCCGCACGTCGAACGGCGCTATCTGCACCACGAACTCCTGGATGGCTTCGATGGAAAGAGGCTTGGCGTTGGCCTGGCCGCCGGGCGTGCCTTGGCTGGTCAAGCCGAAGAGATCGTTGTTCGCTCCGCCGTCGATTTGAATGTAGTTGTAGCGGTTGTTTTGGCCGGCAATCGAGATGCCGCCGCCCGGCTCGCGGGTGACCCCCGGATTGGTGGCGAGCAAATCGGTGAAGTTGCGGCCCTGGAGCGGCAACTCGACGATCGTCGAGGCTTTCATCGAGCTGGAGGCGCCGGTGCGGCTCCTGTCGTTGAGCTGCGTCTTGCGCTGCCCCACGACCGTGACCTCCTCCACAAAGGGCCGCAACACGAGGTCGTAGGAGAGCCGCTGGCCCAGCGCCAACTGGACGTCGGGCTCGCTGGTCGGCGGATAGCCCGAGGCCTGGGCGGAAAGGATGTAGGGTCCGCCGGGAGGAAGGTTGTCGAGGAAATACTGGCCCGAGGCGTCGGTGATGGCGGTGGTGGCGTACCCGGTCCCTTGATTCCGCGCCTGCACAGTCGCGCCGGAGACTGGCCCCCCTCCTTCCGCCGTCACGGTTCCCGTCACCGCCGACCCCGTGACCCCTTGGGCGAGTGCCCCACCCCCATTGGTGACGAGAGCGACCCAGACCGCAAGCCCCGCGATGATCGAACGACGGTAGCAATGCATGGACCTTTTCCCCTTCCGCAATGAATGGAACTGCAGTCCCCGAAGGAAGTGGACTATTGAGCAAATCGGTGGCCAAAACAAACTGGATTTTTGCGCCTGGCGAGGAGAAGGCGGACGAAGCGATCCAAGAAGCCGCTCTAACGAGGAGTAGACGGAATCATCGGCGCGGGCCCTCTGAGTAGACGAGCCGCGCTGCCTGCGGGGGGTAGACGAGCCGCGCTGGCCCCGGGGTAGACGAGCTGCGGTGCCCCCGGCGTTACTGAACCGTGACTGGGGTGGCCCTCGCCGCTGTGCCTTCTGCGGCGCTAGCGGCCGAAGCCCTCAGCTTTCGCTCCAGGCGGACCAGAGAGAATCGCAGTTGCTCGAGGCTCTGGGGCGCAACGCAGACCTCGCTCACAAAGGGCGCCGCGGCAACGGCATCGAGTAGCGCCATCTTCGGCAAAAACCGGGTCAGTCGATGAATCAGCTTGAGCGTGCGGAAGCCGTCGAACCAGGTGTGGAGGTGGCGCGACATTGTCGATGAGTCTCGAGAGATCTTCTCGGCGTGGCGCACCGCGGACAGGTACCCGAGCTCCGCCAGCTCTTCGTGCAGTTGCTGGGCATCGACGCCCGGGTGAATTCGCGCGGCTGCTCTCAGGTAGTGGATCGGCTCTTCGCGCCCGCGATCGGCGGAGAGAAGCTCCAGAGCCGCCAAACAGATCTTCAGATGCAGAAAGACGTCCGGCGGGTAGACGCGGTAGCCCTCGCCTCGTGCCGCCGCGGCGAGAATCTGCTTCAAGGCGGCACCCGTTCCGAATGGCACGCGATGCGACGAGCGGCCGCGAATCATCAGCGGTGCCCCATCGAGCTGCAAGATGGGTCCCACCTTGGCGAGCTTATTCAGGAGGTAGAAATCCTCGCCGGCATCTCGCCGGGGGAAACCGCGCACCTTGGCGTAAGCCAAAGCGTGGACGGCCAACGTGCTCCCCAGGGTGTGAAACGCGTACGGGGAGCCGGCGTCGGCCAGGCCCAGCACGTAATAGCGGAGGAACACCTCGTAGCGGTGCATTGCATCGGCGAGCTCGGGAGGCGATTCGCACCGATGCCAGAATGGATAGATCAGCGCGGCGGGCATGTCTGCCTCGAGCGCAACAGGAACGCGCTCGAAGTAGTCCGCCGGCAGCTCCACATCGGCATCGGTGGTGTGAATCCACGGGGAACGAAGGTTGCCCTGGGCGTGGAGCTGCAAGGCGATATCGCAGCCGATTTTCCTAGCGAGCCCCACGCCCTGGCCTATCGGCAGTGAATCGGGACCCGTTCGATCGACGCAGAGCAAGGCGCCCCTGGGGTGGCTGAACCAGCGAAGGCAAGGCGTACCGGCTTGGACGAATTCGTCCCCGAGCTCCTGGCGGAGCTGTTGGATGAGCTGCTGGCTGCGGGGATGGACCCAGTGCGGAGCGTCGGCCGGGGCGTTCACCACCAAAATCGTCAGAACCTCTCCGAGCGGACCCGAGGGGATGCTCCGCAGCGTCCTGAAGAGATTTTCCCCTTCGTCGTAGGCGGGAATCACGATCGCGTGGCCGAAGGTCTTTCCCACTTTTTGAACGGCCCGCCCTTCCGGCTCCAGGTACCGAGCGATGTACTTTTCGACTGCGGGGATCATTCAGGGTCCGGATCAGTGGAGTGTTGGGCGGATGGCCAACTGACCCACGATCGCCGCCTCGGCGTCGAGCAGGGAGTCCAGCCGCGCGGCAACGTCGCCGGGTTCAAAGTAACGACGAGCCAGCCCGAGAAAGAGCTGATGGTGATGCGCTTCGGATCGGGTGAGGGACGCGTAGAGCTCTTTGAGTCGGCCGGGCTCCAAGGCCTCGGCCACCATCCCGAAGCGCTCGCATCCCCTGGCCTCCACCACCGCGGCCACCAGCAGCCGGTCCATGAGATAGAAGTTTCCTCCGCGGCGAATCTGATCCCGGAGCTTGCCGACGTAGAGGTCCTTCTCGTCGGGCCGTAGCCGCAAACCACGCTCGGCGAGGTGCTGATACACGCGTTGAAAATGCTCGAGCTCTTCGCGGGCCAACTGGATCATCGCCGAGACAAGCTCGCTGCGGTCCGGGTAGTGCGAGACGAAGGAGAGCGCGGTGGCCGAGGCTTTGCGCTCACAAGCGGCGTGGTCCACCAGAAAGCCATCGATGTCGCTCGTTACCCGCTGCAGCCATTCATGCCGCGTTGCAACGCGTAAGATCATAGCTCGATCGCGGACGTGTCGGTAAGCGAGGGGGTCGCGGCGAGTGGGTCGGCCACCGTAAGCATCGCGGCGAGCGGGTCGGTCACCGGGAGCGCCTCGGCGAACGGGTCGGTCACCGGCAGCGTCGCGGCGAGTGGATCGGTCATCGAGAGCGTCGCGGCCCTGCTCACGGCGGACACCGGGATGCTGTCTGGCCTCAGGACGCTCGCGCCGACGTCGTAGCCATCGAGCGCGTTGGAGACGGTGACCGTGTAATCGCCGGCCTCGTCGAGCTGGGCGTTGGCCACGACGAGCGTGGCGGAGGCGGCGCCGGAAATGATCGACCCATTGGCCCTCTGGCCGTCGGTGAGCGGAGCCCCGTTCAAGCTCCATCGATAGGTGGGGGGAGTGCCGTTGATTCCACTGGCGCCGGCCGTTTCGACGCTAAAAGAAACATCGGACCCGGCAATCACCGTCTGGCTTTGCGGTTGCGAGGTGATCGCCAGCGAATTGTCGGTGATGATGGGCCCGACGCTCGAAGCACCGGTGAACTGGACATTGGTCGCGTCGTAGATTTCGAAACCCGCGCCCCCCGAGATGGACACATTGTCGAGCGTCACATCGGCGATCAAGTCATCCGCGAGCGGCAGGCCCCAGATAATGCTGTAGCCCGAGGCGCGGGTGGCGGTGAGGTTGCGGACGGTGATGTTTCTCCAGCCGGGGAGGGTGGTGGCACTGAGCGGATTGGGTGGATTGACATTCCACTCGTTGACTCGGGCGGGGGTAATTCGGCTGCTCCCCGACGCGCCGGGAGAGCCCACCCGGTTGTAATAACTGTAGAACACGATCGGGTACTGCACGTTGGTCATCGTGATGTCGGAGTAGCTGAGGTTTTCGACCATTCCGCCCTGGGTGGCGTCTGCCTTCAAGCGAAGACCGCTGGTGGTGCCGTCGAAGGTGCAGTCGCTCACGGTCAGGCCGGTCAGCCCGGCATTGGTTTGACCGCCGATCGAGAGCCCGTGGCCGGCGCCGAATGAGCAATGGTTGATCGCAATGTCCGAGGCGGGCGTACCGCCAGCCTTGATCGCGATGTTGTCGTCGCCAACGGAAATGTTGCAATTCTGGATCAGGTAGTGGGATCCGGCCGGGTCGATCCCATCCGTGTTCGGAGAATCGGAGGGTGAGCTGATCGTCACGCCGTCGATCGTCACGTTGGTGCTGGCGTTGAAGGCGAGATGGAACATCGGCGAGTTGGTGAACGTGACACCGGCGATCAGCATGGTATCGACGCGGTTGATCTGAACCAAGCGAGGGCGATTGGTGATGGTATGGTCCCGGAAGGCAGTCCACCAATCAGAGCCGTTGCCATCCGTCGTTCCACCGCCGCTGATTTCCACGTTCGATGAGCCCGAGGCGACGGTGACGAAGTGGGGGGGCGAGGTGGTGCTCCCGGGATAGATACCGAAAGGGAGCGCTTGCAAGGTCGCGCCGTCATCGATCTGGAAGTTGATATTGCTGTAGAGCGTCAGCGGGCCGCTCTCATAGGGCTGCGCCGCGGCCGGGATTTCCACCGTGCCGCCCCCGGAGGCCCGCGCGTCGGCAATCGCATTCTGGATGGCAAGCGTGTTGTCCGTCGTGCCATCGCCCACGGCTCCATAGTCGGTGACGTAGAAGGTCCCGGGTGGAATGACGGGCAGAGGAGGAGCCGAAAATACAGCCAATGGCACCGCCAGAATCAGGCCGGCGGCGAGCGGGAAAATCGCCCGTCGAATTCCTGTGCGTCGGAATTTTCCCATCGGCTTCGCGAAACCGCCGCTCAGCGGGCGGTTCCTTGTCCAAGAACAATGTCAAAAGTTCCGTACCACACGTCATTGATCTGGGTCAGCGGAATGATCAGCGAAGGCCGGACATACGGATCGATCTTGAGATAGGGATCGCCTTCAAAATAGAGCTGCGTAGTCAAGGGCAAAAACCCATCCTGACTGACTTTGTAATGGATGTGCCTCGGCCGAGTCGGGTACCAACCCGGAAGTATTGTTTCAAAGTGATAACTGCCGTCATCGAGCGCGAGCATCCGGCCGCGCCATAAGTAATCGGAGCTCGTGATGTCGTAGACACCGGCGTCGTTCGCTTGCCAGACGTCGACCAGGGCTCCCGGAAGCGGGACGCAATCCGGCCCGAACACCGTCCCGTCAATCACCAGCGGCTGACCTTCGTCGGGTGACGCGAGAACGGTTCGAAAGGGCGCTCCCGCGCGGTAGAAGGGGCCGAGGATGTTGTCTTCGGTCTCAACACATTGGGGCGTCGGTTCTCTTTTCAGAACCTCAGGGGCATCGTTCGTCGCCCTGGCCTCTGAGACTCCGAGGCCCGCGACGACGAGGCCGGCGGTTCCAAGCGTGGTTTGAATGAGGACTTCGCGCCGAGTGAACTGGGTGAGCTTCTTCGAGATGGGCTTCTTCATGAGCAAAGCCTTATCGATAGCAGCTTTTTGTACCTGCCTAATTCGTCCCGGAACCAGATCATGCCTTGCGGCGGAACGAACCCCTCGACCGCGCGCTGGATCTCCGTGAGGGGTACCGGCTTGAGCCGATGGATCTCGCCGACGTGGAAACCGGTCGCCGTCTCGGTGCTGGTGAAGTAGGCTTCGTAATCCTCTCGGCCGATTCCCAGGCGGTCTTCGTAGCGCCTCCACATTTCCGCCACTGGGAGAGTCTCGACTTTCCAGATCCGAAACCAGAAAGAGAGTTGCTGCTCGGGCGCGGACGAGTAGACCAGCAAGACGTCCTGCGGGCCAAGACCCATCGCGGACTTCCGGAGCTCGATCGTCTTCGTCCCCGCGAGAATCTGATTCGCGTACTCGGGCTTGATCGAGATGATGGCTGCGCTGCTCATGGATTCCCTAGACCTGCAGAGAGGATCCTTTCGAAGGGGTCGCGCCGGATCGGCGTGAGGCCCTGGATATTCGTCGCATTCCTAAGAATCGCACGGATCCTTGCGAGCGTCACCGCTTTCCTGAACGGCTCAAAGAGGCCGAAGCGACGAGCAGGGCGCAGCGCGATGGTGAACCGAGAACAACGCGATTTCGCTGGGCGCTTGCTTCAGAAGTTTTTCGCTTGTGAGATTACCAACGAGGAGTGGATGGAAAAGGCCGGAAGCATCGGCGAATTCGACGTATGGCCGTTTATTCGAAAAGAAGATTTACGACAAACTCGCGCTTACGAGGGAGCGATAGACGGAGAAAGGAGCGGGTAGGGCCACGAGGAAGATGATCCGCGCGCGTCTCATGCAGAAGGAGAGCGAGCACTGGCGCTTTCCCGGCTGGCGGATTCTCGCCTTCTGTTCCCTTGCCGGTTGCGCGGCGGTCCTGCTCACCATCGCAATCGAGGCGGCGCTCGGCGTTTTTGACTGGCGGCATCCGCCGATCACGGACTTGCACGCGCTTTGGACCCAATGGTTCCCTGTTGGGCTCGTGCTTGTGCCGCTGGAAGAGTGGATCTTCCGCGTATCGTTCTGCGGCATTTAGAGCGCTGGACAGGTTCGCTCATCGCGTTGGTCGTATCCTCGGCCCTCTTTTCGTACGTGGCCCATAACGGAGATGTCAGCGCGTTCTGGACACGGATGGCAGCCGGAATGTTGATGGGCGTGATCTACCTTTCGACCCGGTCCCTTTGGTGCTCGATCGCGGCGCACTTCTGGTGGAACTTCACTATCCAACTGCTGATCACT
>WNFF01010997.1_pt1 | contig 11257 bp, 7 predicted proteins | sample 5400441 | NCBI WGS metagenome assembly WNFF01 (sample SAMN13153345, study PRJNA577476) | soil metagenome | isolation source: 120 cm saprolite under Douglas fir tree site 2 hole 3 replicate 1 | place: USA:California | collected 2015-04-18
CACCAGTCTGGATGGAATCGGTTGGTCCGAGGTCAATCGCATTCCAATCAGCGAAATGACGAGCGCTGAAGATCATTTTATTCCCGGGCTGGGAGTGGACACTGCTACTTCCGGAAAAAACGTTCATCTGGCAGTCGCGTACTATTACTACCCCGACGCCGCCTGCACGCTTTCGACATGTCAGCTCATTGGAGGTTTCATTTCGTCTTTGGACGGCGGCAACTCATGGTCGTTACCAGTCGACGTCACTGAACCCATCGGTCTGAGCTGGTTGGCGAACACCAGTCAAGGTCGCATGGTCGGAGATTACATTGCCACCTACTTCACCGAGGACGGAAATGCCCATCCGGTGTTCGCTTCTGCCACCATGCCAGAGGGAACGACCTTTTTTGAATCCACGCACACGGCGACCTATATTCCGAGTCTCGCGCCTCAAATTGTGAAGGATGGCGCACTCGCAATCCTACCGGCTCCGGATAGGCGAGTAACGGCTGACGATCCAACTGCCGTTGTGCTTACCGCTACGGTCGGTGCCAAACACGTCGTCGCCGAAATGGCCGATGCCTGGCTCGTCAATATTGGTGGAGAGGTTCGAATTACCGCCGAAGTCAAGGGCATCGCGAACACCGCAGTAAAGTGCTCTCTCCCCGACGGACCCGCTACTGGAAGTCTGAGAAGCTCCGGATTGAGCTCCTGCGTTTACACCGCTCCGCAAACTCCCGGCACTTATCATGTGCGCCTGGAGAATATTGAAAACGCAAACGCGGTGGCTACGGTTGAAATAGTTGTATACACGGTGAAATAAAATCGTGTTGAGCCGGGCGATACCCGCGCCCCGGGACAACATCTTCGAACGTCAGTGTGGGGGCGGGCAGGGCAGAGGGGACGAATGAGAATTCTTTCTAAGGTCGTGCTCTTGTTTTTCGGTATCACCGCAGTGCGAACCAGTTCATTCGCAGGCACCGGCTGGTTCTGGCAGAACCCGGTGCCGCAGGGGAACACGCTCGTCGCTGCTGTTACGCCCGATCGGAGCACAGTCGTCGCGGTGGGCGATTCTGGAACCATCTTACGCAGTGAGGATCGCGGCGCCACCTGGGCACGCCAGTTCAGTGGTACGAGCCGTTTTTTCACCGGGGTTTCGTTCGTGGGCTCCAGCACAGGAAGTGTGGTGGGCGAGTTGGGAACTATCCTGCACACCACCGATGGCGGCGCCACCTGGACTCCCCAGTTCAGTGGGACGACCGGTTTTCTCTCCGGGGTTTCGCTCGCCGACTCCAACACAGGAAGCGCGGTGGGCCAGTTTGGAAGCATCTTGCGCACCACCGACGGCGGCGCCACCTGGACTCCCCAGTCGAGCGGGACATTCGAAAATCTCTTCGGAGTCTTTTTTGTGGACGCCGACACGGGCACGGCAGTGGGCGACTTAGGAACCATTCTCGCGACCATCGACGGGGGCGCCACTTGGATCCCCCAATCGAGTGGGACTTCCCAAAGGCTCAGGGCGGTCTTTTTCGCGGACACCAAGACCGGGACGGTGGTGGGCACCTTCGGAACCATTTTGCGCACGACCGACGGCGGCACGACATGGGCGCACCAATCCAGTGGGACCCCCAATGAACTCAGTGCGATCTCCTTCGTGGACAGCGACACGGGGACGGCAACGGGCGAGTTTGGAACCATCGTGCGCACCGCCGATGGCGGCGCCACGTGGACCCTCCAATACGGCGGAACAACCCGTTCACTCTGGGGGGTCTCCTTGGTGGACGCCAACGTGGGGACTGTGGTGGGTGAGTTGGGAGCTATTTTGACCACCGCCGACGGCGGAGCCAGCTGGATGTCCCAAACGAGCGGACCAACCCGCGCTCTTTTTGGGGTGTCTTTGGTAGACGCCAAGACGACGATTGCCGTGGGCGAATTCGGAACCATTCTGCGCACGATTGACGGCGGCGCCACCTGGACCTTTCAATCGAGCGGGGTTTCCCATCATCTTCGAGGCGTCTCCTTCGTGGACGCTAACGAGGGGACTGTGGTGGGCGACGGAGGATCCATTCTTCGCAGCACCGATGGCGGCGCCACCTGGACGCCCCTGTCTAGCGGCACGACCAACTCTCTAAACGCAGTCTCCTTCGTGGATGCCAGCACGGGCACCGCGGTGGGCTATGGAGGAACCATCCTGCGAACAACCGACGGCGGGCTCAACTGGACGCCCCAATCGAGCGGGACGGCGAATTGGCTACTTGGGGCCTCTTTCGCTGATGCCAACTTGGGGATCGTGGTCGGCGAATTGGGAACCATTCTTCGCACCACCGATGGCGGTGCTACCTGGACGCGTCTTTCCAGCGGCATAAACCGACGTCTGCCCGGGGTCTCCTTCGTGGATGCCAGCACCGCGACAGTGGTAGGCGAGGGAGGAATCATTCTTCGCACCACCGATGGCGGCGCCAGATGGAAGTTCCAATCCAGCCGGACCCCCTACGCTCTACAGGGTGTGTCCTTCGTAGACGCCAACACAGGGACCGCGGTGGGCTGGGGTGGAACCATTCTGCGCACGATCGACGGTGGCGCGAGGTGGACGCCGCAGTTCAGCACAACGACGAATCCTCTAAACGGGGTCTCGTTCACGGATGGAAATATGGGGACTGCGGTCGGCGAATTGGGAACCATCCTGCGCACGGATACTGGGGGCGAGTAGATGCTTAAACAGGGGAACCAACTCGATTGCGACCAGCACCCAGGCCACTTGCCGAGGCGGGTTTGCCGCTCCCAGTACAGTGCTGACCAAGCGAGGTAGCGCTCGAGCAACTCAGTGATCTCGGACTCATCCGAGTGCGAGAGCAGAGCGCCCAGCTTGAGATCACCTTAGCGAGGACTTTTCTTCGCCACATCCAGAAGATCGAGGCGCTGGTGCGGGAAAAGCCACCTCCGTTTATTGCCCGTGAGCGGGCGTCACGGCATCCTCCGACTTCGCGGCCTCCCCGCTCCGCAACAGTGCGGCTCTATCCTTGGAGAGGGCAGTGCATTCATAGAACTGGCTGTCGATCTGTCGTTCGAGTTGGCGGACAGTCCACCCGCCCCGTATCGCTTCAGTTTCATAGAATTCTCGGGCGATGGGTGCGCGGACGCGCCTAACCAATAATACGTAGTGTGACCAGGAGAGTGTAAAGCAGGGGATTTCTGTCTGAAGTCGCAATTTCCGCAACAGCGTCGCGGATTTCCCCAGGACGGATTTCCGCGACGGGGTCGCGGAAATCCCAACGCCGGGATAAGCCAGGTAGAAGAGCCGCGCAGTCTCCAGGCGGTCTACCGAGAAGCCGCGCTTGAATCTCTCGGTCAGATCGGAGGCGAGCATGATCAGTAGTGCTTCGCCGTAGCCAGCCCGAATCGCGCCGCCTTGTTCGTGTTCAACAATGCGCCGCCCGATCTGCCAGTATGCCGAGGTCACTATGGCGTTCACTGACCGAGCAGAAGCGCGCCTCGCCTCCTCAACGACGTGCACAACCTCAGCCAGTACGGTCTTGTAGCCTGCCTTCCGTCGGACGATCATTGCCTTCTTGCGCGTCATCTGCGTCAGAGCTCAGCAACAAGTGCGAACGGCGTGCCAGGGAGCGGGCACGGGAAAGCTCGATGGGGGTGTCAAGGCGAGCAGAGCTCCCTGCGGGCGAGAGCAGTTTCATAAAGGCCCCGGTGGGCAGCTCGAGCGAGCACTCGACGTGGTGTGTAACCAGCAATCAAGAACGCGATAATGAGAGTTTGATTCGCCGAGAGCAGCCGCGCCTACCGCGCTTTCGAAAAAAGATTTCGGGACCTCAGGTCAGGTGCTTCAAGTAGGGTGCGCCAGCGGTGAAGGCTGCGCACATTGAACCTGACCTGGCCACGGCCCCAGTGCTGCCTGAGCCGATTGCATTGTCGCTTTCCCCGAAGGGGCACGTGCTGCTGCGCGCGGCTTTCTCGGATGAACCGGCCCTGGACGCAAACCTTGCACGGAGAATCTGCAACGCCTTTGAGGTCGGCGAGGCCGCGGGACTCTGTGGAACTGCGGAGATCGAAGCGCAGCGGGATCGGGTGGACGTTCCCATCCGACGCTTGGATTTGGAGGCCCTGGCTCGATCCGCGCCCCCCATGGAGGGCGGTGAATACATCACCGTCGATGTCCTTGAAGCAAAGTGGGGCGCGCTTCTGGGGGCGTGGCGAAGCGAGGTCCGCTCGACGCCGGGCACGGTACAGGAGATTCTGGCACGAAAGAATTCGGCCTGGCACGTCGTCGGTCGAGTCCACTTCCACCTCGCCGAAAACAAGCGCAATCAAGAGCACCCGTTCGCCTTCCTGGCCACCTACACCACGGGCTTGAGCGCCCAGGGCAATCCACAGCATCGTCCCTTGGGCCACGCGCTTCGCGAATCGTCATCGGTCGGGGACAAAAGCCGCCTTCTTGCCTTGCTGCTTCCGGTGAAGAAGGCCGCAGAGAAGAGCGATTTCCTCAAAGAGTTGGTGGATTCAGGGCACATCTTTCAGCCTCTTTCGTGGACGCCCAGGGATGCCCATCGCTTTCTCCAACACATCCCCGCGTTCGAACAAAGCGGCGTGGTGGTCCGCGTACCGGATTGGTGGAAAGCGCACCGGCCCCCGCGACCCAAAGTCACGGTCTCGGTGGGAAACTCGAAGCCATCCGTGCTGGGCTTGTCGGCGATCCTCGACTTCTCGGTAAAGCTCACGCTCGACGGTGAAGAAATCTCCGAGGCGGAATTGCGTGCACTGCGGGTCAGCTCAGACGGACTCACCCTGCTCAAGGGCAAATGGGTGGAGGTGGATCGGGAGAAGCTCGACCAGGTGCTCGAGCACTGGAAGGCAGTTGAACGGCGAGCTCATGACGGGGTGTCCTTCATCGAGGGAATGCGTCTTCTCTCGGGCGCTCCAATCGGTGAAGAAGTTGCCCAGGACGCCGAAGTGGTTTCTTCCTGGTTTGGGGTTCAAGCCGGCCCCTGGCTCTCGGAAGTGCTCGAGAGTTTGAGCGGTCCGCAAGCGTTGGACGATCTGGAGTTGGGTCAAGCGTTGCGGGCGAAGCTTCGCCCCTACCAACGCGAGGGCGTCAAGTGGCTCCGGTTTCTCAGCTCCCTGCGCCTCGGTGCGTGTCTCGCAGATGACATGGGCTTGGGAAAAACCATCCAGGTGCTGGGCTTGCTCTTGTTCCTCAAAGAGCGGGCAGCGATTCCGGGTCCGCACCTCCTCGTTGTTCCGGCGTCGCTTCTCGCCAACTGGAAATCCGAGGCGGAGCGGTTCGCTCCGTCCCTGCGCTTCCTGGTGGCGCACCCCTCAGCGATGTCGCAGGAAGAGCTTGCCGAGCTGGCCGATCGCCCGTCGGAGAAACTTCGCACGCATGACGTGGTGATGGTGAGCTATGGCTCGGTGCCTCGGTACCCCTGGGTGACGAGCGTTGCTTGGGGTCTGGTGATTCTCGACGAGGCGCAGGCGATCAAGAATCCAGGCAGCAAACAGACGCGAGCGGTCAAGACGATCAAAAGCCAGTGCCGCGTCGTACTCACCGGGACGCCGATCGAAAATCACCTGACCGATCTCTGGTCACTCTTCGATTTTTTGAATCCAGGCCTTTTGGGTTCGGCAAAGGAATTCGCCCGGTTTGTGAAGCGCTCGAGCGTCAACCCATACGGTGGTCTGCGAGAGCTGGTTCGGCCCTATATCCTGCGCCGTCTCAAGACAGATCGGTCGGTCATTGCGGATCTGCCGGAGAAAACCGAAGTGCGGGCATTCTGTTCCCTCAGCAAGCGACAGGCGGCGCTCTATCAGGAGTCCGTCGATTCGCTGGCGAGGGAGGTGGCGAAGATCACCGACGAGCCGATGCGCCGTCGCGGGCTGATTCTGGCGTACCTCGTGCGGTTCAAGCAGATCTGCAATCATCCCTCCCAGTGGCTCGGCGATGGCGCATACTTTCCAGAGGAGAGCGGCAAGTACGCGAGGCTGCGCGAGTTGTGCGAAGTGGTGGCCTCTCGCCAGGAGAAGGCGCTGATCTTCACCCAATTTCGGGAGATCACGGCGCCTCTCGCCGCATACCTGGGAACTATTTTCGGGCGGCCCGGGCTCGTCTTGTCCGGCGAGACCCCGGTGAAGCAACGCCCGGAGTTGGTGAGGCGGTTTCAGGAGGACGAGGCGGTGCCGTTTTTCGTGCTTTCGCTCAAGGCGGGGGGAACGGGATTGAACCTGACCGCGGCCTCCCATGTGATTCACTTCGATCGGTGGTGGAATCCCGCGGTGGAAAACCAGGCGACGGATCGCGCCTTCCGGATCGGTCAGAAGAAGAGCGTCATCGTCCACAAGTTTATCTGCCGCGGAACGATCGAGGAGAGAATCGACGAGATGATCGAGTCGAAGCAGGGAATGTCGCGCGACCTTCTCGAGGGAAGCGATGAAATCAAACTGACTGAAATGAGCGATCGGCAGCTGCTGGAGTTGGTCTCTTTGGACATTCACAGCGCCCGCGACGGTGACTAGAAGGGCGCAAGGGAGGAGGCGGTGTACGATTTTTACGGGGACTTTGACGCCTACGTGCCGGTGTGGAAACGGCGTCAACGGGCGGAGAAGAAAATCGCTCAGCTGAAGAAGAGCGGACACGAGGTCAAACCGGTGGTGATTGAAGGCAGAAAGATTGCCACCACCTTCTGGGGCAAGGCCTGGTGTGACAACCTGGAGGTCTACAGCGACTTCGCCAACCGGCTTCCCAGGGGTCGCACCTATGCTCGGAACGGATCGGTGATCGATCTCCAGGTTGCAACTGGGAAGCTCACCGCCTTGGTGAGTGGATCCGAAATTTACAGCGCCAAGGTGAATATCCACCCCCTTCCGAGGGAGAGGTGGAAACCAGTGGTGCAGGAGTGCTCTGGAAAAATCGACTCCCTGGTGGAGCTTCTCACCGGCAGACTCTCGAGCGGCGTCATGGAAGTGCTCTGCCGGCCGCAGACGGGGCTCTTCCCCACCTCGAGGGAAATCTCCCTGTCCTGTTCCTGTCCTGACGGAGCACGGCTCTGTAAGCATCTCGCGGCCGTGCTGTATGGGATGGGTTCGCGGTTGGACCAGGAGCCGGAGCTGCTGTTTGTCCTGCGCGGAGTCGACCACCTGGACCTGATCAGCGGTGCCGGACAAGGAGTGACGATGGGCAATGCGTCGCCGCCGGCCAACGTTCTTCAAGAAGAGAGCCTTTCGGGAATCTTTGGGATTGAGATGGATGGAAACGGTGAAGCTGCTCGCGAGACAAAACGTCAGGGAGGAGCCCCCCGGGAAGAGGCCAAGTCGTTGCCGAAGACAAGAGTGAGGAACGGGACCGTCGCCGCCCGCACAATTGCGCCCCGCGAAAAGCAGACAGGGACGACGGTGAGTAGTGGCGCATTAATCGCCCGCGGACTGCGGCATTCGGTGATTCAGAGCTGGCTGAGGTCCGGGGTTTTGCTGCACACCCGCTCACGAGGGATTTACTTGAAGACGCGCGAAACCGAGCCACACATCGAGAGGTACTTGAAGAGGACGCCACTGCCAGAGGGCAAAGCGGGAAAGCCACCGCCTTAGAGAGCGCCAACCTGCATCGCCGAAAACCTGCGAACCGCGCTTGGAGCAGGCACATTTACGAGCATGATGGCTAAGGCTAAACGCCACATGGGATTCGCTGCTATGGGCTTTGCAGCGCGCTGAAGCTGCATTTAATCGGAAAAATGAAGCACAACACCATTGTCTCCGACTGCCCAAACATCGTTACGGGCTGCGCCCCAAACGCTGTTCAAGTTCGCGGTCGTCGGGCTGGGAAACCACAGCCACGACGCTCCATCGTAGTAGAGTATGACTCCCCCATCGCCCACGGCCCAGTATGCATTCCGGTCGCTCGCCCAGACCCCGCGAAGGGCGCTGGTCACGGGCGAGCGCGACGCGGACCAGTGAGCTCCATCGAAATGAAAGACGTTGCTCGATTTGCCGACCGCCCATATGTCGTTGCCAGCAGTGCCCCAAATCGCAAGCAGCGGACCCTGTGTTTGGTACTGAAGCTCGTTGGGGTCGCGCCTTGGCGAATGAGCGACCCCTCCAAGTTCGGGATCCATCCCGCCGTTATAGAGAGCTACAGTTGCCCATACGTCGGACCCGGTGCCCCAGAGACCGGTACCAGTATCGGAACCATGGCCAAGTCCGGTGAAGATCCAGCCCATACCATCGTAGCGTTCGCTATAACCGTTAGCCCCGACGACCCAAACATCACTGGGGCCGGTGCCCCACATGGCATTGATTGTACGATTGGCATGCCGCTGGATGTCTTGCCAGAATGTACCGTTCCAGTGATACGCAATTTGTGTTTCACCGGCGAGCCACACGGACGACTCCGAATCCACCCACAGCCCGCACCGATAGAAGCTCAACCTTGGCGACGGTAGTCGTGACCAGTTGTGCCCGTCCCATCTGATGACCTCTCGGCCAGAAATCCAGATGTTGGTGGCACTGCTCCCGCGGACAGTGCACAGGTCTCCAGTCGACGGGGTTGTTACTATCGACCAGGTACCGGAGGGAGGGCCTGTGCCGATCCTACCGCGCCCACAAGCTCCAAGTGTCAGCGCCAGGATCGCCACCATTGAACCAATCCTGAGCCAGCGCATAGTGGTTCCCGAACCCAAGGTCTTCATACGCCGGAACGCCCCCTCACGTCACCCCTCTCTCCAATGGTCATTCGGTGTCCGGCTGGTTGATGATCAATCGATCCGTATTCAATTCGCACCATAGCTGTGCCCGGGCCACTGCCCGTGAAAGGAATTGGAAGGTGTCGTTGCATTTATTGAACGAAGGACACAGCTCAGGTCAGCTGACTCAGCATCCCGGGTCACGGCCACAATCTCCGCGGAGCTGGCTCCTTGGGGTACGCTTATGGGAAGAGCTCAAGCAATTGCGCCCATCAAAACAAATCTTTGTCCGTGAAGGCGATTGGTTTCAGGACGAGTCGGGGCGAAACGGGGTCCATGCGAGCCGATTTGACGAGCGATCTCGAACGTTGGCCGAATGGCATCGGATCCTTAAACGGACGTTCTCGTCCAGGAGGTCAACCCGGTGGATCTTTCCGGCACTTCGGGACAAGAAAGCGCGGCATCTGCCGGAGCTTGCCAATGGTCTCGAGCGGGCACTCGAACGAGGCCGCTACAAGATTGGTGTTGCCATCTGGCAGGTACCTGACAAACGTCGAGCTGGCCGGGCCCTCTGTGCCGCGCTTGAGCGCTGTCCGCTGCGATTCCTTCCTCGGGTCGCTCCCTTTGCAGCGTTTGTCGCCATCCCAGGCACTCGGGGCGTCGCAGCGGCGAGGTTTGCCGAGGCGGTGCGCAGGTATGGGTACGAGTCCCGTCACCAGGGATCTCGCGCCGTTCTGGCAGCCGCAGGCGCGGTGCTGATGACCGAGCCGACGTCACGCGATGCTGCGCAAGTCCTCGCGGCCGCGTTGGTGACTTCCAATCAGGCCATACAGCAGGAGGCAGCTCGCGCTCTTCAGTGGTGTTGGCGCGTGCCTCATCGCCGGCCGCGAGGCGAGGCGGCTCGAGCGCTGGAGCCGGCGCTGCGGTACGTCCTGAAGGACGGGAATGAGGACCTTTTTTCTATGCTCGTTGACCTCCTCCGGTCGCTGGACAAAAGGGCGGTGGAAATTCGAATCGCAAGGATTCTTCGGCGTGGCTTAGAGGCACGCGAGGTTTTCGCAGCGTGCTGGCTTCTGGAGCTCCGGACATCTACTGGAACAAAAGCGGTGAAGGCATGGGTTCAACGAACCGCCTCAATCGAGGATGCCATGCTGCTCATTTACAGTTCGCGCGTGGCTCGGAAGCTTCCCGGACTTCTGTGGCCTACGCTCGAGCGAGCGGTGGAGAATCCCTCTCCGTATGTCCGGTTCCTGGCAGCCGAGATCTTGTGCGGCCTGCCGGGAGTGCGCGCTGCGAAGCTCGCACAGAGGACGGCTCAAGACGAGCCGGATCCCCGCATACGCCATTTGTTTCTCAGGCGCGCAGCCACGGGCGCCAGAGGGTACAAAACAAGTTGAGGCCGGAGCACACTCTAATTCATGGTCAACAAAAGAATGGGAATCGCAAAGGGCAACGCGAACGACAGGCCGAAACCAAGCGTGTAACTGATTTTGCGAAATCTCACGGAATTTGTCGGCCGAAGCAATCTCTCGACAAGCGGCCCTAGGCCAAGGACGGCTCGATCCTCTTCACCTCGGTGAGAGACGGCGACCTCGAGCTTTACCGGATGGAAGCCGACGGGAAGAACGTGCGCCGACTAACGAATACCCCCGGGTACGACGGGGGGGCCTTCTTCAACGCCGACTGCAGCAAGATCGTCTGGCGCGCCTCGCGCCCTAAGCCCGGAGCCGAGTTGGAGGAGTACCGGAGCCTGCTCGTACAAGGCTTGGTCAAGCCGAGCAAGCTGGAGATCTGGGTGGCCAATTCCGACGGCTCGGACGCCCGGCAAATCACCTACCTGGGTGCAGCGTCGTTCGCGCCCTTCTTCTTCCCCGACGGGAAACGGGTCATCTTCTCCTCCAACTACGGCGACCCGTCGGGACGCGAGTTCGACCTTTGGGCGGTCAACATCGACGGCTCCGGTCTGGAGCGAATCACCTTCGCGCCAGGCTTCGATGGGTTCCCGATGTTCTCTCCAGACGGAAAGCGACTCGCCTTCTCATCCAACCGGGCCTTCCCGCCCGGCGCTCACCAGACCGACGTGTATGTCGCCCGATGGGTCGATGCGCGGGCGCCGGGACCGAAACTGGCGGCGGACCGCATTCGAGATGACGTCGTCTGGCTGGCGGACCCGGTCCGAGAAGGACGAGGGATCGGCACTGCGGGCCTCGATGCCGCCGGCGTTTACCTCGAACGGCGCATGCGCGAGTTGGGCCTCCTCGCGGTGGAACCCCAGGCCGGTTATCGGATCCCCTTCGACGTCCCGGTCTCGGTCCACCTGGAAAAATCGAGCAGCGTCTCGATCGGAGGCGTTGCGCTCGCTGCGGACGCGTTCACCGCTCCCGGTTTCTCCGACTCGACGACGGTGAAGGGACGGCTGGTGCTCGCGGGTTACGGCATTTCCAACCCCGAGATAGGTCGCGACGACTACGCAGGCGTGAACGTCCGGGGAAAAATCGCCCTGGTGCGGCGGTTCGTCCCCGAGAGCGATCCGGCTTTCGCCTCGACCGAATCTCAGCGCCGCTTCGGAGATCTCCGCTACAAGGCCTGGGTCG
>WNFF01004604.1_pt1 | contig 11254 bp, 11 predicted proteins | sample 5400441 | NCBI WGS metagenome assembly WNFF01 (sample SAMN13153345, study PRJNA577476) | soil metagenome | isolation source: 120 cm saprolite under Douglas fir tree site 2 hole 3 replicate 1 | place: USA:California | collected 2015-04-18
GCACCGTACCACCCCGCAGCTCCGGTTGCGCCGCGCCCCGGTTCGATTCATAATCCGCGGGTCGATTCGCGTCCGCCGTCGTTCCTTTCCTCAACGGAGCTTCTAGTGAGAGCCAAGTCCCTGTTGCTCGCGACGGGCCTGCTCGCCGTCGCCATCACCGCCGTGGGCGCTGCGCAGCAGACCGCCTCCCCCGGCGCGCCGAACCCCGATCCCCGCGTCGGTCTCCGCGCCGGCATCCAGAGTGCCGCGCAAGCCGCGTGGAACCTGAAGCTCATCGCCGCGGTGCCCAAACCGGCTGCGCTCACCGACGATACCAACCCCGGCGACTTCCTCTATATGAACTCGGACATCGGGTTCACCGGGCACTACGTCGTGCAGGGTAACTTCCACGGCCTCCAGGTGTGGGACATCGCCAACCCCGCGAAGCCCACCATGGCCGCGCTGTTCATCTGCCCCGAGTTTCAGAACGACGTCTCGGTCTACCACAACCTGCTCTTCGCTTCGGGAGAGGATTTCAACGGCCGGCTCGACTGCGGCACCACCGGGGTGCCGGACTCCGTGAGTAAGGACCGGATGCGCGGCATCCGCATCTTCGACATCTCGGACATCGCCCATCCCAAGCAGATCACCGTGGTCCAGACCTGCCGCGGCTCGCATACGCATACGATCGTGACATCGCCCGCGGACACCGCGAACGTCTACGTCTACGTCTCCGGCAGCTCCCCCGTGCGCTCCCCCAACGAGCTCGCGGGCTGCTCGTCCCTCACGCCCGACAAGGATCCGAACAGCGAGCTCTTCAAGATCGAAGTGATCCAGGTACCGCTCGCGCATCCCGAGCAGGCGCGCGTGGTGACCAAGCCCGCCATTCTCGCCGACCTCGCCGCGCCCACCTCGCACGGGGAAGCGCCCGAAGACATCGCCGCCGCCGCTGCCCACGCCGCCGACTGGCGCGCCAAGGGCGGGCTGACGGCGAAGGTCCACGGCACCGAGGTCATGATCGGCCCGGGCTTCATGCGCATCGAGCTCGACAGCATCGTGAAGGCGCGCCACGGCATTGGCACGCCGACGGCGGCCGACTCCACTCTGTTGCGCGACAGCCTGCAGGTGATCGTCGATCGCATCGTCAATCCCCCCGCGGGCTCCGGCCCGCCGCCGGGACCGGTCCAGTGCCACGACATCACCGTCTATCCCGCCCTCGGGATCGCGGGCGGTGCCTGCGCCGGGTACGGCGTCCTCCTCGACATCAAGGATCCGGCGAATCCCAAGCGCGTCGCGTCGGTCGCCGATTCGAACTTCTCGTATTGGCATTCGGCGACGTTCAACAACGACGGCACCAAGGTCCTGTTCTCCGACGAGTGGGGCGGCGGGCTCGCGCCCAAGTGCCGCGTGACCGACAAGCACGAGTGGGGCGCCGACGCGATCTTCACGATCGCCAACGGCACGATGACGTTCCAGAGCTACTACAAGATGCCGGCCGCGCAGACGTCGAACGAGAACTGCGTGGCGCACAATGGCTCGCTGATCCCCGTGCCCGGCCGCGACATCATGGTGCAGGGCTGGTATCAGGGCGGCGTGTCGGTGTTCGACTGGACCGATCCGGCGCATCCCCAGGAGATCGCGTTCTTCGACCGCGGCCCCATGGACTCGACCAAGCTCGAGGGCGCGGGTTCGTGGTCCGCGTACTGGTATAACGGCGTCATTGTGAGCTCGGAGATCGGCCGCGGGCTCGACGTGTTCGAGCTGACGCCGAACGCGCTGTTAACGCAGAACGAAATCGACGCGGCCAGGCTGGTGCACGTGGACTACCTCAACGTGCAGGACCAGCAACGCAACTGGTGGCCGGCGAGTTTCGTGGTGGCGCGCGCCTATCTCGACCAGCTGGAGCGCAACAACGGATTGGCGGCGGCCAAGACCACGAGCGCGCGTGCCGCGCTCGCGAGCGCCGAGCGCTTGTCAGGCCAGAAGCGCAAGACAGCCCTCACGCAGTTGGCGGCGCGGCTCACGGCGGATGCCACGAGCGCGGGTGATAAGAAGAAGGTGTTGGCGCTCGCCGCAGCGGTGACGGATCTGGCGAACGCGAAGCGCTAAGTCGGCAGGTGGTTTACCGGAGCCGGACGGCGGGACATTCGCCGTCCGGCTCTTTGCACGTGTGGACGGCACGACACACTGACCCAGTGCACCGTTTTGGTTCACGAGCGGTAGGTGTTTTCCGACATTGACCACCGCCCGCGTCGCTTGCTAGGATTTCCCTCACCAATGGCGCGACGCAATGAGCCGTTATGGGCCTGGGCCCGCGTCCGCGGCGACGTGAATCACGGCGTGCGCCGCGGGGCGTGGTACCGCGTGATCCGGTTCACGTCCGAGAATGCGCTGCTCGCGGTGGCGCACAACCAGGTGCGCGTGCCGCGCCGTGACCTCGATGCGAGCTACACGCGGCCGCTGCAATGGTCCATCGTCCACCGGCCCGCAGACGCGAAGAATCTCCCCGTTGACTGGGGCGATCGCTATGCGGTCTGCCCCGTGTGCGCCACCCGCGCACCACTCAAGAATCATCCCGCCAGGCTGCGTTGCCCCAGTTGCAGCGGCCTCTTCGAGGTGACCTGGCCTTAAACGCGTCCTCTAGGCGATGGGAATCGCGCGCACCCGCGCCGGGAGCGCGGCGCGTTCGAGCCGTTCGATGGGTAACGCCAGCAACAAATCGATCCGCCGAAACGCGTCGCGGAACGCGCGGCGGTCGGTGGGATCAGGCTGGCCCCAATGCGCGAGGATCGGCTGGCCGGGAAACACCGGACAAGATTCCTTCGCCCGGTCGCACACGGTGATCACGAAATCCCACGACTCACGCTCGAGTCCGTCCACACTGCGCGGCGAGTGCCCGTCCCAGGGAATCCCGTGCTCTTTCAGGGTCTCGATCGCCAGCGGATTGACGCTCGCCGCGGGCTGAGAGCCCGCGCGCTCGGCGCGAAAGCGGCCGCGCCCCTTGTGATTCAGAATCGCCTCAGCCATCGGACTGCGGGCCGAATTGCCGGTGCACAGGAACAGCAGATGGATCACGCCGGCTTCTGCGCCCGCACGAATGCCCCCATGATCCGCCCGTTCAGCTCGGCGCGCGGGGCGTCGTCGAATTCGTAGACGCGCGTCGGCTCGATGCTGACTGCGGTGAAGCCGCTCGCCGCGAGCAACGTCTTGAATTCCTCCACTTCGAGCGCGCCCGCTACGCATCCGACCCACAGCTCTAGGTCGCGCCGCACGGCGTCGGGCATCGCGCCTTGCACCACGACGTCGGAGACGGCGAATCGCCCACCCGGCTTCAGTACGCGAAACGCTTCCGCCAGGACTGTGCCCTTGTCGGCCGCGAGGTTGATCACGCAGTTGGAGATGATCACGTCGACTGAGCGGTCGGGCAGGGGGATGTGCTCGATGTCGCCCTTCAGGAACTCGACGTTGCTGGCGCCCGCGGCCTTCTGGTTGCGCCGCGCCAGCGCCAGCATCTCGTCGGTCATGTCGAGGCCGTAGGCTTTGCCGGTGGGTCCCACGCGCTTCGCGGAGAGCAGGACGTCGATGCCGCCGCCCGACCCCAGGTCCAGGACGATTTCGCCGGGGTGCAGCTCGGCCAGCGCCGTCGGATTGCCGCAGCCCAGCGAGGCGAGCACGGCCGTTTCGGGGAGCCCTGCCGTTTCACGCGCGTCGTAGAGATTCGATGTGATGGGATCGCCGCAGCCGCAGCCCGAGCCGCAACCGTCTGCCGCGATGCCCGCGAGAACCCGCAGCGCCGTTGCGCCGTACTTTTCCCGCACGTTCTGTTTGATCGCCTCACCGTCCGGCATGGTCGTCTCCCATCGGAGTGTTAATCGCAGCAGGCCGCGCGGCAGCTGCCGACGTGCTTTCCCGGCTGTACGGCCTGGGCGAAGGCGGCGATCTGCTCGAGCGCCGCGCCGTCGAGCGCGTAGTACACCCAACGGCCGTCGCGCTGGTCGGTTACGAGCCCTGCGTCCTTGAGCACTTTGAGATGAAAGGAGAGTCGGGACTGCGCGGCCGCAAGCGTGTTCTGCAGCTCGCAGACGCAGCGCTCGCCGTGCGACAGCAGCTGTGCGATTTCCAGGCGCGTCGGATCCGACAACGCGTGAAACCACGTCGCGGCGACGGCGGGCTGTGGCAGGGTGCGGGCGGTCACGCCCGCATTATATCAAGAATTATTGATACGTCAATGGCAGCCGATCTTCCCTGAGCCGCCGCCCCGGCTGATGCCGCCGCTGACGCTGGTCTTCAACCGGCGCAGCGATGAGGTCGGCGCGACCGGCGAAACACCTGAGAATGCCGTCCCGATCCCGAGCGACACCATCCATTGCGGCGACGAGCTGGTCAGGCCGTGCCCCACATCCACCGTGAACGCGAGCGGTCCGGCCACGGCATAACTCACGCCCGCACCGACCGTGCGCCCGAGCGGCTGGGTCGAGTCGGCATGCCCCACGTCGCCGCCCACGGATCCATCGACGATCCAGCGCGGCGCCACGGCGTACGCCGCCTCGAAGGCCAGCGACGTCGCCTGCGGTGCGCTCAACGCCGACTGCGTGCCCAGTCCCGAAAACCCGTGGCTGCCGCTCGCCGAAAGCCGTAGCGCGTCGCTCGGCGCCACGCCCACGCCCGCGTTCATGCCCCACGAGGTCTGCCCGGTGCCCAGTCCGCAGGTGGTGTTACCCGTGGGCAACGTCGCGACCAGCGCCGCGCCCAGCGTCGGTGACCACCGGCCGGCGAACGTGTGCGCGGCGCCCGCCACGAGTGGCAGGTCGCCCAGCCCGGTGCTCGAGACCGTGCCGTTCGACACATGCACGTAGGCGGGCACTGCTGAGAGGGTGAGCGACGAGCCCACTTGATATTGCAGGATGGCGGTCAGCCCGCGTTGCGAGCGTACATCGCTGATTTTTGCTGAGCCCAGCGTGAAGCCGAAACTTGCCTGCGCGGCGCCGACCATGGGCACACTCGCAGCGGCCGCGACGCCGATGATGAAGCGAAGTCGAGGATGCATGACCATCAAACCCGGGGAAGCCCCGATTGGTCACGCCCACTGTTGCCGGACGGAACGCGCATGTGACCTTCCGCCCGCCCGGGAGTCCTTGCTCTCGGTAGCACCAACGTCCCCAGCTAGGAGCAACAGGTTATGAGGATCACGCATGTCACGAGCGCGCTGATCGCGCTCACCATCGGCGCAGCGGCCGTGGCCGTCGCACAGGCGACGCACGGCGCCAAGACGCCGACGCAGCACGGGCAGATGAGTCACGCGTCGCGCGGGCCGTCCACGCCGACCGCGACCAAGACGACGTTCAAGGGCATCGCGGCGAAGCTCGGCACCACGCCCGACGCGCTGGAGTCGGCGTACACCGCGGCCAAGCAGGCGAACCCCAAGCTGACGCGCGGTCAGTTCGTCGCGGCCAACGTGGTGGCGAAGAATCTGGGCGACAAGAATCCCGCCATCACGACCCAGGCGCTTCTCGACGGTCTGCAGAGCGGCAAGAGCCTCGGCCAGACGCTGCAGGGTCTCGGAGTGAGCGCGAGCGACGCCGACAAGGCGCAAGACGCAGCCAACAAGGAGATTCGTGAGGCGAACCGCGGCGGCAAGTCCACGTCCGCGGCCAAGCCGGACTCAACGAAGATGCACTAAGGCAGGAACGACTCTAGTGACCCCGGGGCGAGTGCCCCGGGGTCTTTGTCTTAGCTCTTCGGCGGACCCAGCCGCTCGCTGTCGCGCTGCTGCGCGATCATGCGCTCGGCAAAGTCGAGACGTTCTTCGATTTCCCCGAGCCGCTTCTGTAGGTCGTCCACCGCCTCGCTCAAGCGCGTCGTGTCGGCGTCGGGCAGCCCCGGCCGGTCGAAGCGGCTGAAGCGACCCCGCATCGCGGGTATGAATGCCCTGCCCAACGAGCTCGCGAGGATGATCACGGCGACGCCGAGTGCCCAACCGGGAATACCCCAAAACATGCGCTACCTCCTCGTCCAGGCGAGCGGCGCGATGTCGTGTGACGTCGCGCGCGCGTGATCCTGCGCCGCCTTGAGGTGCCGCTCATACTCCGGGCGCCAGGCCGCGGGCAGGTGCTCCCGAAAATACGCGGCGGTCATCACCGCGCCGCGCGGCGCCGCCGCCCCGCCGAATCCCACGGCCACGACGTCGCCCAGAAAACAAGTCGAGCTGCCCGTGTCCATCGCATTCACCACGCGGCATTCGAAGTGGGCATAACACTCGTCCAGAATCGGCACGCCGGTGCTACCCGGGCGGTGCGGCACGGCGGCGAGTTTCTCGATCGCGCGGCCGCTCTGAAAGCCGAGATGATGAATCAGGTCGTACTGGTCGGTGCGCAGCAAGTGCAACGCGAAGCGGCCCGTCTCGAAGATCAACCCGTGACTGAAGTTGAACTTGTGAATGAAGACCGCCAGCCGCGGGATGTCGGGCACGATCGACGCGCGGATCGCGCTGTCGATGATCAGACCGTTGCCCTTGCCGCGACGCTCCGACGTGATGGCGACCACGGGAGACGTGAGATTGCGCAGCAGCTGGTAGATCTCCGCGGGGGCCGGCTCGGACATAGATTACAATATATGGGGCCCCTCCTTGACCGCTTCCGCGTGCACGTGATCGCCGCCCAGCTGTTCCGGCGGCCGGGCACGGCCGTCGTCGCGGTGTCGGGCGGCGCGGACTCGGTGGCGCTGCTCGATCTCCTGGTGGGTGTCGCCCCCGAGTTCGGTCTCATGCTGGTCGTGGCTCACGCCGACCACGGCATTCACCCGGGGAGCGGGGCAGTCGGGCGGGCGGTGGCGGAGCTCGCCGCCCGCTATGGACTCGCGTTCGAGCTGGGCGAGCTGAACCTCGGTCCCACGGCGACGGAGACCGTGGCCCGGCGCGCACGCTACGCGTGGCTCGGCGAAGTGCAACGCCGCCGCGAGGCCCAGTACGTCATCACCGCCCACCACCAGGACGATCAGGCCGAGACCGTGCTGCTGCGCGCGCTCAAGGGCAGCGCTCCCGCCGGGCTCGCCGGGATGCCCGCGCGCGGCCGGGGCGGCCTGATCCGGCCGCTGCTGCCGTTCACCCGCGCCGAGCTGGCCGCGCACGGCGCCGCCCGCGGCCTGCCGTTCTACGAGGATCCTGCGAACGCCGATCCGCGCCATCTGCGCAGCTGGCTGCGCACGGCGTTGCTGCCCGCGCTCGCGGAGCGCTTGGGCGTGCGCGTGCGCGACGATCTGTTGCGACTGGGTCGCGCGGCGGCGTCGGAGCGTCGCGCGTGGGACGCCGTGTTGGAACTCGTTCCCGACCTTGCACTTCACGTCGACGCGCACGCGTTCGATGTTGCTCGCGACGCGCTGCTGGGCTATGATAAAACGTTGTCCGTCGCGCTGTTGCGCGCGGCGGCGCGGCGCACGGGCCTCGTGCTCGGTCCCGCGCGCGCACGCCAGTTGTTGGCGCTGGCGCGCCGGCCGTCGGGGCGGCGGTTGCCGCTGGGGCAGGGGTGGATCGCCGAAGTGCAGTTTGACCGCCTGCGCGTCACGCGCGGTTTCGCCTGCGCCGCCCAAGAGGTGAATCCGTCCGACGCGCAGGGCGCCGCGGTGTTCGGCGCCTTCACGCTGACCTGGCGGCCCGAGGCCGCTCCCCCGCGCGTCGGGCGCGACGGCTGGACCACCTGGATGGCCGACACCGATTGGCAAATTCGCTCGGGCCGGCCGGGCGACCGGCTGCAGCCGCTCGGCGGCACGGGCCGCCGCGAGCTGCGGCGGGTATTGATGGAGGCGCGAGTGCCGCGGGGCGAGCGGGCGCAGTATCCGGTCGTGGCTCGCGGTGAAACCATTCTATGGGTTCCCGGTATCTGCAGGTGCGCGGACGCGTTGCCCGCGCCCGGAACCAGGGCGGTGCGGGTTGACGTTACCCCTAGTGGCGGACCGGCGGACCGGCGGGCGTAAGCTCAAACGCATCGTGTTCGACAGGGACACGATCGCGCACCGCGTGGTCGAGCTGGGACAGGACATCACCACCGCCTATCCGGACGGCGAGCTGGTCGTGCTGGGGCTCCTCAAGGGCAGCTTCATCTTCTTGAGTGACCTGGTGCGGTGTATCGACCGGCCGCTGCAGGTGGATTTTCTCGTGGCCGCGAGCTACGGCAGCGACACGGTGTCGAGCGGCAACGTCCGCCTGCTGTACGATCCGGAGACCGTCCTCAAGGGGAAGCACATCCTGTTGGTCGAGGACATCGTCGACACCGGCCGCACGTTGAACCGGCTGGTCAAGCTGCTGCGGGAGCGGCAGCCGTTGAGTCTGGAGATTTGCGCGTTGTTGGACAAGCACATTGCGGAGCACTTGGAGCTGGAGCCGGCGTTCCTTGGGTTCGATTGCCCCAACGAGTTCATCGTGGGCTACGGCCTCGATCACGCCGAGAACTTCCGGCACCTTCCTTATATAGCGAGCCTGACGTAGATGCCGAATCGCATACCGCCGCCGCCCCGGGAGCTGAACTGGGCCCGCATGCTGCGGACGCTGTCGTTCTGGGCCCTCTTGATCGTGGGGTCCGTGGCCCTCGTGAAGTTCGCGGGCGGCCGGGGCCAGGACGCGGTCGAAATCTCGTATACGCAGTTCTCCCAGCAGTTGTCGGATAGCAACATCGCGGCTGTGGAGGTCACCGAGCGCCAACAGGTGCGCGGTGATTTCCGCCACGCCATCCCCGCGGGCCGCCGTAGCGCCGACAAGTTCACGACGCTGCTGCCGTTCGAGTCGACCGACGCGTGGACGACGTTGCTGCGCGCCAAGGGCGTGGACGTGCGGGCCAAGGAGCCCAAGCAGTCGATCGGGCTGTTCCTGATGAACCTGTGGCCGCTCCTGCTGATCGCGGGCTTGATGATTTTCATGCTGCGGCAGATGCAGCAGGGCGGCAATCGCGCCTTCGCATTCGGCAAGTCCAAGGCCAAGCTGCTCACGGGCGACACCCCCAAAGTCACCTTCGCCGACGTGGCCGGCTGCGATGAAGCGAAACAGGAGCTCGAGGAGATCATCGAGTTCCTCAAGGATCCGCAGCGCTTCCAGCGCCTCGGTGGCCGGCTGCCCAAAGGCTGCCTGCTGATCGGGCCGCCGGGCACCGGCAAAACGCTCTTGGCCAAGGCCGTGGCGGGCGAGGCGGGGCGGCCGTTCTTCTCGATGTCGGGATCGGACTTCGTGGAGATGTTCGTGGGCGTGGGCGCGTCGCGCGTACGCGACCTGTTCGAGCAGGGCAAGGCGCACGCGCCGTGCATCATCTTCATCGACGAGATCGACGCGGTGGGCCGCCACCGCGGCGCGGGACTAGGCGGCGGCCACGACGAGCGCGAGCAGACGCTGAACCAGCTGCTCGTCGAGATGGACGGCTTCGAGTCCAACGAAGGCGTGATCCTGCTCGCCGCCACCAACCGGCCAGACATTCTCGATCCGGCGCTGTTGCGTCCCGGCCGCTTCGACCGCCAGATCGTGGTGGACATGCCCGACCTCAAGGGGCGGGAGCAGGTCCTGCGCGTGCACACCCGCAAGATCCCGCTCGCGTCCAACGTGAACCTCGAGCCCATCGCCCGGGGGACGCCGGGGCTCGCCGGCGCGGAGCTCGCCAACATCGTCAATGAGGCGGCGCTGCTCGCCGCCCGCCGCAACAAAGCCCACGTCGACCAGCAGGACCTGGAGGACGCCAAGGACAAGGTGATGCTCGGCCTCGAGCGCAAGAGCCGCGTCCTCTCCGATGAGGAGCGCCGCCTGGTCGCGTATCACGAGGCGGGGCATGCGCTCGTGTTACTCAGCGTGCCCGGCTCCGACCCGCTGCACAAAGTGACGATCATCCCGCGGGGCCGTGCCCTGGGACTCACCGCCTACCTCCCGGAGGAGGAGCTGCACAAGTACACGAAGCAGTCGATCTTGGCGCGCCTCGCGATGGCGTACGGCGGCCGCGTGGCCGAGCAGCTGGTGTTCGGCCCGGACAAGGTCACGCCTGGGGCGGCCCAGGACATCCAAATGGCGACGAACGTCGCCCGGCGCATGGTGACGCAATTCGGCATGAGCGACGCCATCGGGCCGATCGCCGTGGGCGACCGCGAGCAGGAGATTTTTCTCGGACGCGAAGTCCTGCAGCGCCGTGAGATCTCCGACAGCACGGCGCAGCTGGTCGACGAAGAAGTGAAGCGCATTCTCACGAACGCCTTCGCCGACGCCACGCGCATCCTCACCGAGCGGCGCCCGGCGCTGGACCGGCTCGCGGCCGCCCTGCTCGAGCGCGAGACGCTCGACCGCAACGAGGTGGAGTTGGTGGTGGCGGGCAAGCCGCTGCCGCCGCAGGCGCCGCCCGTGGTACTCCCGCCGCGCGACCCGGGCCCCGTGAAGGACCGAGCGCCCGCGCCGGGTCTGGGCCCCGTGCTGGGCAATCCGCCGCCGGAGCCCGCCGGGGCGTGAAGCTCACCGCGCTCGCCGCGCACACACCCGAAGCGGTGCGCGCGGCGCTCGCGGCGCGCGGGTGGGAGTCGCAGGCTTCCTGGTTCGCCGCCACCGGCGTGCAACCGGTGGTGGTCCTTCTCGAAGACATCGACGACGCGGAACGCGAGGGCCTGGTGCACTGGAGCGCCAAGGCCGGCGCCGACGTGCTCACGGGCGACGGGTGGGCGCTGGTCGCCACCGCCGCGAGCCGGCTCGCGCCGCTGGCGCGTCCCGACCGCGTGCCCGCGGCGCTCGCGGGGCTGTCGCCCGAGCTGGCGCGGTTCCTCGTGGCGCTCGCCGATCCACCGCGCGCGTGGGAGGTCCGGGGCACCACCGTCGCCCTCGATCGCCCGGTGATCCTCGGCATTCTCAACGTCACCCCCGATTCATTCTCCGACGGCGGCAAATTCTCCGATGCCGAGCGGGCGCTCGCGCACGCCGAGCAGCTGATGGCCGACGGCTGTCAGCTGATCGACGTCGGCGGGGAGTCCACGCGGCCCGGCGCGGGCGTGGTGGCGGCGGCGGACGAGATCGCGCGCGTGGTGCCGGTGATCGCGGAGCTGGCGCGCCGCAAGCTCGGGCTCGTGACGGTGGACACCCGCAAGGCCGCGGTGGCGCGCGCGGCGCTCGACGCCGGGGCTGTGGCCGTGAACGACGTCTCCGGACTGGCCTTCGACCCCGGGCTGGGCGAGACGGTCGCCCGCGCCGGGGCAGGGCTGATCGTGATGCACATGCGGGGCACGCCCGATACGATGGACCGGCTCGCGACCTATACGCACGTGGCGCCGG
>WNFF01004608.1_pt1 | contig 11253 bp, 8 predicted proteins | sample 5400441 | NCBI WGS metagenome assembly WNFF01 (sample SAMN13153345, study PRJNA577476) | soil metagenome | isolation source: 120 cm saprolite under Douglas fir tree site 2 hole 3 replicate 1 | place: USA:California | collected 2015-04-18
GTCAGTCGGATGATGTCGTCGATTTCATCTTGCTGGCTTTCGGAAAGATAGTCCTGCAGGCCAGAATAGAGTGCGCCGTTCTCGTAGTTCTCTCTCCACTCAAGAATGGCCTGGAGACGACGACTGGCGTCCTTCTCGAATTCTTGTCCTTGCTGTTCTGCTGCGGCACATTCGGCGAACACTTCTGCTTGACCGTGGGGTAATGCCATGGTCATTTCTGTCAATCCACCACGCAGTTCCTGAACCTTGTTGGACGGTAAAGATGTTTTGCGACAGACCCACTCTCCGCGCGTCTTGTCGAAATCAATCGAGGCGCGATACTCATCTGTTTCATATTTGAATACCGGCAACGGCTTGAGCGGTGGCCACCTGCCGGCCAGGAGTAATTTCATCTCGGCCTGTTGGATTGGAGACGTGAGTCCAGCAATGTTGGGCCTAGCTCGTTCGTGTTCATTCAATTTCATGATTCGGCCCGAAAAGTTCTACCTGCCACACGATTTTGCTGGCGTGCGGCCAACAAACTTTTAGAAGCGGCCGTCACGACGGGGATTTGAACGGCGAATGTTTCGAGGGACAACAAGCGCGCTGGAGTATTCTTGCAGCTTCGACGTGTCCCCACCCCACCGCTTTGTGCGGTGAGCCCCCTCTGCTTTGTTCCCTTTGTTGTCGAGGTACCTACAAGAACTCCCGGACCACTGCTCCCGACCAAAACGCCGTGGAACGGTGCACGTTTGTCACAACGGTAGAGCACTTCTTCGCAGACCAGAGAGACTTTCTGGAGATTGGTGCTGTTGCATTTAGGGCAGGGCACGTCCATCTCGTCACCCCTTGCAGCCCCACTTCAGTGTGGGAAGAATCGTTTCTGATCAACTTCCCTCGTCCGCTGTCGTACCTTTCCTGAGTGTAGGCAATCCTAAACCCCGTCCGGCGGGATTAGTTGCTTGCCTCCGCTCGACGAGACCTCGTTCCGGCCATTTTCTGGGCCAAAGCCGTTGGCGCGTCCGACGCGACACGTTGTGTAATTGAGGCCACGAATTGTTAGGTCTCCCAGTCGTGTAAGTCTTGTCTTATCAACAGATTGAGATTGGGCATGGGTGTGCGATTCCCCTGATCGCAAGTCGGGAGGCATTCGATGATCGCCATGCTGGAGTTTGCGACGCTGGTTCTTACTACGATGTTTGCGGTGGCCGCTGCGGCTGGGCTGCATTGGCTGCTCCTGGAGGCGGCGTTTCTGATGATGCGGCCGGCTACGGCTCGGCGGATTCCGGGGCGCACAGTATTGGTGAGCGGGACGGCGCAATTGGCTCGGGCTTATTCGGCGCCGCGTTGAACTGGGTCAAGCAGAAGAGCACAGGCTCCCGACCAGTCGGGACAGGTCCCGCCTGTGCCACTGGCTCCGGAATGTGGAAGAAGGGAATCGTCCGATGGTGGCTTTGAGATGGCTGTTGATGCTGGTGGGCGCGGGAGTCTTCGGAAGCGCGGGGGCGCTGGTCGCGTACGACATTTATCTCTCGGAACAGCTGCGGCGGCTTTTGTCACGCAACAAGACGTACGAATCCGGCGCGGACTTGAGAGTTCGCGCCGCACGGAAACCCGTGCGGAAGGGTCTCACGCTAAGAGTGAATTTTCTCGGCGGTCACGCCGGGCAAGGGTTCCGCTAGCCAAAACCCCTGTGGGTGGCCTGGGACGCGAAGCAGGAAGGAGGAGAGACTGTGGCCTTTTTGATCGCAAAGCGGTCAAGGTTCTCGTGACCGCAAGCGGTCAACAAGCACAAAGGCAAGCACCGCCGCGCTTGGCCCTTTTAGCCAGAGACTCCTCCTCCCCCGGCGACGCGTTTCGAGCCACCCGGCTAGCGGTCAGAAGTCCCCCAGAAACGGAAGAGGCCCCAGTCACCGCGGGGCCTCTTCTCGTTTTCAGAAACGAGTTTGCCTTCGATAAGCGAGCGCTATTCCTTGGCGACAGGATATTTCGGCCGTGGGGGAAGGCCTTTATAGTTTTTCAAAGCTTCCTTGGCGAGATCGATGGCTTTTTCGAGTTGCGGGTCATGGCCGCTGACGACGAGATCGGGCCGTTGCGGCACAACGAAGTCGGGATCCACTCCGTGATTTTCCACAATCCATTCGCCGCCATTGTCCGCTGCCCAGAACGCAAATTCCGGCGCGGTGACGTTGCCGCCGTCGTGCAAAGGAATTCCGCGCGAGATGCCGACAAGCCCGCCCCAGGTGCGCGTGCCGACGATGGGCCCGATTTTCTGGCGATGGAAGAACCACGGGAAGGCGTCGCCGCCCGAACCGGCAAGCTCATTGACGATCATTACTTTCGGCCCGTAGATCGCCACCGGCGGCCAGGGGACATCTTTTCCCTCGCGTGGAGCGAGCGCGGAGAGCAGTTCACGGCGGAGTTTCTCGGTGTAGAAATCAGGAATCTGCCCGCCGGAGTTGTAACGCTCGTCCACGATGATGCCGTCTTTGTCGAGCTGCGCGGTGAACTGCTTGTCGAACGCGATGATGCCGGGGAACGAGGTGTCCGGCACGTGCATGTAGCCGATGCGGCCGCCGGTCGCTTCCGCGACTTTGCGCCGGTTTTCGTCCATCCAAGCGAGATAACGCGGACCGGCATCACTGGCCGCCGGTTTCGCGGTGATTTCCCACGCGCCTTCGGGCGTGGATTTGGAATTGATTTTCAGCGTGACGAGTTTTCCGGCGAGGTCCTGGAAATAAGAGTAGACGTCCTGATTCGAACGCGCTTCCTGGCCGTCCACCGCGATCAAGTAGTCGCCGGCTTTCACTTTCAGTCCGGGTTCGGTGAGCGGCGAACGCGCCGAATCGTTCCAGTTTTCGCCGGGATAAATTTTCGAGATGCGGAAATAACCGCCGTCCGGCTCGAAATCGGCGCCTAGCATGCCGACGCTGACGTGCGGCTTCGCAGGCTGGTCGCCGCCGCCCACGTAAGTATGCGAAGTGCTCAGCTCGGCGATCATTTCGCCGATGATGTAGTTCAGATCGCTGCGGTGCGCGACCCACGGAAGAAGCGCTTCATAGCGCTCGCCGATTTTCTTCCAATCGTGGCCCGTCATGTTGGGGTCCCAATAGAAATCGCGCTCGACACGCCAGGCTTCGTGGAACACCTCGCGCCACTCTTGGCGCGGATCGATCTTCACTTCCATTTCGCTCAGATTGAGCTTGCCGTCGCCAACCTTGGCCTTGCCGGGTGTGGCTTCGGCGATGCCGTAGACCGGCCCTGCTTTGTAGATGACCTTCTTGCCCTCCTTGTCGAGGTCGTAGCCGTCAATTCCTTCCAGCAGAACTTTGTCTTCGCGTTTGGTCACGTCGTAGACGTGGAGAACATTTTTGGGGCCGCGGTCAGGTGTTCCGAACTGGCGCGCTTCCTGTGGCGTGGACATGTAGAAAAGCTTGTCCTTACGTGCCGCCAGATTATTGAGGATTCCGGCGCTGATCGGCACAGGCGCAACCCGCGAGCTGATGCCGTCCAGATCGATTTGGATGGGCTTGACGGGTTCGGCCTTCTTTTCGTCCTTCTTCTCCTCTTTCTGTTCGTCCGGTTTCTTGTCGCCGGGCTTTGCGTCGGTACCCTTCTTGTCGTCTTTCTTCTCGTCCTTTTTTTCATCCTTCTTTTCGTCGGCCGTTTTTTCCTCGTCGCTCTGCGGCTTGAAAGGCGAAGCTTCATCGGCCTTCAGCGTGGCGGCAAAAAGGCCGTCCGTGGAGTAGTAGTTGAAGCGCTGATCGGCACAGGCGCGACGCGGGAGCTAATGCCATCCAGATCGATTTGGATGGGCTTGACGGGTTCGGCCTTCTTTTCGTCCTTTTTTTCCTCTTTCTGTTCGTCCGGTTTCTTGTCGCCAGGCTTTGCGTCGGTAGTCTTCTTGTCGTCTTTCTTCTCGTCCTTTTTTTCGTCTTTCTTTTCGTCGGCCGCTTTTTCCTCGTCGCTCTGCGGCTTGAAAGGCGAAGCTTCATCGGCCTTCAGCGTGACGGCAAAAAGGCCGTCCGTGGAGTAGTAGTTGAAGCGCTGATCGAGCTGGCCGACGCTTGGATAGAAGTAGCGCGTGGAAATGAAATAGAGATATTTTCCATTGTCGTCGAAGACCGGATGGTTGTCATCGTAGAAGCCGGCGGAAATTCCGGTGATTTTTTTCGTTCCCAGAGAATAAAGAAATACATCGCTGGAGCCGCGGCGGTGAGGCTTGGAGTAGGCGATCCACAGGCTGTCCGGCGACCAACTGCCGTCCGAGATCGTGCCGTAGTCGGATTTGTCGACGAGCACAGGCTTCTTGTCATCAAGATTGACGTACCAAAGCCGGAGCACTTTGTCCCAATAGAGAAGCTTCTTGCTGTCCGGCGACCACACCGGTCCGTAGCGATAGACGCCACCATCGGTGGTGATGCGCGTTTCCTCGCCGCCCATTTGCGGGCGCGTGTAGAGTTCGAACTCGCCCGTCTTGTCAGAGAGATACGCGATCGACTTTCCGTCGGGCGACCAGGCGGGATTCAGTTCGTGCACGCCGGAATGATTGGTGGTCAACGTCCGAATGCTGCCGTGCTCGGCAGGAACGGTGAAAATGTTGCCACGGGCTTCCACCAGAGCGCGGGCCGCTGAAGGAGAAAGCGAGTAGCTGCCTATGGATGTGGCGACGTTTTTGAACTCCGGGCGCGCTTCAATGTCTTCAGCGCGCACCACGATGGGGAGATTGCGCGTCTTGCCGCTGGCGAGATTGAATTCGTAGAGCAGGCCGCCGTTTTCATAGACGATGGCATCCGGCCCGAGGCTGGGCCACTTGATGTCGTATTCCTTGTAGTCGGTCAGCTTTTTCGTTTGCTTGGAGGCGAGGTCGTAGCTGAAGAGGTTCATCACGCCGTCGCGGTCGCTGATGAAATAGATGGTGTTGCCGTGCCACATGGGAAAGAGGTCCATGCCGGCAGTCTTCGGCAACTCTTCGTAGGAATTTTTCTTCAGGTCGAAGATGGCGATGGGCAGGCTCCAACCGCCGCGGTAGCGCTTCCAGGTGCGGAATTCCTGGGAAGTTTCGAGGTAGGCGATCTTGGTGCCGTCGGGGGAAAAACTGGTCAGGCTGGCGCGAGGAACCTGGAGCGGCTTGGCGGGGCCGCCTTGCGGGGATACCAGAAACAGCTTACTGTAGCGGCCCGGAGGCGCGCTGAAGCGGTCGGACCGGAAGAGAACGTCTTTGCCGTCAGGCGTCCAGCCAAGGACGATGTCGTTCCCGGGATGAAAGGTGAGGCGCCTGGGCTCGCCGCCTTCGGCGGAAATGACATAGACGTCCGGGTTGCCGTCATATTCGCCGGTGAAGGCGATCCATTTTCCGTCCGGCGAAAATTTCGGGTAAAGCTCGTCGCCGATGTGGGAAGTGAGGCGGCGAGCCGCGCCACCTTCGCGCGAGGCGATCCATAGATCGCCGGCGTAGGCGAAGACCACCTTGTCTTTCGAAATGTCCGCAAAGCGCAGGAGTTTCGTGGGCCCGGCCGGAACTTGGTCCGCTTCGGCTTGCGCGGGAGCCTTTGCGGGGATGGCCGCCAGGGCAGCTGCCAATACCACGCTCAGCCACAACAATAGATTGCGATGCAAAGGCATGGGCTTCATTACGATCGCTCCTGAAGATGGATTCTTCCCTGGAACAATAGACCCCTTACATGGACGGCTGGCCCTGTGAAATCGTTTCGCTTTGCTCAATACTGCATCTAGCCGCAATGGATTGCGCCCGCCAGCGCTGCTGCTACAATTCTGTTGTTTCCAACAGCATCCGGGACACAATCCATTTCGCGCAGCCGTGATATCATCAACCCGTAACCACGTGCACGCCAAGCAAAAACTGTCCCCGCAGTGCTCGCGCGGCCGGCTTTTCACCGCGCCGCCCGCGGATTCGAACGGCGCTGCTGCTCCCGCCCCACCAGCCTCCGTGTCGTACGAGGCCCAACCATGAGCTTTCGAACGAAATTGTTATTTGTTGTAGTACTAACGATTTTTGCGTCCGTATCAGTCGTTGCCTACGGCGTGACCCACTACACGCGAGCTGCGTTCGAAGCGATGGATGCCGAGCGCACGGAAGCCCTGGTTGCGCAATTCAAAAAAGAATTCGCCCAGCGCGGCCAGGAGATCGCGCATCAAGCAAAAAACATAACGGAAGCCACCCTAACCGAGCGTATGGCGATTGATCTATCCCATCCCAATGCCGACCTTTCCATTTTTTTTCGTGATGCGAACGGCGCCGCGCAGGAGCATAGTCTGGACTTCGTGGAGTTCGTGAAATACGACGGTGTGCTGGTTTCGTCGGCGCAGTTTCCAGCTCGCGTCGGCTATAAGAACGACTGGGTGACCTCGGTCAAGGATTGGAATGACACGCCGGCATTTTTGAAGAAGGAAGAGCTGCCCGATGGCGTGTCGCTTTCCCTCTGCGTCGTTCGTGCAAACAACACTGCGGAGAACAAGAGCTTGTACGTGATCGCTGGACACCGGCTGGATAAGGATTTCCTTGCCTCCCTGGTTTTGCCCACGGGGATGCGCGCACTCATCTATACCAACCTCGAGCCTGGCTTTGTTCCGACGTCCCTGATGGGCGAAAAAATTGATGCCGAACAAGCGGAACGGCTCGCTCCCCTCGTCGAGCAGTTACAGAAGCAGCCGCAGACCATGGTGCGAACGATTAATTGGACCAGGGACCCGGCCGATGCGGAATCGTTTCACGCTATCCCCCTGACCGGCCGCAACAATGAACTTCTTGGCATCTTCTTTGTCGGCAGCTCGCGAAGAGAGTTGGTGCTGTTGACTCGCCAAATCCTGAAAATTGCCGGTGCCGTTGCGGCTGCGGCTTTATTCATCGGATTGCTGGTCAGCTTCTGGATTTCCGCGCGGATCACCAAACCGGTCGAAGAGCTTGCCGAGGGCGCCCGCGAGGTTGCCAGCGGAAGATGGGATACGCGCATCGACATTCGCGGACGCGATGAGATTGGCCAGCTTGCCGCAGCCTTCAATCACATGACACAAACGCTTGCGGCGCAGAAGGAGCGGCTGGTGCAAACCGAACGCGTTGCCGCGTGGCGCGAACTGGCGCGGCGTCTCGCGCACGAGCTGCGCAACCCCCTTTTCCCCATGCAGATCACCGTCGAGAATCTCCAGAAGTCCCGCAAACTCGACGCCAAGCAATTTCTGGAGGTGTTCAACGAGTCGACCGCGACATTGAAGACGGAACTCGCCAATCTCAACACCATCGTTGGCCGCTTCAGTGACTTTTCAAAAATGCCGGCGCCGCAGTTTGTGCGCGTGAATGTGAATGAAGCGCTGCGCAACGCCGTGCGCTTGTTCGAACCACAATTCAACGAAGTCGGCAAGCCCACGATCACCCCGGAGTTGTTCCTGGCCGAACCGCTCCCTGATATTGATGCGGATCCCGATTTGCTTCATCGCGCGTTTCAGAATCTGGTGCTGAATGCCCTGGACGCCATGCCTGCGGGTGGAACGCTGACGTTGAGAACTTCGGAAAACAATGGGAATGTGCGCATCGAAGTGGCCGACACGGGGAAGGGCCTGACACCCGAAGAGTGCTCGCGGCTGTTCACGCCGTATTACACGACGAAATCGCAGGGAACCGGGCTCGGGCTCGCCATCGTGCAATCGGTGGTCAGCGATCACCATGGCACTATTTCCGTGACCAGCGACGAGGGACGTGGCACAACGTTTCGAATCGATTTGCCTCAGCGCCAAGCCGGGCGCACCGCGAAACCACGTGAGGCGGTGGCAGAGGCGAAGAGCACGACGTCAAGCATGGCCGCGGCTTCTGACTAGCGTTCGAAAAGGACCGACGTTTGGCGCGCAAAGCTCATCTCCTCCTCGTTGACGACGATCACAATACCCTGGCATCACTTTCCCGCGCCTTCCGGCTGGCGGGACACGAAGCCACCGTTTGCGACAACGCCGCCCGCGCGATTGACCTGCTGCGCGGTGATTCGTTTGACCTGATTCTTTCCGATGTGGTCATGCCGGGAAAAAGCGGCTTGGAGCTGCTCGCAGATCTAAAAAAGGCCGGCGTGAAGACGCCGATCGTGCTCATTTCCGGGCAAGCAAATATCGAGATGGCGGTAAAAGCCACGAAGCTCGGCGCGCTGGATTTTCTCGAGAAGCCGCTTTCCACTGACAAATTGCTCGTGACCGTTGAGAATGCGCTGCGGCTCTCGCGGCTGGAAGAGGAGAACCGCGAGCTGCGCCATCGCTTGGGAAAACACGAGCTCGTGGGTTCCGGTCCGGCGATGAAAAAGCTAATCGCGCAGATCGAGCGTGTTGCCGCCAGCGAGACGCGCGTTTGCATCCTGGGCGAAACGGGTACGGGCAAGGAACTGGTCGCGCGGGCCATCCATGAAAAATCGCCGCGGCACGATCATCCATTCATCACGCTGAATTGCGCGGCCGTGCCCGCGGAATTGATCGAATCGGAGTTGTTCGGCCACGAAAAAGGTGCCTTCACCGGCGCGGCGGCCAAGCACCTGGGCAAATTCGAACAAGCCGATGGCGGAACTCTCTTTCTGGACGAAATCGGCGACATGCCCGTAGCGATGCAGGCCAAGCTTCTGCGCGTGCTGGAAGAAGGTGAAGTCGAACGGGTTGGCGGCGACAAGCCCATCAAGGTGAACGTGCGCGTGCTGGTCGCCACGCATCGCAACCTGGAAGATCTCGTGAAGCAGAACGCCTTCCGCGGCGATCTGTTTCACCGTATTTATGTTTTTCCACTGACACTGCCCCCCTTGCGCGAGCGCCTGGAAGATTTTCCCGGCCTGGTCGCCCATTTCGCGTGCCAGGTGGCGGCGCAAAACGGGTGGAAAGAAAAGATCTTCTCAGAAGAGGCCATCGGCGAATTGCGCAAGTACGGCTGGCCCGGAAACGTCCGTGAACTGCGCAACGTCGTGGAACGTCTCATCCTGCTGGCATCCGACGAGAATGTCGCGGCTGCCGACGTGTGTCTGGTTCTTCCTGCCTCTGACGCTGCTTCAAGCGGTTCAGCTGGTTCTTCAACCGGAAATTCGACAGGCACGCTCGCCGAACGAACGGAGAAGTTCGAAAGGGAAGTGATGCTCGCGGAAATCCGAAAGCACAACTTTCACATGACGAACGTAGCGCGGTCGTTGGGCCTGGAGCGCAGCCACCTCTATAAAAAGTGCCAGCAACTGGGAATCGATCTGCAATCGCTACGGAAGCCAGAATGAGTTTCGTCCGCGGCCCGAACTGGATTGCGGCTTTCACCTAGCGAAGTCATACGAAATAACTCATTTAAATTCAATAATATATAGAAATACAAAAGGGGAGATCCGATTTCGCTTGACAACATAGCGATATGTAATACGATATTCGCAGATTGCAATAAGCGAGCTTCCCATGAAACTTGGCGACAAACTCCGCTCCCTCCGCTCCGTCGAAGGTTCGCTCCGCGGCTTGGGACGCTCGATGACCCAGCAGGAACTGGCCACCGCGATGAAGAGCGAAATCGGCCGCGGTTTGAGCCAGGCGTATCTCTCGCAAATCGAGAATGGCGCCCGGCCTCATCTCACACACACAACGCGCGAACTCCTGGCACGATTCTTCCGCGTCTATCCCGGCTTTCTCGTGGATGACCCGGAAGGCTACACGCCTGGCTTGCAATCGGAATTGCGTGCCATTGACGCGAAAATTGATTCCTGGCTTTTTGCCGGCGCCGAACAGTTCACGGCCGATCCGGCGCTTCAGCGTGCGCTTCTGGTCATCGCGGAGCATGAAGACTCACGCCGGGCGATTTTGCTCCTGGCGGAAATTCTCCGGACGCCGGACTTAGCCGAGCGCCTCGGAGAGGTTTTGCACTCGGGTAATCATCAAAACGGAGGACAAAAGGGCAGCGGTCATCCGCCGCCCGCTTCTGCGCTTCGCAATTGAGCCGGGCCGGCCCGAGTGGGCCGCCCAGCAGGCAACAAGGTCCGTATCTCGAATTCCAGCTCGCGCACCGCAACGGCAAATTGCGCAAGTAAGCGTCGCGCTCGAGGTGATTTATGACCTGGTCTGATTTTTATCTTCTCTGTTTCCTCGTGGGTTTCTCGCTCAGCGTGCTCTCATTTCTGGCCGGCGCGGTCCACCTCCATCTGCCGTTCAAGTGGCACCTCCCATTTCATGGCGCGCATCACGGGGGAGCCGGCGCCTCCCATGCCGGGCTTAGGGGCGGCACGCACATTTCTTGGTTCAACGCTTCGTCGGCAATGGCTTTCCTGGCCTGGTTCGGCGGAACGGGGTATCTGCTTACGCGGCATTCGCACCTGCTCGCCGTGGTCAGCCTGTTAATAGCAACGGTCGCCGGCTTAGCTGCTGGGTTTGTGGTCTTCCGTTTCATGGTGAAACTCGTAAGTTCGGACGACGCCCCGATGAAAAGCGAAGACTACCGGATGGAGGGTTCACTCGGGACCATCAGCATGCCAATCCGGGAAAGCGGCACCGGCGAAATCATTTTCTCGTTGGCGGGAGTCCGGCGGTGCGCCGGAGCACGCAGCGACGACGGCAAAGCCATCGAAAAAGGCGCCGAAGTCGTCATCGAGCGCTACGAAAAGGGAATTGCCTACGTGAAGAGGTGGGAAGAGTTCACGAAGTAAAAGTTTTCTCGGACTGGCGTTCCACACAAACAGTCCGGAGCGGTCAAAAAGGAGGCTTTATGTTCGGGTTGCCAAACGAAGTGGTGATCATCGCCGGGCTTCTCGTTCTTGGCATCTTGATGATCATGATCGTGATCGCCAAGATGTATCGAAAAGTCGGGCCAAATGAAGCTTTGATCCGTTACGGCATGGGAGGGACGGAGGTCTACTGCGGAAAGGGCGCCCTGATTTTTCCGATGGTGCAGACCTGCCGGGATCTCTCGCTGGAGTTGATGTCGTTCGACGTCGCCCCGCAGCAAAGTCTGTACACGAAGCAGGGCGTCGCCGTAACCGTCGAAGCCGTTGCGCAAATCAAAGTGAAGAACGACAAAGAGTCCATCCTGACGGCTGCCGAGCAGTTCCTTACCAAGCGGCCCGAGCAGCGCGAGGCCTTGATTCGCCTGGTGATGGAAGGCCATCTCCGGGGAATCATCGGCCAGCTCACCGTGGAACAGATCGTCAAGGAACCGGAAATGGTCGGCGACCGCATGCGCTCCACTTGCGCCGACGACATGAGCAAGATGGGACTGGAAGTCATCAGCTTCACCATCAAGGAAGTGCGCGACAAGAACGAGTACATCACCAA
>WNFF01005075.1_pt1 | contig 11249 bp, 6 predicted proteins | sample 5400441 | NCBI WGS metagenome assembly WNFF01 (sample SAMN13153345, study PRJNA577476) | soil metagenome | isolation source: 120 cm saprolite under Douglas fir tree site 2 hole 3 replicate 1 | place: USA:California | collected 2015-04-18
TCTGACGGGCGTCAACTTACAGGGTGCCCATTTGCACCGAACAAATTTGGTGGGCGCGGATTTATCGATGGCCAATTTGCGAGGCGCGAGCCTGGTGCGTTCGAATCTGCAGAATGCCAACCTGCTGGGTACGGAATTGCGCGGCGCAAATTTGATGGGCGCCAATCTCTATGGCGCGGAAGGGCTGTGGTTTGGGCGGTTGGGCGGGACGAATCTTTTCGACGCCGTGCTGCCTGAATCGATTTCCGCGGTGGACAGTTCGAAAGCTATCGGCGATGCGACCAAGATCGCGCGGTGGTTTTATTTCCTCACGGTGGGAGCGAGCGTGCTCTGCTGCGCGCTGATCGCGTTCACAACAGACGTGCGGCTGCTTCTCAATGCGTCGGCAGTGCCTTCCGCGCGACTCGGCAATCTGCTGCCGATGACGAGCCTTTATCTCGGCGGCCCGCTCGTCCTTCTGGTGCTTTCGCTGCGTTTTCATTTTCTGCTGCTGAGGTTGTGGGGAAGCATGGCCGCGCTCCCCGCTGTTTTTCCGGATGGCCAGACGCTGGAGAAAGACGGCCCGTGGTATTTGATGGGGTTGGTGCGCAGGCACTTCCGGTGGCAAGGGGAATCGCGTTCAACGATGACCGTCTTCGAAACGGTGCTCTCGACGGCCCTGGCATACTGGATTGTGCCCGCAACCATGTTCTTTTTCTGGCTTCGGTATTTGCCACGGCAGGATTTCCGGGGAACCCTCCTGCATGTATTTGTGATCACGCTTTCGGTGATAACGGCGACCTGTGTCCCGTTTGTGGTGTCGCGGGTGCTGCGCCCGGGCGACATCCGGATGCCGAAATCGAAGAACGTCATTCGAATGATCCTGGGGACTACGCGGGCGGCCCTGGCCTGCGGATGCATCCTTTTTCTTTTCTCGCTCGGCGTGAACAGGGGATTGCCCTTCGACCGTGGTACTTCCGCGGAAGAATCAACGGGGGACGTGAAACGCTGGGCTTCGATGGTGTTTCAATCCGTTGGCTACCGGCCTTACGCGGATTTAACGGAAGCGACGCTCTCGGTGCCTCCGCCGCCAGGCACGGACTGGACGGACGAGACTGTAGGGGAAATCAGAGGCGCGCGGCTGAATCAAATGAATTTGCGGTTCGCGCGCGGCTACCGGGCTTTTCTGATCAACGCAAAATTGTGGCGCGCGAATCTTGAGGGAGTGTACCTTTCCGAGGCCGACTTGCGAGGAGCGAATTTGCGTGAAGCTTTGCTGCGTTCTGCGATTCTCGACCGCGCTCAGGTAACGCATGCCGTGTTGGTCTCGGCCAATGCCACCGGCGCAAATTTCGCGGCGGCAGACATGCGCTTTGTCGATCTCTCTTACGGGACGTTTGAGAATGCAGTCCTTTCGAATGCGAGAATCTCCGGAGCATCGCTTTACGCGGTGAATTTACGGAACGCTCAACTCCTACGGACCGACCTTTCACGCACGGACATGCGAGATACAAAACTCGAACATGCGGTGCTTTCGTTTGCAAATCTGGAGCAGGCGGATTTATCTTCCGCCAAACTTGAGGAAGCGAACCTCACCGGTGCGCGCCTCAAAGGCACAATCCTGCTGGACGCGGATTTGAAGAGGGCGGATTTGCGGGGCGCCTACTTCGCGGGAGCGATTCTACCCGGAGTGGAAATGGATGGCGCGAATCTTGCCGGCGCAGACCTCCGTGGCGCCTCAGGGATCACGGCGGCGCAGGTTTGCTCCGCTTCGCACGGGCGCTTGGCATTGATGGATCCCGAACTAGCGGCTGAAGTACAGGTCCGCTGCGCCTCTTCGCAGTAGCAGGGAATCGCGACGACTCACGCAAGGCGAGCGAGCCTTAGCGAAGGCCAGCGGCGGCCGCGAATGTCCCCGGTTTTTCGTTCTGCTCGGTTGTAACCGCTTGTATCTGCGTGGCGACGGAAACTGCTGCTTCGCTAGGATAAGTTGCGTAAAGCGCCACGCCCGTCAAAAGCGCGCCCGCAACGACATTGCCCAGTGTGACAGGAAGCAAGTTCCACAAGAACGCCTGGCCCACAGAAATGGGCGCGCCAAACATCATGCCCGACGGAATGAGGTACATGTTTACAACGGAGTGCTCGAAGCCGAGCGCGAAAAACGTCATGATCGGCAGCCACATGGCAGTAATCTTTCCGACCGTGGATCGCGAGATCAGCGCCAGCATTGCACCGATCGTCACCATCCAGTTGCAGAGGATTGCTTTCACGAAGGCGGTGCCCCATCCGCTGGGCCCTAGCGCCGCGTAGGCCAAAGTTTTCTTTTGCGCCGCTTGTTTGACAAGATCGGCGACCGCGCCGCCGTTGCCGGTGCGCCAACTGGTAATCGCCAGGTAAAAAAGCGCCGCATAAAGCAGGCTGCCGATCAAGTTTCCGAGATACACCCAGCCCCAATTGCGCAGCAGCTTTGAAACACGGACCGTCCCCGCCATCACGCCCGCCGGCAGCAATGCAAAATTGCCGGTGACCAGTTCCAATCCCAGTAGAACAAGAATGACGAAGCCGACTGGGAAGAGAATTGCGCCAACGATTGGAGCAATTCCTTGCGACAGAACAACGAATACGAGCGATGTCGCATACCCAAGAAATGCGCCCGCGAGAATTCCTCGAATCAACATGTCGCGGACCGGCAGATCGGACTTGCGCTTCGCCAACTGCACGGCCTCTTGCAACAGTTCCTTGGGATTCACATAGTCCGTCATCGTTCTTTCTCCACCGCGCAAATTTTTGCGGCTACGCGCGGGCGAGCCGCCAAGACGCCAACCCCGCCGTTGCAGCCGCCGCATACAACGGATCGCTCAGGTTCGCGTGCTCCCGTGCTTCGATGTCGAATCGATAAGACTGGATGACGCCAGCCACCACATCCGGCAGCGATTCATCGCACGGCACGGTCTCCAGAATCTCGCGGCCCGCGACTGCATGAGGGCCGGTCCGGCCGCCGGTGTAGATCGCCACGGCATCCACAATTTTTCCGTCAATTCTCGTCTTGAAACCGCGAAGACCGATATCGGCGGCTTGATGATTGCCGCAGCCCGCCGGGCAGCCGGACCAGTGAATCGAAAGAGGATTCACGCCGTTACCCATTTTGTTGTGGAGAGCCTCGGAGAGCGCGAGCGCACGGCTTTTGGTTTCGATGAGGGCGAGATTGCAATAATCCGTGCCGACGCAAGCGACCAATCCGCGCAAAAAGGGAGAAGGACGAGGCGAGAACTGTTTGAGCAACGGTTCTTCCAAAAGCTCGGCCACGCGATGCGCCGGAACATGGGGAATGATGGCGTTCTGCGCGACCGTGAGACGAATCTCACCGTTCCCATAAACGTCAGCCAAGCGTGCGAGCTCGTCGAGCTGTTCAGGGTTTACTCTGCCCGTCGGAATGCAAAGCCCCACCGCCGAAAGGTTCGCCTGTTTTTGTGAACTCACACCGAGATGGTCGGCGTGCGTGGAACCGCGCATGTCTCTGCCCTGAAACGCGAGCTCGCGGCCGAGGCGTACGACAAGTTCCGCGCGCAAGCGGCGAACGCCCCACTCTTCTATCAGAAAAGCAAAACGACACTTAGAGCGCGCCTCCCGCGGGCCATGATCGCGGTAAATTTTGACGAGTTCCACCACCACCGCGGCTGCCTGGAAGATCTCCACAAACACATTCAGCGGCGAAGCGACGGTGAATCCTCCCGAGCCCATCTTGCCGCCCACCAGCACGTTGAAGCCGATCCGGCCGGCCTTCTTCGCGGGAACCAGCGCGATGTCCTGCGACTCGCCATGCGTGCAGTTGTCCGTGCAACCCGTCACGGTGATGTTGAATTTGCGCGGCAAGTTGGTGAACTCCGGGTTGCCCTTGCTGCCGACGATGATGCGATCCAGTTCGTGGACGACAGGAGACGCGTCAAATAATTCATGCGGCGTCAGACCTGCCATGGCGCAACCGTTTATGTTTCGAACGTTGTCGATGCCCGTCTGCAGCGTGCGCAGGTCCACGCCGCGGAGCTTTTCGAAGATTTCCGGCACGGTGTCGAGTGTGAAACCACGCAGTTCAATTTGTTGCCGGGTGGTGATGTCCAGGACGCTGTTGCCAAGCCGCCGCGAAAGCTCCGCGATGGTGCGCAGTTGCTCGCTCCTCACGAAACCGTTGGGCATGCGGATGCGCATCATGAATTTTCCCGGCGTGGGTTTGCGGAAGAATACGCCGATCCACTTCAACAAATCTTTTTCTGCAGGCGTGAGAGCTGCGGCGCCTCGCGCGATAATTTCCGGGAGGTGATCCAGAATGCGCAGGCCGTCGCCGTTCATCGAAGCTTTATAGCCTTCGACCGCATTTGTGCCCACGGGGATTTGCGGAGGCTCTCTGCGTTCCACCGTGGTGGAAATACGTTCGGAGTCGTAATTCATGCGCCCCTCCGCTGCCTCGGGAAATCCTCCCGAAGGCAATCTATGGCTGGGGCGAACTTTTCATAAAGCCCATGATCAAAGCGCTCAAACTCAACGACAAAAATCGACCATCGAGCGCAGGAAGGCCGTGCCATGAACCCACTCGCGATGAACATGCGAAGATGGTGTCACTCTCCGAATGGCCAGCACCAACTCAAAATTTGCGTCCCTTCTATCAAAAATCTGAGGCCAATTTGGAAAGCGCAGAAACGTGTCGGACACCTTGACTATCTACAACACTTGGTGTAGATAATCATGGTATGGGAAAACCAAGCGATCTTGTCCAGGGAACTCTGGACCTTCTGATTCTCAAGACCATCTCACTCGAGGCCAAGCACGGCTGGGCCATCGCCAAACGCATCCAGCAAGTTTCCGGGGAAGTGCTTCAAGTGCAGCAGGGATCGCTGTATCCGGCGCTGCACCGCTTAGAGCAGCAGGGATGGATCCGCGGGAAGTGGGAGGAGAGTGAGACGGGGCGGCAGGCGAAGTTCTACTCGCTGACGGCAGCTGGCCGCAAGCAATTGGAACAGGAAACCACGAACTGGAACCGGCTCTCCGGGGCGATCAATCTGGTCATTGAGAAGGCGTGAACGGAACAGGAGGGGCGATGCGCTGGCTGGAAAAGATCCGCATGCAATTGAAGATGCTTCTGCATCGCGGAAGGGAGGCGCAACGCCTCGATGCCGAACTCGACTTTCATCTCGAACAACAAATCGCCGAAAACATGGCTGCCGGGATGAGCCGCGAGGAAGCTCGTTACGCGGCACGACGGGCGTTTGGTAATGCCACGCTGCTGCGCGAGCGGGCGCGCGAGACCTGGAGTTGGAACGGGGCTGAAATGTTTTTTCAGAACATGCGGATCAGCATGCGCACGCTGGCCAGAACACCGTGCTTTGCGTTCCTTTCGATCCTGGTGATGGCCATCGGCATCGGCGCGAATGTGGCGCTTTTCACCGTGGTGCGGTCCGTGCTGCTGAAGCCCCTGCCTTTTAAAGATCCGGGCCGGCTGATGCGGCTGTATGAGCACAGGGCTGACGACAAGTTTCCGTTCAACGAGGTTGCAGGCGGGACATTCGCCGAGTGGAAGAAGCAAAGCCATAGTTTTTCGGATATGGCGATCGTTTCGACTTCGGGAGAATACAACCTATCGGGAGCGGGCGGAGAGCTTCCCGAAAGAGTGCGCGCCGTCGAGTTTTCCTGGGATTTGTTGCCAACACTCGGGGTCGAACCCGCGTTCGGAAGAGGCTTCACCGCGGCGGATGACAAGCCATCCGCAAATGCGACAACTATCTTGAGCTGGGGATTGTGGAAGAGACGTTTCGGCGGCGACCCTTCGATGTTGAACCAGACGATACGTGTAAACGCGAAGGCCTATACAGTCATTGGCATCATGCCATCCTGGTTTGTCTATCCAGAACAGGGCGTGCAACTGTGGGTACCGATTTACCACGAAGAATCTGCCAAGGACATGGAAGTTCTGGATAGCCATGACTTTGTGCCAGTCGGGCGGCTTAAACCGGGGGTCACGGAAACACAGGCGAGGGCGGAGATTTCGCTTATCGTCCGGCGGCTGCACGATGAACATCTCGATAATCCGTTCATCAGCAAGGCCGCAGACGCGCGCCCGCTGCTCGAGGATATGGTCGGAAATATCAAGACGCCACTGTACGTCTTGCTGGCCGCAACAGGATGCGTGCTTTTAATTGCGTGCCTGAACGTTGCCAATCTCCTGGTGGCTCGCGCAGCGGCCCGGCGAAGAGAACTTGCCATTCGCGCGGCGTTGGGCGGCAGCCGCCGGCGCCTGATTGGCGAGCATGTGACGGAGAGCTTCTTGCTTTCGGCCGCGGGCGGTTTGGCCGGACTGCTGTTGGCTCGTGCGGTCATTCAGTGGCTTGTAAGCACGCGACAAGACATAAGCCGAGTCGAAGCCATTCACATTGACGGTGTGGTCGTTGCTTTTACCATGGGTTTGATTTTCTTCTGTGCTGCTTTCGCAGGACTCATCTCCTCAATCTCCGCCGCAGGCGACAAGATTCTTTCCTCGCTCCAGGAAGCCTCGCGCTCAAACAGCGCGGGGCCCGCGCGAGTCACGCTGCGCAAATGGCTGCTTTCACTGGAGGTGGGACTTACAGTGGTGCTGCTCGTCGGAGCCGGCCTGCTGCTGAAGAGTTACCAGCGGCTGCGCACCTCCGAGCTCGGTTGTGTCTTAAATAATGTGCTCACCATGCGTCTTGGCCTGCCTGAAGCACAATATATTCATGACGCGGAACGCGTAGCTTTTTATGAAGCGCTGCTGGAGCGCGTGCGCTCGCTGCCGGGAATCCAGGCAGCAGGACTGGTCAGACTCGTTCCAGGACAAGGCTACGGCGGGGACAGCGGTTTCTGGGTCGCGGAGCATCCGCCGCTTCCGCAAGGGCAGAGCCAGTACGCGATCGTTCGATGGGCCGATCCAGGTTATTTTGCGGCGCTTGGGATTCCTTTGCTGCGCGGACAAATTTTTGATGGCCGCCAGCGCATTGACAAAGCGAACGAAGTCGTAATCAGCGAATCGTTTGCGCAGCAATATTTCCCTGGTGAAGATCCTATCGGCAAGCATTTGCTCTCGCTAGGCCGCCGGTCCTACAAAGTTGCCGGGGTGGTCGGTGATACCCGCTTCCATATCGCGGCACCTGCCCGGCCAATCATGTACTTCCCCCTGTACGCATCCATTTACGAGGGTGTCCCAATTGATGCGACGCTGGCCGTACGTTCGAGCCGTGACGCGACGTTGCTCGCCTTGCCCATCCAGCAAGTAGTTCAGCAGCTTGACCGGGAGCTGGCTGTCTCCGACATTCTGACCATGGACCAGATCATTGGAAGATCCACGCTGGACAGCAGTTTTGACGCAACGCTGCTGCTCGCGTTCGCAGTGCTGTCGCTTGTGCTGGCCGCTGTTGGACTGTTTGGAGTACTTTCCTACATCGTCGCGCAGCGCACCGCGGAAATTGGTATCCGCATCGCGCTTGGCGCGCAGCGGGAAAGAGTGCTCAGCCTGGTATTACTGGATGGGCTTCGCCCTGCAATTCTCGGACTCGTGCTCGGTGTCTTTGCCAGCGTCGCGACGGCTCAACTCATTCGCTCGATGCTGTACGGCACAGAACCGCTTGATCCAATGGTGTTTTTGTCCGTTATGGCAATATTGCTTTCGGTCGCTGTGGCGGCATGCCTTCTTCCGGCTTGGCGCGCCTCGCGGCTCGACCCGATGGCGGCTCTCCGCGCGGAATAGAAACACAATGAACATGCGGAGACGTTGTCACTCTCCCGATGCGGGACACCAACTCAAAATTCGCGTCCCTTCAATCAAAAATCTGGGAAGTGCCCTGGGTCTCCGTAGCCTTCTACTGGTCCTTACTGCCCCAGTAGTTCATTCAGCAGCGGCTGCGCTCCATAGAGCTTCTTGAGCGTTTCGGTCATCGCTGCCGTATGCACGGCCACGGAACGGTTCGTTGTGCCGTCATAGACGTAGTCGCCGACGAGCGATTCGATGTTTCCGTCGAAAATCAGGCCGACGATTTCTGCCTTGCGATTCACCACTGGGGAGCCTGAGTTCCCGCCGACAACGTCGTTGTCCGTGACGAAGTTAAGCGGCGTGATTAGATCCAACTTGTCTTTTCCATCCACATAGCGCTTTGGCAGATCGAAGGGCGGCTGATTGTCAAAGCTGGCCGCGCGTTCGTACAACCCATATAAGGTGGTCTTGAATGGAGCCTTCGTACCGTTCATCGCATAGCCTTTGGCTTGTCCATAGGAGAGCCGCAAAGTGAAGGTGGCGTCCGGATAAGTTGATTTCCCGTAGACCGCAAAACGCGCTTTGCCGAGTTGTTCGCCAGCGCGCTGTTCCATGCCGTCGACGTTGTGTTCGAACCACGCAATCTGTTCCCGGCGTATGGGATCAATCGCGCGCGCTATAACGATCAAGGGATCCGTGGACGCACTGACCGCGGCCTGACCACCTTCGATGAGGGACTTCCGAATAGCTGGGTCAGCAAGCTTCGTTCCGTTGACGAAATCAGTGGCAACCTGCCGCGGGGTACGGCCATTGAGTACGGCCTTGACCCAAGGATCTTCCGGACCGAGCTCTTTCTGGGCTGCGTCCATCGCATTGGAGATGCGCGCGATTTCCAGTTCGGGATAGATGGGCGCAGGGGAAAACACGCGAAGTTTCAGAGAGTCAAGCTGTGACTCATGGAAGTTTTGAAGGCGCTCCCCGTCGGGCTTCTTCACTTCAGCAACATAAGTCGTGATGTTGATGGCCAGCGTCGCCAGTTGCGAGTCGAGGTTGCGATAAAACTGATCTTTCAGGCGCGAGTTTCTGTTTTCGCCTGCACGGGCCATGGCGTCCCAGGCGCTGCCATATTCTTTCTTCCATTCCGGGTTTGCCATCACCCTCGCCTTGAACTCTTCTTCTTCCTGGTGCTTTTTCTCCATCAAATGCTTGTCCTGCAAACCAAGGGAGTCGCCCGCAAAGGCCTTTAAGCTGTTTTGCAGATTGAAGATGATCGATCCAGCCTGGCGGGCCTGTTCTGGTCCGCGCGCTGAATACTCTTGCAGGACGGCGAGGCGCCGCTTGAGGACTTGAAGAATCAGCGGAAGGAAGACATCCCGTTCGGATTCGAGCTCCTTGTAGGTGCTCAAACGTTGCGTGGAGCCGGGATGGCCGGAGACGAAGACGAGCTCGCCATCGCCCGCGCCTTTGGGATTCCATTTCAGATAGTCTTTGCTCTCGATTGGCTTGCCGTTTTCGTACACGCGAAACAACGCCATGTCCAGGTCGTACCGCGGATACGTGAAGTTGTCGGGATCGCCTCCGTAAAAAGCAATCTGTTCCTCCGGGGCGAAGACCAGCCGGACGTCCGTATACTTCTTGTAGCTGTACAGCCAGTATTCGCCGCCCTGATAGAGCGTCACCACATCGGAGCGGAGGCCCGTTTTCTTGCTGGCGGTGCGCTCGATATCGGCAATGACGGCTTTTCGTTTGGCAAATTCCTCCTCAGAGTTCTTGGCGCCCTTCACCGCAGCATTTACTTGACCGGTCACGTTTTCCAAGGAGATCAGAACGTTCACCTCCAGATCCGGCGATTTCATCTCTTGCTCAGGCGTCGCCGCGTAGAATCCGTCACGGATGTAGTCACGCTCCGCCGTCGAATTCTTTTGCAGTTGTCCCCGGGCCACGTGATGATTTGTCAGCAGCAAGCCGTGCGAACTGACAAACGAGCCTGAGCCGCCGTCATTCAGTCTGACGCTGGAAAGCCTCAAGTGGTCGAGCCATGACTGCGTGGGCGTAAAGTTATATTTTTCTCGAAGCTGCTTGACGGGAGGGTTGTCGAAGGTCCACATGCCTTCGTCGGCGCGAACCGCAGGGCACAGGAGCGGGGCAGCCATCAAGGTGGCCAACACCTGTCGGAATACGATGTTTGACTTCACGGTCGGAATCCTCACACGGAAAGACGTAATACCGCTTTGGGCGGTGGCAAGCAGTATATAGGACTTGTTTGCGATTGGTGTTCATCATGGCGGCAGAATGCGGAATCACGAAAGCGCTAGATAGGACAATGATGTGGGCTTCCTTTCTCGAGCCTGCCAGGTTCAATTCGAACGGGAGACGCTGGCGCGGTGTCTAGATAAGTGAAGGCGCACAATGCGCGCACTTCAAGGAGAACCACCATGAAAAAGTTCCGAGCTGCCTTTGCAGTGCTTACGATCGTTCTGATGACCTGTGCCGGTGTGCGCGCACAAAAGCTTGCACCAAAATCCGCGCCGCTGACGACAGCACCCGACCTTTCGAAGCTAAACATCGAGAAAATACTACAACAACTGCAGACGCCAAACGTTCAGGCGAGCGCGCAAGAAGCGTCGCCCTTGCAGGTTGTGGCTGACTTTCTCCAATTGCAGCCCGGTCAGGTGAGCGAGCTGGATCAACTGCTTCAGGCGCGCCAGGCAACACTTGTACCGCTCCTCCAAACAGCGCAAGGCCTGATCCAGCAGCTTGGCAATCTGCTGAATTCCAGCGGGAACCCGGCGCAGGTCGGAGCTGTGGTGATTCAGATTCACGCCGTGCAGCAACAGATGGCCCAGGCACAGCAGAGTTTTCTCGGCCACTTCGTGGCGATTCTCGATGCTGAGCAGTTGCAGAAACTTCAAGCCGTGCAGATTGCCGCCCAGTTGCAACCGATTCTGCCGGCATTCCAACCCATCTTTCTCTTCTGATTGGGAAGGCGCGGCAAGCGGCTGGATGTGGGCGGCGGTGCCGCCCAGCGGGAGTCTTGCGAGTCGTTCGAATTGCTCGCCGCCCATGGCCGCCAGCCGTGCTATTTTCTGAACGAGCCGCCGGGGCGCGGTGTCTATACGTGAAGGGCAGGAGAGGCGTGACAGGCGCGTGCGTGAGTGCGTTGATTGCCAGAGCCGAAGCGCATAATCCCGAGGCGGGATTTGGCGAGTGCATCGCTGCGAATCAGCGGCGCGTTTTTCAGATCGCTTACAGCGTCCTGGGCAATTCCGCCGACGCGGAAGATGTCGCGCAGGAAGCGTTTTTACGCGCCTACCAGAAGTTTGCCTCGCTCCGGGAGGCGGAAAAATTCCGCGCGTGGGTAAACCGGATCGTGTTCCGGCTGGCGTTGAACCGCTTGAGAGGCTACCGGCGGCGGCTGGCGCGAGATACCGCTTGGCACATCGCGGAAACACCCGTGATGGTTGACGGAGCGAAGGACGCCGAGCAGCGGGTGATGCTGGACCGGCTGCGGAGAGAA
>WNFF01006086.1_pt1 | contig 11249 bp, 10 predicted proteins | sample 5400441 | NCBI WGS metagenome assembly WNFF01 (sample SAMN13153345, study PRJNA577476) | soil metagenome | isolation source: 120 cm saprolite under Douglas fir tree site 2 hole 3 replicate 1 | place: USA:California | collected 2015-04-18
CGCCGTTGTCCGATGCGCTGGTGCGCGGCGAGGTCTCGATCGCGCCGCTGCTCTACAACATCATCTGGACCAAGAAGCGCGACGGCGCGCCGGTCGAAATCTTCTTCCCGCCCGAGGGCGTGCCGATCAATCCCTATGCCAGCGGCATTCCGAAGAGCGCGGCGCATCCCAACGCCGCGAAGCTGTTCCTCAACTGGAATCTGTCGGACGAGGGCCAGAGCTTCATGATCAAGGAGCTCGGCCAGCTCACCTCGCTGAAAAAAGCGCCGGCCTATCCGGAGGGCTACGATCCCAAGGTGGTGACGGTGTGGGTGCCGAATTTCGAGCAGTACAAGAAGCTCCATGCCGCCTGGATGGAGGACTGGAACAAGACCTACGGATATCGGCAGTGAGCTGTGGCCATCGTGTTTGACTCGGAGCAAGCTGCAATCTCCTCCCTCTCCCCGCTCTGCGGGGAGAGGTGACCGGAGCAAGCCGCATGTCGGCGGAACTGCGGGTCGAGCGCTTGCGCAAGGTCTTCGCCACGGGGGCGCCCGCGGTCGAGGACGTGAGCTTTGCGGTCGGCGCCGGCGAGATCGTGGCCCTGCTCGGGCCCTCCGGCTGCGGCAAGACCACGACCTTGCGCTGCGTCGCCGGGCTCGAGCATCCGAGCGCGGGAACAATCCGGATCGGCGGCGCGAGCGTGTCGGCGCCCGCCGAAGGCGTGCTGGTCCCGCCGCGGGCGCGCAACGTCGGCATGGTGTTCCAGTCCTATGCGGTGTGGCCGCACATGACGGTCGAGCAGAACGTCGCCTACCCGCTGCGCCAGCGCCGCACCTCGCGCGCCGAGATCGGGCGGAGGACCGCGGAGACGCTGAAGCTCGTCGGGCTCTCCGAGTTCGCAGAGCGCCCCGTGGTGTCGCTCTCGGGCGGACAGATGCAGCGCGTGGCGCTGGCGCGCAGCCTCGTCTACGAGCCGGCGCTGCTCTTGCTCGACGAGCCGCTGAGCAATCTCGATGCCAACCTGCGGCTGCGGCTGCGCGACGACCTGCGGCGGATCATCAAGCGGACCGGCGTCACGGCGCTCTACGTCACCCACGACCAGGCCGAGGCCGCCGTGCTCGGCGACCGTGTCGGCGTCATGCGCGACGGCAGGCTGCTGCAGATCGGACCGCCGGCCGAGATCTACAACCGGCCCGCCGAGCTGTTCGTCGCGCAATTCACCGGCGCATCCAATCTGCTCGCCGGCCGCGTGCTCGACCGCGACGGCGAGTTCGGTACGGTCGAGGCGCCGTCCGGCCATCGCCTCGTCGCTTGGCTGCCGCCGCGGGTTTCCGCCGGCGCCGCAGTAAGGATCGCGGTGCGCCCGGAGAACGTGCGGTTCGGCGCCGACGGCGCGGGCGGCAGCGGGCCGAACCGGTTCACGGCGCGGGTGCTGGTGCAGCGCTACGAGGGCGCGCAGACGGTCTACAGCCTCGCCGTGCTCGGCGGAAAACTCGCCGCGCTCGAGCTCGGCAGCAGCGCGCGCTATGCGGTCGACAGCGAGGTCGACATCGTGCTGCCGCCGGCGCTGTGCTGGGCCTATCCGGACGAGGCGAAGTCGGGCGAGCCTCGAAGGAATGCACGGCCCGGGCCGTCGTCCTTCGAGGCTTGGCGCTTCGCGCCTCGCACCCCAGGATGACGGGCATAGGTGATGGAATCGGGAGGACCACGACCAGCCATGAATGAAACGCCAAAGGAAAAGCGCGGCGTCTATTCCGACGAATCCGCCGCGGCGCTGCGCGGCGGCACGGCCAGTCCCGAGTTCCAGACCCTGCACGAGATCGTGAAAAAGGCGCGCCAGAACCTCGATCAGAACGACTGGGATTACATCGTCGGCGGCACCGAGAGCGAGACGACGCTCCGGCGCAACCGGATGGCGCTCGATTCGCTGGCGTTCCGGCCGCGCGTGCTGCGCGACGTGAGCCGGATCGACGCCGCGGTCGAGCGGTTCGGGCGCAGGCTGCGGCTGCCGGTCGTGCTGGCGCCGGTCGGCGCGCTCGACCACGTCCGCCGCGCGATGGCGAAGGGTTACGCCGCGTTCTGCCTCACCGTCGACACCGCGGTCTACAGCCGGCGCGAGCGCGACCTCGCCAAACGCTTCGTCACCGCGGGCCGCCGCCGCGTTTCCGGCCGCGAGTTCCAGGCGGCGCTCGACTGGCGCACGGTCGCGCGCATCAAGCAGAACTTCGAGATTCCGTTGGCGCTCAAGGGCATCGCCACGCGCGAGGACGCCGTGACCGCGGTCGAGCACGGCGTCGACTGGATCTACGTCTCGAACCACGGCGGCCGCCAGCTCGATCACGGGCTCGGCGCGATGGAAATGCTGCCCGAGATCGTCGAGGCGGTCGGCGGCCGCGCCAAGATCATGATCGACGGCGCGTTCTGCCGCGGCACCGACATCGTCAAGGCGATCATTTTCGGCGCCGACCTGGTCGGGCTCGGCCGCATGCAATGCTTCGCCCTCGCGGCGGCCGGACAGGCCGGCGTCGTGCGCCTGCTCGAGCTGCTCGAGGACGAAGTGCAGCGCTGTCTCGGCCTGCTCGGCGCCACGAGTTTCGCCGAGCTCGACCGCTCCTACGTGCGCCCGGCGGCGCCCGCCAACCCGCCGCACGTGCTGAGCGCCTTCCCGCTGCTGCAGATCGAGGACTACCGGTATTGATAGGAGCTGTGCAAAATGCGGCAACGGCCGAGTGTTAGATCAGGACGCGCAGCTTGCGCGCTTCCCCTCTCCCCTTGTGGGAGAGGGTGGCTGAGCGCCTAAAGGCGCGAAGCCGGGTGAGGGGTTTAGCAGCGTCACCCCTCATCCGGCCGCCCTCGCGATCGCTCCGGGCAGCCACCTTCTCCCACAAGGGGAGAAGGGAAGCGGGTGTGCCGGGCCGCGGCGTGTAAGCTTCGCGTCGCGCAAGCTCGATGCCGCCATGGCCGCTGTCACCCTGCGCGTGCGGCGAGGTTCTGTATCCTTCGTCCCGGCCGTATGATATAACATCGCAACGATCCGAGCCAATCCGGGAGATCCCCATGCAACCGCGCGGCGCCAATCACGAGCAGGTCTATCGGGTGCTCCGCTCGGCGCACGGCTTGATGACGGCGTACCAGATCCTCGACGCGGTGCGGCCGAAAGGGATTTCGGCGCCGCCGACGGTGTATCGCGCCTTGAACCGGTTGATGCGAGAGGGTCGCGCACATCGCGTGGAATCGAGGAACGCCTACGTGGCCTGTTCCGACCCTCGTCACCGGCACGATACGGCGATCTTCGCCATCTGCCGCGACTGCGGTCATATCGATGAGATGCACGAAGGCGAGTTCGTGCAATCTCTCGTGAAAAAGCTGTCCAAACGCAGGTTCGTAGTGGACCGAGCCACGATCGAAATCCAGGGACTGTGTGCATTGTGTGCCGGGAGCGAGCAAGCCGGATGACGATGTTCCGCATCGAGGCGTTGGAGCTCGACCTGGCCTCCGGGCGAAATGCTTGTCGGGGTGGCATGACAGCGATCGGACGCTTTGCACCGGTGCTGGCGTTGGTCCTGGCCATGGCGATGGACGCGGCCGGACAGGGGCTCAAGCCGAGCGTGGTCGCGGCGGAGAACTTCTACGGCGATATCGCCCGGCAGATCGGCGGCGACGGCGTCGAAGTCGCCAGCATCCTGAGCAATCCCGATCAGGATCCGCATCTCTTCGAGACGACGCCCACGATCGTCCGCCAGATCGCCGCGGCACGAATCGTGATCTTCAACGGCGCCGATTACGATGCCTGGATGGACAAGCTGCTCAAGGTCGCGCCTCGGGTCGAGCGGACGGTCCTGACGGTGGCCGAACTCGTCAACAAGAAGGCGGGCGACAATCCGCACCTTTGGTACGACCCCGCCACCATGCCGACGCTCGCGCGCGCGCTCGCCGACACCCTCGGCAAAGCCGATCCCGCGCACGCGGCGGATTACGCCGCACGACTCGAGACCCTCCTTGCCTCGCTCGATCGCGTCAGCGCCAAGATCGAGGAGATCCGGGCAAAGTATGCCGGCGTTGCGATCACCGCCACCGAGCCGGTGTTCGGCTACATGGCCGCTGCGCTCGGATTGAAAGTGCGCAACGAGCGATTCCAGATGGCCGTCATGAACGATACCGAACCGAGCGCCCGCGACATCGCGGCCTTCGAGCAAGACCTCAAGGAGCACAGAGTAAGGGCGCTGCTTTACAACAAACAGACGGCCACGAAACTGACGCAACGCATGCTCGATATCGCCGGCCGCGCCAGGATTCCCGTGGTGGGGGTGACGGAGACGCAGCCCATGGGCATGTCGTATCAGGACTGGATGCTGATGCAGCTCGCGGATCTGCACAAGGCATTGGCGCAGCCCTCGACATGAACGTCATCGATCTCGACCGGGCGACCATCCAGGTCGGAGGCCGCAACGTCCTGTCGGACATCAGCCTGTCGATCGGCGCGGGCGAGTTCGTCGGCGTGCTCGGCCCGAATGGCTCGGGCAAGACCACTTTGATGCGGGCGCTGCTCGGACTGCTCCAGCCGAGCGGCGGCGGCGTGCGCGTGTTCGGCCGGCCGCCGCAGCGCGGCAACCCGCAAATCGGCTACATGCCGCAGGTGCGCACGGTTCTGCCCGATCTACGCGTGCGCGGGCTCGACGTGATCGCCAGCTCCGTGAACGGCGAGCGCTGGGGCTTGCCGACGCTCGCTGCCGCAGATCGCCGCATGATCCAAGACACGCTGGCGGCAGTCGGCGCGCTGGATCTCGCGGAACGGCCGATGGCCGAGATGTCCGGCGGCGAGCGGCAACGGTTGCTTCTGGCCCAGTCGCTGATCGGTGCGCCGCGGCTGCTGCTTCTCGACGAGCCGTTGATCAGCCTCGATGCGTCGCATCAGGAGATGGTGATCGACTTGGTTCACGGCTTCAGCCGCGAACGCGGCATCACGGTGCTGTTCAGCGCCCACGAGCTGAACCAGCTGTTGGGCTTCCTCGACCGCGTGCTCTACCTGGGACGCGGACAGGCCGCGCTCGGTACCGTCGAGGAGGTCGTGACCGCACCGGTGTTGTCGCGGCTATACGGGACGGAAATCGACGTGGTCCATGCCGACGGGCATATCTTCGTGATGTCACGGGGACACAACGTCGAACGTGCGGTCCATCTGCACGAGGAGGATCACGCGCACTCTCATCAGCACGACCCCGGCCATGTTTCAATATGAGTTCATGATCAACGCGTTCGCGGCCGCCGGCATCGTTGCGGCGGTCTCCGGGATGGTCGGCTTCTTCCTGGTGATGCGCGGCCAGACTTTCGCCGGCCATGCGCTCTCCCACATCGGCTTTGCCGGCGCGACCGGCGCCGGCTTGATCGGCATCGCGCCGATCTGGGGGCTGCTCGGCTTCACGCTCGCCGCCGGCGTCGGCATGGGGATGCTGGGCGAGCGCATCTCCAACCGGGACGTCGCCATCGGCGTCGTGCTGGCTCTGGCACTCGGCTTCGGGCTGCTGTTCCTGCACTATTATACTTCCTTCGCCACGCAGGCGACCGCGATCCTGTTCGGCAACGTGCTCGCGGTGGATCGCCCGACGATCGCCGTCCTGACCGGGCTGGCCGTCGTCACGCTGGCCGCGCTCGTCGCCATCATGCGCCCGCTGGTGTTTGCGTCGCTGCAGCCGGAATTGGCCGAGGCCAAGGGCGTGCCGCTGCGCTTCGTCTCGACGGCCTTCCTGGCCCTGGTCGCGCTCGCGGTGTCGGAGTGCGCGCAGATCGTCGGCGTGCTGCTCGTCTTCACGCTGATGGTCGGCCCGCCCGCGGCCGCGCAGAACGTGACGGGCCGACTGTGGAGCGGCCTCGCGCTCGCGGCCGGCCTGGCGCTCGCCGAGGCCTGGGCCGGTATCACGCTCGCTTACTACACGGATTGGCCGGTGAGCTTCTGCATCGCGTTCCTGAGCGCGCTCGCCTATTTCGGCTCGATCGTCACGCCGCGACGGCGCGCGGGATCGAAGCTCGAATCCGTTGCGGAACTGCAGGCGTAGGAAGGGTAACGCGCTGCCGTGCTTCGGCGGTTGGTATTCTATTGACACCCGGTGCGCACATTGTAACGTTATAATGTTGCGATCGGGCGTCCGGCGCAGGAGGCGGGCCGCTTGTCCGCGCTCGACCTTGCGCTAAACTCCGGGCGGGCCGAGGGTCCCAGCAGAATATGCAATGGTTCCGCGCGAAGCGATCCCCGAGCGGCTATGCGGCGCTGTTTGCGCTGGCGCTGCAGCTCGCGCTCTCATTCGGCCATTTGCATCTCGGTGAGCTCGCGCTCGGGAAGACCACGCTGGCCGCGGCCGCGAACGTACCGGATTCGCAAACGCCGCCCGGCACCGTCCCGGATCGCGACGAAGTCTGCGCGATTTGCGCAATCATCAGCCTGTCCGGCGCGCTGCTGATTCCCGACGCGCCGACGCTCGTGTTCGCCGGCGCGCAGCAGGAAGCATTTTTCCAAAACCTCGTCGCCGTCCTCGTCTCCGACCTCACGCGCGGGCAATTTCAGGCCCGCGCGCCGCCTGCCTGATTTCCCAAGGTTGCGATCTCGGGCGGCCGAAACGGCGCTGCGGCGTCGTATGCATCGGCACCCGCGCCGCGCAAGATTCGGTGCAATCCGATCCATTGCGAATCGGAGACATCCCCGTGGCAGGGGCGAGACGAATTTCAAGACCTGTTCGGATCGGCCGCGGTCTCCTCGCGACGAGCTCGGCGCTGGCGTTGCTGTGCGCCGGCGATCTTGCTTGGGCCCAGACCACGCTGCCGGAGGTCGTGGTCCAGCAGCCCAAGCCCGCGGCGAAACCGGCGCCCAGGCGCACGACTGCGCGGCGGCCCGCCGCCGCCCCGGCCGCCCCCGTGGCGCCGGCTCCGGCGCCGCCCGATGCCGCCACGGTGCTCGCCGAGAAGAGCACGACGTTCGATCGCGCCCGCGACGACGTCATCCTGCCCAAAGTGGGCACCAACACCTACGACATCGGCAGAGAGGCGATCGAGGCGCTGCCGCAGGGGTCCAACACGCCGGTCGACAAGCTGCTGCTGCAGGTGCCCGGTGTCACCCAGGATTCCGCCGCCAGCGGCCAGATCCACGTGCGCAACGAGCACGGCAACGTGCAGTACCGCATCAACGGCATCCTGTTGCCCGACGGCGTCTCGGGGTTCGGCCAGGTGCTGGAGACCGGGCTGATCGGCAATCTCGAGCTCATCACCGGCGCCATGCCGGCGCAGTACGGCCTGCGCACCGCCGGCCTCGTCGACATCACCACCAAGAGCGGCGCGTTCGACAACGGCGGCAGCGTCGGCGTCTACGGCGGCAGCCGGCAGACCATCACGCCGAAATTCGAATACGGCGGCACCGTCGGCCAGACTCAGTATTTCGTCACCGGCCGCTATTTCGCCAGCAACGAGGGCATCGAGAACCCGACGCCGAGCCTCGATCCGCTGCACGATTACACCTGGCAGGGCAAGTTCTTCGGTTATGCCTCGACCCTGCTCGACGAAAACACGCGCCTGAGCTTCATCACCGGAACGTCGCTGAGCAAGTTCCAGATCCCCAACAATCCCGGGCAGCCGCCGAGATTCACCGGTTTTACGTTCAACGGATCGATCGTCAACGGCTTCGATTCCGCCCTGCTCAACGAGCGCCAGTACGAGCGCAATTACTACAACGTGGTCGCGCTGCAGAAGAAGATCGACAATATCGACCTGCAGGTGGCCTACTTCAGCCGCTACACCACGGTGCATTTCACGCCGGACCCGGTCGGCGACCTCGTCTTCAACGGGATCGCGTCGGATGTCTATCGCGGCAGCCTCCTCAACGGCATCCAGGAAGATACGGCTGTTCGCCTCAGCGACGCGCACACGCTGCGCACCGGTATCTTCGTCAGCGGCGAGCAGACGCGCGTCGAGAATCAGTCCCTCCTGCTTACGACCGGCACGGGAGACGCCTGCGGCATCAGTTTGCCTCCGCCCAACGTCGTGTGCGGCGTAGACGACAAAAATTCGAAGCTCGGCTGGCTGTTCGGCACCTATGTCCAGGACGAGTGGCGGATCACCGACCAGCTCACGCTCAACGTCGGCCTGCGCTTCGACCAGATGTTCCAGTTCGTCGATGCCAACCAGTTCAGCCCGCGCGTCAGCCTCGTCTACAAGCCGTTCGCCGGCACCACGTTTCACGCCGGCTACGCCCGCTATTTCACCCCGCCGGTGCAGGCGATCGCCGCACCGACCAACGTCGCGCTGTTCGCGAATACGGCCGCTGCGCCCGAAGTGACCGAGAACAGCTCGGTGCTGCCGGAGCGCTCGCATTATTTCGACACCGGGATCGATCAGGAGCTGGGCCGGCACCTGAAGGTCGGCATCGACGGCTATTGGAAATACGCGACGGACCTGCTCGACGACGGCCAGTTCGGCCAAGCCTACGTGCTCGACGGCTTCAATTACGCCAAGGGCATCAACTACGGGATCGAGCTGAAGGCGAAATACGAGAACGGCAAGTTCCGCGCCTACGGCAATCTCGCCTGGGCCCGGCAGATGGCGACGCAGATCGTGTCCAACCAGTTCCTGTTCGGTCAGGACGAATTGGACTTCATTGCGCATCATTATATCCCGACCGACCACGCGCAGCGGTGGACCGCGTCGGCCGGCGCCTCCTACCTGTGGCAGGGCACCCGGTTTTCCGCCGACATGATCTACGGCAGCGGGCTGCGCGCAGGCTTCGTCAACGGCAGCCACGTGCCGCCATATACGCAGGTCAATGCCGGGGTGTCGCACGAGTTCAAGTTGCCGGACTCGAGCTGGAAGCCGTTCACCCTGCGGTTCGACGTGGTCAACGTGTTCGACCGCATCTACGAGCTGCGCGACGGCAGCGGCATCGGCGTGTTCGCGCCGCAGTTCGGCCCGCGCCGCGGGTATTTCGTCGGGCTGTCGCAGAAACTGTGAAGGGACACATGGGCCGGACCTGGACATGACAGCGCAAAGATTCAACGAAGATGTGCGGCAAGCCTGGACCCCTCACCCGGCTCGCACGTCGCAAGTGCTCGGTGCCCGCCACCCTCTCCCGCAAGGGGAGAGGGGAAGCGCGCGTTCGCCGATCCGCACGCGCTTTTCCTTCTCCCCTTGTGGGAGAAGGTGGCCGCTCGAGCGATAGCGAGGGCGGCCGGATGAGGGGTCTCAGAAACGGAAAGCGAGATATTGGATGAAGAGATTGCTGAGAATCATGCTCGGACCTGTGGCGCACGCCTGTGCGGCGTTGCTGCTCGCGGCAATTGTGTGCTGCCCGGCGTCGGCGCAGACTCCGCCTCCGAGCGCACCCGCGCCTGCCGCAGCCGCCGCCGGCCCGCGGCAAGTCGAGCCGCAAGCTCCCGCCGTCGCCCCCGCGAACGAGCCGGCCTCGCCGCCGACCAGCGCCGCCGCGCAGCTGCCGCGCGATCTCTCGCCATGGGGCATGTTCCTGTCCGCCGACATCGTCGTGAAAGCGGTGATGATCGGCCTCGCGTTCGCGTCGTTCGTCACCTGGACGATCGCGCTCGCCAAGACGCTGGAAATATTTGCCGCCAGGCGCCGGCTGCGCAGCGAGCTCACCGCGCTGGCGCGCATGTCCTCGCTCGCGGACGCCGCCAGGAAGTTCGGCGAACGGCAGGGCCTCGCGCCGCTCGTCCGCGCGGCGATGATCGAGCTCAACCTCTCGGCCGACGCGGTGGACAAGGAGGGCATCAAGGAACGCGTCGCCTCGCGCCTGGAGCGCATCGAGGCCGCGACCGGCCGCCGCATGACACGCGGCACCGGCATGCTCGCCAGCATCGGCGCGACCGCGCCGTTCGTCGGCCTGTTCGGCACGGTGTGGGGCATCATGAACAGCTTCATCGGCATCTCGAAGTCGCATGCGACCAATCTCGCCATCGTCGCTCCCGGCATCGCCGAAGCGCTGCTGGCGACCGCGCTCGGCCTCGCCGCCGCAATCCCGGCAGTCGTCATCTACAACGTGTTCTCGCGCTCGATCGCGGGCTATCGCGCGCTGTTCGCCGACGCCGCCGCGGAAGTGCTGCGCCTCGTCAGCCGCGACCTCGACCGCGAGGCGCGCCGTCCCGGCGCCAAGGCCTGGGACGGCAAGATCTCGGCCGCGGAGTGAAACCATGAGCGTGCGGCTCGACCACGGCGAGCTCGATCTCGCCGAAGTGCACGAGATCAACGTCACGCCGTTCATCGACGTGATCCTGGTGCTGCTGATCATCTTCATGATCGCGGCGCCGCTCGCCACCGTCGACATCGCGGTCGACCTGCCGGCCTCGAACGCCGAGCGCCAGCCGCGGCCGGACAGACCGCTGTTCCTCACGCTCAAGTCCGATCTCTCGCTGGCGATCGGGGATGATACGGTGGCGCGCGAGGATCTCGGCCCCGCGCTCGATCGAGCGACCGCCGGCGACAAGGAGCAGCGCGTTTTTCTGCGCGCCGACAGGCAGGTCGCCTACGGGGAGCTGATGGGCGTCATGAACGCGCTGCGGGCGGCGGGCTACCTCAAGGTGGGGCTGGTCGGCCTGGAACAGGACCGGCCGCGCTGATGGTTTACGTCGAAACTTATCATGCGAGCGACCGGCCGGAACTGCTGCGCTGGAGCTTTTGCGCCGCCGCGGTGCTGCTGGCGCATGCGCTGGTGCTGCTGGCGCTCTGCGCGCGGCCGGATTACGCCGAGACCGACGCCGGTGCGCCGGTGGTCATGATCGAGCTCGCGCCGCTTGCGGTCGCGCCGCCCGCGCCGGAAAGCGACGTGGCGCCGGGCCCGCAGCAATTGCAGGCCGAGAGCCAGGAGCGCATGCGCGAGGAGACGCCGGAGGAGAAGCCGCCGGACGTCGAGCGCGTGCCCGACATCGCGCCGGCGCAGAATCCCTTGGTGACGCTGCCGGCGGTGCCAGAACCGCCGAAACAGCGGGCGCGAGAGGAGGCAAAGCAAGAGCCGGCCGAGGCGGCGCCGGTTCCCACCGCCCCGCCTGCGGCGGTGGCGCCCGCGCTGCGGCCCGCTTCGCCGCCGCCCGGCCGGGTGCCGCGGCCCTCGTCCGCCGCGATCGTGGGCTGGCAACGCTCGCTCCAGGCCCAGCTCGAGCGCAACAAGCGCTATCCGCCGGGCGCCAACGGCGAGGAGGGCACCGCCAGGCTGGCATTCCGCCTCGACCGCCACGGCCGTGTGTTGACGAGCCGCATCGTGCAGAGCTCCGGCTCCGCCG
>WNFF01037702.1_pt1 | contig 11249 bp, 21 predicted proteins | sample 5400441 | NCBI WGS metagenome assembly WNFF01 (sample SAMN13153345, study PRJNA577476) | soil metagenome | isolation source: 120 cm saprolite under Douglas fir tree site 2 hole 3 replicate 1 | place: USA:California | collected 2015-04-18
CGAGGTCGCGATCGGCAGCTATCCGTTCTTCGATCCGCAGCACCGGCCCAACACGAATGTGGTGCTGCGCGCCCGCGATGCACAGAAACTCGCGCTCGCCAAACGCGCGGTCGAGGACATGCTGGAGCGAGTGCGGCGAACACAATCGAACAGCGCCTGAACGCTGCCAGAGAAAAGCCGCCAAACCGACGCCGCCAGGATCGTCTTGGCCATACCCACCGGACAACGACCGATCCGCCCCTGAGAGGCGGACCCATGAAGCTTAGGTGTGCTATCGTTGGGCCGTAACCCTTCCGGCAGGAGGGATCAGATGACCTTCTTCATCGGACGGCGCGAGTTAATTACGCTGCTCGGTGGCGTGGCAATCGCGTGGCCGCTCGCGGCGCGAGCGCAGCAGCGGGCAATGCTGGTGATCGGATCCGCCCCTGAAACATAAAAGAAAAACCCATGAAGCGCGAAACCCGCATCACTGTCACTTTTACCCACCCTTTCCAACTCAAAGGTATTGATCGAACGTTACCCCCGGGGGATTATACCATACGTGGAAATGTTCACCATTGATCCCGTCGATCTGCAAGCGGCATTGGACAAAGATGTCGCATAACCTCCCAGAACCACGTTCCTGACAGCAGTTAAACGATTTAGCTCGGGTCAATGCGTTCTTACCCTGTTTGCGTCATCCATCCGGTTGCTGGACGGCCTCAAATTTGGTCTGCTGCCAGCCCTCGCTATCGGAATGACGGTGTTACGACGAGCTGTTCAACGACACGGGGCCGTCATCGCCACGCCAATTCTGTCCGGATTGCATCATCACTACGCGCGGATCTGATTTTCGGCAACGACACGTGCTAGAATGGCGAGTCAAGTGAACAAACAGGAGGATCGCCATGTCGAAGGCTCAAAAAGGAAATAAGGAAAAAAAGAAACCGAAGGCGGACAAGAACCAACCCAAGACCCATGTGTCGGCCTACAAGGCGGCGCAAGACCAGGCCAAGCCGTCCTTCAACCCGTTCGCGAAAAAGACGTGAAGCTTAGGTGCGCTAGCAAGGTCGGGTGCGCGGTTCAGTGCAACGTTTCGCGCGCGCCATGGCAGCGCTTGAACTTCTTGCCGGAGCCGCACGGGCATCCCGCGAGTCCAACGGATTGAGTGTTCGGAAGCGACAGGGCGCTTTCGGCTTCCTCTGCTCTCAATCAACCGAACCGACGGCCCCGGAAGAAGCCCTTGTTTGTTTTGTTCTGTTTAATGTTGGCCGTTTCTCCCTCTTCCGCTGCGTTGTGATGATGTTCGGGCTGCTTCACCGAAGTGTCCTTCGATATCTCGGGATCGCTCCCCCGGCCTTTCTTGCTGCGATTGGCTGGCGGAACTGGCGGCATATGGCTGGAAATCATCAAAATCCACGCTGAGGGGTTAGAGAGAAGAATACGCTCCGCAAGACAACGCGCGCCATTCGCAAAAGGTTGCCGTCCATCGGCGTCTCATGCAAATAAATTCGGCCACTCGCGATTCCCCAAAACCTGATCCGCCCATCCTCCCGCCAACAATGAGGGCGGCTCGCGCCGTCCTTATTGTTCTTCAACCGTGGCGTGGACCGCGGCCCGCTCGATCGCCGTGAAGACCGTGTCCATTCAGCTTTTTTTCCAATACCGGTCGTGGCAGCGGCACGATCGTCTCGCGCTCCGATATGGACGGCCGCTCTAGCAGCGACCGGTAGAGCGCAACATAGTCCGTGGCCATGCGCGCGGACGAGAATCGTTGCTCGAACCGTCGCCGAACAGCGCGGCGATCGAGCGCAAGCACCTGCGGCAGCATCCTCACCGCCTCATCCATCGTATCAACGATGGCGCCCGTCACCCCCTGATCGACGATTTCCGAAACGGAACCCTGGCGGAAGGCAAGGACAGGTGTGCCGAACGCCATCGCCTCGATCATTACCAAGCCGAACGGCTCCGGCCAATCGATCGGGAACAAAAGGGCCTGCGCCTCGCCCAGGAATTCGGTCTTGCTGCGCTCATTGATCTCGCCGATGAACTCGACCCCCGGATCGTTCAGCAGCGGTACAATCTTTTCGCGGAAATAGGCTTCATCGACCTTGTCGACTTTGGCGGCGATTTTTAACGGAATGCCGAGCGTCCGTGCTATCCGAATGGCGCGGTCAGGCCGCTTTTCGGGCGAGATTCGGCCGAGAAACGCGACATAGCCGCCGCGCGGATTGTAAATGGGCTTATGCAAATTCTCGGGAAGGCCATGATGCACGGTCGCGACGAAGTTGGCGTTGGCGATCGGCCCCCGCTGATCATTGGAGATCGACACCAGCGGCATCTCGCTGAAGCCGAGATAGAGCGGCTTGAGGTCGGGAAGGTCTTGCCGACCGTGAAGAGTTGTCACCGTGCGATCTGCCATCTGGGCAAAAAGCGGAAAATGAAACTGGTCGATGTGGAAATGCAAAATGTCGAATTCTTCCGCGAGCTGGCGTACTCTGTCGAGCATCAGCATGTAATAGGGGATCGGGTCGCGGACATTGCCGTCGAGGCGCAATGCCATGGACGCGCAGCCCACCAGCTGGGCAGCAGTGACGGAGTCCGCGCTCGCGAACAAGGTCACCTCGTGACCCAGTCGGACCAGTTCATCGGTGAGATAGGAAACAATTCGCTCGGTCCCGCCATAAAGCCGCGGCGGCACGCTCTCCATAAGCGGCGCGATCTGCGCAATTTTCATGTCTTTTCAACTCCAGGGGGAGCGGCTATGGCGGGAACGTAGGCGCGAGGGCCAAGCGGTGTCTGTATAATATTGACCACTAATTTCCGTCGCGTAGGGCTCTTCCGATTGGCAGATTGATGACCTACTAACTTTCGAATCGGCCCAGGCGGTGTCACCGTCGGCCCACGGCAAAATTGCCGCATGGTGACCACTACGGTCGATCGGGGCGACGGCCGCACAATCACGCGCAAAGAGCGCCGTTGCGACTAAACGACACGGAAGAACGGAAATGGCCCCGAAGCCGGGGCCATTTTGTTTGTGTAGAAAGGACTGTTGTCGTTTCCCAAACTTCGATCCGGCCTGGGTTCGCCTCGTGAGGCAGAAACATTGCATCATCCGGGCCGCCCGGATTTGATTCCCGGTAGGGACAGGGGCCGCAACCATGTTATCCCGCACGCGAGCACGTCGTGCCCGTCGCGACTGCTGAGGGGAAAGATTAGCGTCTCTGCCGGCAAATCCTCCACCGCGTGTTGTGAAGCCGAAGGGGCAAAGCGATGTAGAGTGGAGGACGCGGGATTTCAGCACGGTGAGCAATTTGATACAGACGCCATCGGTGGATAGGCATATTTTTAATGGGGCCGACTAAGATGTTTGCGAGATGTGGCCCTATCTCCAAGTGTTGGTCCCTTTATGCACCGTCGCGTTAGCCAGCGCGCTGTGTATTGGCGTCGTGTCATTCATCTTAAGACACTCAAAGCCTCAGGTATAAGCTCATGGTATTCATGCCAGACCGATCGACTCCAGACTATTTGTTCGAAGAGGCGGAACGGTGTTATCGGCGCTCTCGAACCGATTCGAACGTGCGAGTTAAACTTGAAGCCCTGGGCAATATGTTCATGGTCAAGGCAGTTGAACTCGATATAAAACTTCAGAAAATTGCTAACGGCAACTACACTGCCTCTTCCCCCACACGTGTGTGACGACTAGCCGAGCGCCGCTCGGCGCTCGCGGAGCGCCTCCGCGCTTGTCAAGGGCGCTTCGCAGATGCGGCCCGACAAAAACTCGGACGTGTTACGTGCAGCCGCCTGAAGTGCATGCTGGGAAATGTCGGTCTAAATCCCAACCTCATGCGGCAGAATTAAAAAAGGGTGGCAGGCGCAATCGAATTCCCGCGTCTCACGCCTTATGAAGGGCCTGATTAGCGCTTTGCCTGGCGGGTTTGCAGGCACTAGGTACGGAGCCGCGTCCAGATATTCGGACCAATGCTCTTGAGCGTACCGGGGGCTCGGCGGTTGGTCGGTTCGCGGCTCCTGAGCGAAGCTCACCGAAGCGAAAGCAAGGAAAGCGGCGAGAACAATAGTCGAATGAAATATCTTAGACATTATCGTTCTCTTTTTTGTTAGATGTTCAAGTATATATCGGAAAACAAAAATGATCGAGGTTGCTTATCGGTCGTTTTCTGTTTTTGCCGATGATACTTAGATATGGGGCTCACTGCTATTTGCAAGTGAGCCTGGGGCTTTCATTTTCACTATCATGGAACACGCGCTCGCTCGCAAGGCCGTGGCGTTCCAGTGAACCCCGGTGGGCGGCAGTGAAATGGGTCGGGGGGTTTGCGGTTGAACAAGAAGCATCTGTGGGTGCGAAACGTGATATATCTCCCGACATCAGAGGAGCGTGGTTGTGGCAAAAGGCGTGGACATCGAAATGAGGCCGCTCGACGAGGATCACGTGCGAGCAAAGATCACCTGGTCCGAGCAAGATGTCGGGGGCGGAAAACTCGTTGTAGAGATCACCGTCAGAAACATGAAAATTCACCCGAAAACCGACGAGCGATTGACAATTAGCGCCGCGCGGCGCCTAAAGGCCCCCTCGAGGTAGTTTAGTATTTGCCGGATTTAAGCCCGGATTTCAATCTTCGTCCGCCGAAGCCAGCCCGCGCTTTAGTAGCTCCCGGATCGCAGCCGCGCGACTCGGCATTCGGGCCTGAAATCGAAACTCGTCGATGGCAGCCAGTTCTTCGGTAGGCAGGGTGACTTGCAGACGCTCGGTTCGTTCGCGCTTGGCCGATGTAGAAAATCTGGCCAAATTGGCAACACCGCCGGAACGATGAGCCGCCACCTCGTATTGTGTAGTATGGGCCGGTTCTATTTTCACGTTAGAACAGACGCATTAGTGACGGATCGCCGGGGCCGCCGATTCGAGAGCAGGGGCCAAGCCTGTGACCATGCCATTGAGCGCACGCCTGCGCTCCTGAAGAAATGCAGGCAACCAATCAACACCCACGTCTCTACGCAGATACCCGACCCATTCCATCCGCACGAACAGCGCTAAAGGAATTGAAGCCAGCCAATTTTTGGCGCGGAATGTGTAGGTTGTCGTGATCCGGAGAGACGAATGGAATTCTCAACAGTGCTCCTGCTGATCTGCATTCCCGCACTCGTCGTCGCAATGTTCTTCGTACGAAGGGGACGACGGAGGCCTCGGGATGTTCGGTGCGGTCTGTCCGCGATGTGTCCACCCGTTGCCGACAGTCCGCAAGGCCACGTCGTTTTGGGAAGCCGTACGAGTCGGGTGAACATGTGAGAGTGCTGCTGCAACGTCGATCGATTTGGGAAGGAGCGGAATTGGTAGGTCATAGCAGTGTTCTTTGTAATTATTTCATTGCTTGTAATCGCGGAGTTCGTAGTTAGCTGAAGAGGGTTGCATCAAACCAATGAGGTACTTAAATGTCTAATCCGAACCAGAATCCCCAACAGGGCCAAGGCGATCAGAAGCAGGGCCAGCAGAATCAACAGCCTGGGCAGCAGAATCCTGGACAGCAAGGCGGCGGGCAGAAGCCTGGTCAGCAGCAGCAGGACAATAGGCCCGGACAGGGCAGCCCGCAGCAGGGCGGCCAGAAGAAAGCCTAACAAGCTTTAACAGGGCGACGAACCCGACGGATTGCCGTTCTCAAAAGACTCCGTCGGGTTCTTTTTGTCTGCGCGCGCGTTTTCATGCATCGCTTGTTCTAACTTTATGCTTTGGGACGATGATCTCGCGCCGCCGTTTCGATGCTGTCTTGCGCCAGCGAACAAGGAGAAGAGTGTGGTCGGCGTCCTGCTCGCCAGATTCGTGGCTGGGTGGGGATCCTGATCTCGTCTGGTCCAAATGTATGATTTTCCAGCATCCTAGCCGCGACGCCCGGCCTATGGTGGTCGCGCGCTTGACAATTCCTCCCGCTATTCTCAAATAATACACGATTGGTTCATAAATAGCGGCGTGTAGTCGACAGGGACTGAACCGATCAGCTCCAGAAAATCGTGAGCATTTCCTCGGGGGACCATTCTCCACTGCGAATACGAAGAATTCGTTTGTTGGGCGGCTCGGCCGCAAACGGTGGCGTACATGCCACCAACGCTGGTGCTCGTCCTTCGTGTGCCGCATGGAGCATATTTCACCTGCCATTACGAAGGAGTGAGCCATGCAGAATGGCCCAAAGACAGTCATGAGTAGGCGCCAACCCAAACCGGCAGCGTCATTTGCTGCCCGCTCAATGCGGTGGACCTCGAGTGCCGCCCGCGCAGACCCGAAGGGCCCTCAAAACGCGCAAAGAAGCTATGAGCGGTATCTCGCGCTGGCCCGAGCTGAAGCCCAGTCCGGCAATATGATTGGGGCGGAGAACTACTACCAGCACGCTGAACATTATTTCAGATCGATGTCCTCGGACCGAGGAACGACATAGGAGCTGAGTTTGCAGGAAAGAAAGCTTTTAGAGCATCACGAGACCGAGTTGTGCAGCCCTAGCCACCTGTCGTTCCCGAAAATTCGATCCGGTAGGATTCGCGCTGTGAGGGAGAATCAGCGCATCGTCCGATGCGATGTTTGGTCGTATGGATCGGTCTTCGTGCGACGCCTGTGCGCTATGGGCATTCGCGATCGGCCGATCGCCCCGCGATCACCCTGGCAAAACGCTTACATTGAGAGGCTCATTGGCACGATCCGCCGGGAGTGCTTGGACCACATCATCGTGTTCGGGGAAGCGCACCTGCGCCGGATCGTAGGCGCCTATGTTGCCTACTATAATGAGTCGAGGACCCATCGATCTCTGGACAAGGACGACCGGGGCTTCCTACGATCCGCGCAAGGACAGTCGGGGGACGAAGCCAGCGCGGGTCACTCTTTAGCTGTGGCCCGAACGCGCTATGTCAAGGGCCGCCAAGCATTACGAGAAAAATACATTACGACGGGACGTTCTATTGAAATGGTGGCTTGCATCATGCCTGACGGCCATCCTAGGTCAACGGCTGCCATCCAGTCTGCACATCCCCCAAATTTTCGCTTCGTCCATTGCTCCGTCTCGCTCACGAAACTCCATGGTCTTCCAACGTTCCAGTCATAGCTCACGCTCTCGACCTCGAAAACATGGTCGTTCCGCTGCAAGCTCAAGTTCCCCGCCGGGGAATTCCAGGCCGGCCACCACACGCTCGGCCCACCTGCGACGAACCGCTAATTGGTCTTCCTCGTCCCCGTGAACGGCCGCCGTACATGCAATCGACCGCATATGGGGCGAAGTTCGTGTGCGTCTTTGCGATGGCGGCCATTCCGCTCGCCATCGAGGCGAAGCCGCAGGCCGCAACCTTACGGACCCGAGCACGCGTACAGCAGCAGGAGAGTCAGTACTATCGAAACAACGATAGACCCCGCAACCCCAATTCCGTTCGAGAAAAATACAAACATTCTGCAAGCCAACCCGGCGCGACCCAGATCGTTCCGAGATTGAGAAAACTTTCGAAGCCGCTACGCGCGCATGCTGGAAGAAGGTTCGACTGCACCATCGCTATGTGCGGATATGGATTTTCGGGAAGGACACCTATGCACGAATGCCCACTTGGTTGCTTGACCGATCTATCCGGCTGATAAAAAATCGCCAGCCGCAATCGTCCCTGGCGAATCGATTCCGACTTCAAATATAATTGAGCAGCGACAGCGCCGCGCTAAAGACGCTCCTCTCTTCGGCCAGTCTGATTGTGCTGCATTTTTGCACGTTTGTTCGCTTCGTGACGGCCGATCACGCAACCTGTCGCCGCTCCAAGCAGTCCATGATGTCCGGCGACATGGCCCGCGGTGCCGCCCACTAGAGCACCTTTTATGCAGCCCTTGGCTTCCGCTGACGTTACTGTTGCCAGGGTAAGGAAAACGGCGACGCATCCAATAAGCGTTTTCATTTTTAGCCTCCAGTCATGAACTCGTCTGGGGTAAATTCGCGCCGGCGATGATTGTTCCGGCACAACCGTGGCGGGGCGGCTTGCGCCGCAATGGCCCCGGAGGCACGCCGAAGCCTCCAGGGCCTCCAGGCGAAAGCGAAGGTCATGGAAGTTCCTTCAGATGGCGGCGAGACGATCCTGATGGTCGAGGATGAGGGCTACGCAAGTACGGACCAAAGGGCCAGCAGCCGGGACAAGGCGGCGGCCAGCACTGCGGTGGCGGACAGCACAAGCGGCCAGCAACCCCAACGCTGCGTTTAGTTGTTTTCTACGGGTTTCTCGCTATTCCGGCTCGTTCGAGCCGGGATTTTTTCAAACCCCACACGGTCGATGCCAGAACCAGCACAGTGAGGACCAGCAGGGTGAGGTACTCGGTCGACCTGCCAACGAAGCTCACCGCCATCGCGAGCAACACGCCCGGAAAGACATGAACGGGTGCCCACACTAGCGCGGATAGAATGTTGGCGGCATAGAAATGCCGAGGCGACATTCGCAACACGCCGGCGAGCAGCGACACGAACGCGCGAACAACCGCCGTAAAGCGGGCAAGAAACACGCTCGCGATACCATATCTCTTTATGAATGCTTCGCTGCGCTCGATGAGCTGCGGATACTGGTTGAACGGCCAGCGAACGTGCCGAAGGCCAACGACGAGTACGACGCCTATTTGGATGAGATTTACGTGATGCTTATGCATGATCGCGCGGATGCTGCTGCGGTTGAGGCGTATTTTTGGAAAATCGCGACCAACTATATGGGCATCTCGCCGGTGGATTGGCTCTCAGAGAGATGTTCTGAGACTGCTTCGCGCTTACCTGACGCCCTGCTTGCGGGCATGGGCTCGGACTCATCCGATTGCCACGATCGTCGTAGATGCGGCCGATCAGCAGAACCTCGGATTTGGCGCGTGGCCGTGTAATTGGTCAGCTGGTCATCAAGCTTGGCCTGAACTGCGTCGAACAGGTCTCGATCCAGAATGGCGGGCCGTGGGAGCCGGGTGCTCGAGGAAGAAGCGCAGCATCTCTCTCGCGGCGTCTGGGCCTTGCGGATCGGTGTAGGAGCCAACGGGGCTGCCTCCCGACCAAGCATGTCCGGCTCCATGGATGTCCCAGTGCTCAAAGATTGCCCTCCCGCTCGCGTCGGTATGGATAGTGCGCGTATATGAATGTCCTCCGGGTACCTATGAATGTCCTCCGGGTACCTGACCGCGATGCACTTTCTTTTGCAACTTCGCGATCCTGTTCTGCGCAATGAAATGATCGCCGTTGCGCGGATGCACTATGGTGTCTTGATCGCCATGAAAAACGATGGTCGGGGCAGCCGACCCGTCTCCCAGAACTGCCGACATGTCGCCGGACCTGGACGAATCTGACAAGTCGCCTTGCCGCATAGCGGTGACTGCAGAGGGGATGTCGTTGGCGGCCCCGCAGGCGAGACCGGAATGCACGCCGATCGCCGCATATACATCGGGGTAGGTCGCCCCCATGATAGCGGCCGCGGCCGCTCCGGCCGATAGTCCACCAATGTAAACGCGCTGCGGGTCGACCGAATAGTCGTGCATGACTTGGCGGGTGATGCCCGCGATCAGCGAAGGTTCACCTTGATTGCGCCGCTGATGGCTGGGGCGAAACCAGTTCCAACACTTCGCCGCGTTCGCCTCGCTGGACTGCGCAGGATAGACGACAAGGCATGCGTGCTCTTCAGCGATTAGGTTCATGCGCGTGCCGGCGGCGAAATCGTCAGGCGACTGAGTGCAGCCGTGCAACATGACGATCAAAGGGAGCGCCTGCCCGTGATAGCCGCTAGGTATGTACAGTTTGTAAGCACGGGTTCCCGCCGGGTTGCTATACGTCGCCTCAATGAACTGTCCCCCCTCTGGCACGATGTCTGGCGTAGACACGGGGGTTGGCTGCACCAAGCCGCGTAATCCGAGCCCTGAGCCTAGCCGTCCGACCAAAATGTTCAGTCTAGGGAACATGTGCCGCTGAGCAGCCGTGGCCGCGCTTGCGAATGGCCGGCTCGCCGGGCGACTTTCGATGCCGAAGCTTGAAGACGGCGGACAAGCCGTCTCCTCGGACTTGGCCGCCGCGTCAATGATTGGGGGCTCCCGTCCGGTAGGAACGATGTCAACCGCGCTGCCGAATGTCGTATTCCGCGGGGACTCGGCTCGGAGCATGCGCTGAAGGAGTGCCACGGCTTCGGCGAGCCGGCCCGCGCGGGTGAGGCGCGTGGCCTCGGCCATCTTGTTTGGATCGAGCATGTCATTCATGTCGAGAGCTTCCTTTTACTCGGCATCAATTGAGTGTCCGCACGAGCAACCGTCTCGATTGCTGATGTCGTCGCGATCCATGCCGCATCGCCCATCACCGCATCCTGTCGGCGAGCGCGGCCTTGACCGCCGGACTAGCGTGCAACGCTCCCAGCACGACGACCGAGGCGATCGTGGCGCGAGCAAGTTCGGGCGTGACATCGAGGGCGATAGTGGCGAGGCCGAGCACTTGGATGTGCAACATCTCTCCAGCTAAACGCGCCGCTTCGAGATCCTCACGGCTGTAGTGCCTCAGGCCGAGGTCCAGACGCTTTCGGACCGTGGACTGCTTGACCACGTCAGCGTGGCGTTCGAGCTGGTTGCGGATTGCGGTTCGAATAAAATCGGTCCGGTTCGAGTAAAAGCCCTCCTGGACCATTAAATCGATATGACCGAGGTCGACATAACCGACATTGATCGTGATCTTCTCGCTGTCACCGGGCTTTAGTCGCAGTTGATGCACGTTCTCAGCCATCCGGGTACCATCCACATACCATCTGTCTGGATGGTATATGGATGTCAGCCAGTGATCTTTCAAGAGGAGGCGACGACCGGATGCCCTAGACTAGGGCTAATTGTTTGTGGCGAGGTCGATCATGACGCCTTCCGCGGAAGGGGGTTTTCGGCATCGTCAGGGGGGCGTTCGTTCATTCACCCATACGGCGCGGATACGGTTCGACTTTGATCGAGCAAAGCATCACGCGCGAGCTGGGCGGCTGTCCCTACCGCAAACCCAAAACGGCTGACCGCGACCGCGAATCGGCTGATACTCGCTCCCGATGAGCGATTTTTGCAGGTTGATCTGGTGCGCCCTGCCGGTCGCACGCTAGCGATGCCAGTTCTGGGCGGACTGCACCGCCAATATTTCAGAGCGTAAGTTTCCGAGAGGGACAGGGAACAGTTATCAGCGGCGCGAGGCCATCATCGGTGTTTCACCCGAGGAAAGGGCCTCCTGCTCCGCCTGGCGCGTCGTCACCACAAACGACTTTAGGGACGT
>WNFF01010471.1_pt1 | contig 11248 bp, 10 predicted proteins | sample 5400441 | NCBI WGS metagenome assembly WNFF01 (sample SAMN13153345, study PRJNA577476) | soil metagenome | isolation source: 120 cm saprolite under Douglas fir tree site 2 hole 3 replicate 1 | place: USA:California | collected 2015-04-18
ACCCGGCTGAGACCCTGACCCCGCGACCGGTGGCTACGGGCGGGGCGCATTAAGCCTGCGGAAGTAGTCGAGCACCAGCCGACGCTGCTCCGGCGTCAGCCCCTCGAGCTCGGCCCAGGTGGGGTAGCGGAGCCGCGGGCCGGCCCCCGTGGCGCCCGGCTTCAGGACGTCGGGGAGGTGCACGCTGTCACCGGTCGCCGCCCGACTGACGCGCTCGCGCGTTTCGTCGGGCTCGTCGTTCGACAGGGTGCGCCCGGCCTCGAGCAGGCGATGGTACAAGCGCTGTTGGCGCTCGATCGTCTGGCGGTCGAGGCGGCCCGCCTCGATCTGGCGCGCGAGCTCCTTCGCCTCCTGCGCGAGTGGGCCGGCAGCGGAACTCGCACCCTGCGCCTGCATCCGCTCGAGCTGCTCGGCGAGGGCGCGTTGCCGCGCGGCCAGGGCGCGGAGCTGCTCGCGCACCGCGTCCCCGGCGCCCATCAACGGCCAGAGGCCCTGGGCCTGACCGTTCAGGCCCTGCTGGTCGCGGGCGAGGCGCGCCAGCTGCTCGACGGCCTCGGCGAATCCGCTGCCCGACCGCGCGCTGCTCACCTGCGCGCGGCTCCGCGCCAGCGCCAGGGCCGTCGCGTTGAGCGCGTCGACCGCCTCGTCGGCGCGCGCCGCGGCTTCGGACGCGTTCGGGTCCGCTTCCTCGAGCTGGGCGCGGGCGCCCGCCATCTGCCGTTTCGCGTAGCCGAGTGCCGCCTCGAGCTGGGGCGAGACGAGCGCGTGCTTCCCAGCGGCTTCCCGGATCTGGCGCGCGACGGCGTCCGTGCCCTCCTCCACCGACCCCTGCTGCGAGCGCGTCGTGGCGCTCACATCGCCGCTGCGGAGCGCCTCGGCCACGTGTTGCTGCCGGTCGGCGAGCGCCGCCGTCTCGGAGAGCGCGCGGTCGAGGGCGGCGAGCGTTTCGCCGCGCCACTCGCGCGCGAGCGAGTCCCGCCGCCCGCGCAGGGCAGCGGGCACGTCGGCGAGCTGCCGCTCCGCTTCCGTTCCCGCCGCCGCCGCTTGCGGCGCCAGCTGCTGGGCCGCGGCGGCCGCGGCGCGCTGCATGGCGCTGCCGGCCGCGCGCGCCGCGTGCTGGGGTGCCGCGAGCGGCGTGTCAGCGGCGCGCGGCGCGCCCAGGTCGTGCGCGATCTGATCGAGCCCGCGGGCCAGCGAATCGACGCGCTCGGCGAGCACGCGCTGGCGCGCCGCGGCCGCGCTATCGGGTCGCGGTGCGTCATCCCGGTTCCACTGGGCTTGGCGGAGTCGCAACTCGTCCGCGTCAGCGGCGAGCGAGGCGAGGGCCCCTTCGACCGCCGCCCGCCGAAACAGCTCCTGGCTCCGCTCCAGCTCGGCGCGGAGCTGCTGCTGCGCTTCCGCGAGCCGCGCTAGCGCCTGGCGCGTCGCCTCGGGATCGAGTTTCGCAAGCGCCGCCTCCAGCTCGCGCAGCCGCTGCGCGAGCTCGGGCGTGACGGCTCGCTGGAGCAGTTCCTGGACCTCGCGCAGCCGCGCTTGGAACGCCGTGTCTCCCATGCCGGCGGCCTGCGCGGCCCGGGCAATCTCCGCAACGGTGCGCGACAGCTCCTGCACGCGCGCTTCGAGCGCCTCTTGCTCTCGCGCCACGGCCTGGGCCCGCTCCGTCGCCTGGAACGGGAGCGCGCCGTCGCGCTCGCTCGCGCCACTGCGTCGTGGGCTGCTCGCGTCGCGCGAGCGCTGCTGGGCGAGATCGCCCGTGCGCTGACCGAGCTCGCGGGCGGCGGTCGCGAGTGAGTCCGCCGCACGGGCGACGTCGCGCGAGGCAGCGCGGGTGGCGGCGCGCAACTCATCGAAGCTAGGCAGCCGCAGCGCGAACTCCGCGCTCCGGCCCATGTGCGGCGTAGGGGCGTTGTCCCACGCCTCCACCTGGAACCGCAGGGTGTCGCCCGGCACGAGGCCGCGACGGCCGGCGTCGAGTTCCCCTTCGATGATCGCTCGCTCGCCCGCGTTGGACACGTCGAGCGCTTGGCGCAGGACGTCCCCGACCTTCCCCGTCTGACTCACGCGCCGGCTCACCACCTCGAGCCGGGTGAGGCCGTGGTCATCCCGCGCGTCGATGACGAGTGGCTGGCGGAGCGACAGGGGCAGGGTCGTGTCGCGCCCCGGCACCGGCACCGTCACGACCGGTGCGGAGTCGGCCACGATCGAGAGCCGCAGCTCGGCCGGCTCACCCTCGAGCGGGGTGCCGCTGGTCGGGGCGAGGTCGAGGAGCCACGTCCCGGAGCTCGCGGGCGCGAGGCGGCCCGAAAAGGCCGTGCCCAGAACCGCGAGGCGGGTCGAGGCGCCGCCGCGGCGCCACGCCGCAGCCGTGAGCGGCACGCTCGCCGTCCCGCTCGTGAGGATCATCGTCCCCTCCGGGACCGCGATCGTGTCACTGCTGGGAACGAGCGGCTCGTCGGGGCGCGCGAGATAGGCGGGATAGCGGGCCGTGAGCTCGAGGCCGGCGAGGAACGCGGGCAGCGCGACCGTGACCCGACGCTCGGCGCTGCGGCGGCTGCCGGCCGACGCGCGCAGGTAGAGATCAGCCTGGAGCGGCCCGAGGCGCTGCGTGGCGTGGCCGAGTGAGTCGAGGCCGACGGGCGCGGGGCGCCACGGCTCACCCGGTCCCCGGGTCCAGAGCAGCGCGCGGGTGGCGGCGGGGACGTCGATCGTGGCGGTGACCGTGTCGCCGCGCCGCACGGCGGCGCGATCCACCGCGAGGCGCACCGGCGCGCGCGCGTCGACGAGGGTGCGGAGGGGATGCCAGAACGCGGCGGCGCGCCCGGCGGTGGGCGCCGTCGCGAGGAACAGTGCCGCGCCGAGCGTGGCGGCGCCCGCGGCCGCGAGGAGCGACACCCGGGTGCCGCGGGCGAGCAGGCGGCCGACCGCGGGTGCCGCGCGCTCGACCACGGCCGCGGCGCGCCGATCGGCGAGCCCGACCAGCTCCGCGCTCGCACCTGCGGTGGCCGGCGGGGCGAGGAGTCCGACGACGCTCCCCGCGCGCGTCCGCGTCGCCGCTTCCACGAGCCGACCCACGGTGTGCGGCACGAGGTGCCGCCCGGACCAGGCCGCCAGCCAGGCGGCGAGCGCGGCGACGCTCGCAATCAAGAGCCACGCGGCGAGCACCGCGCCCACTCGGGGCGCGAGCGCGATGCCCGCGCCCGCGATCGCCAGCGCGACGCCCGTGCCCGCCAGCACGACCGCGCCGGCGCGGGCGCGCACGTGCGGTCGACCGAGTCGCCGCAGCCGCGCCGCCGTGTCCGTCACGGGATCGCGCTCACCGCATACGTGAAGAGATTAACGCCCATGCGCAGCGCCGCCTCGTGCAGCTCGGGGGGGTCATGGTGGACCTCGGGGTCCTCCCACCCATCGCCCAGGTCCGTCTGATAGGAATAGTACACGGCCAGCCGGTCGCCCAAAAAGATACCGAAGCCCTGTGCCGGCAGCCCGTCGTGCTCGTGAATCTTCGGAATCCCCTTGGGGAAGTCGTAGACCAGATGATAGATGGGGTGACGCAAGGGCACCTCGACTAGCGGGTGATCGGGAAACACGCGGGCGATCTCGCGGCGGAACGACTTGTCCATGCCATAGTCGTCGTCGGCGTGCAGGAACCCCCCCTGCTCGAGATAGCGCCGCAGCACCCGCACCTCCGCGTCGGAGAAGTGCACGTTGCCGTGTCCCGTCATATAGAGGTAGGGGATGTCCCACAAATCGGGGCTCGCGAGCGTAACCACCCGCTCGCGCTCGGCAACGGCGAGCCCGGTGCGCTGGCGGATGGCGGCGAGCAGGCTCGGCAATTTCGCCGGGCCGGTGTACCAGTCGCCGCCCCCGTCGTAGTGCAGGCGCCCGATGGTCAGGGCCGGGGCGGCGGGCGGCGGCCGCGCCCCTGGCGGCAGCGGGGCCACCGCTAGGGCGCCGAGGAGGAGTGAGACGTGTTTCACAGCTCGTTCACCAGCCGATACGCGGCGTTTCGTGTGATGCCGGTCTCCGCCGCGATCTGTGCCGCGACGTCGCTCCGGGTCATCCCCTGCGCCAGCAGCGCGCGGGCGCGCGCTTCGGGGTCGGGCGGCCGCTCCTCGCGCACCGGCTTGCCGCCGCCCGCCACCACCACGGTCACCTCGCCTCGTGGCGGCGCCTCGGCGTAGTAACCCGCGAGCTCCGCCAAGGTCCCGGCGCGGGTCTCCTCGAACAGCTTGGTGAGCTCCCGCGCCACGGCCGCCCGCCGCTCCCCCCCGCATGCGGCGACGAGATCGTGGAGCAGTTCCGCCACGCGCAGCGGCGCCTCGAACAGCACCACCGTCCATTCGCTCGCTGCCACCGTCGCGAGCAGCCGCCGCCGCTCGCCGCCCTTGCGGGGCAGGAAGCCGAGGAACACGTAGCGGTCCGCGCCCAAGCCCGCGACCGAGAGCGCCGCGGCGACGGCGGTCGGGCCCGGGACCGTGACCACCGGGATGTCGCGCTCGCGGGCAGCGGCGACGAGCACGGCGCCCGGATCGCTCACGGCCGGTGTCCCGGCGTCGGTAACGAGGGCGACGTCCGTGCCGCCCCCGAGCAAGAGCAGAATGCGACGCAGCGCGGCGTCGCTCGAGTGCGCGTGGAAGCTCACGAGCTCGGCGCGCGAGCCGACGTGGGCCAGCAGGGGCTTGGTGTGGCGCGTGTCCTCGGCTGCGACGACGCTGACGCGCGTCAGCGTCGCGGCCGCGCGCGGCGACAGATCCTCGAGGTTGCCGAGGGGGGTGGCGACGACATACAGGGTCCCGGCCATCTCACCACGACACGTGCCACGGCAGGCGCCCGTAGAACCCGGCCGATTGGAGGACGTAGCGGTGCTCCCGCGTGGCCTCCCGCAGGATCTTCGGGGCAGTCCCGGGCATCATCACTTCGACGCCTTCGAGCAGCTGGAGCGACCAGTCGCTGAGCGCGTTCGACAACTCCTCGGGCTGCACCACCGCGTCCGGGATCTCGGCCCCGCGCGGGGCGGCGAGGATGGTGATCGCCTTGTGCGCCTCCCGGATGCCCGTGCTCACCTTCTGCGCCCGGCGCCGGGCCTCGCCCGGGAACTCCTTGTCCACCTCGTCCACGATCCGCCAGTACAGCTCCCGATACGTGTTGATGAGCGCATTCGGCGCCTGTTGCGGCAGTTCGGACACGCGCGGGAACAGCGTCGCCGTCAGCGCGGGGGGCTGGCCATCGGCGTCTGCGGCGAACTGCGCCTCGAGAAACTTGGGGACCATGAGCGTGTCCGGCTTGTCACAGAAGTACCCGCCCGCGAACCGCCCTTCGTCGAATCGCAGGTAGGAAACGCGGCCGTTGGAGATCAGCTCAAGGACGCCGGTCGTCCGCTCCTGGGCGAACGCCGGAAAGAACGCACCGGGCTCCCTGGGGTCGATGTTGCGGGTCTCGGCCGGGGCGGCGCAGGACTGGTACATCCACGCCAGCTGTTCCATCGGCGCGGCGCTGTAGGAGAGGTCCCCCCGCTCCACCTCGCTGCGCATGCGCTTCAGGGCTTCGGTGATCGTGACGACGTGGCGGCCGCTCGTATGGAGCGAGGCGGCGTTCATCGCCTCGCCCTTGCGGAACAACAGCAGCAGGCATTCGTCGGGGAGGTGGGCCGTGATGTAGCCGTCCACGCGACCGTCCCGGTCGCGCTTCGCGAACGCCAGCAGGTTGTCGAGGTGGATGAAGGCTAACCGCGTGCGATGAACCAGTCGGCTCACCTGCGGGAACGTCAGGTCCGCGAGGCGAACCGGGGAGTTCATCAGGCGAGCAGTGCTCGCGCGCATGGCCCTCCGAGGAGGCTGCTACGACAGGTGCTTCTCTATCTTCTCTTCGAAGACCGGCTTCGGGTACGCCCCCACCACCGTGTCCACGTGCTGCCCGTCTTTAAAGAATAGAATACTCGGAATCGAGCGAACGTTAAAGCGCATCGCCGTCTTCTGGTTGGCGTCGACGTCCACCTTCGCCACCTTCAGCTTGCCCTCGTACTTGCCGGCGAGCTCGTCCAGGACCGGCGTCACCATGCGGCAGGGCCCGCACCATGTCGCCCAGAAGTCCACGATGGTGAGTCCCTTGTGCTGCTCGACTTCCGATTCAAATGTGGCGTCGGTAACGGTCATGAGTTCGGCTGCCATACCTCTCCACTCCCTCTCGTGCAATCGTTATGTTCACTAGCGACATGAGCGAGTCCCGCGCCCGCGTCGCCCACGTCGGCATCGCTGTTCGGTCGATCGACGCCGCCCTCGCCTTCTACCGGGACGTCCTCGGCCTCGCGCCGGGCGCCCCCGAGACGGCGGATGGCGCGACCATCGTCGGCCTCACGCTCGGCGACGTCCAGATCGAGCTGCTCGAGCCGCGTGCCCCCGACGGCCCGGTGGCGAAGTTCCTCGCCAAGCGGGGCCCGGGGATCCATCACGTCTGCTACCGCGTGCCCAATCTCGACCAGGCGCTGGAGCGCTGTCGCGCGGCGGGGTACCAGCTCATCGACCAGGTGCCGCGCCGGGGCGCCCACGGCCGACGCATCGCGTTCGTGCACCCGCAAGCGACCGCGGGCATTTTGCTCGAGCTGACTGAATAGCGGAACGCTCAGCGGGCGCGTGTGGTTCCCCGCGGATCAATGCTTGCACGGCTCCGCGGGGTTGCCGACGGCTGCGAGATCGGTGCCGACGACGAACCAGCGGGCGTTCGAGCGGGCCAGTTCAATCGGCACGACGATGGTGCAGGTATTCAGCCGCGTCAGTTCCACCCGGAAGTTCCGGCGGTCGTCCTTGCCCGAGACCGGGAGCGGCCCTTCGATCACGCGGTAGCTGGTGTGGTTCAGGTAAATCTGGAGGACGGTGAGGCGCTGCTTCAGGTCTTCGGGCTTCATCCACCCGGTGGCGGGGCCGCGCTCGGTGCCCCACAGCGTTTTCAGGCGCTCGAGATCGTTCGCTTTCACGGCCGCCATGAACTGCGCGAGGGTTTCCGGCAACGACTGCGGTGTGAGCGGTTGCGGCCCTTTCCCACACGCGAGGCAGCACAGCGCGACGAGCACGGCCGGTCGTGGGCTCACTAACGATCCTCGAGTGTGAACGGAGTGAACCGAAGGTAAGACGGCATGCGGCTCTACGTCAACATCGACCACGTCGCGACACTGCGCGAGGCGCGCAAGACCGACGAGCCCGACCCGGTCCAGGCCGCCGCGGCCGCCGAGCGGGCCGGCGCCGACGGGATCACGGTGCACCTGCGCGAGGACCGGCGCCACATTCAGGACGCCGATGTGCGCGCGCTCCGCGCGTCGGTCCGCACCGCGTTGAACCTCGAGCTCGGCGCCAACGAGGAGATCGTGCGGTTCGCGTGTCGTCTCAAGCCGTTCCAGGCTACGCTCGTGCCCGAGCGGCGCCGCGAGATCACCACCGAAGGCGGTCTCGTCGTGCGCGCGGCCGATCGGACGCTCGCGGGCGCGGTGCGCCGCCTGGCGGACGCGGGCATCCGCGTGAGCCTGTTCATCGATCCGGATCTCGCGACGATCGACCGCGCGGCGAAGCTCGGCGTCCCGGCGATCGAGCTGCACACCGGTCGCTACGCGCACAGCTGGCGCCGTGGTGACGCGGCCCTCGCGGCCCTCGGCCGCGCCGCGACGAGCAACGCGGTGTTTTGGGGACTGGAAGAGGCGGTGCGGCGAATGCGGCGCCTGGTGGACGAGGCACGGGCGGTGAGCCCGCCGGGCTGACCGCGCCCGCACCGGGGTCGGGGATCGGGGCCCCCCGGTTTGACCCGATTCTCCGTCGTCCCTACCTTCTCAAGCGCCGTGACCGAATCCTCCAAGCCGCTCGGCATGTCGGACTTCTTCGCCCTCGAGGCGGGGGAGTATCTCGAGCGCCTCGACGCGTTGCTCGCCCAGGGCGACAGTCCCAGCGCCGACGAGCTGGTGCGCCTCGCGCGCGCGCTGCGCGGCAGTGCGCTCATGGCCAATCAGCCTGCGATCGCGCGTGCCGCCGCGGGGCTCGAGGCGCTGGCGCGGGCCGTGCGCGAGGGCCGCGGCGGGTGGGATCCCCAGACCAAGCAACTTGCCGTGCGGGGCGTGGACGATTTGAAGATCTTCGTGCGCCGCGCGCCGAGTTGGACCGACGCCGACACCGCGAAGGCCGAAGCGTTGGCCCAGGAGCTCGAGCAGCTTGCCGGTCGGCCGTCGGCCCAGATCCGCGCGGCAGAGGCGATTGGCCTCGACGCCGGGGCGCGGGCGTTCGTGGCCCGCGAGGGGGCGGCGATCGCGAGCGCCCTCGACCGCGCCGCGCAGGCCTTGCGTGCGAACCCGCTCGCGCACGATGCGCTCCAGCACGTGTTACGCGCGATCCAGCCGCTGCGTGGGCTCGCCGCCGTCAACGACCTCCCGCCGCTCCCCGACCTGCTCGACGGGATCGAGCGGGCGATCGCCGAGCTGTCGCGCTCGGGAATCGAACCGCCCGCCAACGTGGCCGAGCTGTTCCAGTCGGGCGCGACCGCGATCGCGCGTGCGGCGCGTGAGGTGGCCGAGCGCGGCCGCCCGGATCCCGATGGCCCGGATTTCCGGCAATTCGCGGGGCTGAGCGTCAAGTTCATGGACAGCGAGCCCGATGTCGTGTCGATCGGCTCGCTCTACTACAGCGACTCGGGGCCGCACATCGTGTCGCGCGGCGTTCCCACCACCCGTCCGTCGAGCCTCGGGCGGCTCGAGCTCGTGAGTCACGGAGACCACCTGCGCCAAGCCGCCGACTCGCTCGAGCGCGCGCCGTCCGCCACGCAGCGCGAGCTCCGGGCCCACACGCTCGGCACGACCTTTCGGGCGCTCGCGAACGCGGGCGGCGGCGTGCTCGCCGATACGGTGGCGCGATTCGCGCTGGCGGCACGCGAAGCGGTCGCCTCGGGGATCGCGGTGACGAGCCCGGGGGCGTTCGCCGCCGAGCTGCGCCGCGTGGGTGACCTGCTGGCGCGCTCCGGCGGCAGCGACGAGGAGGCGGTTGCGACGGAGCTCGACACCGTGACCGCTGCGATCCGCGCGCTCCAGCCGGGCGCCCGGGCCCCTGCCCCCACGCCCACGCCGGCGGCGCCCACTCGGCCCGCAGCGGCGCCCGCGCCACGTCCGATGGCACCGGCGCCGCCGCCGCTCCGCGCGCCCCCGCGCACCGGCGCCGCTGCGCCCGCGCCCCCGACCCCGCCGTCGGCCCGCGCGCCCGATGCCGTCGCCGAGACCGCCGACCTCGTCGGGTCGTGGGCCGCCTACCAGCGACTAGCGGCGGGGCCGATCGGTCCCGCGTCGCTCGACGCGCTGCTCGCGGGTGCCGAGGGCGGGGCCAGTGGCCCGGCGCGCCAAGCGGGTCGGGGAGCTGCGGGCGAGCCCGGCGTCGTGGATGTGCGCACGCTGGTCTACCGGGGGGAGCGTGCGCTGGCGCGCGCCCAGGAGCTGCGTGTGGCGGCCAAGCAAGCCTCGGGCGACACCCTCCGCGCTCTCATCGAAGAAGTCTGCGACCTCGTTGCCCTCGCCCTCGAGCCCGCCCCCTAACCGCGCCGCCGCCTCCCGGTGGGCGTGGGTCGTGGGGCTGGTGGTCACGATCGGGCTCCTCGCCTGGGCGCTCCACGGGATTAGCGCGCCCGACCTGATCGGGCACCTCGAGCGGGCGAACGTCGGGCTGCTCATCGTGGCCGTCGCGCTCGCGACGCTGACCTTTCCGCTACGCACCGTTCGCTGGCGGCTTATCCTGCGCGACGTGAGCGGGCGCGGCTACCCACTGCGCCCGCTATGGCACGCCACAGCGATCGGCTTCATGGCGAACAACCTCTTGCCGGTGCGTGCCGGCGAGTTCGCACGTGCCTACGTCGCGCAGCAGCAGCTCCCGGTGCGCTTCTCGACCGCCCTCGCGTCGGTGGGCGTGGAGCGGGTATTCGACGGCTTGCTGCTCGTCGGCCTGATGACGCTGGCCATCGCCGCGCCCACGTTCCCCCGCCACGCCGACATCGGTCACACGTCCGTTGCCGGGCTCGCGACCGGCGCCGCCGCCTTTTTCGGACTGCTGCTCGTCGTCGCGGTGCTAGTCGTGCACCGGCCGGCGCCCTGGCTTGGGTTGCTCCGGCGGGCGACGCACGCGATCCTCCCCACGGCGATCGCCGACCGGATCACCCACATCGCCGAGGGCCTCGTCGCGGGGCTCGAGGTGTTGAAGAGCCCAGCCCGGTTTGCAGCGGTGGTCCTGTGGTCGGTGGTGCTCTGGGTCGTGAACGCGGCCGCCTTCGCGGTGTGCTTTCGCGCCTTCGGGCTCGCGGTGCCCGTGGAAGGCGCCTTCCTGCTGCAGGGCATCATCGGCTTCGGCGTGGCGCTGCCGTCCTCCCCGGGGTTCGTCGGCGTGTTCGAGGCCGCGACCCGGCTCACCCTCGCCATCTACGGCGTCGACGCCACGCGCGCCGTGAGCTACGCGGTCGCCTATCACGTGAGCACGTTCCTCCCGATCACGCTCCTCGGCTTCCACTCGCTCTCGCGGACCCGTCTGCACCTGACGGAGCTGCGCCGCGTGGCCGCGCGAGAGGACTGAGTCGTGGCGCCGGACCACGTCCGCATCGCAGCGCACGCCAAGGTCAACCTGTTCCTCCGCATCCTGACGCGAGAGCCGGGGGGCTACCACCAGCTCGAGACCGCGTTCGCCCTGCTCGATCTCGCGGACGAGCTGCTGGTGTCGCGCGCACCCGGCGGCGTCGCGCTCGTGGTCCACGGTGCCGAGTTGGGACCGGTGGAAGAGAATCTCGCCGTGCGGGCCGCTCATGCGGTGCTCGAGGCCACCGGCCGTTCGTTCGGCGTGGCGATGGAGCTGACCAAGCGGATCCCGGCGCGCGCGGGCCTCGGCGGAGGCTCGAGCGACGCCGCGGCGGCGCTGCACGCGGTGAACGCGCTCGCGGGCAATGCGGTGCCGCGCCACGAGCTGCTCCATTTCGGCGCGCGCCTCGGTGCCGACGTCGCCTTCTTCGCGAGCGGCGCAGCCACGGCGCTCGCCTGGGGACGCGGCGAGCGGTTGTTCCAGCTCACGCCGCCCCCGGCCGCCCCGGCGCTCGTCGCGATACCGAAGCTCACCGTGGCGACGCCCGACGCCTACCGCTGGTGGGACGAGCTGGGCCACGACCCTGCGGCACGCGGACCCGTCGTGCTCGACGCTGACGCGTTCGCCGCCTGGGGCAGCATCGGTCGGCTGGGTGGTAACGACTTCGAGAC